>ERZ1066135.747-NODE-747-length-15035-cov-7.716889_pt1 | contig 15035 bp, 16 predicted proteins | sample MGYA00382782_ERZ1066135 | MGnify/ENA primary metagenome ERZ1066135 (study PRJEB33369, sample SAMEA5778365) | biofilm metagenome | biome: Industrial cooling water; feature: Water cooling tower basin; material: Biofilm | place: United Arab Emirates | collected...
GTCGCCGACCTGGCCGAAGAGATCTACGGTCACTGTGTTGGTTCCGCTATTCAAGATGAACCAATTTCCGGTCGAAGGACGAAAGACCGAAATGTCTGCGGTGCCGTCGCCGTCGAAATCGCCTTGGTGAAAACTCTCTGCCCGCGGTTCGCCGTAGATGAAATCATCCATTGCGACAACATCAACGCCGTTCGTTCCGTCCGTATTTGCGGCGTCGAGGTCAGTATTTCCTGATTCGATCACGACCCGCGAGATCCGTTCACCTGCATTAAAGGAAATGCCAACAAAGGAAAGCCCGTTGTTGGAAACCGGTGCCGAAGCGGCCGAAAGCTGCCTTCCATCTGGGCCATAAACACGGATAAGCGATCGGCCGCCGCCGGTTGACGAATCGACGTCTGTAAATACAACCCCGAATCCGCTAACGGTCGCCGGGGTGTTCGTCCCCGGGATCACGAAATTGACCTCCATGATATGCGTATTTCTCGCGATAAAGAGCCGCTGAGCACTGAAGGTTTGAAAGATCGAAGTGTAACTCGCGTTTAAGTTCCCAAAGCGAACCGGAACGCCCGATGCCGTTGTTGAACTGACCGCAAATTGGTTTAGGGCCGCACCCGTTGCGTCCTCAATGGCGTTGAGAATCACGCCCCGAGGGCTGTTCACATTGAAAAAATCCAACGGGAGGTTGTTCGGCTCGGAGAAGCTATCGGGCACGCCGTCCCAATTGATCTCTCGACGGCCGGTACGGAAGCTGCCGCCGACGCCATTGTTAGCTCCGCCGAGGTCGGCTCGAAACTGGTCAACAATGGCCTGGATCGCGGCTGCGTTTGCTCCGCCGCCCTGCCGTACAACCGGGGCGGCTGTGAGTTGGTCAGCCGATGCGATCGCCATTATGGCGATGATGCTGACTGCAATTTTTGTTCTTATCTTCATTTTTCACTCCTGAAATGTTTGTGTTCTGGCGAACCGGACCTTTTGCGTTTCATTCCGCTCGATGTTCGGCTAATATATCGACGGTTCACAAGGCTCTGTGCCGGTGTGACCGTCATACTTCGCTATTTAACCGAATTAGCGGTATGGGTTTCTTTAGGTTTTGATGAAACTTTTGTGAAGGTATTCTGAACCGCGGCACGCATCATGGCACATGACGAAAAAGGCACGTTGAAGTTCGACAGATTTACCGTGATACCTGCGGAACGGCAGTTCATCGATGCAGAAAGGCCGGTGAGGCTTCCGCCAAGGGTGTTCGATACGCTTGTGCTTCTTGTCAGAAACGCCGGTAAGGTTCTTTCCAAGGACGAAATAATGAGGTCCGTGTGGCCCGATAGCTTCGTCGAGGAAAATAATCTTGCTCAGAACATCTCTTTGCTGAGGCGCGTTCTCGGCGAGACACGAGATAATAAGTTCATCGAAACGGTTCCGAAGTTTGGTTATCGGTTCGTGATGCCGAGGAGCGAAACAGCTGCGAGCGTACCCGATATCGAAGTCGAAAGGGCAATTAGCGACCCAACATCTCCAATAGGTCAAATGGTCCGCGAACCCGAAGCTTTAGAGCTGCCGGGAACTCGGTATGCTCAGAACGGTGATGTCAATCTCGCCTATCAGGTCGTTGGCGAAGGGCCGGTCGATATAGTTTTTGTGATGGGTTGGGTGTCGCACCTCGAATATTTTTGGAAACATCATCTTTTTGCCTCCTTCCTTCGCCGGCTTGCATCGTTTTCGCGGTTGATACTATTCGATAAGCGAGGGACCGGACTCTCCGACAGGGTTCCTTTGAACGAACTGCCGACGCTTGAACAGAGAATGGAAGACCTCCATGCGGTCATGGATGCAGCCGGCTCCGAGCGGGCATTTCTATTTGGTGTTTCGGAGGGTGGCCCGATGTGTGCGCTATTTGCGGCGACCTATCCCGAGCGGACCGCGGGCCTTATGATGTTCGGCACTTATGCAAAACGTACTCGAGATGTCGATTATCCCTGGGCACCCGAGGCCGATGAGCGAAGTAAGTTTTTCGAAACAGTACGAAGGGATTGGGGCAAGCCGGTCGGAGTAGAGGAGCGGGCCCCTTCGATGGCGAACGACCATGAATTTTGCGAATGGTGGGCCGCTTACCTAAGGATGGGTGCCAGCCCCGGAGCTGCTGTCGCTCTTACCAAGATGAATGCTGAGATCGATGTGCGAAGTGTCCTGCCGCTCGTTCGCGTCCCGACCCTTGTGATGCACCGGAAAGGGGACCTTTGCTTGAGGGTAGACGAAGGGCGCTATGTCGCCTCAAGGATTCCGGGAAGTAAATTCGTTGCGTTCGATGGTGATGACCATCTTCCGTTCGTTGGGGACCACGAATCGGTCATCAACGCCGTTGCCGGTTTTATGTCCGAAACCGTGTGGCAGGATGTGCCTGAGCGGGTGCTTGCAACCGTGATGACGGTCAAGATCGTCGATATCGAAGGCGAATCCATACGACAACGGATCGAACGCAGCATTTCGCTATTTCGCGGGAGCCCGATCGATCTCGGCTCAGATAATATTGTTGCGACCTTCGATGGCCCGGCGCGAGCGATCCGTTCCGGACTTGCGATCATTGGGGATGCCCGCCGCTCCGGAGCTACTGTTCGCGTCGGGCTGCATACCGGCGAGTGCGATGTGGTCGGAGGCAGATACGGCGGGGTTGCCTCCGAGCTATCACAGCGAATCGCCGCGTTTGCAGATGAAGGAACGGTGGTGGTTTCGCGGACGGTAAAGGACCTTGTAGCGGGCTCGGGCATCGGATTCAATGAGATAGGTCTAAGGTCCTTCGAAGGTATCGAGGGCGAATGGAGGCTATTTGCTGTGATAGATTGATCTATCACTCGGAGTAGAAAGATGATCAAAAACAAGTTATTCGTCGTACTTTGCTTCATCGCGGCAGCAGCCTTTGCGGTTAAGGGACAGGCGATCGACACGAAGTTGGCCGCGATCGATGCCTACGCACAGAAGGTCTTGGCCGATCAAAAGCAGCCGGGAATGGCTATAGCCGTCGTCCGCGACGACAAGGCCGTATTTGCACAGGGCTATGGCACGAAAGAGCTCGGCAAGAACTCGCCGGTCGATGCGAATACCGTTTTCGCAATCGCTTCGAACTCGAAGGCCTTCGCCACCGCGACCCTCGCTATACTCGTCGATGAAGGCAAGATAAAGTGGGACGACAAGGTCTCGAAATATCTGCCCGAGTTCGAGATGTACGACCCGTGGGTGACGAGCGAGTTGACCATCCGCGATCTTGTTACGCATCGCGTCGGGCTTGATACTTTTAGCGGCGACCTGCTCTGGTACGAGGCGACCTACAAACCCGAGGAGATCCTTGAACGCGTCCGGCATCTGAAGCCCGTTTCGAGCTTCCGCACACGATACGGCTATCAGAACCTGATGTTCATCGCGGCGGGCGAGGTGGTCAAAAAGGTGACCGGCAAACCGTGGTGCACGTTTGTCAAAGAACGCATCCTCGACCCGCTCGGGATGAGCCGAACGACCTGCAGCGTCAACAACCTGCCCGATAACGCCGCCTGGCCGCACAACGAATCCGGCGGCTCGATGCGTGTGCTCCACCGCGGGAACGTTGATGGCTCTAGCTCGGCCGCGGCGCTCAATTCGTCAGTCAGCGATCTTTCGAAATGGATCAGAACGCAGCTTGGCCGCGGTACATTCGAGGGCAAGCAGATCTTCAGCCGCGAGCGGAGCTGGGAGATGTGGCAGCCCTACATGGCACAGCAGGTCGCCGAACCGCGGGACCGCTCGACCCCGCCGACGCAGTTTCGCGGCGTCGCGATGGGCTGGTTCGTCAGCGACTATCGCGGCCGCAAGATCGTCGAGCACAGCGGCGGGCTCGACGGCATGCTTTCCTACACGGTGCTCATACCAGAGCTCAATACGGGATTCGTCATCCTTACGAACAGCGAATCGCCGGCCTTTCGCGTGATGCGGAGCAAGATGATCGACATCTTCACCGATGCACCCGAACGCGATTACAACGCCGAGGTGCTTGCCGGTGCCGAACGAAGCAAGGCCGCGGCCGCTGAGGCGATGAAACGCGTTGACGCGACCCGGGTTGCCGGAACAAGACCGACCCTGAACCTCGCCGATTATGCCGGGACCTACGGCGATAAACTCTACGGCGATATTTCGGTCAGCGAAGAGAACGGACGGCTCGTGATGCGATTTCTGCCCTCGCCGCGGTTCGTTGCGGACCTTGAGCATTGGCACTACGATACGTTCGTGATCCGCTGGCGGCCTTCGGTCGCGTATAACTTCCCGCGGGGCTTCGTTACCTTTACGATCGACCGCAACGGCAAGACGGACGAGCTGAAGATCGACCAGCCGAACAATGATTTCTGGTTCTACGAGCTTTCGCCGAAGCGAAAACCTTGAGTTTACGACTCGACATCGTTCGCGGAGTTGTGCAAAAATCCTTGTTTGCCCGTTCGAAACCAGTCGTTCAAGCAAAGTAAGTTCAGGAGAACTAGTTCCAATTGATGTCAGAAGAAGCAGTACAGGCAGCGGAAGCTGCGGAAGAGACGCCCGGCACCGAAGATGTGCATTACCAGGCCGTTGAGAAAGACGGCGAGGTGACCGCCATTTGGGAAATGCAGGGGCACAAGCACATCCGCACCATTCACCCGCAATCAGCCGAAGGCAAGCAGATCCTCGCACTGTTCGAAACGGCGGCATAGCCCGACGCTCGAACCGCTCAGAAATCCGGTTTTCGACCGCACGAACGCCGCCGGACGGTGTTCGTGTTTTTGCGCTCAGAAAGGCCATAGCTCGAGCACCGGATGGCTCGATACGGGCAGCCGGCGGCCGGCGAACTCTGCAACGGGACGTATGCCAATGCCCGACGAAGTGAGAAAGATCGCTTCTGCCGTTTCGAGAGCTTCAATTCCCGCCTCGGCTTCGCGGCATTCCAGATTCTCAAGAATCATTTCACGGACCGTCCCGGGAAGGCAGCCGGTGCGAAGCGATGGTGTGTAAAGCTCGCCGCCGCTGAGCCAGAAGATGTTCGACATCGCCCCCGAAACGATCTCGCCGCGTTCATTGAGTCGGACGGCCTCGTGAAAGCCGCGGCCGCGGGCTTCATCGGCAGCGAGCAGATTCTCGAGATAGTTGCACGACTTGATGCCCGCTAGCGGCGATGCCGAGTTGACCGCGAAGGGCGAGACGCCGAGCCGGAACTCGCCGGGCACGGAGCGAAGTTCGCCGGTGATGATGTGCACCTCGGTCGCGGTTTCGCCGCTCCCGCCCCAGATGGTGCTCCCGCTCGCATCGAGCAGCGAGATCCGCGCGCGGCCGCTCACGACCGAGTTAGCTGCGATCACTGCCTCAAGTCCTTCCTCGATTGCGGAGCTATCGACCGGGACAAGGCCAATTGCTTTGGCGTTTTCACTTAGGCGGCGAAGATGTTTCTCAAAGAGGAACGGCTGCCCGCCTTCGATACGAACGGTCGTGAAAACGCCCTTGCCGTAGAGCACGCCCGCACTCGCCGCGACCGGGGCATCGCTTTGCTCAACAATTCGTCCGTTTGCGTAAACGTTGCTATGCATCGTTCTCACTTAAAAGCTCATCGAATGCCTGACCGGGAGGTTAATTCGGCCCCGATGATCAAACACACCCTGAAGATGTCCTTTCTCTGCATGCTTCTCGCCTTGGCGTGCGTGTTTACGGCTTGCGCTGAGGTCGGCAGCGTAAGAGTTCCGGCGCTTTCGCCGAGCGAACCGCCCGCAGCGACGGAGATCGCAAATCCCAAGGTCCGCAAGCTGCTTAAGAGCGCCGAGGAGCAGCTTGAGGTGACGACCGGCTACACACAGGACTATTTCACGATCGCCTACCCGAATGGCGACGTGCCGGCCGAGACCGGAGCCTGCACCGATGTTGTTATTCGGGCATTTCGCCGGGCCGGCATTGACCTGCAAAAAGAGGTTCACGAGGACATGCGGGCTAACTTTCGCGAGTATCCACAGAAATGGGGACTGACCAAGCCCGACACCAACATTGACCATCGCCGTGTTCCGAACCTGCAGGCCTATTTTCGCCGGAAAGGAAAGTCGCTCCCGATCACGGCCTCGCCCGAGGCGTTCAAGCCCGGCGATGTTGTCTCCTGGGACCTCGATGAGCGCGGCACGACGCACATCGGGCTTGTCTCCAACCGCCTTGACCCGAGCGGCAAACGATACCTGATCATCCACAACATCGGCGGCGGTGCCCGGCTCGAGGATCGGCTTCTTGAGTGGACGATTACGGGTCATTTCAGATACTTCGATTAACACCGATTACGAATGCAGCCGGCCGCCTTCCGGCTCTGCAACGCGGCCTTTTCGGTCGTGGCCGAAGTCGGCGACGAGGCGGACGAAGGCGTCGGTCTTTTCTTCCGGCGGGACGTGGCCGCAATTTTTTAGCACGACGAGCCGCGAGCGGACGATCGAATCATAGAGCTTTATGCCGTTCGCAAGCGGGATGACGCGGTCCTCCTCGCCCCAGATGAGCAGCGTCGGCTGGGCGATGAGATGGGCGTCGTTCTCGATCCGCCGGGCGTGCCAATTGCGCGAGGTGGCAAGCACCGAGTGGTGTGCGTCCGCCGCCTTGAGCGGCCGCTGGACGTTGCTAATTCGCTCATCGGTGATCATGTGGTGATTCGCCGGGGCGAGCGTGTTGTGCATGCGGAGCCGCAGGAACGCCTTGGAATCTACGAGGAATGGCGTTATCACCTCGCCGATTCCCGGCATTGCGGCGAGCCGCAGAACGGGGTGCCGCTTGGCGTCGTCATTTATCACGGCATCGACCAGGACGAGCTTTTCGACGCGGCCGGGATAATCGAGCGCGAGAGTTGCGGCGACCGCACCGCCATAGGAGCTGCCGACCACCGTCGCACTCCCGATACCGAGCCGGTCCATCAGCCGCGAGACGATGCGTGCCTGCGAGGGGATCGCGTAGTCGAACCAGCGAGGTTTTTCCGAGTAGCCGAAGCCGACGAGGTCGAGTGCGATAACGCGAAAGCCCTCAGCAGCAAGAAGCGGCGCCGCCGACTTCCAAACATAGACCGAGGCCGTGTAGCCGTGGATGAGCAGCAGCGGCGGGCCGCTCGGGTCACCAAATTCCTGTATGTGAATCCGGATGCCGTCGATCGTGATGAACCGCGAGCGGTCGCTGTGCGGCAGCACCTCGCGGGCACGCTCCCAGCTTGCACTCCGCTCGCGCGTCAACATCTTTACCGCCACCGCCGCGGCAAGCCCGCCGCCGACCGCCAATGCAAGATCTCTTTTCTTCATATCTCAATTCTCTCCCGCTTGTTCTGTTTCTTTAAGGCATCGCGCGTTCGCGAAAACACCGGAAACATCGCGAACACCGCGAACAACGGAAACGCCTCGAACGCTGCGAACATCGCGAACAGCTGGAACATCGCGAACGCCGGAAACGCGTGAAACGTTTCGGTGATACGCACGGCTCCGCCTTCAAAGGTAAGAGCCGCGTCGCAATGTCCGGTCACTTTAGCCACGCGACGATGTTCGCACATCGCTCATCTGCCGCCAACGGTATTCTGAACGATATGGATGAAAAAAATGAAATGGATGATATGGAAGTTCTGGATAGTTTCGAAAGTTGCGAGAGTTGCGAAGTTGCGAGAGTTGCGAAGTTCAGAGTGCGGGCTTCAGCCCGTCGTTTTGAGTCCCGGCTTTAGCCGGCCGGAAGAGTTACGCCTTTAGGCGTGACCAAATGCAGAAGCCCGCGCGTCAGCAAGGGCTTAACATCCGATACGGCCTGCCTGAGTCGTCGAAGACGACGGGATTGATGTAGCCCACGTCGCGAGACGTGGGTCGCGTTTCGCAAAACGAACGGAACCGTCGAAGACGGTGGTATCAGGTGTGACCATTTACCAACCACGAAATAAGAAAAGAAGAAAACCGGGAGCTTGTCTGTGGTTCTTGTCTGTGAATTCTGTGGATCTCGTCTGTGTCTTCTGTGGTCTCCGGAATAACAGACGCATGACCACAGAATGCTCAGACCGAAGCCGCACAGAAAGACCGGCGGCGGAGCCGCACTCTCGTTTTGCACACCGCCGGAAAGGCAGAGCCTTTCCGCACATCGGGCGGCGTAGCCGTAAGAACTCGCAGCCGATCTGATCTCTGCCCGTGGCCCCCTCTGCACTACACCAATTTGGTGACGCATTTCGCGGCCGGGCGGTCTATAATGCCCTCGGGCAACTTGCGGCGGAGTACTCGACTCAAATGAACATTTAGCGGCGTTCACGCTCTCTTAAAGCAGAACCGTTTGAAGCCCGCGGGTGCAGACGGAAATCGCAATATCGCAGGCCAGACCCCGTTGGATTCAAGAATAGAAGTGCGATTGTAAAGGATTTCAAGTTCGGTGCCGATGGAAACTTCGTGGGAGCAACGATGGAGTTAGGCAGAAACCTAGGAAAGGATCTGCCAAACGACAGTGAAAACTATCCCGTCCTCAGTTCACTTGAAACAGAGAACTCCGCAGACATTGGAGCCTCGAAAATTGCGCATGAGTTTGGCCACGTTGACGATTTGCGGAGCCTGGGGAAGACTTTCTTCGAGCAACAGCAGATTATTGACCCATTTAATGCCAGGATCCGTGAGCTCAACCAGCAGGGGCAGGCAGACCAAGCCGACTCAGATCCAAGTCTTGTCGATCTTCGAAATCGATTTCGAGCAAAATTTGGTGTCGAGATTTTACAAGAAAAAACGAACCGGGAAAACAGAGCCGAGAAACGAGCAATACCGACGATTAGGCAGATATTTCGCGGTGGGCTCTCGTCTAAAGCGAAGAACGCTATAAGGAGAATCGAAGGGGGACGAAGGTAATGTTAATACGACTGCACTTGCGCCGCATATCTTGGCTGGCTCTTTTATTTGCCCTCAGTGGCACGGGATTCCGTGTAGACGGTCAAGACATATGTGTAATCAGCCAAAAGACCGTGCGAAGGATTTCCGGCGTCGTTTCCTTTATAAGCGAGGACGCAGTTACGAATCGGGCAAACGTTAAGCTTAGGTCAAGAGCAGGTGAGCAACAGGACATATTTGAGACTAAGACTGACGCTGAGGGGCGATTTGAGATACCTAGAGTTCCTAATGGAAAGTATATTTTGATCGTATCGCGTGAAAATGCTGTCACCCTCTTCATTCCCGTCAAACTTCGGACGCATGCAAGCCCAAGTAAACTTGTTATAACCTTAGGTGCGACAACTGATGAGGTTTGCGGCGGTGGCGAAGTTCGATTGGTAAAGGAACGTAGCTGAGGTCTTCTGGTCGCCCCGTGACTTTGCAATCTTTACGCCTTTCCGCACGCATTTGGTGCCACCGTAAGTGATGGGGATGCCGCGTCTGAGTTCATGTTTTCTGTTTCGCAAGAATATTCTCGCGAAGATTTTCGTCTTTAGAGCAAAGGCAACGGCAACTTCGACGAGGCTCAGACTATGACGCTGCCAAAGGAGTGCACGGAATCCGGCAATCCGGTCGGCTGCGAAGCGATCAGGCCGATCGTCAATCCTTCGGCAAATGCCGCGGACAATCGGCTCAGTTCGTCGGATGGTTATGTCTTCGACCCGGCGGGGAACACCGTCCGCGACCCGCAAAGCCGACGCTTTACGTATGACGGCGAGAACAAGCAGGTGATGGTGGAAACGCTCGACCTGAACGGCAACCCTGTCTCGACAGTCGGCGAGTACGAATACGACGGCGACGGCAAGCGGGTGAAGAAGCACGTGCCCTCGACCGGCGAGGTGACGGTGTTCGTCTATGACGCCGGCGGGAAGCTCATCGGCGAGTACTCAACCGTCGCCGCACCCCAATCCCCAAAGGTCAGCTACACCACCGCCGATCACCTCGGCAGCCCGCGAATCCTCACCGATGAAAACGGCGCCACCATCTCCCGCCGCGACTTCATGCCTTACGGCGAAGAGATCGCCCGGACCGCCTATGGCACCGACACCGTCCGCCAAAACTTTACCGGCTACGAACGCGACGAGGAGACCGGGCTGGATTTCGCCCAAGCGAGGACGTATCGATCTGAAATCGGTCGTTACACTTCAGTAGATCCGATCATTTTGACTAGGGAACGTCCGTTGGATCCTCAGCAATTGGGCCTTTATAGCTACGTGAGAAACAATCCTTATAGGTTTGTAGATCCTTCGGGTGAGGTTTATGAGTTCTCAAGCAAGGATGCGGAAGAACGGTTTAAAAAGTACAAAGAGTTTCTTGAGAAGTGTGGTGAGAGATGTGCTAAAGAGCTCAAAACGCTAAACAGGCTACACGAATCAAAGATTACGTACGTAATTAACCTGAAATCCGGAAAAGAACAGTCCGCGTCTGGGGAGGGCGAGTTGACCACGGACGGTGAAAAGATTTTCGTGAATATAGACAATATTGGCGGCCCCGACGGAGAAACTTACTCGCTGAACTCCAGATTTGCCCACGAGCTTGAACATGGACGGCAGTTTGAAGACGGCGAGTTGGCCTTCCGTTATGATGAGCGAGCTGGTCGTTGGGTCGCTGCTGCATATGATCTTACCGATGAAGTAAAAGCACATGAGGCAATGCTTAGCGTGGCAACTGCATCGGACTATACAAACGATCGACGTTCCCGTGGAACCTTTAGAAAGACGCTGCTAGGTGATTTTCGCAGTGCCCGAAACGACGAGGCGCGACTCGGCGTCATACGGGCTTCTAACTACGGACAAAGAGGAAAAAACTTACAAGAAGGTCCAGTGAACTTTAATCCGGCAGGAGCTATCGCTGGAGAAAAGAAGCCCGGTGAACTTGTGCAAACAAGTCAATGGTTTGGACGGATTCATAAGTAAATTGTTTCTAAGGGAGCTTTGATGATGAAAAGCGTACTGGCAGTATTTTTCGTCCTGTTCACATTTGGTTCGTTGTGTATCTTCGCCCAGGGGATTGTGAAAAAGAGTGCGACTGAACTGTCACCCGACGACTTTACGGCGTTGAATGCTCGAATTGATCGATTCATGGAACTCCAGCGTATGCAGTCGTGGGGGGAAATCTACGACGATCTGCTCGCCATAACCGAATCAAAAGAGGAATATGTTGAGGGCCAGAAAAGACAGCAGTCTAGATTTGAAGTGTTCGACGATCGAAAAATCTACGTCTACAATGCTCCCAGGAATGACTGGGTTTTCGTCAGTGCCTGCGTTACTGTTGTCGCAGGAAATGAAAGAAAGCGTTTCGCAGGCTGGCTCGATGCCTTCAAGGTTGATGGTGTCTGGAGATTCTCCAAAATCGAGTTGAGAAGACAAGTCGGGAATGCTCCAGAAAAATGTGACAATTAGTGGAGCACGAACCGAGTTCTTTCTGACAATGATCAGATTAAAGTCCCCCGACTAATCCGTCACGAAGATTTGACGACGACGCTGCCGAAAGGATGTGTGGATGGCAGCACGATGGTCGTTTGCGAGGCGGACAAGAAGATGCTCAATCCCGATCTAAACGCCTCGGACAACCAGATGGCCGCGGGCCAGGGCTGGAGCTACGACGCGGCCGGAATTGTCATCGCCGACCCGCAAGGCCGCTCGTTCATTTACGACGCCGAGAACAAGCAGGTCCTCGTCAGTGGTCAGTGGTCAGTGGTCAGTGGTCGGTGGTCAGTGGCCAGTACGTTTTTGACGGCGACGGCAAGCGGGTGAAGAAGCACGTGCCCTCGACCGGCGAGGTGACGGTGTTCGTCTACAATGCCGGCGGAAAGCGGCCGCACCGCAAGCCGGCTAAAGCCGGGACAGACCCGAATGCGGAATTCGGAATGATGAATGCGGAATCTGGGCAAAAGAGGGAGCTCAGAACAGGGACTCTGCATTCATAGTTCATAATTCATCATTCCAAGAGACACCCTCCCAACTGGTCGAGTTTCTGCCTTTGAGGTTACGGGACGGGTGAAGATTGGGTCGGATGAACCGCCCTTACAAACGTGCGGGCTTGTGCATTCCGCATTCGGCCCTTGTCACTCGTCACTCGCCACTAAATCGCGCCCTCCCTCACGGTCGGGCTACGGACACGGCGGCCTTCAGCACTGCGATTCCGCATTCAGCGTGCGGGATCTAACAATATCCCGCTCCTACGGAGCTCTTTTTCGTACGTCAGCATCGCGTCTATAAACATCACGCTCCTACGGAGCTCTTTTTCGAACGTCAGCATAGTGTCTATAAACATCACGCTCCTACCGAGCTCTTTTTCGTACGTCAGGCATCGTGTCTATAAACATCACGCTCCTACCGAGCTCTTTTTCGTACGTCAGGCATCGTGTCTATAAACATTACGCTCCTACGGAGCTTGTATTCGCGCGTCAGCATCGTATCTATAAACATTACGCTCCTAACGGAGCTTGCTCATCTATGCTCTCAATTTCCGGCTAGGACGAGGGTTGGTTGGATGGTGTTTTCGGTGGGGTTGAAGGTGCCGATGGCTAGGAGTTCGCCGGATTCGCTAAGCATTTTTACGCGCTGGCCTTCGGTGAAGGACTCGGATGAAACTCGGGTTGCGAGGCCGTTGAGGGTTTGGGCGACGCGGCCTTCGCGGACGGTGAATTCGGGCATTGTGCCTAGAGCTTCGCTCATCGGCAGGAGGAACCGCGAGGGGTCATCTGCCCTTACGAGGTCGTCGAGCGTGACGGCGTTCTCGATCCTGAACTTGCCCGCGGCGGTCCGCCGAAGCTCTTCGAGATGGGCACCGGTTCCGAGTTCGCGGCCGATATCTTCGGCGAGCGTGCGGATATAGGTGCCCGCCGAGCAGCGTACCTGAAAGCGAAGGTGGAACGTTCCCTCTTCGGGTTCGGCCGGGACGCGATCCTGCGAAAGGTCGAGCTTATAGATCGTAACGTCGGCGGGCTCGCGTTCGACCTCTTTGCCCTCGCGGGCGAGTTCGTAGAGCTTGCGGCCAGCGACCTTTTTTGCCGAGTACATCGGCGGCACCTGCTTGATCTCGCCCATGAACTTTCCGATGGTTTCGATCAGGGCATCGGGCGTGACGGCGAGGTCGGCACGCGGCTCGGTGGCGCGCCGCTCGCCGGTGCGGTCGCCGGTCTCGGTCTCGTAGCCAAAGCTGACGAGCGCGTCATATTCCTTTTCGTCCTTATCAAGAAACTGGGCGAGCCGCGTCGCCCGCCCGACCAGCATAACGAGCACGCCGGTCGCGAAGGGGTCGAGCGTGCCGGTGTGGCCGATCTTTCGCGTTTTGAGTATCCGCCGGAGCCGGGCAACGACGTCGTGAGAGGTCATTCCCTCGGGTTTATCTAATACAAGTATGCCGTCCATTTCCATCATTCTAACCGAAAAGGCGCGCTCGTGCCGCACGGGTTAATTACGTTGGCGGGCTGAGCTTTTTGCCGAGCGGGGTGTAAAATTCGAGCCTGTGCGACGAAGGCCGACCGAGATAAAGGAAGAGGACCGCGTTATTCGCGATGCGGCACGCTCGCGGGAGCGGACAATGAACCGCGCCGTCAAGCTGCTTGCCGCCAAGCCGCGTTCGGTCAAGGAGCTTCGCGGGCGGCTGCTCGAAAAGGTGTGGACGAACGAGGAGATCGTCGATGGCGTGATCGCGAAGTTAATGGTATATGAATACCTCGACGACGAGCGGTTTGCCCGCGATACGGCAGCGGCAAAGCTGAGGCAAAAGCCGCAGGGCCGGCGGCGGCTTGAGCAGGCGATGTCGCGGAAGCAGCTTGACCGCGAGACGCTCACTGCTGCTATCGATGCAGCTTTTGAAAAGCACCCGGAGAGCGAGCTGATCGACGTGGCAATCGAAAAGCGGCTGCGGATCAAGGGCCGGCCGGAGACCCGCGAGGAGCTTAAGAAATTTTACGACCACCTGATGCGGCAGGGCTTTGGCTACGGCCTGATCCGCGAAAAGCTCAGCCAACTCCCCGATGCCCCGCCCGCAGAGGCCGAGGAATGAAAGGCAAAATTCAGTTTGCCTGATGCCAAAAATTAGCCCGCCCGGAAATTTTTCTGAATCCGTTCCCTACCGAAAACCGAAAACCTCCCCAGAAGGAAATTATCCTTTCGATAAAATTTCGAAAATCTTTAGAACGATCAAGGGAGAAGTTATGAAAAAGGTACTTTTTGCAGTTTTCGCATTCGTAATGGCGATCGGTGTCGCCAATGTTTCGGCCCAGATGAAGAACGACAAGGACATCGTCGATACGGCGGTGGCAACCGATTCGCTCTCAACGCTGGTAACGGCAGTAAAGGCCGCTGACCTCGTCGCCACGCTCAAGAGCGCAGGCCCGTTCACGGTGTTTGCTCCGACCAACGACGCTTTCGGCAAGGTGCCGCAGGCAACCCTTTCGTCGCTCCTCAAGCCGGAGAACAAGCAGGCTCTGACGGGTGTTCTTACCTATCACGTTGTCGCCGGCAAGCTTGATTCGAAGGCAGTCGCCAAGGCGATCAAAGACGGCAAGGGCAAGGCAGTTCTGACGACCGTCCAGGGCGGCAAGCTGACCGCAATGCTCGATGGCAAGAACGTTGTCCTCATGGACGAGAACGGCAACAAGTCGACGGTGGTGATGGTTGACGTCAAGACCTCGAACGGCGTTGTCCACGTCATCGACACGGTTGTTCTTCCGAAGATGTAGTTCAGCGTCCCGCCAAGGGCTCGCCGTACAAAACATGGCGGCGGGCCGGGCGAGGGCGAGAAGTTTCTCCAAAGTCCTCACCAGACATTCGGGGGAGCGGTTCACAGGGGAGGAATGAACATTTTCTCCAGGTAGAAATACTCCTTATCAAGCCGGGCATCCGGGGGGTGCCCGGCATTTTTGTTTTTGGCCGCCGGGCTTGTGCTAGAATCTTTTCTTTATGACAGGCAGCGAGATCAGGCAGAAATTCCTCGATTATTTTGAGCGGAACGGGCACAAGGTCGTGCACTCTTCGCCGCTTTTGCCGGCAAATGACCCGACGCTTCTTTTTACGAACGCGGGGATGAACCAGTTCAAGGACGTATTCCTCGGCAATGAGAAGCGGGACTACAAACGCGCGGTGACAACGC
>ERZ1066135.748-NODE-748-length-15029-cov-6.390544_pt1 | contig 15029 bp, 13 predicted proteins | sample MGYA00382782_ERZ1066135 | MGnify/ENA primary metagenome ERZ1066135 (study PRJEB33369, sample SAMEA5778365) | biofilm metagenome | biome: Industrial cooling water; feature: Water cooling tower basin; material: Biofilm | place: United Arab Emirates | collected...
ATATTCTGGTGAAGCATCCTTCGACCGCAAAGTTCATTGCCCGCAAGCTCGCTGTTAAGTTCGTTCGCGATGACCCGAGCGAGGCGATGATCGAACGCGTTGCCGCAGCGTTCAGCAAGTCTAACGGTGATATCAAAGCAACGCTTCGGGCCTTGTTTACCGATAAAGAATTCTTCGCTCCTGAGAACTACCGTGCGAAGATCAAGACGCCATTCGAGCTTGCCGTCAGCACCTTGCGTGCACTCGGTGCCGAAACGAACGCGAACCCGGCATTGATCGGAATGCTCAATAAACTCGGCGAGGTGCCCTATGGGTATCAAGCTCCGACCGGATATCCGGACACCGCCGAAGATTGGGTCAACACCGGTGCTCTCCTTGAGCGGCTGAACTTTGCTGTCGCCGTCTCAAGCAACCGCATTCCCGGAACTCGAGTCGATCTGCGAGGTTATTACGCCGCGAGCCGAGGCGAGATACTTGAGAACGCCATCGGCAAGATCTTGTACGACGAGGTCTCACCGGCGACCCGGGCATCGCTCGAGAAGCAGGCCGCACAGCCGTTGCCCGAAGTAGCGGCAGGCAACGAAGCGGACGATCTCGATCTTGGCGATATAAATATGCGGCCGGCAGGAATGCCCGGCGGCGGAATGAACCGACGTGTGAGGCTGATGCAGCCCTCGGGCGAGCCTGAGGTTTTCAAAGCAGTAAGCCTCGTTCTCGGCACACCTGAATTTCAGCGGCAATAAAATTGTCCGTAAGCCGGCGGCCGACGCACTACTTTGGCTGCCGGCTATTTTTGTCTCCGGAGGTAATTATGCGAAGAGTTCTTGTTGTTGCATTACTTTCTCTGCTATCGCTTACGGCGTGCGGCGTTGCGGCCCAATCACGGCCTTCGAAAGCGGATTCGCCTTATCGGAAGGCTGCTGATTACTCGAGCGATGCCCGCGGGCTCTCGCTCATTGTTTACAAGGACGGGAAGGTCATGTTCGAGGAGTATCACAACGGCCATTCGGCCGATTCTCCGCACCTTCTGGCTAGCGGCACGAAGTCTTTCGTCGGTGTCATGCTCGCTGCTGCGATAGAGGACGGCCTGATAAAAAGCTTCGACGAACGCGTTTCAGAGGTGCTTACGGAATGGCGTTCAGATCCTCGAAAGTCGCGGGTGACCTATCGCGAATTGCTTACGCTGACCGGCGGGCTGGACTCGGGCCCGATCGGCCGTCCGCCCTCATATTCCGAGGCCGCAGGCTTTGGCTCCAAGTTCGAGCCCGGCACGACGTTCGAGTATGGCCCGGTGCCGTTTCAGGTCTTTGGCGAGGATCTCCGCCGAAAGCTCGAACCGAAAAAGGAAAGCGTAATGGGCTACATGGAACGCCGGATCTTCGATCCGATCGGGCTGAAATATGCCCGCTGGACGATGCAGGCAGGCCAGCCGAACTTGCCTTCGGGGGCGTACCTGACCGCCGGAGAATGGCTCAAGTTTGGTAGGTTGCTTCTCGATGGCGGCAAGTGGAACGGCAAACAGATCATCAAGAAAAGCCTGCTTGACGAACTGACCAAAGGCTCGAAGGCCAATCCGAACTACGGTATTACGTTTTGGCTCAATCGGTCCGGCGAAAGCAATGCGAACGTCGCCGAAAATCGCGGCCGTCTTGGGCGATTGCTCGGCGACCGCGAGGCAAACACGACCGCAATAAGCAAGCGTGGGTTCGGCGACGATCTGCCACGGGACATTTACGTTGCCGCCGGAGCCGGCAATCAGCGGCTCTACATCATCCCTTCGGAAAAGATGGTCGTCGTTCGGCAGGCAAGGCAGGGACGCTTTGACGATGGCGAATTTTTGCAGCTGCTGCTTGGAAAAAAGTGACGATCGCTGTTTCTATTCGGGCCGCTTGAGTATGAAGGTCGCGGTATCTCCGCGGCCTTCTGCATTCAGCCTGGCCGCTTCGCGTTCCCACTCGGCCATCTGAGCTTCCGTGAAGATATCCGGTGGATGGATCACGCCCGGTGCTCCTTCCGGTATGAGCTGAATGTCCTGCCGATACATCTCGCTGCCCCAGAACTGAAACGCCGTCGATTCATAGCGGACGGAACCGACAGAGAATCCGCCGTCCTCCGCAAGATCAACGAAAGCCCGTTCAGTAAAGAGATACAAATGCCGCGGAGCGTCGAGCTGGACCCAGTCCGTTCCGTATTTCTCCCAAGCGAAGTTGATCACCGGCATCGCAATCAGAAGGTGGCCGCCCGGTCGGAGCAGCCGAAACGCATTAAGCAATGCCGCCTTCGGATCGGGCAGATGCTCGAACGAATGGCTCATTATGATCAGATCGAAAGCGGGTTCCAGTTCGCTAAGCGGCCGCTTCAGAATGCGGACACCGGGGGGCAACTCGATATCGCCTTCGATGAATGCATCGGCACCGGTTAAGTCGCGAAAGCCGAAATAATGCAGCGTTTGAAGCAGTTGCCCCTTGCCGCAGCCGAAATCGAGTATCCGCGAATCAAAGGTGAGGCCGAGCTCAGGATCGCTCAGGGCCGCAGGGAAGTTCCCGGCAAAACCGGGCCGCATTCGGGACAAAAGCTTGCCAGCAAACCCGTGTCCTTCTACAAAATATTGTCCGATGGCCCGCGCAGCAAAGCGATGGATCGCCGACCGGCCGACCGGCGTTTCAGAGTTAAACGACAGGTAATTATCGGGATAGTATTTCGCGAGCTCGGGTATTTCCTTGATCTGAAGAGTTCCGCATTTCGCGCATTCGACGTAAACGAATTCGTCCCGAGTGCCAAACATCATCTCGCGAGCAGTGTGTTCGGCGTTTTCCGATGCGTTGCCGCAAACCCGGCATTCGAAGCTCATAACGATTGCGGCCGCTCAGACCCTGCGGCCAATGGTGAAGACCTTGACAAGTGCGAGCCCGGCGATGAAGCCGCCGATGTGTGCCGCATAGGCGACGCCGCCAGTTCCCGCCGGCGTCAATGCTCCAAGAACGATCTGATAGACGATCCAGATTCCGAGAGCGACAAAGGCCGGCACCGTCGTGAGGAAGTTGAAGATAACGGCTCGCACCTGCCGTTGCGGAAAAAGGAGTATGTAGCCGCCGAGCACGCCGGAGATCGCCCCCGAAGCGCCGAGCATCGGTATTACTGACGAGGTATCCATCGCGACCTGGGCAAGAGCCGCAGCGATGCCGCAAACGATATAAAAAGCGGCAAACCGGATGTGGCCCATCAGGTTTTCGAGATTATCGCCAAAGACGAAAAGGAACAGCATGTTTCCGACGATGTGTCCGATGCTGCCGTGCATGAACATCGAGCTGATGAAGTTGAAATAGACCGACAGCGGCGTCGAATAATGCCGTATCTCAGCCGAGTTACCCATCGAATCGCGAACGACCTGAACTCCGCTGAGGTCAACGCCGGTCGTCACTTCCTGCGGAACAAGCGACCACGCATAGGTGAACGACTCACTTGTACCTAGCTGTTGGAGCAGCACAAAGACGAGTACGTTCATTCCGATAAACAAATAGTTCACGAACGGAACTATCTTTATATCGCTGTTGTCATCGCCAATTGGGAACATTTTTTCGGCCCTCCGTGCCCAAGTTATCCTCACAAGTGCACGCTACCATTCGCTTAAACCCATTTCGTCGTTATGTTGACGGCAAGCAAAGAAGTTTCATAAATACTAACCGCAAACCTAGATTCCGCCAATATCGTCTCGGGCCTTCAAGAGTTCGTAGCCCTCGCTCCGAGCCACGAACGTCGCAGCCGTGATGTCGCCGACAACGTTAAGCGTCGTCCGACACATATCAAGAATTCTGTCTACGCCGAGAATGATCGCGATCAGCGCCGGATCGATGCCGATCATGAAGAGAATGCCGATGATGAACGGAATCGAGCCACTTGGGACTCCTGCGGTTCCGATGCCGCCGAGAATTGCCAGGTAGACGACCATCAACTGCACAGAAACATCGAGGCTGACGCCCGCAAGTTGTGCCAGAAACAGCACCGTAACGCCTTCGTAGAGTGCCGTTCCGTTCTGGTTTGCCGTCGCCCCGACCGTGAGGACAAAGCTATTGATCTCCTTCGGCACCCCGAGGTTCTCGTGCGTAACGCGAAGTGCGGTCGGCAGCGTCGCATTCGACGATGAGGTCGAAAATGCCGTGAGAATGACCGTACGGACACGGTGAAAGAACTCGAGTGGGTTCATTCGCGAAAGGAAATAGATCGAAAGCGAATATGTGCCAAAGAAATGCAGCGAAAGGCCGAGAAGGACCGTAACAACGAACCAGCCGAGCGACTGGAGCAGTTCGAGCCCGAACTGAGCGATGTTGTTGAACAGCAGGCACGCCACAGCGTACGGAGCGAACTTCATTACGATGTCGATGATCTTTGCCGTGATAGCGAAAAGCGACTCGCAGACGTTCACAAAAGGTGCCGAGACCGCTGAGGGCAGGAGCGTGATAGCGACCCCAATGATGAGCGCAAAGAACATTATGTGGAGCATGTTCGGTGATGAGCTCGAGATGGAATTGAATACATTACTCGGCACTATCGTCTTTACGACTTGCATCAAAGCGGTCTCAGCCTTTGCAGCTTCGGCGGCCTTCCGCTGGGCATCGGTCGCGGCCGAGGCCCCGCTGCTGAATTCTTCTTTAAGGGCAGCCGCAGTCTCGGGACTGATCCGTTCGCCCGGCTTGATGGTGTTCGCAAGTGTTAGCCCGATAATTACCGAGATCGCCGAGATGATCAGCGTGTAGGCGAACGACTTTGCTCCTATGCGGCCAAGCTTGCGAATGTCTCCGATCCCTGCAACGCCGACGACCAGCGAGGAAAAGACCAGCGGCACGACGATCATCAAAAGCAGGTTGAGAAACAGCTGGCCGACCGGCCGGGTAATGTTCTCGACGATCCAAACGACCCGCGGGTCGCTCCCACCCCAGATCCAGTTCGCAAGTAGACCGGCGGTCACGCCAACCAATAGTCCGATCAATATCTTTGTATGCAGCGGAACACCTTTCGGTTTGTCGGGAGTGTCATCATCGAGGTCGGTCATTAGCTCCTGCTCGTAATCGTCCGCCGGGATTCGCTTTTCTTCGTTGTCGCTCATTTCTTCCTCCGGTCGCAAAAATTCGGTCGAGGCATTCGGATTATTACGGAAACCTTCCGTCACCACAAGCCCAGTTCGCCCATTCACCTTCTTTCGGGAAGATAATTGTTCGGGCAGTTGGCTTTCATCGCGTAAGATGACAGTCCTTTTGCTCCCAGCTTCGGACTGCCAAAGAACCGAATGGATGTTGTTTGATTTGGCAGGCAAAAAAGGCGAAACTTCCCTACATGAAAAAACTTGCGTTGCATTGGCGGATACTGCTCGGTATGGCTGCGGGCGTGGCCTTCGCTGCCCTACTGATCCAATTTGATTGGGGAAAAGGTTTCATTGTCGATTGGATAAAGCCGTTCGGCACGATATTTATCAACGCCTTGAAGTTGATCGCGATCCCGCTCATCCTCGGTTCGCTGATCTCGGGTATTGCCGACCTTAACAATATTACGCAGCTTTCAAAGATGGGCCTCCGGACCATTGCGATCTATATCGGCACAACGGTGATCGCAGTAAGCCTTGGGCTCGCGATCGTAAACATCATCAAGCCCGGAACTGCGGTTAGCGAGGAGACTCGAACACAGCTACTGGCGAGCTACGAAAAAGATGCCGGTGCCCGCATAACTGCCGCCGAGAAGCAGAAAGCGACCGGCCCGCTCAAGCCGCTCGAGGACCTTGTTCCCGAGAACATAATCGCCGCGGCAAGTTCTAACGGGAACATGCTGCAGGTCATCATTTTCGCATTGTTCTTCGGAATCGGGCTGATACTGATACCTCCGGACAAGGCCGCACCGGTCAAGGGCTTCTTCAACGGGCTCAACGAAGTTGTGCTGAAGATGATCGACCTGATAATGCTGGCCGCTCCATTCGGCGTTTTCGCCCTGCTTGCCGCGATCATCGCCGAGGCGCCGGGGCCGGACCTTTTTGTTGCCCTGCTGTGGTATGCAATGTCAGTGGTGCTCGGGCTTGCAGTGCTCTATTTCTTCTATATTTTCCTCGTTTGGACGTTTACAAAAAAATCTCCTTCCTTCTTTCTCAAGGGCATTGCCCCGGCACAGCTTCTGGCGTTTTCGACCAGTTCGAGTGCGGCGACGCTTCCGGTAACGATGGAGCGCGTTACTGAGCACCTCGGCGTCGATGACGACGTCGCAAGCTTTGTGCTCCCGATCGGGGCCACAGTGAACATGGATGGCACGAGCCTTTATCAAGCCGTCGCCGCCGTTTTTATCGCTCAGACCTTCGGGATGGAGCTGAGCTTTGGAACGCAACTCGGGATCATCGTAACCGCAACGCTCGCCTCTATCGGAAGTGCTGCTGTACCGGGAGCTGGGATGGTGATGCTTGTCATCGTTCTCGCTCAGGCCGGTATTCCGGAGGTCGGCCTCGCTCTTATATTCGCGATCGATCGCCCGCTCGATATGTGCCGAACGACGATAAACGTCACCGGCGACGCGACCGTCTCGATGATCATCGCCAAGTGGCTCGGAAGGCTTGGCGAACCAAAAGAGGAAAACTGGGACGATCGGTTAGAGGAAGTGATCTAAGTAGTATGTTGAATTCGATCGTTTCTCGATCCGCAGTGCGGACGGTTCTCGTCTTCGCGTCGCTTACGCTTGCGGCGGACGCTGTTGCGGGCCAGCAGCGGTTCGCCGCAAATATGTCGAATTTGCAGACGGTTCCAAAAAGCGCATCGGCTGCAAACGGCGTATGTAGAGCAACCCTGAGTGCGACAGAAACGGGTCTAACGCTTGAATGTACGTTTTCGGGCATCGCACCCGAGAGTTCGTTCAACATCCACCGCGATGCGTCAGTAGGTCAAACAAGCTCGCCTCTCCAGAGTTTCCCGCTGCCCAATGGCAGCACCGGATTTGGGACAACGGTCGCAAGCAGCGAGCCGTTGGGCGCATCTCTCCGGGAAAACCGCTGGTACATCCAGATCACATCCCCGGCATATCCGAACGGCGAGATCCGGGGACAGATCAAGCTTGCCAACGGCACTTACAACGACTACGACGGCGACGGCCGGACCGACCTGCAGGTCTATCGCAACTCGGTGAACACTTTCTTCGCTCTTCGCAGCACCGACGGCGGTTTTATAGAACAGCGGCTGGGTGAACCGGGCGACTCGGTCTCGCTGACCGTAGATTGGGACGGCGATGCCCGCTCCGATCTCTCGACCGCTCGTTACGCCCCGGAGGTCTTCTGGCGAATATTGCCAAGTTCAACGAATGCTCTCGAAACAACGCAATGGGGCAGTTCCTCGCTCGGCGACTTTTTCGCCGCAGCGGATTACAACGGCGATGGCCGCTTTGATATCGCTGTTTTCCGCGGCGGCGTTTGGTACATCATCGAAAGCTCGACCGGCTCCGTTCGCTATGAATATTGGGGACAGCCCGGCGATGTTCCCGCCCCGAACGATTTTGACGGTGACGGCAAGGCAGACCTCGCCATCGCCCGAAGCGAAGGCGGCCTGCGATATTGGTGGGTCAGGAACAGTTCGGACGGATCCGTCAGCGTTATCCAATGGGGCCTAAGCAACGACGCCTTCTTTACCGGCCGTAGCGATTTTGATGGCGACGGAAAGGCCGATCTTCTCGTCATCCGCAATCAGAGCGGCCAGCGTTTCTTCTACGTACGCCGAAGCTCGGACGGCTCATTGCAGGTCATCCCGTGGGGCCTATCAAGCGATGTTGTAAAGCTTGGCGATTACGACGGCGACGGCCGTACCGACCCGGCCGTCACCCGTGCCATTGACGGCCAGCGTGTTTTTTTCATCTTGCAAAGCTCAACCGGCCAACCGCGGATAGAGACATTCGGCCTGCAAGGGGATTTTTAGGTATGTTCGAGTCTATCCATTTCGAATCCGGCGGCCGCAGGACGACCAATGCGTCGCGGCCTGACGTTCTTGACCGCCTGCGGGCAATCGTCGGCGAAGAGAATGTCGTCGTCGATCCCGAACGGGTCGAGCCCTATGGTGCCGACGCGGTGAAGGAGAAGTTCCCACCGGAGGCCGTCGTCTTTCCCGCAACGACCGCCGAGATGGCGGCCATCCTGAAGCTCGCGAATGAGGTCGTCTTTCCCGTAACGGCACGCGGCGGCGGGGTCGGTTACACCGGCGGTGCGGTGCCGGTCGAAGGCGGCATCGTCATCGGCACGGACCGGATGAAGCAGATCATCGAGATTAACGTCGATGACCTCTACATCACCTGCCAGCCGGGACTCACTACCTTTGAGGTGCAGCAAGCTGCGGCCGAGGTCGGGCTGATGTTTGCACCCGATCCGGCCAGCTATAAGGATTCATACATCGGCGGCAATATTGCTGAGAACGCGGGCGGAATGCGGACGCCGAAGTACGGCGTGACCAAGCACCACGTTCTCGGGCTCGAAGTAGTAACGGCCCAGGGCGATATCATCCGCACCGGCGGGCGGACCGTTAAGAACGTCGTCGGCTTTGATCTGACAGGCCTGATGTGCGGCTCGGAAGGAATGCTCGGCGTGATCACCGAAGCGACGCTGAAGCTTCTGCCGATGCCCGAGTCGACCTCGACCGTTCGTGCAAATTTCACCTCGATGGAAGCCGCTTGCAAGGTGCTCACCAAATTTACGCCGCACGGCATCCTGCCGATGGCGATGGAGGTCATCGACAAGTTCTGCGTCGCTGCGGTCGAGGAAAATTTCGCCTTTGGGCTTTCGAAAGAGGCGGAGGCGATACTGCTTGTTGCCGTCGATGGCTCCCGAGAGGAGGTCGAGCGGCAGGCCGTTGTCATCGAGCAGATCATCGCCGAAAATGGCGGCTTTGACGTCATCCGTGCCCGCTCGAAAGAGGAAGAGGACAAGCTCTGGGACGTCCGTCGGGCGATCAGCCCGAGCCTGATGAAATACGGCACGCTGAAGATCAACGAGGACGTGGTCGTCCCTCGTTCGAAGGTTCCCGAGCTCGTCGCTCGCATCGAGCAGATCGGCAAAAAGCACAACACCTTCGTCGCCAACTTTGGCCACGCAGGCGACGGCAACATCCACGTCAATTTTGTTGTGGACCGCGACGACCCGGAACAGATCGCCCGCGCCCGCGAGTGCGTTTCCGAGACCTTTCAGCTTTCGGTCGAACTCGGCGGCACCATCTCCGGCGAGCACGGCATCGGTTACGTAAAATCCCAGTACATGCACTACGCCGTTGACGGGCCCACGCTCGAGATAATGCAAGCGATCAAAAAGGCCTTCGACCCCAAAGGCATCCTGAATCCCGGAAAGATGTTTGTGTGAATGAGCAGCGGTGTTAAAATCAGCCTATGAGCGGAATCAACTATGTTTTGGACGAAAAAGGCAAGCGTATTGCCGTACAGATCGACCTAAAGAAATATGGCGATCTTTGGGAGGATTTTTACGACTTTCTCGTTGCAGAGAAGCGTAAGGACGAACCACGAGAGTCTCTAAGCGAAGTAAAGGCGATTCTCTCCAAGAAAGGGAAACTCGATGCGTGAATATGCGCTCGTATTCGCGAGATCTGCCCGCAAAGAACTTGAATCGCTCCCTGCTAGGGTTGTTCGAAGGGTCGTTCCGCGAATAGAATCCTTGGTAACCAACCCTCGGCCCGACGGCTGCAAGAAGCTTACCGGAACAAAGAATCTTTGGCGGATTCGTGTCGGCGACTATCGAGTGATCTATTCGATCGAGGACGAGGTGTTGACCATCGAGGTAATTTCCGTCCGACATCGCGGTGACGCTTATCGATAGGCCGATTGTGCTGCCCGAGCGATCGACTGCCCGACGAGCAAGAAGCACCTAAAGTACAACCCCGCGTTTTGAAGATTCGATAAATTCGACCAGGAGGTCCACTTCTTCGCAGCCGCTGATCTCTTCACGGATGCGTTCGAGTGCCTGCGTCGTGTTGAGCTTTGAGGAAAGCAATAGCCGATAGGCGTGGTTCAGGTTTTCAATGACCTCTTTTGCGTAGCCGCGGCGGCGCATGCCGACGCGATTTAGGCCGTAGCATTTCGCATGGTTGCCCTGGATTATGGCGAAGGGCGGGGCGTCCTTGACCACCACCGAATACCCTCCGACAAATGCCTCGCGGCCGACGCGGCAGAATTGATGCACACCGGAATATGCTCCGACGTTCGCCCTGTCCGCTATCTCCACATGCCCGGCGAGCGTCGCCGCGTTCGCCATTATCACATCGCTTCCGATCTGGCAGTCATGCGCGACGTGGGCCTGTGCCATCAGCAGGTTGCGGTCGCCGATCCGCGTTACGCCGCCGCCGCCGGCCGTTCCGCGGTGGATGGTGACAAATTCGCGGATCTGGTTCTCCTCGCCGATCTCGGTCGCCGTTTCTTCGCCGCCGTATTTCAGGTCCTGCGGGGCGAGCCCAATAGATACAAAAGGGAAGATGTGCGTACCTCGGCCGATGGACGTTCGCCCATCGACGGCCACGTGCGAATCAAGCCGGACGCCTTCACCGAGGCTCACCTCCGCACCTACCGTGCAAAAGGGCCCGATATAGCAATCTGGTCCGAGCCGTGCCTCGGGGGCGACTATCGCCGTTTGATGGATGAATGTCATAGGTCGGTCGGGTTATCGGGACCGGGCTCGTTAGGTTCGGCGGCAGGGCTCTCATTCTTGCGGATAATAAGCCACATAAAGATGACGACCGCCGGAACCGAAAGAAAAAGCCCAACGAGTGCTCCGCCGAGCACCGATGAAACGATGCCGAGCACGCCGAGCTTCGTTCGGCCGCGGAAATAGCCGAAGCCGAGCGGAATTAGCCCAAGCACAAAGCCGACCGCGGCGTTGATGGCCGCGAAAAGATAAACAGCCTCGATCCCTTCGACCCGTATCGGTTCCATGTTTACTCCTTTGGCGTTCGCGGGGCGATGACGCTCGTAATGATGGTCTCGGTCGCGACCTGCCCGTCAACGGTCGCCACACCGTGCATTTTCTGTATCCGCGAGCCGATCCGCAGGGCCGTCACCTCAAGCCGCAGCGTATCGCCCGGCACGACCGGCCGCCGAAACTTCGCATTTTCGATGCCGCTGAAATATGGGATCTTCTCGTCGCGGTCCTCAAAATCGCGGAGGGCGAGGATCGCACCAACTTGTGCAAGGGCCTCGATCTGCAAAACTCCGGGCATTACCGGAGCTCCAGGAAAGTGGCCCTGAAAGAATTGCTCGTTCGCCGTCACCTGCTTGATGCCGACAATGCGGACACGCGGCTCCAGCTCGATGATCCTGTCAACGAGCAGGAAGGGATAACGGTGCGGAAGGATCTCTTGTATCGCGATCGAATCGTAAATGGCCATGGGGAAAGCTCTCGTAATGATAAAAGCCAACGGCCGACAGGAGCAAGTTCCCGCCGGCCGCCTGCTGTTCAAGTTTTCAGGGCAGAAGCCCTGGACCGCTACCGCTGTGCCGTTGCCGGGCGTGCGTTGTAGAAGGTGATGAATTCCTTCGTGATATCGGCGGTCGGATCAAGGTGCAGGATAGCACCGGCCTCAGCCATCTTCGAGATATCAAAGACGACCGAGTAGCCCTTCTGCTTAGCAAATTCGCTGATCTGGCGGACGATGTCCTGGTTGATCGGGCCGAGAAGCTCGTTCGAACGCTTTTCGATAAAGGCGTCAAATTCTTTCTTCTTGAATTCGCCTTCACGCTGGAGCCGGGCCGCTTCGTCCTGCTTGTCGGTTATGGTCTTGGCGTTGATCGGCGGAGCATTCGGAGCTGCTGCCGCCTTTCTGAAATTATCGATCTCGGTCGCGATCGTCTGAAGGCGATTCTGGATACCGACAAGCTCCTGCTCTTTCGGCTGAGCTTCACGCTCGAGCGCCGTATAGGCGGCCGTCAGCCGTTTGATGCCCTCTTTCTCATCACCGAAGAAACGGGTATCGATCCAGCCCATCTTGGCACCACCGGCTGCCGCCGTGTTGCCCTGAGCCAGGGCCGGAGCCGCGAAAACACCCGCAAAAACCAACGTCACTGCTAAAAATAGTACTTTTTTCATTGCTTAAACTAACTCCTACTTACTGCCCGGAAGTCGTCCTGCTCTCCGTATAATTGCTTAGAAACGAAACAGGCCCGATGCGTTGCTAACGTGATCGCTTGCAGGCAAAAGAACTACGATATTATTTTATCCGCGAATGTTAAGTCAAACAACGGCCGACTCGCGAAATCGGCCGCCTTTCCCGCCGGGCTAGAACGTACGCCCGACCGTGAACCTGAAGCCGCTCCGCTGGCCCGGCAGGAAGATGCCCGGCAGTTCCTGCGTAAATCCGAATTTGCCGTTCGGGTTGTAATAATAGATCAGCCGGAACGGAACATTGACGACCGGAACCTGAACCCGAAGCTCCAGCCCGACCGAAGCCTTGAAGTCGCCGATCTTGTTGAACGCCGCATCGTTAACCCGGAGAAGCGAGTTCTGCTGAGCTTCGCCGCGGAGATAGAACTGCTGCACCTCGGGCGAGAGCGACGTCGGGCAGCCGAAGCGGTTGCCGCGGCAGAATTCGTTAACGAAGTCCGTCTTAGTCATCACTCGTCCGCGGTAGTAAAGAATGCTGCCAAAGCTGCTCTCAAGCACCGGTGTATTGATCAGCCCGAGCGCCGTGATCCGGCCTGCACCGAGAAAGACGTCGTCGTTAAGAAATTCGCTGTTGATCCGCTGCGTTCCCGAATTGCGCAGATTGAAGACCGTTCCGATATCGGCAAATGCCGCAAGCGTCGCCGGCCCGAAGATCGGTATGCGGTACTCAAAATTACCGAGAAGCTGCGTGTCGCCGCCGATGAAGCGGAAGTTGCGTGAGAAAAGAGCCGGATTTGCTCCATCCGGTCCGGTCAATTGGCCGATGGCGGCGATCTGTCCGGGAATTGGCGATCCGGTCGGGAAGCCCGTGATCGGCGTCGGCGTACCGAACGCATTGGTCGCGACGGAAACGTTCCGTGTCGTTACGTACGTATCGAACGGTGCGATCGGCCCGATGGCCCGCGAATTGTAGCCGCGGACGTCATTCTCGCTGCCGAGGAAGTACCGCTCAAAGATCGGCACGCCGCCGATGAACGAGATCGAGTTCGCGTCGCGGACCGCGTTGCTCGTTGACCAGCTTCCGACCGTTCCCGCCAAAATGCGGAAAGCGAAGACCTCAGGGTTGCGGCTTCGCTTGCGGCGAACCGGGATGAACTGCGAATAGCTGATGTTCGGCTGATAGGTGCGGACGTCGCCGCCGAGGCCGGCAAAGGCGATCGAAAGCGAAAGCTGCGTTCCGCTATTGGTGTCAATGCCGTTGGCCGCCGGCTGCCGCGTATCGTAAACGAATGAACCGGTCACGCGGCTCGTCAGGATGCCGGGCTGGCGATAGATGATCGGGATTCGTGCTGCCGGATCTGCCGATTCATTGATCGGCGGGTCGGCGATCGAGGTATTCGTCAGCGAATACGAAAGCCCGACACGCGAGAACTGCGTAAACCGTCGCTTCTTGAAAAAGAGCTCCGAGAGCGGCGCGGTCGCGAAGAGCGTGCCGCCGATGGTCGTTTGCGTAAACAGGTTGCTCTCGTCCGTTACGACCTGGCCGAAAGGATTGAAAAGGTCCTCGAGTACGTTGGCATTTTGGGTCAGGAACGTGCCCTCGCCAAAAAATTTGTATCGCGAGGCAAAAAGCGAAACTCCGACCGAGATCGGGCGGTCGCGGAAATACGGTTCCTGATAGGAAAGCTGGAAGCTCTGCTGGCGGTTACCCGCACCGAAAGCGAATGAAAGTATCTCACCGCGGCCGGCGAGGTTGTTGGTCGAATACTCAAGCCCGAAGAACGAACCGCCGATGCCCGAAATACCGCCGTTGAACGAGATCTGCTGGCGGCCCTTTTCCTTGACCTTTACGACGAGGTCAACGTCGCCTTGTTCCTCGTCCGTCCGCGTTTCTACGTCCTGATCCTTATCGATCGGGTCGAAATACTGCGTTTGGTTGATGCGGGCGAGCGAGATCTCAAGTGCTCGTTGGTTGTAGATATCGCCTTCGTTCAAGAGAAATTCGCGGCGGAGGACGCGGTCGCGGGTAAAGGTGTTTCCGGTGAATTCAAGCCGGCGGAGCGAGAACTGCTTGCCTTCCTCGATAACGATGGTGATATCGACAATGCCTTCGTTCGGGTTGTCGGGGTTGTCGCGGAAATTCGGTTCGAATTCGGCGTTGTAGTTAACGAAACCCTGGTCGCCGTAAACCTTTTTCAGGTCTTCGTAAACGGCGTCCTGCAGCCGTTTACCGTCAGCGATCTCGCCTTTCTTAAGCCCGACCGCACCGAGTATCTGCTCCTCGGAGTAGATCGAGTTGCCCTCGACCTTTAGTTCGCCGACGCGGAAGATCTTGCCTTCCGTGACCGGAACCGTGATCTTGAGCGTCTCATCCTTCGATGAGATAAGCGGGAGCGGCAGAACAATGAAAGGGATAAAGCTCGTTCGCTTTACTCCGAGACCCTCGACGACCGGGTCACCGATCCGGGCCTGGAAGTAGCCCTTCGAGAACATGTACGAGCGAACATTCTTCTGCAGGTCGAACTGCAGCTTACGCATGTCCAGAATGTCCTGGCTCTGAAAGCGGGAAACCAAGCCGGTCTCCTTTACCAGTTCCAGGGCGTTACGCAGTTCGCTGTCTTTGAAGTTTTCGTTGCCCTCGAAGTCGATCTCAACGATCCTGGAAAGGAAGCCCTGATCCACATCAAATGTGACGGCGATCGAGGTGGCCGAAACCTCCTCTTCCTCGATCTTAACGGTCGCGTTCGGGTAGCCGCGTGAGGCGAGCAGTTCGCGAAGGATGCGGGTCGCACCGCGTGCCTTTACGGGATCGTAAACGGATTCTTTCGAAATACCGGCCCGTTGCTCGCGGAAGGCCTTGAGCACGTCCGATTCCTGAACGGCCTTTAGCCCGCGGAACTGCAGGTCGCGGATGATCGGCCATTCG
>ERZ1066135.750-NODE-750-length-14983-cov-7.426648_pt1 | contig 14983 bp, 12 predicted proteins | sample MGYA00382782_ERZ1066135 | MGnify/ENA primary metagenome ERZ1066135 (study PRJEB33369, sample SAMEA5778365) | biofilm metagenome | biome: Industrial cooling water; feature: Water cooling tower basin; material: Biofilm | place: United Arab Emirates | collected...
CGCTGCACTGGGCGATGCTGGTGCTGATCGCGATGACCTACGCCTTCACCGAGCTGCGCGTGCTGTTCGAGCGCGGCACGCCCGAGCGCGACTTCATGCGCGCGGCGCACTTCAGCTGCGGCCTGCTGGTGCTGGCGCTGGCGCTGCTGCGCCTGGGCGTACGGTGGGTCTACGGCGTGCCGCCGATCACGCCGCCGCCAGCGGCCTGGCAGCGCTGGGCGGCCGGTGTGTCGCATGCGCTGCTGTACGCCTTCATGCTCGGCATGCCGGTGCTGGCGCTTTTCATGATGGGGCTGCGCGGCGACGAGGTGATCTTCTTCGGCCTGGAACTGCCGCCGCTGGTCGGCGAGGACAAGGAACTCGGCAAGACCCTGCGCGGCTGGCACGGCGACATCGGCCGCGCGGTCTATGCGCTGATCGCGCTGCACGCCGCCGCGGCGGTCTACCACCACCGGGTGCGCCGCGACGACACGCTGACGCGGATGCTGCCGGCACGCTGAACGCCGAGGCGCGCGGGATCAGGCGAAGCGTGCCCGTACCACGCCGAGTCCTCCGAAGCGGGCCTCGAACACCTGGCCTGCCCGTGCCTCGTGGGCGCGCGTGAGGCCGCCGGTCAGCACGATGGCGCCGGCGGGCACCGCCTCGCCACGCGCCGCGAGGAAGCCGGCCAGCCAGGCCAGGGCGAGCAGCGGGTCGCCCATCGCGTCGGCGCCTCGCCCCTCGCCGAGCAGGCGGCCGTCGGCATGCAGGCTCACCTCGACCGTGGCGAGGTCCAGCGCCGCGTGCCAGGGCAGGGCGTCGCCGACCACGTAGCCGGCGCTCGAACTGTTGTCGGCGATGTTGTCGACGATCGTGAAGCGGTACTCGGGGTAGCGGGTGTCGACGATCTCCAGCGCCGGCAGCACCGCCTCGAGGTGGCGCGCGACGCTGGCGCGGTCGTGGCCGGCGCCGGCCAGCTCGCGGCCGAGCCGCAGCGCGATCTCGGGTTCGACGCGGGGGTGGATCAGCCGTGCGGTGTCGATCGCGGCGCCGTCTGCGCCGAGCCGGTGCTGCTCGGTCAGCACGCCGTAGTTGGGGTGGGCGATGCCCATCTGCTCGCGCATCGCCGCGCTGGTGTAGCCGAGCTTGAAGCCGATCGGTGCTGCACCGCGTCGGCGCAGGGTCGCGGCCTGGATCGCGTAGGCGTCCGCTTCGCTGAGCGTGGGGTCGATGGCGCTCAGCAGCATGGTCGGCGTGCGTGCGGTCTCGGCATGCCAAAGGCGCGCGGAGCAGGCTTCGAGGGTGTCGGCGGGAGCGGTCATCGCGGCTTACCTCCGGTCAGGGCAGAAATCCCAGGGTGTACACCTGTGGCAGCAGCTTGGCCTTGAGCGCCTCGTGCGCTGCCTTCAGCGCCGCCAGCTCGGCGTCACCCAAGCTCGCGTCGGCGAGCGCACTGCGCGCCTGCCACCAGCCGGCGTCCCAGGTGGCGATCTTGAACTTCGGCGTGCGCAGTTCGTGCAACCTCGTGAAGTAGAGCTGCCAGACCGCCCAGCCGGCCTGCACCAAGGCCTCGGACTCGGCCGACAACGCGCGCCCGGCCAGCCAGCCGGCCACGAAGCGGTCTTCGGCCGTTGGCAGCTGCATCGCGATATCGCCGTCACTGAGCGTCCAGCGCCGCAGCCGCGCCAGCGGCACCGGGAAGAAGTGGTTGGGCACCTGCCAGAGCTGGCCGTCGTAGGCCACGTCGCGCAGCGCCGCGGTGTTGTTGCTGTTGGCGTACAGGCTCCAGACCACGCAGTCCTCGATGAACTCGCGCGGCAGATCACTGGACGGCTGCAGGTACTGGTCGCGGTCGTTGTGCCACTCGGCCTTGGGCAGGCGGCGCACCGCGTGCACGACCAGGGCCGGCTCGAACAGCGCCGGCGTGATCGTGTGGCCGCCGGCGCTGGCATAGGGGCCGGAGAACAGCGCGGTCATGTTCTGGTGCTGGAGATCATTGCCTGCGCACATCAGCGAACCGATGAAGTCGCGGCCGATGCGGTCGCGCAGGTCGGGGCCGGCGGCCTTGATCGTGATGGCCGACGAGAACGGCGGGAAGCGCGTCACGCCCTCGGGCCGCACGATCCACTTGGACAGGAAGCGGTCGCGGTGGTCGCTGGACAGGCGCTTGTGGCCGGTCTTCTGCACCGCGGTGTCGAAGACATCGACCTCGATCGTCTGCTGCTCCAGCGCGATGTCGCTGCGCAGGTCCCACAGCAGGAAGCCGACCGGGAACTGGCTGGTGCGCGAGGTGCCGTCGAAGTTGACCGACGAGAACACGAAGCCGCGGCGGAACGGGTAGCGAAAGATGCGGTCACGCAGCCGCTGGTCGTTGGTGGCGTTGACGTACTTGAGCTTGGAGAACAGCCCGAGCCAGGCCTGCCGCCCGGCGAACTCGCGGCGGATGCGGAACAGGAACTGCGCGAACAGCTCGCGGCTCGTCTCGCCCAGGTTCTCGGCATGCATGCGCTGGCGCACCAGGGTCATCGACACGTCGGACTTGTTGGCGCCGGTGGCGCCGCCCTGCTGCGCGGTGGCGAAGGGCGGGTTGATCAGCACGATCCAGCGCAGCGTGGGGTCGGACAGGTCGTCGCGCAGGCGCTGCGGCAGCTTCCAGGTCTGCGCGGAGGCGAAGTCGAGGGCGCCGGAGCCGAGCGTCGGCGCGGTCTCGAAGACGTTGCCGACATCGTCGTTCAGGTAGTCGTACTGGAACACCGTGGCGCCGGGGAAGAGGCGGTCGCAGTGCTCCACGTCTTCCGGGTAGAGCGTGGACAGGTAGGCGTGCGGCAGCGCTTCGGCCGGCAGGTGGTACTGCAGGTTGCCGGTGCCGGCGGCCATGTCCCACAGCCGCGTCTTGCCGTCGCGCCACCAGTGGCGGCCGAGTTCGCGCTCGATGTACTCGAGCGCCTTGCGGGCGAAGGCCAGCGGCGTGAAGAACTCGCCGTGCTTGCGGCGCTCGACCTCGTCGCTCAGGCGGTCGATCTTGGCGACGATGCCGCGCACGACGGTCGGGTCCGAGACCTTCTCGTAGAGGCTCCAGAAGTGCTCGTAGTCGCGCGCCAGGATGCGCTTGACGCGCACCTCCTCGGGGCCGACCTGGAAGAACACCTTGCCCTCGGTGGCGACGAGCTGCGAGCGGCCGCGCTGGATGTCGTTGACGAAGTAGCGCGAGGACTTGAAGCCGTTGCGCACCGATTCGCCGAACACCTCGTTCCAGTAGGCGAAGACTTCCTCGAAGTTGTCTTCGGTGATGAGCTTCTTGTCGCCGAAGTCGAGGCGCTGCTGCGGCGTGAACAGCTGCGCCAGCCGGTCGATGACGAAGGCCGCCTCCTCGGGCTGCGACAGATGGTGGACATGCAGGCCGACGAAGGCGGTGTGCGCCTGCACCGCGGCGATGAGCAGCGGGTCGGGGCTGGACGGGCGCAGATCCCAGTCGTAGCGGCCGGCCTCGTCGGTGTAGAGCTCGCGCCAGTCGGCGACCTCACCGACCAGCGCGTGGCGGCGGTCGGCCAGGCAGAACGACGCGGGGATGCCCTTGGTCGACTGGCCGAGCTTGAGGCGATGCAGGTAGTACAGCAGTTGCGCCAGCACCGCGGCGCGCTGTGCCGGCTGGTCGAAGTTGCGCTCGAACTTGAACTCGAACAGCACCTGCTCGGTGTAGAGGTCGTGGTCGTCGGTGGTGTCGAGTTCCAGGTCGAAGCACTTGGCCCAGGCGGCCTTGACGGCTTCCTCGGTCTTGGCCTTATCCAGGCGCTTGAGGAGGGCGGCGGCGCGCTTGCTGCTCATCGTCGGCTCAGGCTTCGAGCAGCAGCTCGCCGAGCAGCGGGGCGGCGCGTTCGAGGATCTGCGCGTCGCGGGTCACGAGCACCTTGCGTTCGGCCCAGGCGGTACCGACGATCATGCGATCCGACGGGTCGGCCTGCAGTCCACCGAAGTCGGCCGCCGCTTCAACATGGTCGACGCGCAGCGGCAGGATCGTGAAGCCCTGGGACTCGATCATGGCCGAGAGCCGCCCAGGCGGTAGACGCAGCTTGCCACGGGCCTGTTTGAGATGGATTTCCCACAGGCTCACGACGCTGACGGCCACGTCGGCGCGCTCGATCAGCGCATGGGTCCGGCGGGCCAGCCGTCGCGGCTCCGCCAGCCACCAGATCACGACATGCGTGTCGAGCAGCAGCGGTTTCATCGGCCGGGCTTGCGTGGCGTCTTGCGAGCGGGCGCGTGGGGCTTCAGGCCGTGGTCGATAGGCTTGTCGATGTTCGCGAGCCACTCCCGCGCGATCTCGGCATCGACCTCGGGGGAAAAGGCTTGGTCGATCTCTTCGGTGGTCATGAGCCCGGCCCAGGCGCCGGCCGTGCGCCGCACCGGGGCCTCGACCTTGACCAGCTTGACGACCGGCTTGCCTCGGTTGGCGATCACGACGTCCTCGCCGCGCAGCGCGGCCTCGACCAGCTTGGACAGCTGGGTCTTGGCTTCGAGCATGTTGACTTGCATGGCAGCCTCCGGATGGCAGCCGTCATTCTAGCTAAGTTAGCCAGATCGCAACTAAAAAGCCCGCCGAAGCGGGCTCGAAGCCGAGGCGCGCGGCCTTCAGCGTACGACCGGGGCCACCGGCGCGGCCGCCGGGGTCGCGGCGGTGGCGACCACTGCCGCGACCGGGGCGGCCGCCGGCGCGGCGTCGGCGTGCTTGCCGCCGGCGCCCGGCAGCAGCGGCACGATCAGCAGCGCCACGATGTTGATGATCTTGATCAGCGGGTTGACGGCCGGGCCGGCGGTGTCCTTGTAGGGATCGCCCACCGTGTCGCCGGTCACCGCGGCCTTGTGGGCTTCGCTGCCCTTGCCGCCGTGATGGCCGTCCTCGATGTACTTCTTGGCGTTGTCCCAGGCGCCGCCGCCGGTGCACATGCTGATCGCGACGAACAGGCCGGTGACGATCGTGCCCATCAGCAGGCCGCCGAGCGCGGCCGGGCCGAGCAGCAGGCCCACCACCACCGGCACGATCACCGGCAGCAGCGAGGGGATCATCATTTCCTTGATCGCCGCCTTGGTCAGCATGTCGACCGCAGTGCCGTACTCGGGCTTGGCGGTGCCTTCCATGATGCCCTTGATCTCGGCGAACTGGCGCCGCACCTCGACCACCACCGAGCCCGCCGCGCGGCCCACGGCTTCCATCGCCATCGCGCCGAACAGGTAGGGGATCAGGCCGCCGATGAAGAGGCCGACGATCACCTTCGGGTCGCTGAGGTCGAAGCTGACCGACATCCCGCGCCCTTCGAGCGAGTGGGTGTAGTCGGCGAACAGCACCAGCGCGGCCAGGCCGGCCGAGCCGATCGCGTAGCCCTTGGTCACCGCCTTGGTGGTGTTGCCCACCGCGTCGAGCGGGTCGGTCACGTCGCGCACGCTCTTGGGCAGCTCCGACATCTCGGCGATGCCGCCGGCGTTGTCGGTGATCGGGCCGTAGGCGTCGAGCGCGACCACGATGCCGGCCATGCTCAGCATCGAGGTGGCCGCGACCGCGATACCGTAGAGCCCGGCGAGGTTGTAGGCCACCAGGATCGCGACGCAGACGAAGATCACCGGCCAGGCGGTGGAGCGCATCGACACGCCCAGGCCGGCGATGATGTTGGTGCCGTGCCCGGTGGTCGAGGCCGCCGCGATGTGCTGCACCGGGCTGTACTGCGTGCCGGTGTAGAACTCGGTGATCCAGACCATCGCCGCCGTCAGCACCAGGCCGACGGCGCAGGCGCCGAACAGCTTCAGGTGCGTGCCGGCGCCCAGGGCATCGGCCGGCATCACGGCCGCGGTGACGAACCAGAAGGCGATCAGCGACAGCACGCCCGACACCGCCAGGCCCTTGTAGAGCGCCGGCATCACGTTCTTCATGCCCGGGCTGGCCTTGACGAAGGAGCAGCCGATGATCGACGCGATGATCGACACGCCGCCCAGCACCAGCGGGTAGAGCACCGCGGCCATCGGCGCGGCGGTCACGACCAGCGCGCCGAGCGACATCGTGGCGATCAGCGTCACCGCGTAGGTTTCGAACAGGTCGGCCGCCATGCCGGCGCAGTCGCCGACGTTGTCGCCGACGTTGTCGGCGATCACCGCCGGGTTGCGCGGGTCGTCCTCGGGGATGCCGGCCTCGACTTTGCCCACGAGGTCGGCGCCGACGTCGGCGCCCTTGGTGAAGATGCCGCCGCCGAGCCGCGCGAAGATCGAGATCAGCGACGCGCCGAAGGCGAAGCCCAGCATCGGCTTGAGCACCGACGCCAGGCTGGTGTCGGGCGTCAGCTGGCCGTTCAGCGCGGTGATCCAGAAGAAGGCGCCGACGCCCAGCAGGCCCAGGCCGACCACCAGCATGCCGGTGATCGCGCCGCCCTTGAAGGCGACGTCGAGCGCCGGGCCGATGCCCTGGGTGGCGGCCTGCGCGGTGCGCACGTTGGCGCGCACCGACACGTTCATGCCGATGAAGCCGCAGGCGCCCGACAGCACGGCACCGAGCACGAAGCCCGCGGCCGTGGTGCCGTCGAGGAAGATGCCGATCAGCACGGCCAGCACGACGCCGACGATCGCGATCGTCTTGTACTGGCGCGCCAGGTAGGCCGCGGCGCCCTGCTGGATGGCGCCGGCGATCTCCTGCATGCGCGCGTTGCCGGCATCCTGCTTGAGGATCCAGCTTCGCTGCACGAAGCCGTACAACACGGCCGCCAGGCCGCAAAGCAGCGCCACGATGAGCGCCATGGAACTGGACATGAGGGGAGTCTCCTTCCTCGTCTGAGGACCTCGTTGGGAAAGGCAGCCCGGCTCTGCACGGCCGCACGGTCGCACCGCGGGCTCCGGTTGCCGCCGCGCATGCTAGTGGAAGCCCGGGGGCGCCGCAACGCGCGACGCATGGTGTTTCTCCCCGGATGACAGGGTGCGTCGGCCGTGTGTCGGGGCGTTCGGCGGGGGTGGGCCGCTGCTTAGAATCCGGGTTTGCCCGCGATCCGAAAGAAGACCGAGACCATGAGCCTGCACAACGTCACCCCCGGCAACAAGGCCCCCGACGAGTTCAACGTGATCATCGAGATCCCGATGAACGCCGACCCCGTCAAGTACGAAGTCGACAAGGCGACCGGCGCGATCTTCGTCGATCGCTTCATGACGACCTCGATGCACTACCCCTGCAACTACGGCTACGTGCCGCAGACCCTGTCGGACGACGGCGACCCCTGCGACGTGCTCGTCATCACCCCTTACCCGCTGGTGCCGGGCGTGGTGGTGACCTGCCGGCCGATCGGCGTGCTGAAGATGGAGGATGAGGCCGGCGGCGATGCCAAGCTGCTGGCGGTGCCGATCGACAAAGTGCTGCCGATCTACACGCACTGGCAGGAGCCTGCGGACATGAACCAGATGCGCCTGAAGACCATCACCCACTTCTTCGAGCACTACAAGGACCTCGAAGCCGGCAAGTGGGTCAAGGTCGTCGGTTGGGAAGGTTCGGCCGCGGCCAAGCAGGAGATCCTGGGCGGCATGGCCAACTACAAGAAGGCCCAGGCCGGCGGCTGAGCGGCGGCGTGCCCGACGGCAGGCGTTGAACCAACGGCCGGCGGCCCGCTCATACTGCGTTCACGAGCGGGCGCCCCGGGGCGTCCGCCACGACGACCGCTGCGGAGACCGTGCCGATGGATGCGAGGCCCTGCCTGACCCTGTTCGACCCGCGGCGCCTGACAGGCGCCGCGCTGCTTTGGGCGCTCGCCGCACCCGCGATGGCGCAGGCCCCGGCCGTCGCGCCGCCGCTCCCGGCCGCCCAGGCTGCCCGGGCCGCGGCGCTGCCGCGCGGCATGGTGCGCGTCACCGAGGTCGAGGGCATCACCGAGTACCGGCTGGCCAACGGCCTGCAGTTGCTGCTGGTGCCCGACGACGCCAAGCCGACCACCACCGTCAACCTGACCTACCGGGTCGGCTCGCGCCACGAGAGCTACGGCGAGACCGGCATGGCCCACCTGCTCGAGCACCTGATCTTCAAGGGCACGCCGAAGAACCCCGACGTCTGGGCCGACTTCACCAAGCGGGGCTTTCGCGCCAACGGCAGCACCTGGTTCGATCGCACCAACTACTTCGCCAGTTTCGCGGCCGACGACGCGAACCTGAGGTGGTTCCTGTCCTGGCACGCCGACGCGATGGTCAACAGCCGCATCGCGAAGAAGGACCTCGACAGCGAAATGACGGTGGTCCGCAACGAGATGGAAAGCGGCGAGAACAGCCCCGGCCGCATCCTCTACCAGAAGACGCTGGCGGCGATGTTCGACTGGCACAACTACGGCAAGGACACGATCGGCGCGCGCAGCGACGTCGAGAACGTCGACATCGGGCGGCTGCAGGCCTTCTACAAGCGCCACTACCAGCCGGACAACGCGACGCTCGTCGTGTCGGGCAAGTTCGACCCGGCGCGGGTGCTGGGCTGGGTGCAGCAGTTCTTCGGGTCCATCCCCAAGCCGAAGCGCGTGCTGCCGCGGCTCTACACGCTCGATGCGGTGCAGGATGGCGAGCGCGCGCTGACGCTGCGCCGCGTCGGCGGCACGCCGCTGCTGTACGCCGGCTACCACATGCCGCCGGCGGCGCACCCCGACCATGCGGCGGTCGAGCTGCTGGCGCTGGTGCTCGGCGACGCGCCTTCGGGTCGGCTGCACCGCCGGCTGGTCGAGCCGCAGCTCGCCGCGGGCGTGGGCGCCGAAGCCTTCGGCCTGCACGATCCGGGCGCGAGCCTGTTCGTCGCCGAGCTGCCGCCGGGGGCCGACGTGGCACGCAGCCGCGAGGCGATGCTGGCGGTGATCGAGGGCGTCGCGGCCGAACCGGTCACGGCCGAGGAGGTCGAGCGTGCCCGGACCAAGTGGCGCAAAGACTGGGAGCTGGCCTTCGCCAACCCCGAGCGGGTCGGCGTGGCGCTGTCCGAGTCGGTCGCCCAGGGCGACTGGCGGCTCTTCTTCCTGCTGCGCGACCGCATCGAGGCGGCCACGGCCGCCGACGTGCAGCGTGTCGCGGTCGAGCGGCTGCTGCCGTCGAACCGCACGCTCGCGATCTACCTGCCGACCGACAAGCCGCAGCGCGCGCCGACGCCGGCCGCGGTCGACGTGGCCGCGCAGTTCAAGGACTTCGTGCCGAGGCGGGGCGCCGAGGCGGTGGCGGCCTTCGACGCCTCGCCGGCGAACATCGACGCGACGACCCAGCGCTTCGAGCTCGCCAGCGGCATGAAGGCCGCGCTGCTGCCGAAGCCGACGCGCGGCCAGGCCGTGCATGCGGTGCTGACGCTCGACTTCGGTGACGAGGCCAGCCTGAGCGGGCAGGGCGCGCTGCCGGCGCTGGTGGCGGCGATGCTCGACGAAGGCACGGCGACACTCGACCGTCGGCAGATCCGCGACCGCCTCGACCAGCTCCGCACCGAGCTCGCGATCAGCGGCGACGGTGGCCGCGTCACGCTGAGCCTGGCGACCCGGCGCGAGCACCTGCCGGCCGCGATCGCGCTGGTCGGCGAGATGCTGCGCAAGCCGAGCTTTCCGCCGGCGGTGCTTGAGGAGGAGCGCAACCAGGCGCTGACGCGCGTGGAGAAGCAGCGCAAGGAGCCGGAGTCGGTGGTCGCCAACGCGCGCGACCGCCACGGTGACGCCTACCGCCGCGGCGACCCGCGGCATGCACGCAGCTTCGACGAGGTGGTCGAGGACCTGCGCGCGGCGCGACCCGAGCAGCTCGCCGAGTTCCACCGGCGCTTCTACGGCGCCTCACACGCCGAGTTCGGTGCCAGCGGCGATCTCGATCCGGTCGCGGTGCGCGCGGCGCTGGAGGCCGCCTTCGGCGACTGGCGCAGCCCGGCGCCTTACGTGCGCATCGCCGACCCGCTGGTCGAGATGCCCGCGGCGCGGCTGCGGCTCGCCACGCCCGACAAGCAGAACGCGACCATGGAGGTGCGGCTGGCGCTGCCGATCCAGGACAGCGATGCCGACTACCCGGCGCTGATGCTGGCCAACCATCTCCTCGGCTCGGGCGGCAACTCGCGGCTGTGGAAGCGCATCCGCGAGAAGGACGGTCTGTCCTACGGCGCCTACAGCTGGGTGCAGTGGAACCCTTACGAGCGCCATTCGGTCTGGCATGCCGAAGCGATCTTCGCGCCGCAGAACCGCGCCAAGGTCGAGGCGGCCTTCCAGGAGGAGGTGGCGCGGGCGCTGAAGGATGGTTTCACCGCCGCCGAGCTGGCCGAGGCCCAACGGGGGCTCGTCAGCCAGCGCCGGCTGGTGCGGGCGCAGGACAACCGGCTGGCGTCGGCGCTGGCCGCCAACCTCGACCTCGGCCGCAGCTTCGCGCTGGCGCAGCAGGTCGACCAGGCGATCGAGCGCGCCACCCTCGAGCAGGTCAACGCCGCGCTGCGCAAGTACCTGAAGCCCGAACGCTTCGTCGTCGGCTTCGGCGGCGACTTCAAGGGCGAGTGAGCGCGCCGCCCGGGTCGGCCGCGGCCTTGAAGGGGTTGCGCTCGCTCAGCTCGCCGACGTAGGCCTCGACGCCTTCGCCCTCGCGTTCGAGGAAGCGCGCGACCGCGTCGGCGAAGCGCGGGTCGGCGAGCCAGTGTGCCGAATGCGTGCGCACCGGCAGCAGGCCGCGCGCCATCTTGTGCTCGCCCTGGGCGCCGCCCTCGAAGCGGCGGTAGCCGTGCTCGATGCACCACTGCAGCGGCTGGTAGTAGCAGGCCTCGAAGTGCAGGCAGCGCAGCGGCGCCAGCGCGCCCCAGTAGCGGCCGAAGGCATGGCCGCGCGCCGGGTCGAGCGCGATCAGCGAGCAGCCGATCGGCTCGCCGCCGCGGCGCGCGACGAACAGCAGCCAGTGCGCCGCCATCGTCCGCGCCATGCGGGTGAAGAAGTCGCGCGTCAGGTAGGGCGTCGAGTGGTGGGCGCGGTAGGTGGCGGTGTAGCAGCGGTGGAAGAAGTCCCAGTCGGCGTCGGTGATCGCGTCGCCGTGCAGGGCCTCGAACACGACGCCGGCGTCGGCCACCGTGCGGCGCTCCTGCTGGATCTTGCGGCGCTTGTCGCGCTGCAGGCTGGTGAGGAAGTCGGCGAAGTCGGCGTAGGGCGCCGGCTCGCGGTTGCTCCAGTGGAACTGCACCGTGCTGCGCAGCATCCAGCCCGCGGCCGCGGCGGCGGCGCGGGCGGCGTCGTCGAGGAAGAGCACATGCGCCGACGACAGCCCGCCGCGCTCGGCCAGTGCCTGCATCGCGCGCAGCAGCGCGGCGCGCGCCGCTTGGCTGCGCGCCAGCAGCCGCGGCCCCGGCACCGGCGTGAACGGCACCGCCGACAGCAGCTTGGGGTAGTAGCGCAGGCCGGCGTTCTCGTAGGCGTTGGCCCAGGCCCAGTCGAACACGTACTCGCCGTAGGAGTGGCTCTTGAGGTAGAGCGGGCAGGCGGCCTCGAGGCGGCCGTCGCGCTCGATCGTCAGGAAGCGCGGCGACCAGCCGCTGCGCGGCACCGCGCTGCCCGAGGCGTGCAGCGCCGCGAGGTAGGCGTGGCGCGCGAACGGCGTGGCGGCGGGGCTGGCCTCGACCAGCGCGTCCCAGGCCGCGGCGTCGATCGCGAGCGGGTCGTCGTGGACGCGGACCGCCCAGGCGTCGGCGGACGAGGCGCTACCATCGATCGATCCCGCCTCGCGCTCGCTGTCGTCCATGTCCATCGTTCCGTCGCCGGCCTCGCTGCAGGTCGCGCTCGTCCAGTTCAACGCCACCGTCGGCGACCTCGACGGCAACGCCCGGCGTATCGCCGAGCGGGCCCGCGCCGCGCACGCCCGGGGCGCGCGGCTGGTCGTGACGCCGGAGCTGTCGCTGACCGGCTACCCGCCCGAGGACCTGCTGCTGCGCCCCGCCTTCCTGCGTGCCTGCGACGAGGCCCTGGCGGCCTGCGCCGCGCAGCTCGCCGACCTGCCCGACCTGCAACTGGTCGTCGGCCATCCGGCCGCGCTCGACACGCTGAGGGATGTTCGCACGCGCTCGCTGGCGGTGCAGCGGCAGGTCAATGCGGTGTCGGTGCTGCGCGGCGGCACGGTCGTCGGCCGCTACGCGAAGCGCGAGCTGCCGAACTACCAGGTGTTCGACGAGCGGCGCTACTTCGTCTCGGGCCGCGACGCCGGGCTCGCGCCCTGCGTGATCGAGGCCGGCGGCCTCAAGCTCGGCCTCCTGATCTGCGAGGACGCCTGGTTCGACGAGCCGGCCGCGGCCGCGAAGGCGGCCGGCGCGCAGGGGCTGGTGGTCGTCAACGCCTCGCCCTTCCACCTCGGCAAGGCCGGCGAGCGCGAGGCGCGGATGGCCGAGCGGGCGCGCGCGACCGGGCTGCCGCTGCTCTACGCCCACCTCGTGGGCGGACAGGACGAGGTGGTCTTCGACGGCGCCTCGTTCGCGGTCGACGCCCAGGGCGAGGTGAGGGCGCGGGCGCCGAGCTTCGAGGAGGCGACGCTGGCGGTCGAGGTCACGGTCGGAGGCTCGGTGAGCGGCGCGCTGACGCCGCTGCCGTCGCCCGAAGCCCAGGCCTGGGGCGCGCTGGTCACCGGCGTGCGCGACTACCTCGGCAAGAACGGCTTCCCCGGCGCGATCATCGGTCTGTCGGGCGGCATCGATTCGGCGCTGGTGCTGGCCGTCGCGGTCGATGCGCTCGGCGCCGACAAGGTCAGGGCGGTGATGATGCCCTCGCCCTACACCGCCGACATCTCCTGGATCGACGCCCGCGACATGGCCGCACGGCTCGGTGTGCGCTACGACGAGATCTCGATCACGCCGATGTTCGAGGCCTTCAAGGCCGGCCTCGCGGCCGAGTTCGCCGGCCTGCCCGAGGACGCGACCGAGGAGAACATCCAGGCGCGCTGCCGCGGCGTGCTGCTGATGGCGCTGAGCAACAAGTCGGGCCGCATCGTGCTGACCACCGGCAACAAGAGCGAGATGGCGACCGGCTACTGCACGCTCTACGGCGACATGGCCGGCGGCTTCGCGGTCATCAAGGACGTGGCCAAGACCCTGGTCTACCGGCTCGCGGCCTGGCGCAATGCCCAGGGCATGGCGTCGGGGCAGGGGCCGGTGATCCCCGAGCGCATCATCACGCGGCCGCCCTCGGCCGAGCTGCGGCCCGACCAGACCGACCAGGACAGCCTGCCGCCCTACGAGGTGCTCGACGCCATCCTCGCCCGCTACATGGAGGAGGACCAGGGCGTCGAGGAGATCGTCGCGGCCGGCTACCCGCGCGCCGACGTCGAGCGCGTGACGCGGCTGATCAAGCTCAACGAGTACAAGCGCCGGCAGGCGCCGGTGGGCATCCGCATCACGCACCGCAGCTTCGGCAAGGACTGGCGCTACCCGATCACCTCGAAATTCCGTGCTTAAATTCGGTCAGTCATCTTCCTGACCCGGAGCCCGCCATGAAACAGATCACCGCCGTCATCAAGCCCTTCAAGCTCGAAGAGGTGCGGGAAGCCTTGGCCGAGGTCGGCGTCTCGGGCTTGACCGTCACCGAGGTCAAGGGCTTCGGCCGGCAGAAGGGCCACACGGAGCTGTACCGCGGCGCCGAGTACGTGGTCGACTTCCTGCCGAAGGTCAAGGTCGAGGTGGTCGTGAAGGACGCCGACGTGGACCGCTGCCTGGAAGCCATCGTCAAGGCCGCCAAGACCGGCAAGATCGGCGACGGCAAGATCTTCGTCACCACGGTCGAGCAGGTCGTGCGCATCCGAACCGGCGAGACCGACGAAGCGGCGGTCTGACCGCCGCCGGCCGGCGGCCGGCCCCATCCCATCGGCCGCTCAGGTGCGGCTGTAGTCGTCGCGACCGCTGGCCGACGCGGCGCGCGCATGCAGGCGCGTCAGCAGCTCGGCCGGGTCGTCGCCGACCTCGACCATCGCCAGCGTGTCCTCGGAAACGAAGCCCTCGGCCACCGTCCGGCGCATGAAGCCGAGCAAGGCGTCGTAGTAGCCGCCGACGTTGAGCAGCCCGATCGGCTGGTCGTGGTGGCCGAGCTGGCGCCAGGTCCAGATCTCGAACAGTTCCTCGAAGGTGCCGATGCCGCCGGGCAGCGCCAGGAAGGCGTCGGCCGCTTCGGCCATCGCCTGCTTGCGCTGGTGCATCGTGTCGGTCACCAGCAGCTCGGTCAGGCCGTCGTGGCCGACCTCGCGGGCCCGCAGGTCGCGCGGGATCACGCCGAGCACCGCGGCGCCCGCCGCCAGCGCGGCGTCGGCCACCACGCCCATCAGCCCGATCCGGCCGCCGCCGTAGACCAGGCCCCAGCCGCGCTCGCCGACCAGCCGGCCGACCGTCCGCGCGGCCTCGGCATGGGCCGGCGTCTCGCCGGTGCGCGAGCCGCAGTAGACGCAGAGCCTGAAGGCCGCTTCGCGCACGACCGCGTCAGGCGCCGAAGCGATGCCACAGCGCCGCCGCCCAGATACCGCTGCACAGCAGCAGCGAGAGCATCACGGCGGCGCTGGCCAGATCCTTGGCGCGCTTGGACAAATCGTGCAGCTCGTAGCTGACGCGGTCGATCGCCGCCTCGATGCCGGAGTTGAGCAGTTCGACGATCAGCACCAGCAGCACCGAGCCGGCCAGCAGCGCCACCTCGACCCAGCTGCCGCCGAGCCAGAAGGCCGCCGGCAGCAGCAGCACCGCGGCCCAGACCTCCTGGCGGAAGGCGCTCTCGCCGCGGTAGGCGATCTTCAGGCCGTCCATCGAGTAGCCGGCCGCACGGATCACGCGGTCCAGGCCGGTGCGGCCCTTGTAGGGGTTGCTCATGGCGCGCGATGGTAACGGCGGGGCGTGACGGCCCCGCAGCCGTTCAGCGGCCCGGGCGGGCGTCGACCAGGCAGGTGCCGCAGACGGCGTCGTGCCAGAACTGCCGCTGCGGATGCAGGCGCGACAGCATGGCGTAGACGAGCACACCGACGGCCACCGCCGCCAGCGTCGCCTTGACCGGCCAGCCGTACA
>ERZ1066135.751-NODE-751-length-14952-cov-6.714909_pt1 | contig 14952 bp, 9 predicted proteins | sample MGYA00382782_ERZ1066135 | MGnify/ENA primary metagenome ERZ1066135 (study PRJEB33369, sample SAMEA5778365) | biofilm metagenome | biome: Industrial cooling water; feature: Water cooling tower basin; material: Biofilm | place: United Arab Emirates | collected...
CCGCAGGCGTGAGACAAATTGCTCTGGCACCGTACGATCAGCGGCCGACCTTCCTACTTCCGTTTCTGCTCCTCGGATCTCCGTGGCTCCGTGGCTCCTGTGTTCTTTCTGTGCTTGGCTTTTTCTGACCGAAAGAACCAGAAGCAGAAAACACAAGAGCCACGGAGCCACGGAGATCAGAGGAGCAGAAGGCGGAACAACAAGAGCGGCAAGCGCTACGGTCGGTGTCGCGCTCAGCGCGGGGAGCGGATGCGCTCGACGAGCTCTGCGAGGTGGGCCGGCGGCGGCGGCGTGAAGCGCGCCACGGCGAAGGCGACCGCGAAGTTCACGAGCGCGCCCAAGGCGCCGATGCCTTCGGGAGAAATGCCCCACCACCAGTGCGCGGCGTTGTTGAGCTCGGGGTGCACGAACTTGAAGTGCACGATGTAGCTCGCCGTGAACACCAGGCCCGCGAGCATTCCGCTCACGGCGCCCGCCGCGTTCATGCGCCGCGAGAACACGCCGAGCAGGATCGTCGGAAAGAAGCTGGAGGCGGCGAGCCCGAAGGCAAAGGCCACGACCTGCGCCACGAAACCCGGCGGATTCACGCCGAGGTAGCCGGCGACGAGCACCGCCACCGCGGCGGACACGCGTGCGAAGAACAGCTCGCCGCGCTCGGTGATCTTCGGCCACAGCGCGCCCTTGAGCAGGTCGTGGCTGATCGAGGTCGACACGACGAGCAGGAGTCCGGCCGCGGTCGAGAGCGCCGCGGCGAGTCCGCCTGCGGCGACCAAACCCGCGACCCAGTAGGGCAGCCCGCCGATTTCGGGGCTGGCCAGCACGAGGATGTCGCGGTCGACCTGAAGCTCGTTGAGCTGCGCGTCGCCGACGTGCTGCACGAGCCCGTCGCCGTTCTTGTCCTCGAAGCGGATCAGGCCGGTGGTCTCCCACTTCTTGAACCAGCCTGGCAATCGCTCGTAGGGCTGCTCGGACACCGACTCGAGCAGGTTCGTGCGCGCAAACACGGCCAGCGCCGGCGCGGTCGTGTAGAGCAGCGCGATGAACAGCAGCGCCCAGCCCGCCGACGAGCGCGCGTCGCGCACCTTCGTCACGGTGTAGAAGCGCACGATCACGTGCGGCAGTCCGGCCGTTCCAGCCATCAGCGCGGCGGTCACGCACAGCATGTCGACGAGCGAGCCGCCGCCGTCGGTGTAGCTCGCGAAGCCCAGCTCGCGGTTGAGGCCGTCGAGGCGCTCGAGCACGCTCGGCCCGCCGTCGAGCGGCGCGCCCATCCCCCACTGCGGCAGCGGCGAACCCGACATGCGCAGCGCGAGGAAGATCGCCGGAACGAGGTAGGCGAAGATCAGCACGCAGTACTGCGCCACCTGCGTATAGGTGATGCCCTTCATGCCGCCGAGCACCGCGTAGAACAGCACGATCGCCATGCCGATCCACACGCCGGTTTCGATCGAAACCTCGAGAAAACGGCTGAAGACGATGCCCACGCCGCGCATCTGCCCGGCGACGTAGGTGAACGACACGAACAGCGCGCACACCACCGCGACGATGCGCGCGGTCTGCGATCCGTAGCGGTCGCCGACAAACGCGGGCACGGTGAACCTGCCGAAGCGCCGCAAATACGGCGCGAAGAGCAAGGCGAGCAGCACGTACCCGCCGGTCCAGCCCATCAAGTACACCGAGCCGCCGTACCCGAGCGCGGCGATCATCCCCGCCATCGAGAGAAACGAGGCCGCGCTCATCCAGTCGGCGGCCGTGGCCATGCCGTTCACGACCGGGTGCACGGCGCCGTCGGCCACGTAGAAGTCGCGCGTCGAGCGGGCCTTGGCCCACAACGCGAGCGCGATGTAGAGCGCGAACGACGCGCCGACGAGGACGAAAGTCCAGACTTGGACGCTCACGCGCTCACTCCTCGTACAGCCCCAGGCGCCGCTCGAGCCGCGCCATGAGCACGACGTACACCGCGATCAGCGCGACGAACACGTAGATCGAGCCCTGCTGCGCGAACCAGAAGCCGAGCTTGAAGCCCGTTCCCGGCAACTTCCATTGGTTGAGCCACGGCGCGAAGACCAGTCCGCAGCCGAACGAAACCAGCCACCACACCGCGAGCAGGATGGCGAGGTAGCGCAAGTTCGCGCGCCAGTACGCGCGGCGCACGCCGTCGTCGAGTTGGTTGCTCATCGCTGTGCCTGGGCGGGCCGCGGGGTGCTGCGGAACTCGTGGACGGCGCGCGCGACGAGGAACGCCGCGAGCGCCATGAGCACGACGGAGGTCAGGCCGTTGGCGAAGGCGACGTCGAAGCCCTGCGCGTCGGCGAAGCTCTTGCGTGCGATCGCGACCAGAGCCCACAGCGTGATCGCGAGCACGAACACGAGCGGCGCAACGACGAAGGCGACGCCGCGGCCTTCTTTGCGCAGCCACACCGCGATCGAGAGCAGCGTGAGCGCGGCGAGCAACTGGTTCGAGGCGCCGAACAAGGTCCAGAAGCGCAGGTACGCGCCTTCCGCGCCGAAACCGAGGAACAGCGCCGCCGGTGCGATGGTCGCGAGCGTGCCGGCCACCGCGCCGCCCCAGCCGCGCCAGCCGAGCAGCTCCTGCACGAGGTAGCGGCCCAGGCGCGTCGCGACGTCGAGCGTGTCGAACACGAAGGTCGAGAAGGCCATCGCGCCGAAGGTGATCGCGAAGGCGAGGTTCTCGCGCCCGATCACGAGCGTGAGGAACTCACCGATGCCGTTGCCGTAGATCGTGCCCGGCTTGAGGCCGCGCAACTGCTCGCTCGTGCAGATCGCGACGGTCACGAGCGCGATGAGCGCGACGAAGGCCTCGGCGAGCATCGCTCCGTAGCCCACGAGCTTGGAGTGGCTCTCGCGGTCGACCTGTTTGGAGGTCGTGCCCGAACACACCAGCCCGTGGAAGCCCGAGCACGCGCCGCAGGCGATGGTCACGAACAAGAACGGCATCAACGCCGGACCGGGTTTCGCGGGATCGGGCTCGGCGAAGGCCGGTTGCTGCAACTCGTAGCCGCCGAAGAGCACGCCGATCGCGCCCACCGCGAGCGCGCTGTAGAGCACGAAACCGCCCAGATATCCGCGCGGTTGGAGCAGGGCCCACACCGGCACGACCGAAGCGAGCGCGCAGTACGCGAGGATCAAGAGGCCCCACGTGCGCGCGTCGAACACGAGCCATTCGCTGGTGTGCGTGCCCAGCCACGCGACCGCGAACGTCGCGGGCACGAAGAGCAGCGTGACGAGCCACAGCGGCGGCGCGAACCAGCGTTGCACGAGTCCCATCACGACGGAGAGCGCGAGGTACATCACGCTCGCCGCCGCGACCGCGCCGCCCGGATTGAAGCGCACGCCGGCGGCCTCGAGCTCCTCCGTGCCGCGCGCGAAGCTCGCCGCCGTGATGTCGGCGAAGGCGACGATCACGTACACGAGCGCGATCCAGATGAAGGCCATCGTCGCGCGGCCGGCCGGCGTGCCCAGGCGCTCGCGCGCGATCTCGGCGATCGAACAGCCGCCGTGGCGCAACGACGCGACGAGGCTCGAGAAGTCGTGCACCGCGCCGATGAACACCACGCCCAGACCGATCCAGATCAGGCACGGCGCCCAGCCGAAGTTCTGGCAGGCGAGGATCGGGCCGGCGATCGGCCCAGCCGCGGCGATGGCCGAAAAATGCTGCGCAAACAGGTAGAACGGCTTGGTCGGGACGAAGTCGACGCCGTCCTGTTTGGCGTGCGCCGGCGTGACGCGCGCGTCGTCGAGCCCCAGCCGCGCCGCGACGAAACGCCCGTACAGCCGGTAGCCGGCGACGAGCAGCGCGGTGAAGGCGAGGGCGAGGAGCGTGAGGCTCACGCGCCAGACAATAACGTTGCGTCCGCGGCTACAAGAGGTACTTCACGGCCACGAAGCCCAGCGCGCCGACGACCAGCAGGAGCACCGTCGCGAGTTCGAAGTACTTCTCGAGCCACTCCTTGACCGTCGGACCGAAGAAGAAGATCGCCGTGGCGACGCTGAAGAAACGTCCGCCGCGCCCGACGATCGACGCGAGCACGAGCGTCGTGAGTCCGACCTCGAACACGCCCGAGGCGATGGTGAACACCTTGTACGGAATGGGCGTGAACGCGGCCGAGAAGATCGCCAGGAAGGCGTGCTCGTTGTACTTCGCACCGACCAGGTCGAAACGCTCGCGAGTGAAGCCGGGGATGTGGTCGAAGAAGAAGCCCTGTAGGGAATCCCACAGGTTCATGCCGATCCACCAACCCAGCACGCCGCCGAGCACCGACGCCACCAGGCTCACGAACGCGTAGAAGTACGAGCGCTTGGGCTTGGCGACCGACAGCGCGATCTGCAGCACGTCGGGCGGGATCGGGAAGAACGAGCTCTCGAGGAACGAGATCACGAACAGCGCCGGCGTGCCGTACGGCGTGTCCGCCCAGCCGAGCACCCAGTTGTAGAGGCGCTTGACGATGTTGGGCTTCTTGGGGGCGGCTTCGCTGGCGTTGGGGGGCGTCATGGGGAGCGTTGCTTCGGCTGGCGGAGGCGCAAGACGTTAGCGACTGGACGCGCGCTCCGGAGGCGGGCGCCCGGCGTCCCGCTGGAGTTCACCGAGGAAAAAGCGAGCGCCCTCGAGCTTGGGATCGAGGTCCAGCGCTCGTTCGTACGCGCGCCGCGCCTGGTCGGCGCGCCCGAGCTCGCGCAGGGCGTTGCCCAGATTGAAGTGCGCCGGCGCCCGGCGTGGATCGAGCTGCACGACCCGTTCATGGCGTGCGAGCGCCTCTTCCAAGCGGCCCAGCTCCTGGAGCGCCGAACCCGAGTTCGAGAGCGCCTCGAGGTGCTCGGGCTTCAGAGCGAGCGCGGCCTCGTAGTGCCCGAGCGCCTCCTCGACGCGCCCCAACGCATAGCAGGCGTTGCCGAGGTTGTTGTGCGCCGCAACGAGCTTGGGATCGAGCGCAAGCGCCGCGCGATAACTCTCCAACGCCTGCTCACGCCGACCGAGCGCAAGTTGGCTCGAGCCGAGCGCGTTGTGCGCCGCCGCGGAGCGCGGATCGAGCTGCAAGGCCATGTCGAACTGCGCGACGGCCTCGGCGTGCCGGCGCAGGCGCTGCAGCGTGACTCCCAAGTTGAAACGCAGGTCGGCTTGTTCGGGCGCGACGCGCACCGCGTCGGCGAGGTGCACGCTCGCCTCCTCGAGCCGCCCTTGATCGTGGCGCAGAAGTCCCAATTCGTTGTGCGCGATCCACGCCTGCGGATTGCGCGCGAGCGTGTCCTGCCACAGCGCTTCTTCACTCGTGAAGGCGCGCTGGCGCTGCACGCTCGCGACACCGGCGGCGACCGTCGTCAACACCAGCAGCAGCTCCGCTAAACGTGGGACACGAACGCGCTCGCACGCAACGCTCGCCGCGGCCGCGACGAACGCCGTGGCGCTGGGCAGCGCGAAGTGCTGCCAGTGGTCGGCGACCAGCGAGTAGCGCATGAAGTAGACGTCGAGCAGCCCGAGCGTCGGCGCGAGCGCGAGGACGAACGTCGCCAGCGCGAAGAACGCTCCGCGCCCCCAACTCGCGCGCTGCAACCACAGAACGGCCAGCGCCATCGCGAGCAACGCCGCGGGCAGTACGGCGTCGGCCGAAGTCTCACCGAGCTTCCAACGCGGATAGACGAACGCAAGTTCGAGCGGCGCGAGCGCCTTGCCGAGGTAGAACCACACCGCGCGTCCGGCGAGCAGCACGCGCGAGACAAGGCCGTCGTCGCGCACGACCGTCTCGCGGATCGCAACGGTCGACTGGAACCAAACCGTCACGGCGCCGAGCACGAGCGCGAGGCCGAACAGCGGCGCGAGGCGCCGTACCTCGGCGGCGCCGACGCGGCCGCGTCGCCACCAGGCGCACAACACGAGGATCGGCGGCAACACGACGGCGCTGGTTTTCGCGAGCAACGCGAGCGTGAACAACGCCAACGCGCTCCAACGCATCCGGCGCGAGTCGGGCTCGTCCTCCGAGCGCAGGTACGCCAGCGCGGCGGCGGCGCACAACGCGAACGAGAGCGTGTTCTTGCGCTCGGTGATCCAGGCCACCGATTCGACGCACACCGGATGCACGGCGAAGAGCAGCGCTCCACCGAAGGCCCCACGCACGCCCAGGCGCACGAGCACGCGCCACACGAGCACCGCGCCCGCGGCGTGCAACGCGGCGTTGACCACGCGGTAGCCGAGCGCGTGCTCACCGAACAGGCGCCACTCGAGCCACAACATGCTCGAGGTCAGCGGGAAGTAGTCGGGGGCTTCGCGCGTGAACCACAGGCGCCGCAGGCCGTCCGCGGCGTGGATCAGCGGGTTGCGCGTCAGGAACGTGTCGTCGTCCCACAGGAAGCCGCCGCCGAAGGATGGCGCGTAGAGCCCGAAGGCGGCGAGGGCGAGGAGCACGGCGAGCAGGCGCTCGCGGGAGGGCGACGGGAGGCGTTGCACGGCCGGCACGCTAGCGCGGAGCTCCGCGCGGCGGATGAAGGCCGCGCGGGAGCGACCCACGCGGCGCGCGGGATTTTCTCCAAGGGTTCGCGGCCCACTTTGCGTGATCGCCCCTTGCACAAGGCCACACGCCCCTTTTCGAACCGAACCACCGACCTCACCCATGCTGACCATCACCCTGCTGGCCGCGGCGCTGCCCGGCCCCCAACACGCCGCGGCCCAGCCGTCGTTTTCCTCCGACCTCTCGGCGCCCGCGAAGCTCCCCGCTGCGGCGCCCGCCGACGCACCCGATCCCAAGACGAGCGCCTTCCAGCCGCCGCAGGCCGGCGCTCCGGCGAGTTCGCCGCTCGAGCGCGCCGCCTGCGGCCCCGACGGACGCCCCGACCTCTCGCGCCCCCACTTCGCGCTCGCGGCGGACGGCTGGTGGGCGCTGGGCGCGGACTTCAAGGCGCGTTTCGGCGCCGACGGCTTCGATTTCACGCCGCACCTGGGCGCGCGCGCGCCGCGCAACTTCCCGCTCGCCCTCGACCTCGCACTCGCCGAGTGCTCCGACGCGCCGTTGCGGTTCGACGCGCTCGCCGCGCCGGAACTGCGCGGTGACAGCGTGCGCTACGTGCGCGGCGCGTTCGAGGAACGCTACGACGTGAGCGCGCGCGGCGTCGAACAGTCCTTCGTGTTCACGCAGCTTCCGCGGCGCGGAGAGCTGCGCATCGAGTTCGCGTTCGAGAGCGAGCTCGTGGCCCGCGCGCACGGCGCCGGCGTCCGCTTCGAAGGCGAGCACGGCGGCGTGGACGTGAGCGGCGTCAAGCTCTTCGACGCGCGCGGAGCGAGCCTCGAGCTGCCGCTGCAACTCGACGGCCAGCGCCTGGCGCTCGTGGCGCCGGCGGAGTTCGTCGCCGCAGCGCAGCTGCCGCTGACCATCGACCCGGTCTTCAGCACCTTCGCGATCGACGCGACGAACCTCGACATGCTCGCGCCCGACGTCGCCTACGACGCCAACGCCGGCGTGTGGCGCAGCGTGGCGCAACGGGCCTTCAGCGCCGCCGACTCGGACGTGTGGACCGTCGCGCTCGATGCGCAAGGCGTCGCCATCGCCGGCAGCTCGAATTGGGTGGACATCACCGCCGAGCGCTGGTCGCACGCACGCATCGCGCACAACGCGCTCGCCGCGCGCTTCCTGGTCGTCGCGGAAACAGGCGCGCTCGGCTCGCGCCGCATCAAGGGCCGCCTGGCGACCTCGACGAACAACCAACTCGGCGCCGTGCAGACCCTCGACGGCGGCGAAGCCGGCGACAAGCTGCGCCCCGACGTCGGCGGCGATCCCGAGTTCTCGGGCCCGACCTATTTCTGCGTGGTGTGGCAGCGCGACCTCACGCCGACCGACAGCGACGTGCATGCGCGCCTGGTGTCCGGCGCTGGAACACCCTTCGGCGCCTCGCTGATGATCGACAACAGCGGCCCGACCTTGGACGCCTATCCGTCGATCACGGACAGCAACGGCAAGCTGCCCTTCTCCACCCAGCAGTGGATGATCGTCTGGCAGCGCGACCTGGGCGGCAACGCCGACATCCGCGCCGCGCGCGTGCGCTGGGACGGTCAACTGACGCAACCCTCGTTCGTGACGCAGAGCACGCCGCAGGCGGAGTTCCTGCCGGTCGTGGCGGGCCCGCTCGACGACCTCGGCGCGGGGCGGCGCTACATGATCGCGTACCAGGTGTTCACCAGCGCGAACAACAGCGATATCGAAGTGCGCACGCTCGAGGGCACGCAGGTCGTGAGCCAGATGAACCTCTCGATCGTGCAGCCCACCGGCGACGCCAACCAGTTCGCTCCGAGCATCTGCACCGACGGCTACCAGTTCTCGGTCGCGTACTGCGACGACTGGCTCGCCCCCGGCGCGCCGGACATCTGCGTCGACCACGTCGCCGTCGGAACGCTGAGCAACCAGACCACGCTGCTCATCGGCCGCGAGGTGCTGAGCTCGGCCTTCGAGCTCGAGACCGCGCCGCGCATCGCTTCGGCCCATGCTGGCGGCGGCGTCGGTTCGCGCTCGCTCGCGGTGTGGGACATCCTGCGCGGCTCGCACCGCGACGTGCTCGGCGCCTTCGTCGGCGCCGCGAGCGGCCTGCCTCTCGAAGCGTTCTGCTTCGGCACGGCGCAGGACTGCCCGTGCGGCAACGTCGGCAACCCCAACCGCGGCTGCGCGAACAGCTACAACCTCTTCGGCGCCGCGCTGTCGCAGCACTCGGGCTCGGCGAGCCTCGCGCAGGACGACTTGCGCCTGCTGATCAGCGGCGTGAAGCCCGGCGTCTCGTGCCTGGTGTTCGCGAGCGCCTCGCACTCGCTCGGTGGAACGCCCTTCGGCGACGGACGGCGCTGCGTGCTGAGCCCGACGCAGCGCGGCCGACTGCTGCAGGCGAACGGCGGCGTGGCGCTCTACCCGCAGACCGGCGACGCGCCGCTCTCCGAACTCGGCGCGGCGCACCTGGGCGGCGACGTGCGCTACTACCAGGCCTGGTACCGCGACTCCGCAGCGTTGTGCGGCGCGGGGAACTTCAACCTCACCAACGCGCAGAAGGTGATCTGGATTCCTTGAGGCGCGGCGAGCTCGAGCGGCGGGGCGGCGTGGAGCAGCGGCTCCGCGCCGCCTCGCTTCAATGCCGCCCAGGACGATTGCGCTCGACGCGCGCGCGCAGTGCGTCGAGCTTCCAACCGCGCGCAACGCCGTCGGCGAAGTGCGCCCACAGACGCGTTCCATCCGGCGCAAAGGCCGCGCCGCGCGCTGCGCCAGCCTTGGGATCGAAGTGCGCGAGTTCGACGCCGCTGACGGCGTCCCACACCCGCACGAAGCCGTCGAAGCCCGACGAGGCGAGCCAACGCTTCGTCGGATCGAGCGCCAGCGCCGTGACCGGCCCTTCGTGGCCCAACATGCGCGCCGCGGTGCGCGCCGAGGCGGCGTCGACGCGCGCGATCCCGCCCTCGAGATCGGCCACGAACAGCGCGTCGTCGAACGGCCAGTGCAACACGCCGACCGAGGCCGCCGCGTCGAACTCGCGCTGCAACGCGCCGCTCGCCGTCGAGAGCACACACACCCGCGCGCCGCGCAGCGCAACCGCCAGCTCGCGCCCGTCCGGCGACCAGGCGAGTCGACCGGTCGAGGGCGTAGGCAGCGCGAGCGTGCGCTCCAGCCGCGGCGGGTCGAGGCGCCACAGCTCGACGCCTGCGCCGTGCAGCGTCAGCGCCATCCGCTCGCCCGTCGCATCGAAGGCGAGCGCGTTCAGCGCGGCCCCCGAGGACGCAAAGCGCACGACGGGCGCGCTCGGATCGAGGGGCGCGAGCTGGACCTGCCCGTCGTCGCCGCCGACAGCGCACCAGCGGCCGCGCGGATCGAAACGCAGCGACTGGAGACGCGCGCCGCTGGGTTGCACCTCGCGCAGCAGCGCGCCATCGCTCAACCGGCGCAGTTGAACGGCCGGCGAGCCCTCGAACACCGCGAACACGTCGTGCGCTGGCGCGAACTGGCCGAAGGCGCGCCGCGCACCGAGCAGCGGATGGCGCGCGAGCGCGTCGTCCGCGCCCAGCATCCACAGGCGCGCGGGCCCCGCGAGCTCGGCGCACCACGCTCGCGCGCCGCCGTCGAGCAAACGCGCAAGGTAGGCCGAACCGCTCGCGGACGTGGGCCAGGCCGGCGCTTCACGCCCGTCGAGCCGCACGAGCGCGGCTCGTGTGCTCGAGCCGAGCAGCAGCAGGCCGGCGCGCGCGTCGAGGCTCGAGACGCTCGCGAGCCCGAGGTCGCGGCGCTCCAACTCGACGCCGCTCGCCGCATCGAGCACGCGCAGCGCACCAGCCGCTGTCGCCACCACCAGACGTCCGCTGAGCTCGTCGAGCGCCGCATGCGCGCCCTGCGGAGCGCTCGCGCTCCACAGCGGGGCGCCAGTTGCAGCGCTCGAGTCGAACGCGCGCACTTCGGCGCCGTCGAGCACGTACGCGCGGGCGCCATCGCTCGCAACGAGCAACGCGCGCAACTCGCGACCCGACTCCGGCCACTGCGCCAGCGTCGAACCATCGTGCAGCGCGAGCGTCTGCAGCGCACCGCGCGGCGCGCTGGCGACGATCGCACGCGGTTCGCGTGCGGTCGCAAGCAACACCGGCACGCCAGGGGTCACCTCGCGCCGCCAACGCACGGCGCCGCTCACGCGCTCGAGCAGCGCGAGCTCGCCCGCACCTCCGCCCACCGCGAAGCCCTGCTCGCCCAAGTGCGCAAGAGCCGTCACGCCGCCCTCGACGACGCGTGGATACTCGCGAGCGCCGATGCGCTCGCGGTCGCACAGCAGCAGCGAACCGTCGTGCGAGCCCAAGCAGATCTCGCGCTCGTCTGCGGAGACGGCGAGGGCCGAAAAGGCGCCGCTCGCGGGAGTGAGCGTCGCGTCGCAGGGCTGGCGCGCGTAGAGCTCCATCAGCGCCCACCGCGAGCGCGCGTCGTCGTCGCGCTCGTGCTCGGCCCACAGCGCAGATTCCGCCGCCGCGAGGCGTTCGAAGGCCCCGAGCACGCGGCCGCGTTCGATGTTCGCCGCGCGCGCTTCCGCGCGACTGGCGAGCGCGTGGCGCCGCGACTGCACCGCGAACGCGACCAGCGCGACGAGCAAGAGCGCGAGCGCCGCACTGAGCGCACGATGGCGGCGCACCTGCTTGCCGAGCACGTAGAGCATCGAAGGCGCGCGCGCGCTGACGGGCTCGTCGGCGAGAAAGCGCCGCAGATCCGCGGCGAACTCGGCGGCGGAGGCGTAGCGGCGCGCGCGGTCCTTCTCGAGCGCCTTGGAGCAGATCGCGTCGAGGTCGCGCGGCACGCCGGGCGCGTGTGCGCTGGGACGCGGCGCGGCGCGTTCGCGGATGTCCGCGATGACCTGCGCGAGCGCGCGACCTTCGACAGCGACCAGCGGCGCGCCGCTGAACAGCTCGAACGCGATGGCGCCGAGCGCGTACACATCGGCCTGCGCGCCGACCTCGTCGGGGTCGCCGCCGACTTGCTCGGGACTCATGTAGGCCAGCGTTCCGACGAGTTGCCCGGCCAGCGTCGCGACGCGCGCGCTGTCGTCGTCGAGCAGCCGCGCGACGCCGAAGTCGAGCACCTTGGGCGCGCCGTCGGCAGCGACGAGGATGTTGGCGGGCTTGAGGTCGCGGTGGATCACGCGCCGGCCGTGCGCGTGCTGCACGGCGTCCGCGATCTTCGCGAGCAGCGCAGCGCGTTCGCGCAGGTCCAAGCGACGCTCGACGACGTGCGCGAGCAGCGGCCGGCCGTCGATGAGCTCCATCACCAGACAGGCCTGCGGCCCATGTCCGACGTCGACCAGGCCGAACTCGAACACCTGCGCGATGCACGGATGGTGCAGTCGCCCCAGCGCGTGGGCCTCGAGCTCGAAGCGTGCGAGCGCGCGACGCGAACTGCGCCCGCCCTGCAGGACCTTGAGCGCCACGCGCCGGCGCGGAACGGCCTGTTCGGCTTCGTACACCACGCCCATGCCGCCTTCGCCGATGCGGCGCACGATGCGGTAGTCGCCGCGCACGCGTTGCGCCCAGTCGCTGTGCTCCCCCGCTTGCGCGCCCGGCTCCTGCGCGGATCCGCCGCCCGCCGCGAGCACACGCACGCCGAGCCCATCGCTGCTGCGCTCTCCTGCCGCCGCGTCCGCGGCGAGCATGCGGCGCAGCTCGTGCGCGAGCGCAGCGTCGTCGCCGCACTCGCGAGCGATCCAGGTCTCGCGCGCCGCCGCAGCGACCTCGAGCGCGCGCCCGAACAGCTCCATGAGCCGCGCGAAGCGCTGCGAGTCGTCGAACACGGGGCGGTCAGCGTGCATGGGGCGTCCAGCGGGCTCGTGCGCGGCCATGGCGCTCGACTCGTCGACGTGCGCGCTCCGCTCGCGCAGAACGTAACGAGCTTGCGAGCGCACGCGGTCGACCTCCACGGTCGCCGTGCTGCAAAACCGCCGAAGCGCGGCAGCTCCGCGCCGACTTGGCGCGCCCGCAAGCGTTCGCGGCGTGCATCGCGAGCAAGCGCACTTACCCCAGCCGCGTTGCGAGCCAGGCGCGCGCCGCGCGCCACTCGGCCTCGACGGTGCTCAGCGAGACGCCGAGGTGTTCGGCGGTTTCCTTCGCGCTGAGCCCGGCGAGGAAACGCAGCTCCACCACCTGCTGCTTGCGCGGATCGAAGCGCGCGAGTTGCTCGAGCGCGTCGTCGAGCGCGACCACGTCGAACTCGGCGGCGCCGCCGCCCGCGGCGAAGTCCTCGTGCAGACTCACGCGCCGCCAGGCCTCGCCGCCGCGCTTGAGCGCACGCCGCTCGCGGGCGTAGTCGGTGAGCACCTGGCGCATGGCCTTGGCGGCCACCGCGAAGTAGTGCGCGCGGCTCTCGAAGGACTCCGGCGCGAGATCGGCGAGCTTGAGGAAGGCCTCGTGGACCACCGCCGTCGGTTGCAAGGTCGCGTTGGCGCCGCCGCGGCGCAGGTACGAGCCGGCGAGGTCGCGCAGCTGGACGTAGACCTGCTCGAGCAAGTGCGCGGACGCGGCGCCGTCCCCGCGCTGCGCGGGCCCGCCTGCGGCGTCGCGTTCTCCGTCGTGGCTCATCCCACGTCCAGGGTAAGGTCTGGACGCGGCGCGGCGGCGGGCGGGGCGGAACCTCCCTTCGCCGCGCCGCAGCTCGCTTGTTTTCGAGCGCGCGGCGCGTCCAAAGCGCCCTGCGCTGCGAAGGGTTTTCCAGGCTCCCCACGTGACCCCCCAGCGCAGCACGCCCGCGTTCACCGTCCCCGCCCTGCCCGCGCGCCGGCCGAAGGCGCTGCGTCGACTCGTGCTGGTGCTCGGCGACCAACTCGACCCGCGCTCCGCGGCCTTCGAAGGCTGCGAGCGCGAGCGCGACGGCGTGTTCCTGGCCGAGACGGCGAGCGAGAGCGAGGTCGTGTGGAGCAGCAAACAACGCACGGCGCTGTTCCTCGCGGCGATGCGCCATTTCGCGCAGGCGCTGCACGACTCGGGGCTGAGCGTGCGCTACTCGCGGCTCGACGACGAGAGCAATACGCAGGACCTCGTGTCCGAGCTGCGGCGCGCGATCGCGGTGCTGCGGCCCGCGGAAGTGGTCGCGCTCGAGCCGGGTGAATGGCGCCTGCGCGAGGCGCTGCGCGAACTTGGGGTTCGGCTCGTCGAGGACACCAGCTTCTACTGCTCGCACGAGCGCTTCGAACAGCACGCGCGCGGCCGCAAACAACTGCGCATGGAGTTCTTCTACCGCGAGATGCGGCGCGAGCACGGCGTGATGATGGACGGCGACACGCCGGCGGGCGGAGAGTGGAACTTCGACAGCGAGAACCGCAAGTCCTTCGGCGCGCAGGGTCCGGGCGACGTGCCGCCGCGCACGCGTTGCGAGCCGGATGCGCTCACGCGAGAAGTGCTCGAGCTCGTCGAACGGCGTTTCGCGGCTCATCCAGGCTCGCTCGAGGACTTCGCTTGGCCGGTGACGCCGGCGCAGGCGCGCACTGCCCTCGCAGAGTTCATCGAACAACGCCTCGCGCGCTTCGGCGAGCACCAAGACGCGATGTGGAGCGGCGAGGCGTGGCTCTACCACTCGCACATCTCGGCGGCGCTCAACTTGAAGCTGCTCGACCCGCGCGAAGCGGTGAACGCCGCGGAACGCGCGTACCGCGCCGGCCGGGCGCCGCTCGCCGCCGTCGAGGGCTTCGTGCGGCAGATCCTCGGCTGGCGCGAGTACGTGCGCGGCGTGTACTGGCGCTTCATGCCGCAGTACCTCGAGCGCAACGCGCTCGGGGCCGAGCTCGACCTGCCGGAGTTCTACTGGAGCGGCGCGACGAACATGCGCTGCGTGAGCGACGTCGTGCAGCAGACGCTCGCGACGGGCTACGCGCACCACATCCAACGCCTGATGGTCACGGGCTTGTTCGCGCTGCTCTACGGCGCGCGGCCCGCCGAGGTGCACCGCTGGTACCTCGCCGTGTACGTCGACGCGGTCGAGTGGGTCGAGCTGCCCAACACGCTCGGCATGAGTCAGTTCGCCGACGGCGGCGTGATGGCCTCCAAGCCCTACGTCGCCTCGGGCAAGTACATCACGCGCATGAGCAACTACTGTCGCTCCTGCGCCTTCGACCCCGACGAAGCCAGCGGCCCCAAGGCCTGCCCGTTCACGACGTTCTACTGGGATTTCCTCGCGCGCCACCGCGATGCGCTCGCCGCCAATCCGCGCATGGTCATGCAGCTCAAAAACCTCGCGCGCCTCGCGCCCACGAAACTAGCCGCAATCCGCGCGCGAGCGGCGGAGTTGCGCGCCAAGCCCGAACTGCTCGGACGCGCGACCACGTAGCCTCAGCGCGTCGCTGGGCGACGTCGCGCGCCGGATGCGCAGCCAGCGCGCGGCGCAAGCAAGTGGGCCATGTAGGACTCGAACCTACGACCAAGCGATTATGAGTCGCCTGCTCTAACCGACTGAGCTAATGG
>ERZ1066135.752-NODE-752-length-14941-cov-7.194478_pt1 | contig 14941 bp, 13 predicted proteins | sample MGYA00382782_ERZ1066135 | MGnify/ENA primary metagenome ERZ1066135 (study PRJEB33369, sample SAMEA5778365) | biofilm metagenome | biome: Industrial cooling water; feature: Water cooling tower basin; material: Biofilm | place: United Arab Emirates | collected...
ACCGCGTGCCAGCGCCGATCTGCCGTCGAACGCGGACGCTCGTGAGAAATGCGGGCTAGGACTAGGCTCAGAAATAGCAGAAAAACTAGAGTTAGTTTGAGCAGACTGCTCCGAAATTTTAGTGTGTAGATCATTGGCGAATCGACCCTGACTGGGTGCATGCCGCACCAACTTTTGTCAACCTCGGAACCCCATCACTACGGCAACGTCGGACTCGTAGATTGGTCGTAAGGCAGGAGGAACTGTGTACACGCGCTCCACGGTCTCACACCAACCACCCAGCCGTTCAGCGCTACGGCTTCCGAGCCGGCGCGCCCTTCGCCGTCGCTCCAGCCGGGTGATACCGCGTCCCGCGCTTCTGCCCCGTCGTCCTGAGCTTCTTCGCCGCGACCATGCGCACGATCGGTGTAGCTGGAGGTCCTTCTTCTCGACGCCGAGCGCCTTCTTGATCTGCTCAACGGACTGGCCGGGGTTCTTCGCGACGTAGGCGACGACGACCTCTCCCACTCGGCCGCGTCCTTCGGCGTGCGCTTGGCGCGCTTGCCTGTGCGCTTGGGCGCAACGAGCTGCGAGGGCGTGCCCGACTTCACGGGACGACCAGGGCCGCGCTTGACAGGCGCAGTGGGTGCACCACCGAGCGCAGTGGTCACCGCTTCGAGCGCGGCGGCGCGCACGATGTTCGCGAGGTCAGCCGTGAAGGACTCGATGCGCGCGCGCAGGGCGGCGTCGCCGGTGCTGGTCGGCATGTGCGTATGGGAGCGTTGCGGCGAGCGCGGTGCAACCTGCGCGCGCCTACGGCACGAGGATTGGGGCGAGGACGACGCGGAAGCCCACGCCGACGAACGAACCGCATCGGTGAAGCGGGTCCGCCACGCGGGAGGAGTTGCGGACAAAGATCATCCGTGATCGCCACCAGCACGGCTCACGGCTCACACGGTGCTTGAGCGGAGCTGGCCTCACGAGAACTGACGCGGCCGTTGTCTCAGCACCCGACGGCGATGTGCACCGACGGCGATGAGTGATGTCGGACTGCGTTGAACCCGCCTGTCATCGATTCCGCTTCGTGATCGTGCGTTCGATGCGATCCGCCTCTCCACGCGCCCAATCAAGCTCGTCCTGGGTCGGCAAACGAATGCGCTGGCCATTCTGATAAACGCCGGTGGCAATGAACACGCGGCCATCAGGGTATGTACGTTCGTACTCAACGGCTCCGTCGGGCGAGTAGTACACCCAAAGCCCCATTCGCGCCCCTCGTTGGTCGCTAGCGCCGCGAAGGACGGACAGCGACCCACCGGGCCAGGTCGAGTACACCTCTACGCATCCGGGGCAGCTGAGCAGCAGCGCCGAAGCGATGAGCGCCAGCGTAGACCGGCGGGCGGCCAAGCGAGCGAAGACGTGCATCGGGGAACTCCGGGGCGAACGAACGAAGGGCGGCCGCGCCGGGAGTGACGCAGGCAACTCGAAGGTACCCCTGGTTCATCACGCCGCAACGGGCCATGCGCCGTGGGCGCGCGTGAACTCGATCGCGAGTCCCACATCTGGGAGCTGCACCTTCGTCGCACCCTCCCGCCCCGCTCCTGGCCGCTGTGGGCCGCTCCTGGCCGGTTCAAGCGGACACGTGTCGGCGCGATGAAACCACGCGTTTGTCCGCTCCTGGCCGGTCTCGTCCGCCTGTGGCCGCTCCTGGCCGGTTCGCGAGCGAGATCGCGTGCGCTAGCCAGGCCGCGGGCTTCCCAAGCTGAATGTCGCGGGCTCGAACCCCGTCGCCCGCTCCACCTAACTCGCGTGTTCGTCGCGACTTACGCCGTCGCCCGCGCAGGCCACCTCGCCGGAAGCTGACACGAGCTGCGGTCACGTTGCACCCAAGCGCGCCGAAAGCGGCCGAGCGCGCGCGCGAAACGATCGATTTCCTCCGTGTTTTCGAGGGGTAGGCGCGCGGGGAGACGGGCGGAGGCTGACACTCCACCAGCACCGTGATCGAGCGTGATAGCGTGGTCGCAGAGATGAATCGCATGCAGCGCAGACTCGCCGCTCTCGCGTTCGGATCGATGTTCGCCACGATCTCGGGGTGGGCCGTGATCGCTTTGGTTGGCCCCACCAAGCCGACGAACCAAACAGCGCCCCGGCCCGATCCGTTCGAGCTGGCGCGCGACCAGGGGAACGCCGTTCGGCAGAGAGTCCTCGACGACATTTCGGCAGGCGCACAGCCGAGTTGGGCAGGGACCTACGCTTGGAGCAACGGGTACGTGCGACACCATCTCCACGTCAGCGTTCGCGGCTACTTCTACGAGCACGGTTCCTGCACCGGCACTCAGCTCATCTCCTTCGGCGAAGTGGACGCGGGCGCGGATGGACGCCTCGCCCTCTCGCAACGCCTTCAGCTGGACCGGAGGGGCTGGTCGCAAACGCCCCCGCTCGCCGAAACCGACGAGCGAACGCCGTCAACCGTGCCCACGCGAAGGGGCCACTACCTTGAGCCCACGATGTTCTCGGTCCCGTGGGGCAAGGAGACCTTTCTGATCCCAGCGAGCCTGATGCAGGACTTCTGCGCGCTCGTGACAGCACACGGTCCGCAGGCGCTAGATCACGCGGACTACCTGCGGCGCGTAGGTTCCGAGCACGAGGGCTTACGTCGCCAGCCAGAGCTTGCTGGTCTGCCCGTCGTGCCCGAGGAGTTCAGGCGCTTCTTGCCGGAGTAGCGCGGACGCGCGTTCGAGGGCCGTCCACGGCGCGATCTGGCCCACGCGGTTCTCCCACGTGCCGCACAACGCTCCACCACCGCCCCGCGCGCGCCTGAGAGCCGCGTATTCGTACTGGGACGGGTAGACGGGATCGGCTGGGGCGGATCCACTGGCGCTCAAGGAGATCTCCATGCCGATCAGCCACAAGCTCGCCCTCGTGGCGTTGTCCCTCACCGTCACGCTCCCCGTCACGGCGCAAAGCACCCTAAGGGCAAGCGTGTCGAGCTCGGGGGCGCACGCAACCGGTTGGAGCGTCTCCGCCCAGATGTCATCGAGCGGTGACGTGCTGGCTTTCGTGAGCGACGCCGAGAATCTGGTCTCCGACGACAGCAACCTCGCGATCGACGTGTTCGTTCGCGAGCTGGGTGCGGGCCAAACGACGTGCGTCAGTCGCTCGACTTCGGGGCTTCTGGCGAATGGGAACAGCGGCTCACCGTCCGTATCGTCCGACGGCCGCTGGGTCGCATTCCACAGTTGGGCATCAAACCTCGTCGCAGGGGATTCCAACTCACGCCTGGACGTGTTCGTCCGGGATCGGCAGACCGGACAGACGATTCGCGTGAGCGTCGATTCTTCAGGCGTAGAGGGAAATGACGCGAGCTCTACCCCCGCAATCTCCGGTGATGGCCGCTACGTGGCGTTCATCTCGCACGCAACGAACCTAGCTCCGGGCGACATCAATGGAGTCCCGGATATCTTCGTGCATGACCGCACTTCCGGCCAGACGGAACTGGTCAGCGTCAGCACACTCGGAGTGCAGAGCAGCGACTACTGCTTTGCGCCAGCGATCTCGGTGAACGGTCGGTTCGTTGCCTACTTCTCGCCGGCGCACAACCTCGTGCTCGGAGACACCAACAGCACGCACGACGTGTTCCTGCGCGACCGCCTGACATCGACGACCACGCGGGTGAGCATCGGGAACTCCGGGGAGCAGGCAAACGACGACAGCACCGAGTTCGCGATGTCCTCGGACGGACGCTTCATCGCGTTCCGAAGCCGTGCGAGCAATTTGGTCGCTGGCGACACCAACGGCGGGTTCGACATCTTCCTTCGCGATCAGCTGCAGCAGACCACGCGCCGGGTCAGCGTCGGAACGTCTGGCTCTCAAGCAAACGCTGAATCGTACGCCCCAGCTGTCTCTGACGACGGCCGATTCGTGGCGTTCTCGTCCAGCGCGACGAACCTAGTGCTCGGTGACCTGAACGGTTCCGAAGATGCCTTTGTGCGCGACAATCAGACCGGTGTGACTGTGGAGCTGAGCTTGACCGACGTGGGCATGCAAGCGAACAGCAGCAGCACCGTGACGGACATCGACGCCACCGGCCGCTTCGTTACCTTCTTCGGGTCCTCATCGAACCTAGTGCCGGGCGATACGAACACCAACACCGACGTGTTTGTGCGCGATTGGATGCAGGCATGCTACGCAGATGCAGACACGGACGGGTTCGGTGGGTACGAAACGAGACACTCTCCCCCTGGCTTTTGCGAGAGCGGCTTCGTGGCGACCGCTGGTGACTGCAACGATGCGGACGCGCAGATCTACCCGTCCGCACCCGAACTCTGCGACGGTTTGGACAACGACTGCGACGGCACCGTCGACGATGGGTTCATCAGCACGTACTGCACCGCCGGCACCACGGTCCACGGCTGCGTCCCGTCCATCGGCGGCGTCGGCGCGCCAAGCTCGCAAGCGACGAGCGGCTTCGACATCGTCGTGAGCAACGTGCCAGGCCAGCGCTTCGGCACCATCTTCTACGGCTTCTACGCGGGCGCGGTTCCGTGGGCTCCCTTCAGCCCGAGCTTCCAGTGCATCGCGTTCCCCATCCAGCGCACGGGCGACCGGCAATCGGGTGGGACCGCGGGTCAATGCAATGGCGAACTGCGCCTCGACTGGAACGCTTGGCGCACGGCTAACCCTGGAGCGTTGGGAAGCCCCTACGTGGCGGGGCAGGTTATCCACGCGCAAGGATGGTTCCGCGATCCTGGCGCGCCCAAGCAGACGAACCTGAGCGATGGGTTGAGGTTCACGCTGTGTGACTGACGGTTGGTGGCGGGATTTCGCTTGGCGGGCGAAGTTGCCGCAGCGATGAGGAATCATCTGCACTATGGACCACGCTGGATCTTCTGCGGAAAAGGCTCGAGTTCGGCTGCAGGGTGTTTTGGAGCGGGCAGACCTGCAGCAGGACGGAAACGTGTTGTTCGGTCACCTTGACGACGAGGCACGGCGCCAGTGCGTGGATGTGGCCGCCCGGCCTGGGGTGATCAAGTTCGTGCGAGCGCTTCTGTCGTCTGACAATCCCACCGATCGATTGATCGCGGTTGCGTTGGCGGGCAGCTGCAAGCTGACGGAGCTGAAGGCCGAGCTGCAGGCGGCCGCGGCGAGTGAGTCGGGCATTCGCCGCCTGTTCATGCTCATGGATGGTCACAAGCTGGATGACGGCTACGACTATGGAGCGCAGCTGAGGTCGACGATCGACTCACTGTGATTCGAGGCCTTTCGTGCCGGATTGAGCAGATGTGCTCTGCGGTACGTCGCCGTCGCGGAGCACGAAGGGCGAGTCGAAATTGCTGGGGCATTTGTGGGCTCGCGGACGCCCGCGCTCACGCGTCGCCGCAGTACGGAGGGCCGCTCTCGACGCCGGTGAGCATGCGAGGCGCTCTGGCCGGCCAGCGGCGCTTTCGCCGGACTCCGCCGGCGATGCTCGACAGCAGGCCGGGATGTCGTCGCTGCGAGCGGTCTGTGTCGCGTCGCCCGGAGTAGATGAACACGACTCCGAGTACGCCGCCGGCCAGCGCGGCCACGAGCGTGCGCAGCCAAACACCGTCAACTTCGGAGCGAATCGCCCTCAGCACGCCATAGAGCAGACATAGAGCGAGCAGGAACGGCCAGTTCTTGGAGTGCATTGCGAGGCGTCCGGCGCGGTTGAACTGTAGCCGATCGCTACGGAGATGGCGCAGCGCTCGAGTGGCCCACTCTCAACGTCGCTTGTGTGCGGGCCGCGAACACTGGCCGCGCGTTTCCAGAAAGTCTGGGGAGCGGTTCTACGGGCTGAAGCACGCGGAGCGGCGCGCTGGTGAAAGGAGCGCTGCGCGCGGCGGCGTCGGTCGTCGTGGGCCGGGAGGCGCGGCGCGGGCGCCTGCTTGTGGCGGATGAGGACGCGTGCGGGGCGCGCGTGACGATGGAGAGACAACGGTTCATGCCAGCCCCCAGGGTTGAGGTTCGTCGCTACGCTTGGGCTGGGAGAGAACTCGCATGCGTCCTGAAGACACACTCGTTCCGATGCGGCGCGCGCAGCGCCGTTGGATGATCACCGGAGTGCTCGTGATGGCGGCGGCGCCGCTGGTTTGGGTTGGTACAGCGGCGCTTGGAATGCTCGCAGTGCGCGAGACGATCGCGACCACGGCGAATCCGACGCCGGACGAGCTGAATGTCGGTGTTCGCATGTCGCTGGTTGCTCCCCTCGTGGGCGCCGCCGTCGCGTTCGCCGGCGTGGCGCTGGTCGTCTGGTCGAGTCGACGCAAGCGTTGGCTCGACGAGGTCGAGCGAGAGCTGGCGAGCGACGCGTAGCGCTCGCAAAAAAGGGCAGGCTTGGGTCGCGTGCGTGGCGTGACGCGACACCCGTCGACCAAACTGCGCCGTGCGCTGCGGACGAACTACGACGAGCGTTTCTTCGTCGAACGTTTCGGCGCGGCGGCACGTGCACGCGCGCCGGACCGCCCCGAAGCTCCGCCGCAGAGCGCGTGGCTTTCGGCGATCCAGCGGCGCACCACGCTCGCGGGCGGGAGCGCGTCGAGGGAGAGTTTGACCCAGCCGTTGGCGCCGACCTCGCACCCCAGACCCTTCGCCTCCGCACTCGAAGCGTCGAGTTTGAAGCGCGCGACATTGGCCGACAGGAACAAGAAGTTCTTCTTGTTCACTCGGTAGCTGCGGCTCTCCAGCGCCGTTCCGGCGCACGCCACGCCTTCGTCGACGTTCGCGAGTTCCAGCGCGATCGAACCGAGGTTGAGCATGGCGCGAGTGTAGTGCGCGTCGCTGTGGAGATCTGCGAGCGGGCAGGTGTCGACGTCGACGCGGACGGTGCGGAACTCCTCGACGATGGACGCGGGCGGTAGGCGCTCGAGTGCGTCGCGCGCAGGGTTCGCGCAGCTGGCGCGAGCTCCGCGACGATAGGCCAGCCCCACGGCCCTGTAAGCTCGGTGCGATACGCCGAGCTTGGCGCCGCGGGCGACGCGAGTGTGTCGCCGAGGCGCGACAAGCCAGCGCACGTTGGTCGCTATGCGAAGCCTGGCGCCGCACGTGTCGGCGCCCGTTCACGCTTGAAGCTCAGCTCGCCACGCGGCCGGCAGGCAGGGTCACGACGAAGAGCGAGCCGACGCCGGGCTCGGACACGACGCTGATCTCGCCGTGGAAGCTGCGCACGATGCCGTGGGTGATCGAGAGTCCCAGGCCTGTGCCTTCGCCCAGGGGCTTGGTGGTGAAGAACGGGTCGAAGATGTTGCGCACCACGTCCGGGGTCATGCCGGCGCCGGTGTCCTTGATGCTGATGCGGGCCGAGCCGTCGGGCGCGGTGTCGAGCCGCACGAGGAGCTGATTGGTCTTGCGCTTCTCGGCCGACATCGCTTGCACCGCGTTGGTGATCAGGTTGATGAAGGCTTGGACGAGCCGGCGCGACGAGGCCTTGACGGGCGGTGCGGGCTCGAGTTCGAGCACGAGTTGGGCGCGCTGCCTCACCAGCGAAGAGGTGCGGCGCACGGCGGTCTCCAGCGATGCGCGCACGTCGAGCAGCTCGAGTTCGTCCGCCTGCGGCGCGGAGAACAGTCGCAGGTCGGAGACGATGCCGCCCAGCGAGCGGCTGGCCTCGTCCATGACGCCGTTGAGCTCGCGCAGCCGGTCGATGCGCGGGCCGAGCTGCGGCTGCGAAGCCTCCAGGCTGAGGTGGTCGAGTTCGGTGCGCATCAGGTCGGACACGCCGAACAGCGCGCTGAGCGGGTTGCTCAGTTCGTGCGTCACGCCCGCCACCAATGTGCCCAGCGCCGTGAGTCGGTAGTTGAGCGCCGAGCGCAGCTGCTCACGTCGTTTCTCGGTCACATCGCGAAACACCATGACCGCGCCCAGCAGCTTGCCGCCGTCGTCCACGATGGGCGCCGAGGAGTCTTCGATCGGGAGTTCGCGGCCCGCGTTCGAGAGCGTCACTCCATGCGGCAAGTCGGTTGCGCGCCGATCCTTGAGAGCGCGGCTCACGGGGTTGGGAATCGGCGCACGACTCTGCTCGTCGAACAGCTGCAGCACATCCTCGACCGAGCGGCCCGCCAGTTCGTCGCTGTGCGCGCCGAGCAATTGCTCCGCAACCGGATTGGCGTAGTTCACCGCGCCTTCGGGGTCCACCGCGAGCACCGCGTCGCCCACCGAGCGCAGCGTGGTCGCGAACCAGTGCTCGCGCTCGCGGAGCTTGATCTCGAGCTCGTGCCGCACCAGCGCCATTTCGATCGTGCCGCGCAGCTCAGCGCTCTTGAAGGGCTTGACGATGTAGCCCAGCGGCGCGGAGTTCTTGGCGCGCGAGAGCGTGTCGTCGTCCGCGTAGGCGGTCAGGAAGATCACCGGGATTCCGAAGCGAGAACGCAGCACGTTGGCGGTTTCGATGCCGTCGACGTCGCCTTCGATGCGGACGTCCATCAAGACGAGCGAGGGACGGTGCGTGGTGGCCAGCTCGAGTGCTGCGTGTACATCAGCCGCGGCGCCCACGACGTCGTAGCCCAGGCTTTCGAGCGATTCGGTGAGGTCGCGCGCGACGATGCGCTCGTCCTCGACAATCAGGATGGAGGTCATCCGTGGGTCTCCTTGGAGTCGTTGTCGGTTTCAAACGAGATCTCGAGTCGCAGCCCGTTGTCGCGCACGATTTCGAGACGGCCTTGCAACTGCTCGACGAAGGTGGAGACCAGCTCCATCCCCAGCGTGCGGGAAGAACGCATGTCGACGTCGTGCGGCACTCCGACGCCGTCGTCGGCGACGATCAAGCGCACGTGCGTGCCGTCGCGGCGCAGCTCGACGCGCACGGTTCCGCGCTCGCGGCCCTTGAAGCCGTGTTTGAGCGCGTTGGTGAGCAACTCGTTGGCGATCAGCCCGCAGGGAATGGCGCGGTCGACGCCCAGGGGCACGTCGGCGAGCTCGAGTTCGGTGCGCACCTGCGTGCGCGAGCCGCTGTGTTCGGCGACGGCGCGCTGCGTGAGCGCGCGCAAGTACTCGCCGAAGTTCACGCTGGCGAGGTCGTGGGACTGGTAGAGCTTTTCGTGGAAGAGCGCGATCGAACCGACGCGATTCTGGGCGTCGGAGAGGATCGCGCGCAGTTCGGGAACTCCGGCGCGACGTCCCTGCAGGCTGAGGATGCTCATGATCACCTGCAGGTTGTTCTTCACGCGGTGATGGATTTCCTTGAGCAGCACCTCCTTTTCGCGCAGCGAGGCCTTCAGGCGTCGCTCGGCCTGCTTGCGCGCGCCGATGTCGCGCGCCACGGTCGAGGCGCCGAGGAGCTGTCCGTCGCTGTTGCGCACCGGGGCGAGCGTCAGCATCACTTCGATGCGCGCCCCGTTTTCGTGCGCCAAACTGGTCTCGTGATCGTCGACCCGTCGACCAGCGGCGACGGACTCCAGCACCTCGGTCAACTCATCTCCCCCACCTGACCACACATCGCGCAAGTTCATGCGCGTGGCGTCCTGAACGCTGTACCCCAAGAGACCTTGCGCAGCGGGGTTCCAGGTCTCGATCGCGCCAGCCGAGCTCAGTCGGAACATCGCATCGTTGGACGACTCGACGATGGCCGCCAAACGCGCCGCGCCTTCCGCGCGCCGCCGTTCCGTGATGTCGCGGATAGCGCTGGACACAAACAGGCCTTCGTCGGTGCGCAGCGGGCTCAAGCTGATCTCGACCTCGAACTCCGCGCCGTCCTTGCGCCGGCCCTGCAGTTCGAGGCCCGAGCCCATGGCGCGCGCCTTGGGGTCGAGGAAGTAGCGTGAGCGGCGCTCGGGATGTTGTTTGCGATAGCGCTCGGGCACGAGCACCTCGACCCACTGGCCCACCAGCTCGTCGCGCGAGTAGCCGAACAGACGCTCGGTCTGGGCGTTGACGAGCACGATGCGGCCGTCGGAGTCGACGATCACCATCGCGTCCGGCGCGGACTCGAGCAGCGAGCGGAACTTCTCCTCGGCGCGCCGCCGGTGCGTCACGTCGCGCACGGCGCAGCACACGAGCAGTTCGCCCTCGCTCTCGAGCGGACTGAGGCTGACTTCGACGGGAAACTCCACGCCGTCCTTGCGCAGGCCCGAGAGCTCTACGCCGGAGCCCATCGCGCGCACCTTGGGGTGCGCGAAGTAGTCGGCACGAAAGCGCGGGTGGCGGGCGCGGGAGCGATCGGGCACGAGCAGTTCGATCGGCTTGCCGATCAGTTCGCCGGGTTCGTAGCCGAACAGTTGCTCCATCTGGGCGTTGACGAACACGACCGCGCCGTAGCGGTCGACGAGCGCCATGGCGTCGGGCGCGGCCTCGAGCAGGAGCGGGGTCGGAAGCTTCGAAAAATCGCGCCGGGGTAGCTCGCGCAGCGATACGACGCAGCGCCGGACGCCGTCGACGACGTGGCACGCCACGCGCGCGTCGGCCCGGAAATCCGGGCCGTGGGCGGGACGCAGCTCGACGTCCCAGCGCGCGCGGTGGTCGCTGCGCTCGTGGACCGTCGGCAGGTCCGACAAGGCGTCAAACTGCGCGGCGCCTTCGCCGGGGGCGAGCAGCGAACTCAGCGGCCGGCCGAGCCAGTGGCGCGGCTCGCCGCCGAGCAGTCGCAGCGCGGAAGCGTTGAGCGCTTCGATGCGCGACTGCGCATCCAAGAGCAGCACCGCGTCGGGCAGCGCGTCGAGCCAGTGTGCGGGGATCGTCATTGGGAGGGTTCGGTGGTTGGAGCGCGCGACGCAAGCGCCGCACCGCGGGCCCCAGCCGCGTCGGGCCCGACAAAAACCGGGGGCCGGCGCGGTTCGTGCCACCAACTCCTTCATCGGGAGCCGCGCTCCAAACTTTCCCTGGAATTCCAGGCCTTTTTTCGCTCGTGCCCCAGGCGGCGCGGCGCGCGCGCTCACGCGAGGTAACGAAGCTGTTTCCGTCCTTCCGACGCCCATTCCCACTCTCGGGCCGCGCCGTAATCTCGACGCGCGGCCCGCGAAACCTACGGGTGCGCGGCGCAGGGCGCTGGACGCGTCCGAGGGGAATGCGAAGCACTCGCGCGTCCGCGGCGCCGCGCGAGCGACGCACGCTCGGCGCCAGCTCCGCGCCCTCCGGGTCCGGAGCTCGGCGCGCTGGAAACTGCGGCTTTTCAGGGCTTTTTCGCGTCGCGAGCGATGCGCCGAGCACAGTGATCGAGCCGGGGCTACCGCGCGAACCGCCGCTCACGTGCCCCGGCGTCGCACAAACATCCGCAACCCGCGGCCGCAGCTCGACTACACCCTTCGATGAAGCACGCCTCAGCGAATCGCACTCCGGGCATCGGACACAACCCGAGCGTGGCGACCGGCGCGTTGCTCGTCACGCTGCTGCTGCTTGGGTGCAACGGCGTGGACGGCCCGCGCTCATCGCCGAGCCTGGCGGAGCACGAGCCCCTGGAGGACGTGTGCATCGAGTTGGACCGCAGCGAGTGCTTCGGCTCGTGCCCGAGTTACTCCGTGACCATCGAAGGCAATGGACGCGTGACCTTCGTGGGACGCGATTACGTGAGCGAAATGGGACGGCACGAAGCGCAGGTCTCTCGAGAAGCCGTACGGGATTTGCTCCGCGCCTTCGAAGCCGTGCGCTTCTTCGAGCTCGAGAACAGCTACCGGCAACGCGTCACGTGCCTCAGCCTGGAGACGATCACGCTGTACGTCGGTCAGCGCGCGAAGCGCATTCACAACTACGGCCTGCGGCGGCGCTCCGCTGGGATGGGAGACGACATCGTGGACTTGCAGGTCCAAGAAGCGCTGTTCGCGCTTGCGGATTCGATCGACGCAGCCGCGCGCACCGAGCTCTGGATCAAGACGCCGCACGAACTCGCGGGCGAAGAATCGGCAGGTGATCGAACGTCGGAGCGGTGGTGAAACCGCCGCCGTAGGATTCGTGCATGACCCGCTCCACCCGCGTGCTCCTCATCATCCTCGGGTACGGATCGCTCCTCGTTGCGGCCGGCGCAGCCCTGGTGATTTACGAGGTCTGGCCGTACGTCAAAGCGCGCGACTACCTGCCGAATCTCGAACGCAGCAGCGCAGCTCTGATTGCGGCGATCGACCACTACGAAACGGACCACACTCGGCCGCCGGAAACACTCGACGTTCTCGTCTCCAAGTACATCGCCGTAGTCCCAGCGACTGGCTACCGACCGCAGCAGGAGTTCAGCTACGCCGTGTACGAGCGCCCCGGAGGCAGTTGGAGCTGGGAGCTGTTCGTCTTCTGCGGCGATCCGCTCGACTTGATCGGGTCAAAATCGTTGTGCTATTCGTCGGAACGGCGCGTCTGGAGGCATTCGCTCGACTGACGCCGCCACGACGTCGGATCCGCAACCGGCAAGGATCTCTGGCCATCCCACTCCCGATGCGACGCTCCCCCTTTCTCGGAACCGTTCTTGTCACGCTCGCCTCCGCGGCAGGCGCGCTGGTGTTCCTCGGCGCCTGCACGCAGGTCAAGCTGGCGCAAGTGGCGCTCGCGCGCGACGCATCGCACGCGCGGCGCGACGCACTGCTCGCGGATTTGGCGGCGCGCGAACAACCGCCGTGGGCCGGCGAGTACTTGCACTCGAACGGCTACGAGGTGGAGCACTTCGCGTTGAGCTCGAACGCGTTCTGGTTCGAACACCGGCACTGCACGGGCATCGGGGAGATGGCCTACGGCTCGGTGGAGCGCGTGGACGGCGCGCGTTTGTTGCTCGCGCCGCGATTTTCTCGCAATCTGCGCGAAGAGCGCCCGGAAGAGCCTGGGCGCCGGCGAAACTTCAAGTTCGAGCGCGAGCTGTACGTCGTGCCGTGGGGCGCGGAGACGTTCCTGGTTCCCGCGAGCATGATGGAAGAGTTCTGCGCGCTCGCGACGGCGACGAGTTGGAACTCGATGCGCTACGCCAACTATCCGCGCAAGCGCCGCGGCGAGGAGGTGGTGTTCTACGGCGCGGACAACCTCGTCGGCTTGCCCGACGTGCCCGAGCAGTTCCGGCGCTTCCTGCCGAAGTGAGACGCTCAGCGCGCCGCGGCGCGAGGGCCGCAGGCGCCGGCGGGAGCGCCGCTCAGCGCCGCCAGAACATGTTGACGAGCAGCGCTTCGCCCGCCGGCACGAGGTCGTGCTCGCCGACGCAGGCGGGAACCAGCCAGACGTCGCCGCGCTCGAGCCGGTAGTCGCGTCCGCTCCAGTGCAGCGACGCGGCGCCTTCGAGCACGGCGTAGATCTGGAACTGCTCGCGCGTCGTGCGGCGCGTGCGCGCGCGCAGGCGCAGCGAGTCCATCGCGAAGTGCGGCGAGGCCGCGAGCTGCGCGAGGTCTCCCTCGGCGCCGCGCAACCAGCGCGGCGTCATCGGCGCGGGCGGCGGCGCGCCGAAACCGATCACCTCGAGCGCCTGTGCGACGTGCGTCTCGCGGCCGGCGCGGCCCCAGTCCCACAGGCGGTAGGTCGTGTCGGAGTTCTGCTGGACCTCGAGGATCGTGACGCCCGCCGAAATTGCGTGCACCGTCCCGCCGGGGACGAGCAGGCAGTCGCCGGCGCGCACGTCCCAGGCGAGCAACGTGTCGACCACGCCCGGGCCGGCGGCGACACGCGCGAAGTGTTCGCGCGTCACGTCCGCTCGCAGACCCGCGTAGAGCTTGGCGCCGGGCCGGACGTCGACGATGTACCAGGCTTCGGTCTTGGCCTCCGCGCCCGGCACGCGCGTCGCCGACTCGTCGTCGGGATGGACTTGCACGGAGAGGTTCTCGGCGGCGTCGATGTACTTGACGAGCAGCGGGAAACGCCCGTGCTTGCCCGCCGGCGCACGGCCGAGGATCGCGCGGCCGTGGGCCTGCATGAGTTCACCGAGCGAGCGGCCGGCGAGCTCACCTCGGGCCACGCTCGAGTTCTCGTCGACGCGGTCGACCAGCTCCCAGGTCTCGCCGATCTTCTGCTCGGGCGGAAGCGCGAAGCCGGGCTTGGACTCGAGCGCTCGCCCGCCCCACACCTTGGCCAGAAAACGGCGCTCGAATTTCAGGGGCTCGATGAGCGTCATGGATGGGCGGCCTGTTTTGGACCCGACATCTCAGAGTAGCCGAAGGCGAGCGTTGCGGCGTTGCGCAGCGAGGCGCGAACGTCCAGCGGTGTCGTGCGACGCACGCGCACGAGGGCGCCGCGCCGAACAGCGCGGCCAAGTGCAAAGGAGCGTCAAGATTTTCCGTGGGCGCACTCGATCAAGGGCCCGCTCCCCAGCGCAGGTACTTTCCGCCCGAGCGGACAGCGCGATAGGATTCTCCGCTCGAATGTCGGCCGGTCCCACGTTCTCGGGCTGACGCGCTCGCCTTCCCCCCTTCCCGTCCCCCTCTGCCCCCTCCTCCGAACGTCCCAGCCCAGGGACGGAGCTGACTCGTGAGCGACATCGTGATCATTGGTGGCTGCGGCCACGTCGGCCTGCCGCTAGGCCTCGCATTGGCACGCGCCGGACACAAGGTCGTCGGCCTCGACATCGACGCCAAGAAGGTCGCGCAGACCAACGCCGGCGTGATGCCCTTCGTCGACAAGGGTGCGGACGAGTTGCTTCCGCAGGTGCTCAAGAGCGGCGGCTTCCGCTGCACCACCGACAAGGCCTGCCTCGAAAAGGCCGAGATCGTGATCACGGTCATCGGCACGCCGCTCGACGAGCACCTCAACCCGCGCTTCGAGGTCTACGACGACCTGATCGCCGCCGACCGCACGTTCCTGCGCAAGGGCCAATTGCTCGTGCTGCGCAGCACGGTCTACCCCGGCACCACCGAGCGCATCGCGGCCGCGCTGGCGCGCGAGGGCATCGATGTCGACGTCGCCTTCTGCCCCGAGCGCGTGGCCGAAGGCGTGGCGCTCGAGGAGATCTCGAGCCTGCCGCAGATCGTCTCGGGCACCAGCGCGCGCGCCTGCGAACGCGCCGAAAAGCTGTTCCGCACGCTCACCGGCGACATCATCCCGATGAAGCCGCTCGCCGCTGAAC
>ERZ1066135.757-NODE-757-length-14876-cov-6.859928_pt1 | contig 14876 bp, 13 predicted proteins | sample MGYA00382782_ERZ1066135 | MGnify/ENA primary metagenome ERZ1066135 (study PRJEB33369, sample SAMEA5778365) | biofilm metagenome | biome: Industrial cooling water; feature: Water cooling tower basin; material: Biofilm | place: United Arab Emirates | collected...
ATCGCGGGCTAAGCGCGTCTTCCTCGCGGTCGGCGAAAATTGTCGTTGTCGTGATTCCGGTCGCGAGGCTTTGCGTTGCCGAAAGCCCGCGGTCGTTTGACCAGCGATCGTAGCGGACCGAACCGGCGACGACCGCCCGCGAGCCCCAGGCAAAGACGTCCTGAACATAAACGCCGAACGACTGTTCGCGGCCGGCCGTGCCGAGAAGCGATGTCGGATTGCCGCCAAAGTAGCCGACCTCATCACTCGAGCCGCGAACCTCGCGAACTTCAAAACCGGCGCCGAGCGAATGCGCGCCGAGCAGCATAAAAACGCGTGCCGAAAGCCCCACGTTCTGCGAAGGCGAACGCTGCAGCCGCGAGAGCGTTTCCGCGTCGCGAGCGGCCGCGACCGCCGTGAACGTTTGGTCGTAAACCTGTGTGCCGCCAAACGCGCGGAACTCCGTGCCGAGCTTGCCGTCCGCACGCTCGAACCGGCCGCCGGCGATGATGCCGCGGGAATGCGTCTGATTCCGCTGAAGCGGCGTGCCGTTTGTCCGGTCTTCAGAAAAATACGACGGCCGAATGAAAAGAGACCCCGTGTCGCCGAACCGCTTTCCAACGCGGCCGCTCAAATTCACCGAGCGAACTCCGGCGGCCTCGTCGATCGGCCCACGATCCTCACTTGAGACCGGAATGTAGCCCTCGGTCTGAAGGCGGCCAAAATTGAGATCGGCGAACCAGTTTCTGTAATTTGTGCCGAGAAATCCGGCGGCCGAAACGGTCTCCTGCGAGCCTGCCGAGAATTCACCCGCCGCAGCAAAACGCTCCAGCGTTGAACGCGGCTCGATGGCGACGGTGCCGCTCAATGACCCGCTCCCGTAAAGGCTCGAAGCACCGCCGCGGACCACCTCGACCTGTTCGGCCGCGAGCGGCGAGATGCGGTTCCATTGCACCCAGCCGCCGAATGGGTCGTTGATAGCAATGCCATCAAAAAGAACCGCCGTCCGGCTCGCACCGCTTGCCCCGACTCCGCGGAGCGAGACGCCCTGCGTTGTCGGGTTTGAGTTGCGGCTGCTCGAACGCCGAAAGGTCGAAAACCCCGGCACCTGCCTAAGTGCGTCGTCGAGCGTCGGTGCCGCCGTTCGCTCGAGTGCACCGCGGCCGATAACGGCGATGCTGACGGGCGAGTCGCCAAGCCTCGCTTCGGTGCGTTCGGCGGAGACGACGACCGTCTCGCGAAGCCCGGCGGGCCTGAGCGTGAGGTTCAGTTCGCCGGCCGCGAGTTCACCTGCGGTCGCTGTTCTTTCAAAAGCGGCAAAGCCTTCGGCCGAGACGGCGATCGCCTCACCGGGCTCGATGCGGCAGACGAAGCCCTCAGCCTTACTGCTGCAGGGCCTCGCGGTTCCATCGGCGGTCTTCACTTCAGCCGCGGCGTTCACGACTAGCCGCCCTGCGGTATCGCGTACGGTCACACGCACTTCGCCCGCCTGGCCAAAGGCGCCAACGGCAGCGGCAAGCACGAATGCTATCTGTAGGGCGAGCGTTCTCATCCGATCTAAACTCAAGCTTAACTAACTGCTCCGTGATAACGAATTCGACCGGCGGCCCGGTTCGGGTTCGGCTAGCGGCCGGTGCGGATGATCTCGCTTGCTTTCGCGAGGTCTTCGGGAGTGTTGATGTTGAAAAAGAAGACATCCGAACCGGGAAGAACGGCGAGATCTTCGAAAGGGACCAACCGCGTCCGGACGCGATCCAAAAGCCCGAACATACTCAGCCGTCCATCTGCGATAGCTTTTTCCGCCGCTGACAGGCAGGCCGCGACGCGATACGCGGCACAAAGCGGCTGCGGTGTTCCATCAGGCTGAACCGGGACAACGGCGCCGAGATCGTCCGAGCATTCGCTCAAGAGCTTCTTGAACAGCTCACCGGAAACGAACGGAAGGTCGCACGCCGCCGCAACGAGCCACTCGCTCTGTGCATCCCGCAATGCCGTAAAGAGTCCGACGAGCGGCCCTCCAGCATCGTCGAAACCGGCGGGTGGTGAATCCGTGATCAAGCGCAGCCCCGCGACCTCGATCGGCCGCCTTGCAACGACCGTCACCTCGCTGTCATCAGCTACCTCCGAAAGAGCTTCCGCAATGAAAGCGATAATCCGCTTTCCGCCGAGTTCAACGCTCCATTTCGGCACGCCGAGCCGCTTTCCCTCACCGCCCGCGATAATGTATCCCGATACGTTCATCAAATTTTCGGTTTATGACCAAGGTCATTTTTTGCCCGGCCGCCCTGAAAGATAATTACACCTGACATTACCTGTCGGAGGAGTAATTATGCAAAACCTTTCATCCATGACCGTACGCGAGATCGCCCTTGAAATGCCGCAAACGACAAGGGTCTTCGAGCAATTCAAGATCGATTACTGTTGCGGCGGCAGAAAGCCGATCGCCGAGGCCTGCGAGCGTGCGGGCGTAGATTCGAAGGACGTCATCGAACAGCTTGAGGCGTTATTTACTTCCGGCGTTCCGGCTGACGATTGGGTCGGCAACGCCTCGCTCCACGAGCTTATCTCGCACATCCTTGATAAGCATCACGTTTTTACGAAGAACGAGCTTCGCAGCATCGCACCGCTGATGGACAAGGTCGCCCGCGTCCATGGCGACAACCATTCAGAGCTCATCGAGCTCAAGGCCGCCTTCGAAGAACTCTCTGATGACCTTTTCCCTCATATGATGAAAGAGGAAGAAGTGCTTTTTCCCTTCGTCGAGCGGCTGGTCCGCTGCAAAGAGAAGGGGCTGCCCGCACCGATGCCGCCCTTCGGTACGGTCCGCAACCCGATCCGGATGATGATGAACGAGCACGATACGGCCGGTGATATACTTAGGAAAATGCGGTCGCTCTCGAAGGACTACACTCCGCCGCCCGATGCTTGCCCGAGCTTCACCGGGCTCTATTACCGGCTGGCCGAGCTCGAACGCGACCTTCACGAGCACATTCACCTCGAGAACAACGTCCTCTTCCCGCGTGCCGTTGAGCTGGAAGATGCCGCCTTAGGAGCAGAGGTGTAACGCACAACCGACACGAAATGCAGCAGGCCGCCGAACTCGAACTTGAACGCCCCGCGATCAGGAAAAGCAGGATCGTCCTCCCGATCGAGCACGGATCGTGGGGGTTCTTGTTCGAGCCTCTTGTGGCCGCTTCGGCCGTTGCTTTCTCGGCGGCTGCATTGCCGCTGTCGGTGATGGTGATCGGCGCATTCATGATGCGGCGGCCGTTGCAGATCTTTCTCGCCGACCGGCTCGCCGGCAGGTCGCTTCCGCAAACCCGTATCGCGCTTCAGTTCGTGCTTATCTTCTTCGCGGTGTTTGCCATCGGCCTCGCAGGTTCGCTTCTGACCTCGCCGCTTGTCGCCTTCCTGCCATTTGCGGTGGTTGCCCCGTTCGCGCTTTACCAGATCTATTGCGATGCCTCACGAAAGAACCGGGAGCTCGCTGCTGAATTGACCGGTGCGTTCGTGATGTCCTCGTCGACCGCGGCCATTGCGGTCGCGGGAGGCTTCGCGTGGCCACAGGCTGCCGCGGTCTGGGTGTTCTTTATCGCCAGATTCGTTCCCTCGATCCTGTACGTCCGCAACCGTTTGCGGCTCGAGAAAGGCAAACCGTTCTCGTTCGCGGTGCCTGCCGCTTCGCATTTGGCCGCCCTTATGGTGGTCGCGATGCTCTGGAACGCCGGCCTTCTACCGCTGCTCGCGGTCGTGGTTTTCGCAGTGCTTCTTGCCCGTTCGGTGATCGGGCTTTCGCGCTTCCGGCGTCCGGCAAAGGCAATGAAGATCGGCGTCTGGGAGGTCATTTATGGCCTCGCGGCTGTCCTTTCGCTCATCATCGGTTATCATACGGGCATCTGAACGCGATGGCCGACGTTGAACACAACTCGATATATGGCCCCGTCGATTCCTGGCGGCTAGGGCGTTCGCTTGGCGTGGACGTCCTTTGCGTTGATTCGATCTGCTCGTTCGAGTGCGTCTATTGCCAACTCGGCAAGATCAATCGCGTGACCACCGAACGCGCCGTTTTCGTCCCGACCGAAAAGGTGATCAGCGACCTGGAAGAGGCAGATTGGCAGTCGGCAGACGTGATCACTTTCTCCGGCAGCGGTGAGCCGACGCTTGCGGCCAATCTCGGCGAGATCATCACGGCAATCCGCGACCTGACCGGGAAACCGATCGCCATTTTGACCAACTCGACATTACTTGGCGATGCAGATGTGCGTGCCGAGGCGGGCCTTGCCGACCGCGTTTACTGCAAGCTCGACGCCTGGTCTGAGGATTCGCTCCGCCGCGTTGACCGCCCGGCAGCGGGCGTCAGCCTCGATTCAATAATCGCCGGCATCAGGCAATTCCGGAAGGAGTACATAGGCTTTCTCGGTATCCAAACGATGCTGCTAACGCGGCCCGCCGATACGGACATCGTGCGGCTCGCCGAGCTTTACCGCAAGATCGGCCCGGACGAGATCGAGCTCAATATACCGCTAAGGCCGATCCCGAGCGAGTGGGTGCTCGAATCGCGTGGCAACATTACCGGTCGCCCTGAGGGAATGCATGTCCTTAAAACAATGGAACCGAGAGAGGCGGGCGAGATCGGCAGCCGCATCGCCGGGCTTACGGGCATCCGGGTCATAACGCCCTTCGACCGGCCGGGCACAGAGTAAAAACGAATGCATGAGATAGACATTGACCTCATCGAAATGACGCTCGACGTCATGAAGTATGCCATCAACCGGATCACGGATATGGATCCGCATCTCGGCAAGCCGAAGTCGGAGCGGGAGCTCCGCTCGCTGGTCGGCGAGACCGTAACGCCGTCCGGCATCGGCGGCGAGCGGGCATTCGAGCTTTTCCGTGATGTGCTGGTCAAGGCGAGTGTACCGATCGATCATCCGCGGCATCTCGCTTTCGTGCCGGCCTCGCCGACGCGGGCGGCGATAATGTTCGACCTCGTCACCTCGGCAACCAGCGTCCACGGAGCCTTCTGGATGGAAGGCGGCGGCTGCATCTTTGCCGAGAATGAAGCGATGCGGTGGCTTGTTTCGCTGACCGGTTTACCCGAGGGCGCGTTCGGGGTTTTCACGAGCGGCGGCACGGAAGCAAATCTTTCGGCAATGGTCGCCGCCCGCGAGGCATGGCGAGAGGCAGACCCGTCGCGAGCCACAACCCGCGGGCTGATAATCACCTCGGCCGGTGCTCATTCTTCAGTTCGTGCGATGGCGAAAGTGATCGATGCGGATGTGATGCTGATCGATACCGAAGGCCGGCTCGGGAGCGAGATGTTGGCCGAGCGCATCAGCCTGCTGACGCCGGAAGAACGATCAAGATTCTTTGCCGTGGTCGCAACCGCAGGGACGACCAACGCCGGTATCATCGACGACCTGGAAGGCATAGGGAAGATCTGCCGAGACCTCGGCGTTTGGTTCCATGTTGATGCTGCTTACGGCGGCGGTGCACTTGCGGCACCTTCGGTCCGGCATCATTTCAATGGCATTGAGCTGGCGGACAGCATCACCATTGACCCGCACAAGTGGCTTTTCTCGCCGTATGATTGCGGAGCCGTGATCTATCGCGAGCCGGAGATCGCACGGCGAGCGCATTCGCAGGGCGGCTCGTATCTCGACATTTTTTACGACGAAGGTGCGAGAGGTTTCAACCCGGCCGATTACCAGATACAACTGACGCGCCGTGTCCGCGGGCTTCCGCTTTGGTTCTCGCTCGCGATGCACGGCACCGACCGCTATGCCGTCGCCATCGAACGCGGCATTGAGCTCGCCCGCATCGCCGGCCGGTTGATCGATGCCGCTCCGCACGTCGAACTTGTCCGCGAGCCGAGCCTCTCGTGCGTACTTTATCGCCGGCTCGGCTGGCAGCCCGACGACTACAACCGCTGGACCTACAAAAATCACAGCGACGGCTTTGCCCTCGTCGCTCCGACCAAGTGGCGGTCACACGGAGTTCACGAAACCGTCGCCCGCTTCTGCTTTATCAACCCGGACACGACCGAAAAGGACATCGCCGACATCCTCGAGTCGATGAAGTGACCAACGTTGTCACTGGCCCGGATTTAACTTCACCCATTCGGCGCGGAGGAGGAAGCTTCCGGTCGTCACGATCCGGTCGCCGACGTTAACGCCTTCGAGCACAGCGTAGCGGCCATTCGTTTCGCTTCCGAGCGAGACCTGCCGAAGCTCAAATACGTTCGGGTCCGCGGTTGCGAGGAAGACCGTTTGCCGTCCGTTCACCATCTGTACCGCCGCGGCGGGCACGACAGGAACGGTCCGTTCGCTCTGCTGCAATGCACCGAAAGCGACGTTTACGAACATCCCGAGCCTGAGTGCCCGGTCGCTGTTCGGTATCTCAACTCGGACCTTTGCCGTTCGGGTCGCGGGGTCGATGGCGGGGTCAATGTAGGTCACCTGCCCGCGGAAAAGACGGTCAGGGAATGCATTTGTTGTTACGCTTGCGCCGCTTCCGGTCCGGAGCTTTGGCAGGTCGCGTTCGAATGCCTGGGCAATCACCCAAACGGTCGAAAGGTCCGTCACCCGAATGAGTTCCTTATTGGCGTCAACCACTTCGCCCGGGTTGGCCGTCCGGGTCGTGACCGTGCCCGAGACCGGTGCCGGCACTTCCATCTCCGACCGGATCTGCGAGGGCGAGCGGAGAGCGTTTATCTTCGCATCGCTCATCCCGTAGAGCACGAGCCGCTGCCGTGCCGAGGCAAGTTCGCCCTCGGCCGTGCGGAGCTTATTGAGCGCTTCTTCATTTTGCGAACGCGTCTCCGGGTTTATCTCAAGCAGCCGCCCTGCACGGTCGTAGCGGTTGCGAGCCTCGGCGACCTCGGCCTCGGCCGTACGAAGTTTCGTCGTGTCCTGCTCGAGCTCCTCGCGGCTGGCTCCGCCGATGGCGAGTAGGCGGGTCGTCCGCTGAAAGCGGGCCTGCATCTCGTTGAGTGCGGCCTCGGCTGCCTTCATCTGCCGTGCGGCAGCGTCAAACTCCGTTCGGCCCGGCTGATTGATCGCGACCAGCCGCTGTGTTCGTTCAAAATTTCGTCTGGCATTCTCGGCCTCGGTCAGCAAGGCGACGTAGCGCGACTGGGCATCCGCAAATTCATTGCTGAAAACCACTGCAACCGTCTGCCCTCGAGTTACTTGATCGCCAAGCTCGGGCCCGATGCTGCGGACGAATCCGCCGACCAGCGGCAGCACGGGCGTGTTGCGATATGCATTTGGCTCGACGACGCCGGTCGCCGCCGTTAGGCCAAGCTCGGCCGCGAGTTGTTCGCCGACGGTTTCGATGACGAGGCCGGCATTCTCCCGTTGCTCGGCGCCGATCGTCAAGGTTTGGCCGGTCAAGGGCTGGCTTTCGCTCGGAGCTGTCGGCAGCGAACGCGGAGCCGGAACGGGCTTGCCTGCCGTGCCGTCGCCGGCGAACGCAAAGTACCAGATGGCCAACGCCGTAAGCAAGACAACTACCGCACCGCCCGCGATGGCCGCGATCAGCTTTGTATTGCGGGGTGCCGTCGAAATTTCCTCTTCGTTGTTCAGGTTCTCGTCTTCGTTCATTTACCCGTCAACTCCTCAGAATTTGTAGCCCGAAGCAGTTCGATACGTGCCATATATGCCTCTCGCTGGGCGTCGATGTAACCGCTTTCGGCCTCGATATACCGCCGAAGCTCGCCGATATAATCGAGCAGGTTTCGCGAACCGAGTTCGTACATCTGCCTTACGACCTCAAGGTTCTGGGCCGCCTGATCGCGAACGCCGACGCGGTAGATCTGCTCCGCACGGACCGAGCGGTTGAACTTCACGTAAGCCGCTGCGACCTCACGCCGGACGACCAATTCGCCAAACTCCCGCCGCTTTCCTGCCGCCTCTTCTTCGAGCTTCGCCGCGGCGACCATTCCCTGCTTGCGGTCAAAAACGGGAAGATTCAAACGCACGCCGAAGGTGAAAAAGTTCATCCGGTTCTCGATCGGCATCAGCATTCCCGCGTCATCAAACGCACGGAACGGGAAGCCCGCCTCCATCCGCTGATAGCCGAGCATCAGGTCGGCATCAACGCGGCCTTCGGAACGTGCCTGCGCTCCGCGAGCGGCCGCAAGTTGCTCGACCGCACGTGCTCCGGCGAGGTCCGTCCGGCGAATTAGTGCTGCCGAAACAGCATCGGCCTGCGGCGGAAGGGCGTCCGGGGCAACATCGAGCGTTCCGCGGAGCCGCATTGCCGCATCGGGCGCAAGGCCCATCAGGTTTCTTAGATCGAGCAGGGCGATCTCGGCCGCGGCTTCCGCATCCTCGCGCATCGCCCGGATGCGGTTGAGCTCGACCGCCTCGATGTTTCGCTCGAGCGGAGCTCTTCGTCCTTCTTCGACCTGTGCGGCGACGAGGTCAAAGTCGCGTTGGGCAGCTTCGAGCATCTCCTCTGTAAACCGAAGCTTGAGTATCGCGGCGAGTGCCTCGCCAAATTTCGTCCGAACCTCGCCGGCGAGCAGCCGTTCGCGTTCGGCCGCGGCAAGCCGGCGGATCTCAAGTTCGCTTTCGGCTATCCGCTTGCGTGCCGCCCGGCGTCCGCCGAGCTCGAGCGGGATGCCGCCCTGGACCATATAGCTCTTGTCCATGCCGCTGATCTGACGCTCGCCGCCGACCTCGAGGCTCGGGTTGGCACGTAAACCCGCTTGCCGCAAAAGCTGCTCGCCGGCCTCGACCTCTTTCCGCATCGCGGCGAGTTCCTGATTGCCATCGAGCGCGCGGCGGACCGCTTCATCGGCCGTCATTCCGGCCATCGGGTCGAGATATTTTTGAACAGAGGCCGACCGCGGCGGATCGATCACCACTTGCGGACGTGCTTCCGCCGTAACGCCGAGCGACGCCGCGATCAGAAAGCTGATAATTGTCAGTTTCCTTCGAAACATATTCCGCACGCGTTAGTGGTCGTGCATCTCCAGAAATGCTCCCTTTGCCCCAACGCCTTCTTTGTGGACAAGCTCTGCGCCGTGGTGCCCTGCAAGAGCAACCGCAACCGCCGACCCAATGAGCAGCAGTGTGACCACCGCTTCGCTCCACCACGCTCGCTTGAGTGCAAACTGCGAAACGACCTTTGCAATAAGCCCGGCTATCGACAGCCAGACCGTATAGTCGGCGTAAAGCTCGTGTTCGAGCAGTAAACGCTCGGCGTTCGCATTCAGCCCCATCGTGTGCGGATGATAAACATACGACGCCAGATATGCCCTGATCGCGCCGATCAGGACGAAGACCACGACCATCCATCCAAGCTCGCGTCGAAAGACGAAGAATGAAGCGATCTGCACGAACGCCGCGACTATCAAAAGGACGATCGGGAAGTGGACGATCATCGGATGGATCGTCGGAAACTCGGTCAGCCCGGCCTCAGGCTGACTGGCCGGATTCGCCTCGGTCTTCACCGCATCGGGCCCGGTAGTATTTGCCGCGGCGTTGGCCGCCGGCTTGTTGTGGCCCTCATGACCGTAGCCGAACTCGGCCGCGGCGAAAAGGGCTACCATAACGGCCGCGGCCGCCGGAAGGATGTATCTAAGCATTTTTTTCATGTCTCTTCATTTCCCAGATCCGCAGCCAATAAAAGATCACCGGCGTTACGACCAGCACGTGCAGCAGGCTCGAGACCATTCCGCCGAAGACCGGCGTTGCGAGCGGCCGCATCACCTCCGAGCCCGCACCTGTGCTCCACATGATAGGCAGAAGCCCGAAGATGATCGTCGCGACGGTCATCACCTTTGGCCGCAGGCGAAGCAAAGCACCTTCGACCACGGCCTCCATCAGCGACTCACGATCGAGCCGGCCGAGTTCCTCGGTCTTGCGTCTAACGGCTTCCTCAAGGTAAACGACCATCACCACGCCCGTTTGGACTGCCGCTCCGAATAGTGCAATGAACCCGACCCAGACCGCGACCGAGAAGTTGTATTGCAGCATCCAGAGCAGGTAAAAGCCGCCCGTCAAGGCGAACGGCACGGCGAGCATCACGTGGGCCGCCTCGAGGAATGAGTTATACGTCAGGTAAAGCGTGCCGAAGATTATCAGGATCACGATCGGGATAACTATGATCAACCGCTCGCGAGCCCGCACCTGATTTTCATATTGCCCGCTCCAGTTAAAGTAATAGCCGGTCGGGAGCTGAACGCGTTCGCGGACCACCTTGTCCGCTTCGGCAACGAAGCTTCCGAGATCGCGGCCGCGGACGCTCATCAGCACCGTTCCGCGGAGCAGCCCGTTCTCGCTCTGGATCATTGCCGGACCTTCGACCGTTCTGATCTCGGCAAGCAATGAAAGCGGTATAGCCTCGCCGCTCGGTGAGAGCACCGGAATGCGGCCGATCGCTTCCGGCGTTGATCGATATTCCTCGCCGTAGCGGACGCGGATAGGGAAGCGGTTCCGCCCTTCGATGGTCGTCGTCAGGTTCGTTTCGCCGATGCCGCGTTCGATGACCTGCTGGATGGTACCGACCTCGATGCCGTAGCGTGCCGCGGCCGGCCGGTTTATCTCGATGTCGATATAGGGCGCACCGCCGATCTGTTCGGGATAGACGTCCGCCGCTCCGGGAACATCGCGCAGAACCTCGGCGATCTGCTGCCCGGTCCGCTCGATGGTATCGAGATCATTGCCGTAAACCTTGATGCCGATCTGCGAGCGGATGCCGGTTGCGAGCATCTCGATGCGGTTGATGATCGGCTGGGTCCAGATGTTCGTAACGCCCGGCATCCGGAGTGCGGCGTCCATCTCGGTGATCAGCTTTTCGCGGGTCATCCCCGGCCGCCATTCGCTCTCGGGCTTGAGGTGGACGACCGTTTCGTTCATGTTTATCGGCGCCGGGTCGGTCGAGCTCTCGGCCCGGCCGGCCTTGCCGACCGCCCATTTCACCTCGGGAAATGAGGCGATGATCTGATCCTGTTTGCTAAGTATCCGCGTCGCTTCGTCAAGCGAGATGCCCGGGTCGGTCACCGGCATATACATCAGGTCGCCTTCGTTGAGCGGCGGCATGAACTCGCTCCCGATCTGCGTCGTCAGGTACATCGCACCGCTGAAGAGCACAAGAGCGATGGCGATCGTCGTCAACCGATGTTTGAGTGCCGCGAGGAGAACCGGCTTATAGACCGCCCGCAGGAACCGCATTATCGGGTTCCATTCCTCCGGCCGCAACTTTCCGCGAAGCATATAACCGCAGAGCACCGGCACGAGCGTAACGCCCATCACGGCCGCAGCGAACATTGCAAACGTCTTCGTAAATGCCAGCGGATGAAAGAGCTTGCCTTCCTGGCCCGTCAAGGCAAAGACCGGTGCAAAGGCGACGATGATGATCGCCATCGAGGCAAAGATCGGCCGCCCGACCATCTTCGTCGCGTCGCGGACGATCTCCCAGACGCGCTTGCGGTCGCGGAAATCAACGCCTTCTTTCTCCATCGCCCGATATGCATTTTCGGTAACGACGATGCCTGCATCGACGAGGTCCGAAATGGCGATGGCGATGCCGGCAAGCGACATTATGTTCGACGTAATGCCGAACATGTACATAAAAAGGAACGAAGCAAGTGCCGCGAGCGGCAGCGGTATCGAGACGATAAAGCTCGAGCGGAAATGGGCGAGGAAGATGAGGTTGACGAGCGTCACGAGGATCAGCTCCTCGATCAGAGCTTCCTTCAATGTATCGGCGGTCCGGTTGATCAGATCCGTCCGGTCGTAGAACGGCTCGATCGTTACGCCCTCGGGCAGACCAAGCTTGATCTCCTCGATCTTTTTCTTGACGTTGTCGATCGCGACAAGGGCACTAACCCCATATCGCATGATGACCACGCCGCCGACGGCCTCCTTGCCGTTCTTATCGAGCGAGCCGGTGCGGAAGGCATTGCCGATCTTCACTTCCCCGAGGTCGCGGACGTAGATCGGCGTGCCGTTCTGCGAACCGACGACGATCGTCGCGACATCCTCGACCGATTCGACCAACCCGACGCCGCGGACGACCGCCCATTCGCCGGCCTGCTCGACGACGTTACCGCCGACGTTCGAGTTCGCCGTCTCGACCGCCTCAAGAACCCGCGAAAGCGGAATATTGTATGCCCGAAGTTTATTTGGATCGATATCGACCTGATATTGCTTGACGTAGCCGCCGACGGTCGCGACCTCCGAGATGCCATCGACCGAGTTAAGCTGATAGCGGACGAACCAATCCTGCAGCGTCCTGAGTTCCTGCAGGCTGTGCTTGTCCGATTCAAGCGTGTACCAAAAAACCTGCCCGAGCCCGCTGGCGTCCGGCCCGAGCGTCGGCGTGACCCCGGCCGGAAGCTGGGCGGCGACCAGATTGAGCCTTTCGAGAATTCGCGTCCGCGCCCAGTAAAGCTCGACATCGTCCTCGAAGATAACGTTGATCATTGAGAAGCTGAACGCCGAGCTTGCCCTTACGGTCCGGACGCCCGGCAGCCCCTGCAGGTTAGAGACCAGCGGATAGGTGACCTGGTCTTCCACCTCCTGCGGTGAGCGGCCGGGCCAGTCCGTAAAGACGATGACCTGGTTATCGGAAACATCGGGAATGGCATCGATCGGCGTGTTGAGCAGCGCATAGAAGCCCGCCCCCGCAAGCGCAAGATAAAGTGCGATCACGATAACGCGATTCTTAATGGACCACTCGATCAGCCAATTGATCATCGATGCCTTCCCCTATATCGTCCCGGACACTACTGCGCGACTATCGGCAGGTTTGCTGTACCGCTTCCGGCCGGGCCGTCATACTTGATCTGCGCCTGCCATTCGCCGCCCATTTCAAGATCGGTCTTGCCGGCATAAACGCCGGGCGTCGAGGTCGTCGTAAATGTCGCAGGGTTGTTCATAACGGCCATCGTGCCCATCGCCGGCATGTGGAAGTTCAGCGAGACCGAGCCGACATCGACCGGCTTGCCGCCGGCATCAGTAAACGTCAGCGTAAAGTCCTGTTTGCCCTTGCGGAGCACGCCGTCCTTGCTTGCAAGGGTTGCGGTCAGGTTGTTGCCGGCCGGGCCGCTCTTAACGGTCTTGCCGCCCGCGGCCGCATCTCCGCCGCTCGATGAACCGCCGCACGCAGCGGCAAACACGGCAAACGCCGCGATGATCAAAAATATAGTTGTCTTCTTCATAGGTCTTCTCCTTTATTGAACGTTCGATTTGTATAACTATTCCGGCCCGCGTTCGCGGGCACGCGCGAAAAAGCCGCCGTACTTCGAGGAACACCAATGCCCTCGAACCCAACAGCGGCCGATGAAAACTTTTAGATGAGGAAAGAGTTGTGCCTGATGAAAAGGTCAGGCGGCCGCGGAAGTTGCGGCGTCGCGATAAGGCTTTGCTCTCCGGCCGGCGGCGATTGTTGAACTATCCGAATCGGGATAAAGGGAACGAACGGCTCGGCCACGACGAGCTTTGCGATCGGGAGCTTAACTTGCGCATCCGCATTTGCACGATGGACAGTGACGAATCCCTCGTAGCCGCAAAGATCATCACAGCAGGGCTGAGCGCTCATCGCTGTGCCCTGAACCTTCTCGCGTTTGCAGCAGCTTGAGACCGAATCGCCGCCCATCTCAACGCAATGACAAACACCCGCCCAAATGTTGCCGGCGATGGTCAGTACGAATATGATTGCTGCAAATCGGCGCTTCATAAGCTCCAAACCTGAAATATGAACCTCAAAGATGCTTCTTGTCAAGCATCTTTTCATTAATACACGCGAAGGCCAAAACTATTTCCTATCGTCTTTCGGCACAGAAAAATAGATCAGCGAACGAAAGCCCGCCTCCAAGTTCCGAATTCATCGCATTCTGAGAGGTCCGCCCATTATCCGGCTTTCTCAAACCGCAGGATGGTCGTCCGGCCGTTTGCCGAGGTCACATCGAGCCCGTCTTCCTCGCCCGACTCTGAGAATTTGAACTGGATCGCCTTGACGTCCTCGATGCTGCGGGTCATGTCGCCGACCATCAACTGGACAGCCGGCCGCTCGTCCTTTGTGTCGATATCGGCACCAACAAACGGCAGGCCGGACTCTAGCCAGTAGTCATTTCCGTTCTCGAAAACGCCGAGCCGGGTCGGCCGCCCTTCAAACTTCTCGCTAAAGAACTTCAGAAAATCTGCCCATTCGTGTTTTTGTGCTGCTTTTGTCATTTCAATTACCTCCGGGCAATGCCCGAGCCGCGAAAATTTTCGCACTTCGGGAAAATTCCACGCACATCCGGTCCGCTAACACTCCGTTCCCGCTTTCGGGTTTGGGAACATATCGGCCTCGTCCTCGCCCCGCCGCGGGTTGAGACATGCAAAATCCTTCTCGATCAGCACCCTCAATTCGGCACCATCGCCGATCATCTTTGTGAACTCTATCGAAACCTCGTCTCCTTCCGCCCACTGGACCGCCGCCGTCCGCGGAAGGCTAACAACCACGCGTTTACCGGCAAACCGTGCGTCGGCTGCGGAAGCTTCATCGGAGCATTCGATGCCGTACGCAAGAACCGCCTCCGGGTCTGGACCGAACGCCACGGATTCCTCGACCGCCGTGCACGAGGCGAGTGCCTCAACCTCGGGCCGGGTAAGCCGCATGCGGATCGAATTATGCCTTAAACGCAATTTCACAATATCTATTATCTCAAATTTCGTACCGCTTTTGTGGACAGGTCTTTGCACATCGTATCTTCGGAAGCCGAATTCTATAGAAAATCGGCACTTCGAAATGAAGGAACAGCGACAACCATCGGATGAGCGAACGAGCGAAGCAAGCGTGAACGCGGCTAGCGATGCCGTATTTCAGATCCGCGGGGTGACGAAGGTTTACCGCATGGGCGAGGTCGAGGTCCACGCATTGAAGGGCGTCGATCTTGA
>ERZ1066135.758-NODE-758-length-14874-cov-6.217154_pt1 | contig 14874 bp, 11 predicted proteins | sample MGYA00382782_ERZ1066135 | MGnify/ENA primary metagenome ERZ1066135 (study PRJEB33369, sample SAMEA5778365) | biofilm metagenome | biome: Industrial cooling water; feature: Water cooling tower basin; material: Biofilm | place: United Arab Emirates | collected...
TCTCGTCGCTGCCGCTAAAAAAGCTCGGCCTAAAGATCAAGCCGGAAGATATTTACAATCCTGCCGGCGGCGGGCTTAGCGAAGCAGTCGTTCGGCTGAGCATCGGCTGCACGGCCGAATTCGTCTCGCCGGAAGGCCTGATCCTGACCAACCATCACTGTGCTTTCGATGGCCTCGTTTCTGCCTCAACACCCGGCAACGACCTCGTTGAGAACGGCTTCAAGGCAAACAATCGAGGCGAGGAGATCCCGGCGAAAGGCTATTCGATATTTGTTACGGAAAGATCTGAGGACGTGACCGCAAAGGTCCGTCAGGGTACCGAATCGCTTTCGGGCGACGCTCTTGCGGCCGCACTCCGGACCAATGCCGAAAACCTTCAAAAGGCCGAACAGGCCAAGGCACCGGCCGGTTCGGTCATCCGGATCCAGATGCTCAACAATGGATATTTCTTCTATCTCTATCAGACCAAGCAGATAAAGGACGTCCGTATCGTTTACGCTCCACCGCGTAACATCGGCGTTTTCGGCGGCGACCCGGACAACTTTGAGTGGACCCGCCACACGGGCGACTTCACCTTCATTCGAGCCTATACGGCCCCGGACGGCTCATCGGCAGACTACTCGCCGAACAACGTCCCTATGAAGCCGAAGCGCTATCTTTCGATCAATATCGGAGGCCTCAAGGAGAACGACTTCGTTTTCGTTCTCGGCTATCCGGGCGGCACGACCCGCTATCGCGAATCGCAGTCGGTCGAATACGCCCGAGACGTTAACTTCCCGTTCCTCTGGACCTGGCTGCAGGCCCGAGCCGATGCGCTTCGGATGATCGGCGAAACGGATGAGGCAAAGCGCATCGAGCTTCAGTCCGATATTGCCAGTTTTGATAACGCCCGTAAGGTCTATTACGGCGGTATGTGGCGGCTGCGCCGTTCGCAGGTGGTCGAGAAACGGCGAGCCGAGGAAGAAGCATTTGCCAAATGGGTGGCGGCCAATCCGCAGCGGCAGCAGAAATACGGCACCGTTCTTTCAGAACTCGCGGCTGTCTCGGCAAAGTCGAACGCCATCGCAAAACGCGACGTTCTGGTAAGGCGAATTCCGGATGCGACGATGCCCGTCTTCCGGGCGATCTTCCAGGCCGTAAGCGAAGGCAAGATGCTCAGCGACAGCGAACGGCGTGCAAAGCTCGAGGAGATCAAGAAAGCACTCGAAGGCCGCGAAGCGATCTACGAACGCGAGATGCTGAAGTATTTCCTGAATGCCTTTGATGAACTTCCCGAAGGCCAGAAGTTCGACGGCGCCGAGAACCTTTTCGGCAAGCTTTCGGGCAAGGCACGACGCGAAGCAGAAGCGAAATTTGCGGACAACATCGCCGATGGCTACTGGACCGCAGAAACCATCGCCGCACTCTACGGGCCGCAGACAATGGATTACCGTCCGGAACGTGATGACGTAACCGCGTTTGCTCGCGCACTCGTCAAGGCACGCGAGGAAGGAGCCGCCCGTGCCGCCGAGTTCGGTGCGAACATCGATCGGCTCCGCCTGCTTTATCAGCAGGGCATGGCCGAGATGAAGGGCTCGACGCCCTATCCGGACGCCAACTCGACGCTCCGCTTTAGCTACGGCTACATCAAGGGCTTCTCGCCACGGGAGGCCGAATACCGGACGCCATTTACGACGATGAAGGGAATGCTCGAAAAGGACACCGGCGTCAATCCGTTCGATATGCCCGATGGCCTCAAGCGGCTCCAGGCTGCGAGGGATTTCGGCCGTTTCGGCTCCGGCGATAGCGTCGTGGTCAACTTCCTTTCGACCAACGATATCATCGGCGGAAACTCGGGCAGCCCCGTTCTGAACGCCAATGGCGAACAGGTCGGATTGGTCTTTGACGGAAACTACGAAGGGCTCGGCAATGACTTCTATTACGACCCGAACATGAACCGGACGATCTCGGTCGATATCCGGTTCGTTCTGTTCGTAACGGAAAAATTCGGCGGAGCCGGATGGATCCTCAACGAAATGAAACTCGTCGGCGGCCCTAAAGGCTAGTTGATCAGTTAGCAGAAAAGCAAAAGGGGCCGTCCGAATGGGCGGCCTCATTTTTAGTAATTCAGCTTCATGGAGTTCATGTATTTAAGCAGCACTCGCTGCCGGCGGACGACGCGTTTGCGATTCTTCTCGGGATTGAAAACATTGAGCGGGCTCGGGATCATCGCCGCAAGAAAAGCTGCCTCTTCACGCGAGAGGCTCGAAGCCGATTTCTTGAAGTGCGTCCGTGCCGCCGCCTCTGCACCGTAAACTCCGTCTCCCCATTCGATCACGTTAAGGTAAAGCTCGAGTATCCGTTTCTTCGACAGCTCTCGTTCGAGGAAATACGTATAAACGGCCTCGCGGCCCTTGCGGAAAAAACTGCGTTCTTCCGAGAGATACAAGTTCTTCGCGAGCTGCTGCGTTACGGTCGAGGCCCCTCGCTTGAAGCTCGGCATCGGAGGTATCCAGTCATCCTCGCTTGGAGCGCAGTCTTTTTTCGGTGTGTTTGCGGCCTTCGCCTGAGCCTCGCACTCCTCGCGTGCCTCTTTTTCGCCCTCTTTCACAGCCTCGTCCCATGCCTTCTGGATCGCCTCCCAATCGAACCCGTTGTGCTCAAAAAAACGTGAGTCCTCACCGGCGAGAACGGCTCGCTGCAAGTTTGGCGAGATCTGCTCGATGGGCATCCAGATCATGTATTTCTTCGGTTCCTTTCCGTCGGCCTTTGCCTCGGAGATGCGATATTCGATCAGCGAAGAAGTGACCGGATTCTCGGTCTTAAGCGACGAGATGCTCGGAAAAGTGATCAGCTCATAGCCAAGCCATAGCCCAAGCGAACCGACCAGTACCAGAAAGATGACCTTGGTCCAATACCACATAACTAGCGTTAGTTGTCGTTGAATCGCCGCCGGTTGTCAAGTTTCGCCCCGTCCGGTGGTGCTCCGGCCCGAAACCGAAAATAGTCCTTGATGCCGAGCGATATTTGCGGATATTCTTGTTCACAATAAGCTTTTCTTTTCGGCAGGGTTTCTATGTCTTTGGAAAATCAGGTCCTGGCAGTCATCCTCGGCGGCGGAGCGGGCTCGAGGCTTTTTCCGCTTACACGCGACCGGTCAAAGCCGGCGGTTCCGCTCGGCGGCAAGTACCGGCTGATCGACGTCCCGGTCTCGAACTGCATCAATTCCGGCGTGACGCAGATCTTCGTTGTGACGCAGTACAACTCCGCCTCGCTCAACCGCCACATCTCGCAGACCTATCGCTTCTCCAGCTTCTCGACCGGCTTTGTTGAGATATTGGCCGCCGAGCAGCGTCGCGACAGCCCCGGCTGGTTCCAAGGCACTGCAGACGCGGTCCGGCAGATACTCCCGCACCTTCGCGATTGGCGGGTGAAGACGCTTCTAATTCTTTCGGGCGATCATCTCTATCGAATGGACTACAGCAAGTTCCTCGACCGCCACAAAGAGACCGAAGCCGACCTGACCATTTCGGTCATCCCGGCCAATCCGGACGATGCCCAGAGCTTCGGCCTGCTAAAGACCGACTCGGATGGAAGGATCGTTCAGTTTCGCGAAAAGCCGAAAGGCGAAGCTCTCGAGGAAATGCGTGTCGATACGACCGCCTTCGGGCTTGATGCGTCGGACGCCGAGCGCAAGCCTTACCTTGCCTCGATGGGCATTTATCTTTTCGATTTCGAAAAGCTCGTTGCCCTGCTTAAGCGTTATCCCGAGGCGGATGACTTTGGCGGAGAGATCATCCCGGCCGCCATCAGCGACCACAACGTCCAGGCACATCTTTTTAACGATTACTGGGAAGATATCGGGACGATAAAGGCGTTTTACGAGGCGAATCTCGACCTTGCTGCGCCGCTTCCCAAGTTCAATTTCTTCAATGCCGCGGCACCGATCTACACTCGCAGCAGATATCTGCCGCCGTCAAAGATCCAGGATTCCGACATCGGCAATTCGCTCGTTAGCGAAGGATGCATCCTCAATGGCGTTTACGCCCGTAACTCGATAATCGGCCTCCGCAGCCGGATCGACAGTGGCGTTCGGATCGAAAATTCGATCATAATGGGTTCGGATTTCTTTGAGTCGATTCCTGAGCTGCGTGAGAACCTTGACTCGGGCCGTCCGAGTATCGGCATCGGCCGCGATACGCACATCCGGCGTGCGATTGTTGATAAGAACGTGCGGATCGGCAAAGGCGTACGGCTCCTGAACGAAGCGGGCCGTACCGACTATGATTCGCCCGACGAAGCCTTTTACATCCGCGACGGGATCATCATCGTCCCGAAAAACTCGGTCATCGCCGATGGGACGGTGATCTGAACTTGTTCAGGCGAACGAAAGAATGCCCGGAGAAGGCCGATGGTCCTCTCCGGGCATCATCATTTTTCGGGATAGTTAGTTTCCGGCGTAGGAGGGATCACCGGCTCCAACGATATAGCTAGACTTTGCTCTGACGACCAGATTCGGCCTGAGTACGCGAACCCGGAGCTGCCGACGCTCGCCGGCCTGTCCCTGCGTCTCGGGATAGTAACCAACTGAATACTGCCGGCGAAGTTCCTCGGCAATGCCGCGGTATGCCGAGTCAAGATCGACAAGCGTGTCGGCCTCAAAGCTCCTTCCGCCGCTATTCCGCGACAGCGTTTCCATATACTGCTTGCCGCGGGCGTATTCCTCGGGGCTTGTTCCCGCCGCACCGGTGTTTCCGCCAATGCTGACATTGCCTCCGGTAATGATCGCTCCGAGAATGTCTGCCCAGCCGCCTCGCCGCTGCCGGGGCCGCGGGTTGTAAACGCCGCCGCCATTTCTCGCCCCATAGTCGCGAAATGTGTTGTACCTGATCGAGTAGATAAGTACGTCGGTCTCTTCGGCATCGCGAAGTGTGCTCTCAAAGGTGCTCCGGCGGCCCGAGGTCGTATCGACGCCGTCAGAGAACAGCACTATCGCCTTTCGGCCCTCGATCATCTTGAACTCACGATTTAGCATCTGGTCGATCGCGGAATAAAGGCTCGTTCCGTTCCCTTCATCCGCCTGCCGGATGGCCCTAGCGATCTCGGCACGGTTGTTCGTTGGGCGGGTAAGCACTCTCGCACGCTGGTCGAACGCGACGACCATAACGCGGTCTTCCGGCCGAAGCTGTTCGGTAAAGGCGATCGCGGCGTTCTGGATATCGGATATCTGGAACGCGGTCGAGGGGCTGACATCGATCATCAAAATGACCGTAAAGGGTTGCTCGACCGACTGGAAAAAGCCGATCTCCTGCTGCTTGCCGTTCTCGAATATCTGAAAGTCCCGCTGGGTCAGTCCGCCGACGAACCGGCCGCTGCGGTCAAAGACCGAAACCGGCAGCGTAACGAGATTTGTTTCAACGCGAATGACCTCATCTTCGCCCGCCGGCGGGGTCGGCGAGGCATTCGGGCTGCCGGGCCTCTGATCGCCCTGAAGCGTCGGCCGACGGCGTGCCGGGTCAGTTACGACCGGCTCGTCGTCCACGTCGTCCTCGTAGCCGTCAACAACGATCGGCGTCGGAGCGGGCGTCGGCGTCGGAACCACACGCGGCCTGCTGCGGTTCGACTGGGCAATAATGGCGGTGCCGGCAAACGCAATAACGGCAAGCAATAGGGCAAATCGCTTCATAGCAACACTCCAATCCCGGGATAAAACGCTGGGGAAAGCGCGCACTATGATTTACCAATCAGCCGTTTAGTTGCTTATTTTTTCTCGAGTTCTTCGATCGCGAGGTCGTGAAACCGCCTCCGAACGGAGTTAATGTTGACGAAAGGCAGCGGATGAGCGTGCGTTCGGTTGGTCAAAAGCACAAATATTCGATCCGCAACCGGGTCGATCCAAAGGCTTGTGCCCGTAAACCCATTGTGGCCAAAGCTTTGCGGTGACATCGCCGTGCCGGCGGTCGAATCTTTGGTCGAGGCAAGTTGAAATGCGAACGAACGGTCCTCATTCATCTTAGGCGTGAAATTGGTGCGGAAAAGTTCGCACGTTTCCGGCTTTAGTAGCTTTGTGTGATCGGGCAAGAACTGCAAGGCGATCTTAAAGACTTCCTCGGCAGTCGAAAACAGCCCCGCATGCCCCGCAACCCCGCCCATAAAATAAGCATTCCCGTCATGAACCTCACCCCAGATCAACTGATCGCGAAAAGCGTTCGGAGTCCCGCCTTTAGGCGGCTCTGTTGCGTATCCACGATCAATGCAGGTTTGGCGTTCATAGCCATTTCCCATCTCGCTCGCCGCGATCTCACTTCGAGCGATCCCGCGGGAAAGCGGCTCGAAACACGTTCGGCCGAGAGCAAGTTGATCCGCCACTGAATGCTCGAAGATCGCATCGAGCCGGTCATCGCCGATCAAGAATGCAAGCGAAATGAAATTCAGGTCGCTATATTCGACCTGCGGCGAAGCGTTCAACGTCTGCTCGCCGATCGTTGCCGCGATATCCATCTGCTTGTTCGATCGAGCCTCGCGATATAGCGGGATCCATGCCGGCAGCCCTGAAGTATGCGTTGCAATTTGCAGCACGGTCAGCCCGGATACCGAAGAGCCTTCGAAAAGTGGCGATGTCGCTCCGAGCATGGTATCAAGGCCAATCTCGTTATGTTCGATCTTCGATGCTGCTAGAAGCCCTGTCACCAACGGCTTCGTCAAGCTCGCGAGGTCATAGATCGTATCGAGCCTTGCGGGAATAACTTCTGGTTCGACGACCGCATTTCCGAGCGCATCGTGAAAAACGACCTCGCCCTTTTCCGCGACCAGATAGACCGCCGATGGAAAATCGTTCGCCGCGATCCGCTCAGCCAGAAACGCCGAAATTCGCTCGTTCATCTTACATTTATCCTAACTTGGAGCGATAAGAATTGACACTTCACTCAGCCCGATTTACACTTCCTACCCCAACTAAAAAATAAGGAGTACGAATCTTATGAGCAAATCTGAATCGGCCGAACTAATACTTAAACTCTACGACCTGCGTCGCGAGCCCGTTATGCGGAAGGCACGAGACTGGATGTTCACATTTCATCCGGAAAGTGCCGAACACTACTCGGCAACGATGATGGACCTCGAGGTCGGCGCCTATCTTCGCATGGTCACCTCTTACTGGGACATGGCCGCCGCACTTGTTGCACACGGTGCCATTGACCGCGAAATGTTCAACGACACGAACGGCGAACACCTCCTCGTTTTCGCCAAGATCGAACCGCTCCTGCCTCAACTCCGCGAGATGTGGGACGCACCGGATGCCTTCAAACATCTCGAAAGCGTCATTATGGGTTCCGATGGCGGGGCCGAACGCGTAAAGAAAATGCAGGATTGGCTCAACTCAATGCGTGGCCAAACCAGCGAAGCAGCTGCTTAGGCCGTCATTCTTACGAAAAGCTTATAGCTATCAGCTAACAGCTATTAGCTTTTTCCTACATTTAGTCGGCTGACGTGGTGTTCGATCTTTTCGAGCACCCCAACCGCGAGGGCGAGCGCACGCCGCCCGTCCTCGCCGGTTACAGGCGTTGGTGTATCGTTCTCTATTGAATCAAGAAATGCCGTTATTTCGGCTCTCAGCGGCTCGATGTCGTTGATCTCAAGCCGGTTTATCGAAATACCAAGCAGCGGATGCGAGGCGTCCGGGTTGAGCGACGTAAGCGAAGCGAACTTGGTCGCGTAGTCGAGCACGACGTAGGCGTTCGTCTGATAGAAGCGCGTTTTGCGGATCTTTTCGGTGCCGATTCGCGAGGCAGTGATGTTCGCCACCGCTCCGTTCTCGAACTCGATCCGGGCATTGGCAGCATCGACCTTGTCAGAGATGACCGGAATGCCGACGGCCCGGATCTCGCTCACCTTTACTTCCTCGCCGACCAGCCACTGCACCGCATCAAGGTCGTGGATCATCACATCGAGCACAACGTCCACGTCGAGTGATCTATTCGGGAACGGCGAGACGCGGTGTATCTCAAAATAGAGCGGGTTCGTAACATGCGGCCTGAGTGCGACCATCGCGGGGTTGAACCGCTCGAGCTGGCCAACCATCAGCTTTGCCCCGGAGCCCTCGGCCGCCGCGATCATCCGGTCGGCTTCGCCGAGAGACATCGCGATCGGCTTTTCTACGAGAACATGAACGCCGGTTTCGAGGAACGCGCAGGCGATCTCGCAGTGCGCCTCGGTCGGCGTGGCGACAGAAACGACATCGACCTTTCCCAGCAGTTCACGCCAATCGGTAAACGCCGTTCCGCCGTGCTCGGCCGCCATCTTTTCTGCGGTTGCGGCGTCAGTATCGCAAGCGCCGATGTATTCAACCCGCCCCTCGCGGCCGAGCTCGGCATAGTTGCGGGCATGGTGCCGGCCAAGCGAACCCACGCCGATCGCCGCCGCTCTAAGCTTTTTTGCAGTTGCCATTGTTTGAATGCCGCTCGCTATTCGGTAATACTTTCATTTTCAGCCAATCGGCCCTAAATGACAAAGATGGAATCGCTCGTTCGCTTTTCACGTTCGCCGGTCTTTCGTGCAGGCTTCTTTTCGCTCGCCGTGGTCGTCTTCTTTTTCGGGCTGACCGTGCCGCTTTTAGGGCCGGACGAGCCGCGTTATTCGCAGGTCGCCCGCGAGATGTTCATCCGAGGCGACTGGGTTACGCCTACGCTCGGCGGATTTCATTGGTTCGAGAAGCCGGCCCTTCTCTATTGGCTGCAGATCGCGTCCTACGACCTGTTTGGCGTGAATGAATTCGCAGCCCGCTTTGGCTCTGCTCTGTTCGGGCTCGGTGTTGCGGTTTCTCTCTTTTTCGTCGGCCGAACGGTCAGGGAAAATGAAGGCGAGGGTTCAACGATCGATCTCGGCCAGTGGCTGGCGATGCTTGCCGTTTCTACACTTGGCATTCTCGTTTTCGCCCGCGGTGCGAGTTTCGATATCATCCTGACATTTCCGCTGACGGCGTCGCTTGTCGGATATTTCATCGCCGACCGCTCTAAGGAAAATTCACGCCGGGCGTATACCGGGCTTCTCGCTTTCTACCTCTTCATGGGAATTGCCGTCATCGCCAAGGGGCTCGTCGGCTTTGTATTCCCATTCGCGATCGTCGGTTTTTACCATGTTTTAAGCCGAAGCCTTCCGGCGAAGCGTGTTTTGCTGAGCGTTCTTTGGGGTGTTCCCGTTGCGGTCGCCGCCGCGTCGCTCTGGTATCTGCCGATGTATCTCCGCCACGGCTGGGAGTTCATCGACGAGTTCTTCATCCAGCACCATTTTCAGCGCTACACCTCTAACAAATACCAGCACCCGCAGCCCTTTCATTTTTTCTTTTGGGTGCTGCCGCTGATGACCCTGCCGTGGCTTCCTTTCTTTGCCGTCGGCGTTTGGCGTGCGGTGAGGGAGATTATTTCGGGCATCACCTTAAGCCGAACCGATGATGATACGGATGCGGAAAAGCGATCGCTACGGCCTCTGATGACCTTCGCGTTCGCGTGGATGACGGTCCCGCTAGTTTTCTTTTCGTTTTCCGGGTCGAAGCTCCCGGGCTATATTTTGCCCTCAGTTCCGGCGGCGATCATTCTGGCTGGCATCGCGGCAAAGCGATTCGCCCTACGCTCTCAGGGACGCGAGGCTTGCATAAAGATAACCGCGGTCGCGATGCTTGTTATCGTTCTCGCGATCCTGCAGTTCGCGTTACCGAGTTTTGCTGACAACGACTCGGTCAAAAAACTCGCCGCGGCGGCTGAGAGCCGCGGTTTCGACGGGAAGCCGGTCGCCGGCTTTTTGACCATAAACCACAACGCCGAGTTTTACTTTAGCGGAAGGCTTTTCCGTACCGAGGAAGGCCGCCAACGGAAGCTCAACGGGCCGGCGGACATTCCGCCGCTGCTTCGTGAGAACGGCGGCGAGCCGGTGCTTTTGATCCTCAGGCAGGAGCACATCCAGCACCTGAACAAAGACCCGGAGGCCGTTTCCGAGGTGATCGAGACCGCCGGCGAATACGCACTTGCCATTGCCAGGCCGCGATAGCCTAGCCCTCCGCCGCACGGCGAATGCGGTCCATCAATGCGGCACCGATGCCTGTTTCGGGCACAGGCTCGCAAACGATAAGTTCGATGCCGCCGCGGTCGCATTCGCGAAAGAACTCGAACAATGCTGCTGCATATTCTTCAGCCGAGTTCGCGACTCGGGTTTCAACGAATACGCCTTCCGGCTTCCTCATGCCGATGAATGCTGCCCGGCCGGCAAATCCCGCAGGCAGTTCCCTTCGAATTGCAACCCTCGCCCGCGGCGAGTAATGCTTGTGCCTCAATCCCGGACTTTTTTCCGCACCGGCCTCGCCAGATGCGAGTTCGCGTATCAGAGGAACAACGGCTCTCAGTTCGTGGATCGAAACGGCGCCGCGACGAAGGAGTAAAGGCGGCTCGACCGAGCAATCGACGACCGTTGATTCAAGCCCGATGTCGGTCGGCTCGCCCTGCAGGATGCAGTCGATCTTGCCGTCAAGGTCTTCGAGCACCGCTTGCCAAGTCGTCGGGCTCGGCCTTCCCGAGATGTTTGCTGAAGGAGCAACGATAGGCGTTCCGCAGGCTCTTAAAAACGCTAGGGCAAGCTCGCTGTTCGGCATCCGGATGCCGATGGTATCGAGCCCGGCCGTCGCGATCGCCGGTACGGCCTCGGACTTTTTCACGACGATCGTAAGCGGACCCGGGAAAAAGTGCTCAATCAATTTCTCGGCATCGGCGCTCAACTCCAAAGCCAAAAGTTCGACCTGCCCGACGTCACCGATGTGAGCGATCAGAGGATTGTCCGACGGACGCCCTTTTGCTTCAAAGATCTTTCGAACTGCCGTTTGATTGAATATAGACGCACCAAGCCCATAGACCGTCTCGGTCGGGAAGGCGACAACACCGCCGCGGATGATGAAACCGGCAGCCTCGTTCGGATCGGTGGTTCTAACTGTTGAAATAGCAGACAAAACTTTCCTGTTTACTTTACTTGCTCGAATGTGCCAGAATAAAAGTTGCCCTCGGGCACCCTTCTCACATCCCCACACAACTCCCTTCTTAAGTACTCCCGGTAAGTTTTACACATCTTGTGTCTTTTCGGTCTTGTCCCCCTATGGCCGCACAATACCCTTCCGGTATCCAAAGAAACCGTGTTCTTGTCGTTGAGGATGATCCGACGATCGCCCGGCTGCTTCGCCATTGGCTTACGCAACGCGGCTACGAAGTCGAGATACTCCCGAATGGCCGCATCGCGATCGACCGCCTCTCGGCCGATGAAGATATGCCTCAAATGGTCTTTCTCGACATAATGATGCCCTTTGCCGATGGTTTCGAGGTCCTCACCAACATCCGCTCGCGAAACACCTGGCAAAAAGTGCCCGTCATAATGGTCACCTCAAAATCGAGCGAAGCCACTATTGTAAAAGCATTCGAGGCGGGTGCAAACGACTACGTAACAAAACCCTTCCGCCCCAACGAGCTTATGATACGGATGAGCCGCCTGCTCTCCTGAACGCTGCCCATAAAAATGAAGCCGATCCTCCTGATCTTTCTTTCGTTGATCCTCACATTTCCCGTGTTCGCACAAGATGAAGTGCCGGACACGGAAGCTCTTGACGCGCCCGTTGAGGAGTCCGATCCGCAACCGGTCCGCTATCAGGCCGCGTTCAATTTCACTCAGGAAAAGCTTTCCCGAGGCAAAGGCGACTGGCGGGTGACCAGCTTCACCTTTGAACGCCACAAGGGACGCCGCCAGGTCATCTGGGGCACCTATCGGATGAGCGAACGCACCGGCGTCCGCGATTCCGAGATGATCGGCGGCATCTACCAACGGCTGCCCAATAAATGGGCGATGACCGCCGAAGTGATGTTCTCTTCGACGAACCGCTTCGTCGGGAAATATTCCGTCATGGGCGAGATCGAAAAGGACATTGGCGGCGGAATGATCATCCACGGCGGCATGCGATATACGGCATACCGCGGCGTCAAGGCAACGACCGGATACGGACTCGTCGAGAAATACTGGGGTGCGAACCGCGTCGCCTACACGCTCTACACCACGAACCTGACCAACGCCGGAACGACGCCATCTCATCGCATTCAGTACAATCGCTACTTTGGCGAAAACGGCAATACCATCGGCGCCGCCTATTCCTTCGGACGCGAGCACGAAAACCTCGGCCCGCGTATCGGGATCCTCAGAACTCAAACTCGAAACCTCTCCCTCTCAGGCCGATTCTGGCTCAACGACCGGATCGGCATCGCCGTTGACGGCTGGTTCCACCAGCAGGGCGATCTTTTCAACCGGGGAGGGATGAACATTGGAACTCAGTTTCGATTCTAGCCCTGCGGCTTCCGAGATCGCACTTTGGACAGGTTATGCCTTTGGAGCGGCCGGTGCGGCCTGCACACTTGTGCTTATCTACCTGCGGCGTCGTTCGCGGATGTTGGCAGAGAACCGCACATCCGTTGCGGGCTCGCTCGAACCTCTTCTTTTCCTCGCGACCGAGAACGCCGTCACCTCTCCAAATGACACCGATCCCGGCAACGGCCCGGCACATATCACGGCCGCGGACGACTCCTTGCCCGAGCTCGCAAGGCTCAAGGATCCGTTTGCCGTGCTTGAGATGTGGAACTATCTCCACGAATCGCTTGACGGCGAGGCGAAAGCCGGCCTTAATCGCTTTGCCGATCAGCTCGGAATACCGGAGATCGCGCACTCAATGCTCCGCAGCCGCTTGATCGACCGCAAGCTGCTGGCGATAAATACCTTGGGAAACCTTGGCGACCGCCGTGCTTACGAAGCGGTCGAGCAGTTGATCAACGACCGCGACCCGATCGTCTCTTATTGGTCTTGGCGGGCATTGGTACGCATAGATGTCGAGAAGGCTCTCGAACAAACGCTCGGGCTCATCGCCGACCGAACGGACTGGTCGCCGGTCTTCGTCGCGGAGATCCTTCAGCGGATCGAATCAGATGTGCTTTCCGAGCCGCTTTGTCGTCTTGTCTCGGATGCCTTCGACCGCGGTACGGAAGAGCGCCAGATGTCGCGGTTGATCTCATATCTTACCTTCGCCCACATCTTCGATAGTGCGGAGGTCATCACCCGCATCTTTCTCAATACCGATCAAAAAGAGGTCCTAATCGCCTGCCTCCGTTTGCTCCCTGTCTTCGATATCTCGCTCCGTCCGCGTGTTCGCGAGCTTGTTCGCGACCACCGCTGGGAAGTACGCCTTCAAGCTATCTCAACGCTCGGCCGGTTTGGCGAGCCCGATGACTTCCCGCTTCTGCTCGAAACGCTCGATGATCAGGATTGGTGGGTCCGCTATCGTGCAGCGGGGACCATTCTCGACCTTCCCGAACTCTCCGGTGACGGCATTGATCCACTTCTTGAAAGGCTCCCGAGCGACTTTGCACGGGAGATGCTCCAGCAGGTCGCCGCCGAACGCGCACTCGTATGCTTCAAGCCGAACCCACAGACGCTGTCAAGATAACCGAGTGGTTCTTCCTGACCTACTTTGTTCTGCTGAACGGCACCTATCTGCTGCTAACGCTGATCGCGTTCGTGGTGCTGCCGCGCTTTGTACGCAAGCAGTCGATCTACAAACTTCCCCGTCCTCAGAGCGGCTTTGAGCCGCCGGTTTCGCTGGTCGTCACGGCTCTGAACGAAGAGGTCGTGATCATCCCGACCGTTTACGCATTGCTTCAGCTTGAGTACCACGAGTTTGAGATACTGGTCGTTAACGATGGCTCGACCGACCGGACGCTTGAGGTTCTGACCAACGAGTTCGACCTTGTCGAGATACCGACCGCATTTCGCCAACGCATCGCCCACCAACACGTTCGTGGTGTTTATCAATCGCGAAAATACCCATCGCTTCGCGTCATCGATAAAGAGAACGGCGGCTGCAAAGCTGACGCTTCGAATGCCGGTATAAACGGTGCCCGCTACGGCCTCTTTATGCCGCTCGATGCGGATACGATACTCAATCGCGATTGCCTGATGCTGATGGTCCAGCCGTTCCTGCTCAATCCGGATACGGTCGGCGTGGGTGGAAACGTCCGAATCCTCAATGGCTGCGGCGTCGCCGGCGGCCATCTGACCCGCGTCGGCCTGCCAAAGACCTGGCTCGGGCTTTTTCAAGTACTCGAGTATTCGCGGGCATTTCTAACGGGCCGCGTCGGCTGGAACCACCTTGATTCGCTTCCGCTCATCTCGGGCGCCTTTGGGCTGTTCAACAAGGAAGCAGTGATCGCCGTAGGCGGATACAGCCATACATCGCTCGGCGAGGATATGGACCTTGTGCTGCGAATGCACCGGCACTTTCGGCTCAACCGCATCCCGTATCGGATCGACTTCGTCGCCGACCCGGTCTGCTGGACCGAAGCACCTGAGACCTTCACGGTCTTGCGAAAACAGCGGGTCCGCTGGCAACGCGGCCTCTTCGATTGCCTTTGGGAGAACCGCCAACTTCTTTTCCACCCGCGTAGCCGCGGCGTTGGTTGGCTCGCGTTCCCGTTTCTGCTTTTCCTTGAAGGCATCAGCCCACTGATCGAGCTGATCGGACTCGTCTTCTTCGTCCTGAGCATCACTTTTGGGCTTGTCAGCCTCGAATCGGTCTTTGCTTTCTTTGTCCTTTCGTTCGGGGCCGGCTTCCTGCTCTCGGTCGGCGGAATAATGATCGACGAGATCACGTTCCGTACCTATCCGCGTACTCGCGACCTCCTGATGCTCGTCCTAGGCGCTGTTGTTGAAAACTTCGGCTACCGGCAGTTGAACTCGATATGGCGGCTCGAGGGAACGATCAAATGGCTTCTGCGGACCGAATCAAGTTGGGGCGTTATGACCAGAAGCGGCGGCCGGACCGACCCCGAA
>ERZ1066135.760-NODE-760-length-14833-cov-30.182163_pt1 | contig 14833 bp, 13 predicted proteins | sample MGYA00382782_ERZ1066135 | MGnify/ENA primary metagenome ERZ1066135 (study PRJEB33369, sample SAMEA5778365) | biofilm metagenome | biome: Industrial cooling water; feature: Water cooling tower basin; material: Biofilm | place: United Arab Emirates | collected...
ATCCAAACTTCGGATGTACGGCCTTCGCTACGTTCACTATCGAAAATGATGAGGCCGTCATCACCATCGATCAGGCGTTAGATGTAGACAAGCAAGACAATGAAAACTGTACCAATCCAAACGGTTTCATCGAAATAACTGCCGTGCGTGAAGATGGCGTGGCTCAGCCTGTGGGCAACTATACATTCTCTTGGACGGGTGCTATCGCAGGTATAGTAACTTCTACTACTGCAGATGGCCCACGTATCGAAGACCTGGATGCCGATACCTACACCGTCTTGATCACCAATACAACTACCGGTTGTGTCACTACTTCACAGGTGGATATCGAACTCGACGACATCTCTGTAGACCCTGTCCTGCAACTCGTATCTCGTAATGCCGATACCTTCTGCGATAACACCGCATTCACTGGTAATGGAGACATCACCGTATCTATCATCGAGGATGGTGCTCCTGCTACTTTGGGTGAGTACTCCGTAGAATGGTACCGTGGTACATATGACAATGGCTCATACCCGGGTACCGCTAGCGCCGACTTCATCGCTGATGACTTAGGTACTGCTGCAGGTGGTAATGCCGGTGATGCTACCGTCGGTGGGGACATCCTCTCCCTCACAGGTCTGGCTGATGGTACTTACACCGTATTCATCACCAAAGACAATCTGGTAACCGATCCAAACTTCGGATGTACGGCCTTCGCTACGTTCACTATCGAAAATGATGAGGCAATACCAACAATCAGCGAGTCAGATATATCTGCGACCATCGTAAATAATACAATCTGTGTTCCTGGATTTAATGGTACATATGTTGCGAATGGTGCCTTCACAATCACGGATGCCGATGTGCTCGGAGGAGACCTAGGCGCATATCGCATACTTGTTGAAAAAGACGCTGTAGGAAGTGGCGATATTAGACTGGATGAGTTGAATTCTGCTGCAACATCCATAGATGTGACGCAACTAGAAGAAGGTAGCTATTTCATCACAGCAATAAATACCACAACCGGTTGCGCGACGGCAGCAGCTAGAGTGAATATTGTGGATGACCTTGATCCTCCTGCGATTGTTTTGATTGACTTAAATGATAATCTCAACTGCGTCGGCGGTACTGAAACCAACGGATTCATCAGTGTGACTGCAGATGGTTTTGATGAAACAAATACTGATTACTTGTTCCAGTGGCACCTAGGCTCAGGAATCGGCTCCCCTATTGGAGGTGAGACAGAGGCAAGTATCTCAAACTTGGGTGTAGGTACTTACACCATACTTGTACAGAACACTTTGAACGGATGTGAAGCCACACTAGAATTTGAAATTGAGGATGAGGAAGATCTACCTATAATTTCAAGGTACAACGTGAGTGCTCAAACTTTCTGCGTGGATAATGGAAGCTTCGAAGTGTATGAAATTATCCAAAATGGAGTGGTGTTGGATACAGCAGCCATGGTTTTGGATGGATCATATGAAATGGAAGTGTTCACATTGCCGGGCAATGTATCTCAAGGAGTGGCTGATGGTACAGTTCCTTTCAATCCTTACCGTATCGAAGGTCTAGGTATTGGAAGCTATTATGCTGTGATTCGCCATACGGGTTCGAATTGCGAGTCATTGACTGTTGAATTTGAAATATTGGATAATATTTTCTACCCAGTCCTTAATATTGCAATTACACAATCTGCAGATCCATGTTCATTGCCAAATGGTATCTTCACCGCTACTGCAAATGGACTTGATGGTGCCTACGATGGTGTAGATGCAGATGCCTCACCTGACTACACCTTCGAGTGGTTTGCGTATGATTTTGGAACGTCCACGAGAGGTGCCTCGGTTGGTAACACAAGTACGATTTCCAATCTATCAGGTGGGTATTATGAGTTGGAAGTGTATAGTACTGAGAGCGGCTGTATAATAAGTGAAGTGGTGAATATGACTGAGAATGCAATCGTATTTCCAAGCATCGAAACGTTTACGCAAATCGATGCTACCACATGCGATCCGGGTGATGGTTCAATTGCCATAACCGGTATGAATGTAGATACGCCACAGGATTACAGTTACGAATTGTTTGATGAGGATCCGAATAATGTGGGTGCTGCGGCCATCGCATCACTTGCTGCAGGTACGCCTGATCCGGTAACATTCGGCACATTGGCCGCCGGTACATACTGGATAGTTGCCACGCACGATTTCAGTGGATGTGTTTCAAATCAACCACTCGAAGTAACCATAGCGGACAACACCACTCCTCCGGCCGTATTAATAGTTGATTTTTCCACTCAAACACGCTGCGATACGTCAAATCCAAATGGGGCACTGTTTGCCGAAGCTGATGGCTCAACGAGCAATGACCCTGCAATTGGTTACACTTGGTCTTGGTCTGGAATCGATGAATTTGGGACTATACTAGTAGGTCTAGCGGATAGTACTCGAGCCATCCTTAGAAATATTCCTGCTGGTACGTACAGCTTGACGGTGCGCAATAATGCCACTGGTTGTGAAAGTTCCATACAGCCTTACATATTGCCAAATGAATCGCCTCAACCTCTGCAAATCAGCGTGAGCACGTCAAGCAATACGAATTGCGAGAATTTGGCAGTCGGAACTACATACAATGGCCAAATGGCTGCCACAGTCATCAATCCACTGTATGCGCCGAATCAGTATGATTACCTCTGGTTTGATGGTGTACAGGTAAGCCCTGATTTGAACAGCCCTGATTACACAGGCTCGTTGGTAACAGGTCTTCCTGATGGTACTTATACCCTTGTGGTGAGAGATAACCCGATGAACGATTTGTGTCAATCCGATGTAATCACGGTAGTCATTGAGAATGATGCTGATGATACATTCACTCCTGAAATAGAAATTGTGCGCGATCAAATCTATTGCTACGATGATCTTACTGAAGGACTTGGCTTGGCTCAAGTGGTGAATGAAGATTTGAGTCAATACGCCATCGAATGGTTTGACTTGGCTGATCCTATGAGTCCTGTCAGCATCAGTACATCATTCTACGCGGACAATCTTCTGGCCGGTAATTATGAAGTGGTGATGACTAACTTGATCTCAGGATGCTCCTACCCTCTACCTTTCAGTATCCTAGATGCATCCGAGACGGTATCTAATCCTACTGTTCAGAAGATATCGGATGATACCAATTGCGTGGAGCCAAACGGCGAAGTACAATTGAATGTTGACGGTGAAACAGCCGGATATCTCTTCGAGTGGTTTGATGGAGCAGACACAGGACTTACAACCGTCTTGTTCACAGGAAGCCATCCTACTACCCTATCTGAAGGAAACTATTTGGTACGAGCCACCAACCAAGAAACGGGTTGTGTATCCGGTGCATCCGCCGTGCGCATTGATCACGTTATCACAGATCCGATATTCGAAATTGTGACGACCAATTCATTGTGCTTACGCACCGAAGACGGAGCGATCAATCAGTTTAACGGTGATGCCTATATCTCCATGTCTTCCTTCAACTTCGTAGAGTCAGCCACTTGGTACGATGAGGCAGGTAATGTGTTGACCTACAATACTACCGGAGAACAGATTGTGGATCCTGCTGTCATGGGACTTGCTCCGGGTAACTACTCTGTTGAGTTTATCGCCGATAATGGCTGTACGTACTCAGCCGCCTTTACAATAAACACCGAGATTCAAGTGTTCAATTTTGTAACGGCCAATGACGACTCGAAGAATGACTTCTTCATGATTGACTGTCTGGATTACTATCCGAACAATACCGTTCAGATATTCACCCGAGCCGGACAAAAAGTCTATGAAATCAGCGGTTATAATAATGCGTCGAAGCGATTCGAAGGATATAGTGATAGAGGTAAGGGATTGCCTGCCGGTACATACTTCTACATCATCGACAAAGGCGATGGTTCTGCACTGATGAATGGATATTTGGAATTAGTTAGATAAATTAGACGTATGAAACTGCGGCTTGGAATTTATACAGTAGTTACCATGGCGTTAATGAGCCTTTTTGGCCAGCAACGTCCGGTAACCTCTACCTACATGTTTAATGGTCTGGCGTTGAATCCGGCCTATGCAGGAAGCCTCAATGTGTTCAGTGTGGTTGCTACGAATCGAGAGCAGTGGGTAAATGTGCAGGGAGCACCTGTATTTCAGTCGATTACGGCTCATAATTCGTTTGCATCCAATCGTATTGGGGTGGGCCTTTTGATGACGCGTGATCAGGTGGGTGTGCATGAGGACATGGGTATGTATGGTAGTTATGCCTACAAAATTCGAACAGGGCGTGGCATATTATCCATGGGACTACAGGCCGGTTTTAACAGCAGAAACTCTAACTATACAGAGGCAGATGCCTTTGACCCAACTGATCCCCTTTATGTGAACGTGAGCAAGTTTGCCCCAAATTTTGGAGCAGGACTCTACTTCGCTAATCCGAAGATGTATGCGGGTTTTTCAGTTCCCTACATCCTGAATAATAAAATTTATGACATTCAAACCGATGTGCCGGTAAGTGGTCGCGAAAGTCGGTTTTATTATCTGACAGGAGGCGTGGTTTTTGACATGACAAATGTGGTCAAATTTAGTCCGTCCTTTTTGGTGAGAGGGCAAGAACGTATCCCACTAGGTTGGGATTTGAATGCCACGTTCATATTTGAGAACATCGCTTATGCAGGTGTTTCATATCGTAGTGGAGATGCCATAGTTTTTCTCACCCAGTTTATTCTGAATGAAAATTTCCGGGTTGGATATGCCTATGATGCCATTACTTCTCCCCTCACTCAATACACGAAAGGTACGCATGAGATCATGGTTAATTACCGCATAAAATTGAAGAGTCACAAGAAAGACCCGCAGTGTCCGGTGTATTTCTAAACAATCACGAAAAGGAGCTTAGGCTCCTTTTTCTCTTTCAGGCCTCTTCTGCGTTAGCTCGTTGAGGAGGGAATTGGTGAGCCAAAGCACTAAACTGAAGAGTAACGCCCACCAGAAATTATCCACCTCAAAACCGGGAAGAATGGCATCTGCTATCAAAATCACAAGGGCATTGATGACAAGAATGAACAATCCGAATGACAGAACAGTAGCCGGAATGGTGAGGATTAATAAAATGGGTTTGACCGTGACATTGAGTAACGCCAGCAGCAGTGCCAAAATCAATGCCGAAAGAAAGCCATCTAGCATCACACCCGGCAATAGATACGAAGCGATGATGGCCGCCACGGCCGTCAATAAGAACTTAATTAGTGCATTCATTCTGATTCCTTAAACCAAGAAGCGTACTTAATGTAATTACCTGCAATCCGATCCATCATTGCCACATTAGATGCGTCCACCGTTTTCACCTTTTTGGCGGGCACACCTGCGTAGATAGTATTTTCCTCAACGATAGTATTCTCTAACACCACAGCTCCGGCCGCAATAATAGCCCCGCTCTTCACCACGGCATGATCCATCACAATAGCGCCCATGCCCACCAGCACATTATCGTGCAACGTGCATCCATGAACAATCGCATTATGCCCGATAGACACATTGGACCCAATATTGGTAGGAGCCTTTTCGTAGGTACAATGGATGGTCGCATTGTCTTGAATGTTGGTGTTATTTCCTATCTTGATATAGTGCACATCCCCTCTCACCACCGCTCCAAACCACACCGTGCAATTATCTCCCATCTCCACCTCTCCTACTATTACTGCATTATCTGCAAACCAACAGCCCTCTCCCATTTTCGGAGTTTTATCATTCAATGTTTTGATTATCGCCATATCTCAAAGGAAACAAAATGCCTGTAAAGATTATTAACTTCTCTGACAGATTGTCACATAATCTTAGTGAAGCCTATCTTTGCAGCCGAAAATGATGAATGGACTAATTGCCGATATTGATGTGATGGTGGATGCCGCCACCGATGCGGAAGCATGTGGATACAAGATGTCTGAAGAAGGGATGAACCCGTCAGCGCGAAAACTCTATATAGAGAGTTATGGCTGTCAAATGAATTTCTCCGATAGTGAGATTGTGACATCCATTCTCCGAAAAGAAGGTTTTGACACCACCTCACGAGCCGAAGATGCCGAGCTGATCTTGATAAACACTTGCTCTATTCGCGAGAAAGCCGAGCAGACCGTGCGTCATCGCTTGATGCACTTCAATGGCCTGAAAAGAAGAAATCCTGATGTTACCATCGGAATACTCGGATGCATGGCGGAGCGTTTAAAGGCGAAACTCTTAGAAGAAGAGAAAATTGTGGATTTGGTGGTGGGTCCTGACGCCTACCGCGATTTACCAAAACTAGTGGCACAAGCCGAGGAAGGTGAAAAGGGAATCAATACATTCTTATCAAGAGAGGAAACCTACGCCGACATCACGCCGGTCCGTCTCAATTCGAATGGTGTGACAGCCTTTATCTCGATCATGCGCGGGTGTGACAACATGTGTTCATTCTGCGTAGTACCCTTCACCCGAGGACGCGAGAGAAGCAGAGACCCGCATTCCATCGTGGCGGAAGCAAAGGACTTATTCTCTAAGGGATTCCGCGAAGTGACGCTGCTGGGTCAAAACGTGGACTCGTACAAGTGGTCTCCCGAGGAGAACAACAAAGCCAAATTAGAAAAGCAAGAAGTAAGCAAAATCATCCACTTTGCGGATTTGCTGCGCATGGTTGCTGAGATACACCCTGACTTACGAGTTCGTTTTTCCACTTCACATCCAAAAGACATCACCGATGAGGTACTGCACACCATGAGGTCGTTTGACAATATCTGCAAATACATCCACTTGCCTGCCCAAAGTGGTAATTCGCGTATTTTGGAGTTGATGAATCGAACCTATGATAGAGCTTGGTACATCAATCGCGTAGATGCCATCCGCTCAATACTTGGAGATGAGTGCGGTATTAGTTCAGATATGATCGCCGGATTTTGTACCGAAACAGAGGCGGAGCATCAAGATACGCTATCCCTAATGGACTATGTTCAATATGATTTTTCATATATGTTCTACTACTCCGAACGACCGGGCACACCGGCAGCCAAAAAACTGGTAGACGACATACCTTTGGACATCAAGAAGAGAAGACTTCAAGAGATCATAAACAAACAACGCGACCTATCCTTAGGTAGAAATAAGCTGGACGTGGGAAATACGTATCGGGTATTGATAGAAGGAGCGAGCAAGCGTTCAAAAGATCATTTACAAGGTAGAAATTCCGCCAATAAAGTGGTCGTTTTCGAGGCTCAGGGGAACCAAAAAGGAACCTACGTAGATGTAAAGATTACCGATTGTTCCGGCGGTACACTTATAGGAGAAATAGTACAATGATACCCGTATCTGATCAGGAAGTATTAGCAGTAAAGCAGCGATTTGAGATCATTGGCAATTCGCCAAAACTTTTGCACGCCTTACGTGTGGCCATTCAGGTGGGCCCCACCGAAATGTCCGTTCTAATCAGCGGCGAAAGTGGTGTAGGAAAAGAGTCTTTTTCAAAAATTCTTCACTCCATTTCTCCGCGCAAGCATGGCCAATTCATTGCTATCAACTGTGGAGCCATTCCTGAAGGAACCATCGATTCGGAACTTTTTGGACATGAAAAAGGATCCTTCACGGGGGCACACGACCAGCGCAAAGGCTATTTTGAAGTTACAAACGGTGGCACCATCTTCCTAGACGAGATAGGCGAAATGCCCCTAGGAACACAGGCGCGTTTGCTGCGCGTCCTTGAAAATGGTGAATTCATTAAAGTAGGATCTTCCAAGGTTCAAAAAACCGATGTACGCGTAATAGCAGCGAGTAATGTGAACCTTGCCGACGCAGTGGCTAAAGGCAAGTTTCGTGAAGACCTCTACTATCGTTTGAGCACAGTGCCCATCTACGTGCCGGCTCTTCGTGAGCGTGGTGAGGATATCGTATTGCTGTTTCGAAAATTTGCAGCCGACCTTTCGGAGACCTATCGAAGCAAGCCGCTTTCACTTACCGAAGACGGCAAACGCGCGTTGATGAACTATCATTTTCCCGGTAATATCCGTCAGCTCAAGAACATCGTTCAGCAGATCAGCATTTTGGAAATGGAGCGCACGATCACGGCTGAAATTCTCAGTAACTACTTACCAAAAGAAAGAAACCTGCCCACGGTGGTAGGACGTGATGGTGGGTCTGACCAGTTTTCCGAAAGAGACATTCTCTACAAAGTCCTTTTCGATCTGAAGAGTGACATGGCCGAAATGAAGACGTTGGTGCTGGAAATGTTGAAAAATGATACGTCTAATCACGAAATATTGCGTGAGCACAAGCATCTCTTTGAGGACGTCACACTGACTAAATCCGAACTTCCGCCAGCATCTACACACAGTAAAGAGGAGCCCTTGCTTGTAGATGCCACCTCCGAACATATGGATGATTATGAGATAGAAATCGAGGACATTTCACACGTTGATGAAGATGAATCGCTTTCTTTGGAGAAGAAAGAAAAGGAAATGATCATTCGCGCGTTGACCAAGAACAGAAACAAGCGAAAATATGCAGCCCGTGATTTGGGCATCTCCGAGCGCACCCTTTATCGCAAGATCAAGCAATATGAAATCGAGCATTTATAGTATTCTTATTCTCTCCCTCATTTGTACCGGATGCTCGGTTTATTCGTTCACAGGGGCAAGCTTGGTCAATGGGGAGCGCACTGTCTCCATTCAACAGTTTTATAACAATGCGCTTTTAGGACCGTCAAACATGAGCCAGGTCTTTACCGAAAAGATGCGCGATTATTTTCAACAAAATACTAGCCTAACCCTTGTTCCGGATAATGGGGATCTACAGTTTGACGGATTTATTTCCAGTTTCACTGTAAGTCCTGTAGCTCCCAATGCAAACGCACGTGACGGAGGACTGCAAACTTCGGCTACCACCCGCGTGACGATCACTGTGCAAGTCACTTACGTCAACATAAAGAATGACCAGTTTGATTTTGATCAAAGCTTTCGCTTTTTTCAAGATTTTGACTCAGAAACCACGGATCTTCAAAGTGTAGAAGATCAATTAGTTGACGAAATTTTCAATCAGATAATACTTGATATCTTCAACGCATCAGTGGCAAATTGGTAATTTTCTTTAATTTTAGTCCAAACCACTGACCTGTGAACAAGCAAAGATTCATTGATTACTTACGTTCACCCGAGCGTTTGAACGAAGGGCAATTTTCAGAATTACAAAAACTTCTGACTGATTACCCCTATTTCACCATTGCCAAATCCATAGCTGCACGGGCTGCCAAGGACTTGGACATGCCTGAAAAAAATGGACTTATTGCCTCAGCAGCCATCTACGCCACCGATCGTAAGCATCTGAAAAAATACATTAATGGTGAATTGGTATTCCTGGCAGCCAAACCTGTAGTAGCCGATGATTCGCCGGTGGTCGAATCTATACATTCGTCCAAGGAGCAAGCTGCCTCCCATGCTTCAAACGCGTCTTTGGTTACCGAATCACAGGAAGCACATGTAGATGCACCGGCAAGTGCAGAAGTAGACCAGATGATAGATGAGTTGCATCGTGACATTGATGAACTGAAAAAATCGCGGATGCACTTTGTGGACATTCAAAATCAGATTGATGAGGAAACTGCCAATGCCTCAAAAAGACAAAAGAAAGAGCCTGATCCGGAAGCACCTGCCCCGATTGCCACTTCCGCATCTGAGGAAGTATCCACGGTCACACCTGAACCCGAAATTCCACCGATAGAACGGCCTGCACCTCCCGTTTCAGAAGAAAAGCAGAAAGAACCTAAGCCTGTCAAAGAAGCGCCTATCAAGTTTGATTTGGATGCTCTGAAGCGGGAATTGGCGCGTGAGGAAGAGGAAAAAGAAAAGAAAAGAGCTGTAAAAGAGTCAGCAAAACCGAAGGAAAAAGCCCCGCGTGCCAAGCGCGTACGTGATGATGAAGATGAAGATTTAAAGGAACCACCACCGGTGGTGAATGTACCCGGTTCGATTACGAACATGAGTCCGGCTGAAGAAAATGACGAAGATGAAGATGCCGACTTGAAGCTTCCTCGAAAGAAGTCCGCTCGAAAGCCACGCAAGCCCATCGCCAAAATTAAGAGAGAAGATTTAGAGAAGGTATTGGGTAAAAAAATTCCTTCAACGACAGTGCCCAAAGTGGAGAAAGAAGAAGCAAAAGCACCTGTCAAGAAAGAAGAAAAGAAAGCTGAAGAGGGTCCATTAGCAGTTGCGCTTAAAGAAAAGGAGCCAAAAGCAATAAAACCTAAGAAAGAAAAAACAGCAGAGTCCATCGCTGAGGTGCCCACAGCTCCTGTTCAGGTCGAGAAAACTCCCAAACCTGTGGCAGAAACTCCTACTCCAGAACCACCAACTGTAGTAGAGGAAATGCCAGTTGCGCCAATGTCCAAAGAGACGGCTGCTCCCCCACCTCCTCGTGAGGAAGAGCCATTGAGAAACTCCATTCGGGCATTTTTAGATTTTGGAACGTCGGTAGAACGTGCATCCGTTTCGCGCGCTTCGTCTTCGCGGAGCAAGCGCAGTGCCCGTGCGAATAGATCCCGCCCTTCCGACGAAGGAACCGGGGATGGAAAAGGTGACGATGAATCAGGTGGGGCCGGCTCCCTCATAGATAAATTCATCCAAGAAAATCCCTCCATTCAGCGCAGACCCAATGCTGACGACAAGTCTGATCTTTCGGAAGGTAGCTCGAAGTGGAATCCAGAACTGGCATCAGAATATCTTGCTCAAATCTATTTGGATCAAGGCAATACGAAACGTGCCATTTTGATCTATGAAACATTGAGTTTGAAATTCCCGGAAAAAAAATCTTACTTTGCGGGTCTTATTGAAAAGCTCAAGAAATAAACCATGTACACAGTTCTCATCGTCCTTATTATTATCACAGCCGTATTGTTGATGTTGGTAGTACTCGCACAAAATCCGAAAGGAGGCGGGTTGTCCAATCAGTTTGGTGGATCTGGAACTACCCAACTAATGGGTGTGAAGAAAACAGGTGATTTCCTTGAGAAGGCTACTTGGACTTTGGCTATTTTATTGATTTCACTCACGCTAGTGGCTAATGTGATGGTACCTGATACCTCTAGCAGAGGAGTCTCTACCCCCAACTTGGAGAATGCCGGACAGCAGCAAAACCTGCCTGCGACTAATCCTTCAGATACACAGGATACAGACAGCACCGACTCGGCAGAGTAAGCTTCTTACTCACCAATTTCGCGCACCAACATACGTTTGGCCACTGGTAGAATTGTCTGTGGTATTGGGAATTTCAATTTACTCACGGCCAAATAAGTAGCCGGATTTGGTAAATCCGTGAAGTTCCGTGCGAGTTCTACCTTCATCCGCTCGTACGTGCGTGAGAAATCTTTCCATTCATTTTTTACAAAACTGGTGGATACACTACGATACTTCTCGCTAGCATGCTCAAAAAGCGTCATTTGATATCGATAAATGGCCACATCGCTACTTCTGTCTAAATGAATGAAGAGGTAGCCCTCATGTGCATACAGCGGCGAAAGCCCGACCGGACTCAAATCAATGTGCTCTTCCACGAACTCAAAGAGTTCCTTGCCCTCCTCCAGAATTTGCTCCATTTTGGGCAAAGCAAAAGCGATTATATCCTCAATCACCTGCATCACTTCGTCATCCTTCACCAGTTTGTCATAAGACAATTTTAGTTTCAAGAAATCGGCTCGGCTTAGTGATTTTGGAAAATGCTCAAAGAGCAACTGCTTGCTGTCTCGTACTTTCAGCAGATTTCGATAATGAAAAACCATATCCGACATGAACGGATACAATTCTGATTTATTGAAGCGCGAGCGCACATCCTTGAGATAGGCCAGCAAGATGTACTTCTTGTACTCATAATCCATCAAGCCTTCTGTCAACCAGTCATGTTTTAGTGCTTCCATCATTCAATTCTTTGATGAAAATATACAAACGAAAAAATATTCTGTCAAGTATTCATCCACACTTGTCAGGTCGATCATGCCATTTCTGCAAAAATGTCAGTTCTCAAGCACCAATTCCCCCTTGGCATACTTCGTGTTATAGGGCAGGTCACTATCGATTTAATCATAACAACTAAACGTTTCTAAACATGTCAAAAGTTAATTTCAAACCACTTGCCGACAGAGTTCTAGTGGAGCCTGCGGCTGCCGAAGAGAAAACTGCAAGCGGTATCATCATTCCCGATACAGCTAAAGAAAAGCCTCAAAGAGGACAAATTGTGGCCATCGGTACAGGTAAGAAAGACGAGCCTATCAACGTGAAAGTAGGCGACCAAGTGCTCTACGGAAAATACTCCGGCACTGAGATTACCATCGAAGGCAGAGAGTACCTCATTATGAAGGAATCAGACATTTACGGAATCATTTAATCAGATTAAACAAACCCAAACATTTAAAAAAATGGCTAAAGAAATATTCTTCAATACAGACGCCAGAGACAGCATCAAAAGAGGTGTTGATACGCTGGCCAATGCAGTGAAAGTAACTCTCGGACCTAAGGGCCGAAACGTAATCCTTGACAAAAAATTCGGAGCACCAACTGTAACAAAAGATGGTGTGTCTGTAGCTAAGGAAATTGAATTGAAAGAGCCTATCGAAAACATGGGCGCTCAGCTGGTGAAAGAAGTAGCTTCTAAAACGGCCGATGACGCTGGTGATGGTACTACTACTGCTACTGTGTTGGCACAATCGCTTTTTGCACACGGCATCAAAAACGTGGCTGCAGGTGCTAACCCAATGGACTTGAAGCGCGGTATCGACAAAGCAGTTGGCACTGTGGTAGAAAACTTGCGCAAGCAGTCCAAGCAAATTTCCACATCAGAGGAAATCGCACAAGTAGCTTCAGTATCTGCCAACAACGATCAGGAAATCGGTAAAATGATTGCTAACGCTATGGACAAAGTGGGCAAAGACGGTGTGATCACTGTGGAAGAAGCTAAAGGCACGGAGACTGAAGTGAAAACCGTAGAAGGTATGCAGTTTGATCGCGGCTATTTGTCACCTTACTTCGTGACCAATACGGAGAAAATGGAAGCTGAATTGGATCATCCATACATCTTGATCTACGACAAGAAGATCTCTAGCATGAAAGAATTGCTTCCTATTCTCGAAGCATCTGCTCAGACAGGCAAGCCTTTATTGATCATTGCCGAGGATATCGAAGGCGAAGCATTGGCTACATTGGTTGTAAACAAAATCCGCGGCGCGCTGCGCGTGGCTGCTGTGAAGGCTCCAGGCTTTGGCGATCGCAGAAAGGCTATGCTTGAGGATATCGCTATCCTGACAGGCGGCACATTGATCTCTGAAGAAAGAGGATACAAATTGGAGAATGCTACACTTGATTACTTGGGAACTGCCGAGAAAGTAAGCATCGACAAAGACAACACAACGATCGTGAATGGTGCCGGTAAGACGGAAGACATCAAGGGTCGTGTGCAGCAGATCAAGCAACAAATAGAAAACACTACCTCTGATTACGACAAAGAGAAGCTTCAGGAGCGTTTGGCGAAGTTGTCAGGTGGAGTGGCCATCCTTTACATCGGTGCAGCTACCGAAGTGGAAATGAAGGAGAAGAAAGACCGAGTGGATGATGCCTTGCATGCCACGCGTGCTGCTGTGCAAGAAGGTATAGTAGCCGGTGGTGGTGTGGCTCTGATCCGTGCTATGAAGTCATTGGATAGCTTGAAGCTGGAAAATGAAGATCAGAATACAGGTGTGGCAATTGTGCGCGCTGCTATTCAGTCTCCACTTCGCACCATAGTAGAAAATGCCGGTGGCGAAGCTTCTGTGGTAGTGAATGAAGTGGCCAATGGCAAAGATGATTATGGATTCAATGCAGCTACGGGTCAGTATGTGAACATGTTCAAGGCGGGTATCATTGACCCTACGAAGGTGACACGATTGGCATTGGAGAATGCAGCTTCCATCGCTTCTCTCCTACTCACTACTGAGTGCGTAGTAGCAGATTCACCTGAAAAAGAAGGTGCCGGAATGCCTGCGGGAATGCCCGGTGGCATGGGCGGAATGATGTAATAGAAATTTTTCCACAACATATATTAGGGAGCCTAGCGCTCCCTTTTTTATTTAAAACGGCACGAGTTCTTCGAAAATATATTCTAACATTTATTTGCAAAATTCACCCCCCCCATTATACTCGCAGATACTTTTAAAACTTAACCATTCCGCATAAAAACAAATTATCTTTGGATAGGGCTTATTACGGCTCTTTCCATTCACTATGGCTGCAAGCAATCAGATGATAACTTGCCCCAGCCAAAAGAACTGTATCTAACAGAAGGTCAAATGAAGTTAATGATCAAATTAGGTAAAAAACTGGAGAATCCTTATTCCGTGGAGAATATGAAGAAAGCATGGCAAAATTTAACGTCCTCGGATGCCGCCGGGTTTGGCTTCAATAACAGTTTGAAAATCATAACCACACACTATTATGTGAAGTTTGATCCAAAAACAGAATCAGAATTAAATATTCTGAAACAAGATAGCAGCTTAATATTATATGACTATCCAATGGATGTAGAATTGGTAGACGGTGGAATCTTCTATCATGATCCGTCCTTACCAATTATTAACAGAGCGGTAATTATACGGAATAATATAGGTATATTTACTTCATGATGAAAGAAGATTTTAGATCAGTAACGACAGAGAGTCGCGGACTGATAAGGAAGAGAGCGATTAAGCTTATTGAGAATGGTTCAAAGAAAAAGGATGTTGCCAAGATATTCGGGGTAAAACAAGGAACAATGTAATACTCCCCAAAATTAAGACCATTGGTTAAGTTGATATTTTTAAACTT
>ERZ1066135.761-NODE-761-length-14833-cov-7.137705_pt1 | contig 14833 bp, 7 predicted proteins | sample MGYA00382782_ERZ1066135 | MGnify/ENA primary metagenome ERZ1066135 (study PRJEB33369, sample SAMEA5778365) | biofilm metagenome | biome: Industrial cooling water; feature: Water cooling tower basin; material: Biofilm | place: United Arab Emirates | collected...
CCGCTTCGACGATCAGTTGGTCGAGACTTCCGGAGCTCGAGCAGTCGGGGGCGACCCACAGTGCGCTTGAGGGCTTGCCCTGAACGAGTGAACCGAGTTGCGGAGCAGTCGAGTCCGACAGACCAGCGCGTGCCCACAGCTCGCGCGCCTGCCCCACGCGCTTGTCCGCGCCGTCGTCGTCCGCGTCGACAACAATCGCTGCCGCTGTCGCCGTCGCGCTGTTGTAGCGGAGCAGCTCACATCCCAAGTCGCCCAACAATTTGGGGACACCGCCAAGGGCGGCGATTGCCAGTCGTTGAGACCCCGAGGGATCGACCGCAGTCATGAAAGTCGGGCCGCGCGATCTCGCTTGGCCAGGCGGCTGAAAGCCCTCGACGATGCTCCACTTCTCCGCCACGACGAGCAGCGTGCAGAGAAACTCTTGGTCATGCGGCCCTTCGCAGAGCACCAAGCTCCAGGTGCTCATGCCGGCTGACGTAGGTCGAGTCCGAGTTCGCCCGTCAGTCGTTGCACGGCGTCTCCACCGATCACGCGGCCGCGGATCACGTTCTCGAAGCGGGACATTTGGATCACGCGAGCGTCGGCGAGGTCCGTTTCGGCGAGCGCCGATACCGCCTCGACCGTGTCTTGGCGGTGAGTCGTCAGGAAGAGCTGCATGTCCTGCTCACGCGCGACCTCCACAAGCAGAGGTATCAGGCGATGGACGATGCCGACGTGGAGCCTCGAGTCGAACTCGTCGAGCAGCGCGACGCGGACGTCTGTATAGAGGATCGCGAGAAGCGCCTGAGCGGCGGCCACAAACCCATCGCCAAGCAGGGCCATCGGAATCAGCCCCAGACGCCTGTGGATCACTCGAGCAACGGGCTTGTTGTTGGCGCCGACGCCTACGCGCAGCGCCAGGATGTCACCGTCGAACGAACGGAGGAAGTGCACGACACGGTCGAGTTGGCCAACGGACTCGGCCGTGCTGATCAGAGCAGGAACACTCGCGGGAACGAATCCCGACAGGCTTCCAGCCCCAATGAGCAGCGCGGTCACGCGGGGCGACTGCTCATCTTGCTGAACGACGATTCCACGTGTTGGAACCAGCGCCACTCGAGCAATACGTGTTGGCTCGTTGCCGTGATTCGACTCGAGTTGAGCGATCAGGGATGCCCGCGCGATGACGGCATCAAGTTCCTGGACGTCGACCTTGGTCTCTCGCGCAGCCCCCTCGACACGCTGGCTCGACGATCCGACTCCGCGTGCCTCTAGTTCTCTGAGCTTGGGCTCGATCAGCGCGAGCTTTACGTTGCGGGACACGCCATCCACACGAGCCGTGAATTCGACCGACGCGAGTGCCTCCGGGATCGCACTGGTCCGATGCACCATCCACTGAAACGCACGCTTGAGTCCCTCGGTGTCCGACTCGTCTTCCTCAGGCTTCGCCAAGCGCACCAGCCCTTCGGAGTTGCTATCCAGGCAGAGCGCGAACACCGATTGCAGCAACGTCGTCTTCGCCGCTCCGTTGGGTCCGATGACGAGGTTCAAGCGCCCGAGCCCTCGGAGTTCGAGTTCCTCGATGCCGCGGAAGCGTCGGATGGTGAGGTCTTCGATCACGTGTGATCCTTATTCGTCGGCCCGATCGGGGGCCAGAGCGTAGCGCGACCGACCGGGCGGCCCCAACCCGCCCGCGCTGCCAGCCACACCGCGCGGTCGTACGGTGCCAGAGCAATTTGCACCGCGCCGCTACTCCGCGTCGAGCGGCGGCAGCACGTGCCCCATCTTGTCGCGCTTGGTGCGCAGGTACTTGGTGTTGACCGGGTTGGGCGGCGTGAAGAGCGGGATCTGGTCGACGAGCTCGAGGCCGTAGCCGCCCAGGCCGGCGATCTTCTTGGGGTTGTTCGTGAGGAGGCGCATCTTGCGCACGCCGAGGTAGCGCAGGATCTGGGCGCCGAGGCCGTACTCGCGCAGGTCGGCGGGGAAGCCGAGCGCGGCGTTGGCTTCGACGGTGTCGAGGCCCTGGTCCTGGAGGCGGTAGGCCTTGAGCTTGGCTTCGAGCCCGATGCCGCGGCCTTCTTGGCGCATGTAGACGAGCACGCCGTGCGGTTCGTTGCCGAGCAGTTCGAGCGCCTTGTCGAGCTGCGGGCCGCAGTCGCAACGCAGCGAGTGGAACACGTCGCCGGTCAGGCACTCGGAGTGCACACGCACGGTAACGACGGCGTCGACCGGCGCACGCGGGCCGTCGAGCCCGGGCCCGGGCATGCCCTTGGTCAGCGCCATGTGCTCCTTGCCGTCGATCTTCGAGCGGAACAGGTGCGCCGAGAACTCGCCGAACTTCGTCGGCAACGGCGTGTCCATCTGGATCGGCTCGACCAGGCGCTCGTGCTTGCGGCGGTACGCGATCAGGTCGGCGATGGTGCAGATCTTCAGCCCGTGGCGCTCCGCGAACACCTCGAGCTCGGGCATGCGCGCCATCGTTCCGTCGTCGTTCATGATCTCGCAGATCACGCCCGCGGGCCGCGCGCCGCACAGCTCGGCGAGATCGACCATGCCTTCGGTCTGACCGCCGCGCACGAGCACGCCGCCTTCGCGAGCCCGCAGCGGGAAGATGTGGCCCGGCCGCACGAGATCCGCCGCCTTCGCTTGTGGCGCAACCGCCGTGCGGATCGTGTGCGCGCGGTCCGCGGCGCTGATGCCGGTCGTCACGCCGCTCGCCGCTTCGATCGACACGGTGAAGCCCGTGCCCATGCGGCTGGTGTTCTTGGGGCTCTGCGGCTCGAGCTCGAGCTTCTCGCACAGCTCCGCCGAGAGCGGCAGGCAGATCAGCCCGCGCGCCTCCTTGGCCATGAAGTTGATCGCCTCGGGCGTGACGTGCTCGGCGAGCATCGCGAGGTCGCCCTCGTTCTCGCGGCCCGGATCATCCACGAGGATGACCATGCGGCCGCGCTTGAGTTCGTCGAGGATTTCGGGGATCGGGCTGATCGGCATTCGCGCGGGCTCCTTCGCAACACGCCAAAGTAGCGCGCCGGCCGGCGGACGCGCCACCGCTCAGGGCAGAAGGCGCACGAACAGCGCGTCGCTGAAGCTGGCCGCGCCGGACGGACCTGCCGGATCGCGCACGAACCACTGCGCGTAGAGCTCGGCGCCGGTCACCAGCAGCGGATCGACGCCCGCGGCGATGCGTGCGTCGAGATCGAAGCGTGCGGCGCCGCTGCAATCGACCGTGGGAAGCGGCGAGCCGCCGGTCGCCGCGAGCGGCGTGCGCGTCAGCGGCGGCGCCACGCACAACACGCCGCCCAGGTATGGCGCGCTGACCGGCGCGAAGCCGTAGAAGAAGGCCGCGGAGCGTTGGTTCTGCGCCGTGACGAGATCGATCCACAGCGGCGTGGGCGTGGAGAGTTGCGCGTCGCCGACCAGCTCGGCGCGCGCCACACAACCCGCGCTGCTGGCGCGCGCGGCGCAGTACGACGCGGGCCCGTCTTCGAAGCGATCGCGCACGAACACGTCGTAGTCGAAGTTCACGTCGCCCGCCGCGTACGCGTCGAGCGAGTGGAACGCGATCCAGCGTCCGTCGCCCGAGAGCGCGCCGTTCTGCACGTGGCTGGGGATGTTCTGCTCGCCGTCGGTGAGGCTCGCGAGCGTCGTGCGCAGCGCGAGCCGGTCGCGCACGAACACGTCGTAGCGCTGGTCCGAGTCGCCGAACACGAGGTTGTCGCCCAGGCACGTGAAGGCGACGAAACGCGCGTCCGCGCTGAGCGCAACTTGCGACGTCGGAGCGAACGACTCCGCGCCCGAGCTCTCGACGCTGACGCGTTCGGTGACGCCGAGCAGCCGGTCGCGCACGAAGGCGTCGTCGACGCCGTTGGTGTCGCCCAGCACGTAGTCGGAGGCGGCGCCGACGAACGCGACGAAGCGTCCGTCTGCGGACAGCGCCGGCCGACCCGCGCCGAGCGCGCCGGCCACGCCGCTCAATCCCACGCTCACCAGTTCGAGCGCGCCGCTCGCGCGGTCGACGACGTACACGTCCGAGGCGTTGTTGAAGTCGTTCGCGACCAGCGTCGCTCCCCCGCCGCCGAAGGCGACGAAGCGCCCGTCGGCGGAGATGGCCGGTTGCCAGCACATGCCGCTCGACTGCACGCCGCCGGCGCCGAGGCTCACGCGCTCGGTCAGGCCGCTCGCGCGGTCGCGCACGAAGATGTCGTAGGTCGCGTTCGTGTCGCCCGGCACGAGGTTGTTGTGGAGCGAGGAGAACGCGACGAAGCGCCCGTCGGCCGAGATCGCCTGCAACCGCTCGAAGGGCTGGAGGAAGGTCGCGGGGTGCACACCCTGTGCCCCGCTGGAACTGACGCTCACACGCTCGGTTACACCGAGCAGGCGGTCGCGCACGAAACAGTCGACGCGCCCGTTCGTGTCGCCGGGCACGAGGTCGGGGGCGTAGCTCTGGAAGGCGACGAAGCGGCCGTCCGCGGAGAGCGCCGGGAACAGGCTCGCCCCGCTGGCCTGGGCGCCGCCGGTGGCGACGCTGACGCGCTCGGTGGCCCCGAGCAGCGCGTCGCGCACGAACACGTCGTCGACGTTGTTCGTGTCGCCCGCCACGAGGTCGACCGCCGCGCTCGCAAAGCCGCACCAGCGGCCGTCGTGCGACAGGTCCGCGTAGCGCGACGCGGCGCTGCCGCCGACCGCCGGCCCGCGGCTGACGAGCGTGGTCCAACTCTGCGCCCGGGCGGCGGGCAGCAGGGTCGCGACGAGCCAGAACGTGCGCGCGGAGAGCATCCAGAGGCCTCCTGGGACGGGGAACCGAAAGCGGGCGGTCCACGTCCTACCACGGCTGCGGCGCGGCGGCCCGCGGTGCGCTTTTTTTCGCACCTGGGCCGCGGCGGGAGCCGCAGACCACGGCCGGGCGGCGCCTCCCCGCGCTCGCCGTGCGTGAGGTAGACTTCGAGGCTGGACTTCTCCTGCCCAAGCGCTCGCACCTGGAACCACACCCGCGCTCATGAGCAACAACTCTCCCTGGCGAACGCGCAGCGCGTTCGCGGTCGTCCCGCTGCTGGCCGTCGGCGCCGCGGCCCTGGCCTCGTCCCGCTTGGCCGTCGTCGTTCCGAACGAATTGCAACTTCCCGGAACACAGCCGCTGGAAGTGTCGCCGTTCGCGCCTTCTTCGAACTGCGAGCTGTGCCACGGCCAGTACGACCCGGCCACCGAACCCTACGAACAGTGGTCGGGCAGCATGATGGCCCACGCCGGACGCGACCCGCTGTTCTGGGCGGCCCAGGCGATCGCGGAAAGCGACTTCGATGGCTCGGGCGACCTGTGCCTGCGCTGCCACGCGCCCTCGGGTTGGTACGACGGCCGCTCGATCCCGACCGACGGTTCGTCGCTGGTTGGCGACGACTTCGACGGAGTGACCTGTGAGCTGTGCCACAAGATGACCAACCCCGACAACAGCGAGCACGTCGGGGTGATGAACGCGCCGTTCATCGCCAACAGCGGTGGTCCCAATCCGGAGGCCTGGATCGGCACGTCGGAGCTCTCCCTGTGGGGCGGCTTCGAGCGCCTGGGCCCGTACAGCGATCCGTTCGCGTTCCACGGCTGGCTGCAGTCGAGCTTCCACCGCCAGTCCGCGCTGTGCGGCAGCTGCCACGACCTGTCGAACCCGCTGGTGGGCGACCTCGCGAACAACAACGGCGCGCAGACGCCGCTCGCCCCCGGCCAGTTCAGCGGCGTGCCCGGCGCCCCGCTCACGACCAAGGCCGGCTTCCTCAACGCGCCGCACAAGTTCGGCGTCGACCAACGCACCTACAGCGAACACGCGGCCTCGCCGTTCGAGTTCCTGCAGGTGTCGAAGTTCCTCGAACTGCCCGCCACGCTGCGCAAGGGCTCGCTGGCGCGCGCCTACGACCTCGCGCTGGCCTCGATGCCCGACGGCAACTACGAGGACGGCACGATCCGCAACTTCACCTGCCAGACCTGCCACATGGCGCCGGTGCAGGGCTTTGGTTGCGGACTGCTCGGCACGCCGTACCGCACGGACGTGCCGACGCACGACCTGACCGGCGGCAACTACTGGACGCCGGACGCGATCCTGTACCTCGAGGCGCAAAACCGCCTGGTCGGCGGCAATGGCCTGACGCTCACGCAGATCGCGGGCATGCAGGCGGGCAAGCTGCGCGCCGTCGAAAACCTCGAGCACTCGGCCGCGATGAGCGTGACGGGCAACACCCTGCGCGTCACCAACCTCACGGGCCACAAGCTGATCTCGGGCTACGCCGAGGGCCGCCGCATGTGGCTCAACGTGAAGTGGTTCAACAACGCCGATGCGCTGGTCCGCGAGGACGGCGAGTACGGCGACCTCAACACGGTCATCAACGGCCAGCCGGCGGTGGTCAAGACGATCCTCGACATCAACGACCCGAACACGCGCGTGTACGAGGCGAAGATGGGGATCACGCAGGATTGGGCTGCGGAGCTGATCACGCTGGGCGTGAGCCCGACGCTGCCGATCACCTACGACCGCACCACCGGCGCCGTCACCAAGACGCTCGGCCAGCTGGCCGCGCAGGCGCCCGGCACGAGCGAGAAGACCTTCCACTTGGTGCTCAACAACACCGTGAAGGAAGACAACCGCATCCCGCCGTACGGCATGCGCTTCGACGACGCGGTCGAGCGCAACATCCGCCCGGTGCCGTTCAACCAGTACGGCAACCCGAGCGCGGGCGGCACGTACCTGCACTACGACGACGTCGCGCTCAACCCGCCCGCGGGCGCGGTGCGCGCCGAGATCCGGCTCATGTACCAGCCGACCAGCTGGGAGTACATCCAGTTCCTCGACCTCGCCAACACCGGTCAGAACCCGTTCACGGCCGGCCGCGGCGACGACATCCTCGAGGCTTGGCAGAACACGGGCATGGCGACGCCGGTCGTGATGACCCAAGCCCGCTGGGGCGCCGACGCGCCTTCGACGTACTGCACGGCGAAAGTCACGAGCAACGGCTGCACGCCTCAGATCGGATCGAGCGGCGTGCCGAGCGCTTCCGCCGACCGCGACTTCTACATCACCGCGGAAAACGTCATCAACAACCGCACGGGTCTGCTGCGCTACTCCACGGTGGGCGGCGCCGCGATTCCGTTCGGCGGCGGCTTCATCTGCGTCGCCGGCAACGTGCGCCGCGCTGGCCTGCAGACCTCCGGCGGAGCGCCGCGGCCGACGCTCGACTGCAGCGGCGGCTACGTGATCGACTTCAACGAATTCATCGCCTCGGGTTCGAACCCGGCGCTGGTCGCCAACCAACAGGTCTGGGCCCAGTGGTGGTTCCGCGATCCGGGTTTCGCGTCGCCGAACAGCATCGGCTTCACGAACGGCTTGACGTTCACGATCAAGCCGTAGCCGCGGGCGAGCGAGGTCAGCGCGGGGGCGCTTCGGCGGGACCGAGGCGCCCCCGCTGTTTTTGGGCGCCCGGCGAGCGACCGAGGAAGTCGCGTGCAGCGCGAAAGTTCTTCCACTCCAGGCTGGGGCGGAATCCTCGAGAACTCCGGTCGAATGGGTGAAAAGTGGTGAAACACGAGCCGCGCGCAGACCGATACGGGTCGGCCGCACGTGGAGCCTCCCAGCTCGCAGGCCCACGCGCGCCCGCCGATGCCTCATCACCCGACCCTCTTCGCTCGCCAGCCGATCCACGGCCGCGACCTGCGAGTTTGCGGCTACGAGCTGCTCTTCCGTGCGCCCCAGGCGGACAGCGCGCAGTTTGCGGACGCCACCAGCGCCACGGCCGACGTGGTCACGCGCGCGATGCTCGACGTGGGCTTCGACGCCCTGGTCAGCGAGCACAAGGCCTGGATCAACGTCGGGCGTGACTTCCTCGTGCGGCGCGCGTTCGAAGCGCTGCCCGCGGAGCGCGTGGTGCTCGAAGTGCTCGAGTCGGTGCGCGACGAACCCGAGGTGCTCGCGGCGCTGCGGGAAGCGCGCGCCGCCGGCTTCGCCATCGCGCTGGACGATTTCGAAGTGCAACAGGACACCGCCGCGCTGGTCGAGCTGAGCGACTTCATCAAGCTCGACTGCCTGGGCCGCTCCACGCAGGAGGCGAGCGCACGTTTCCTCGGGCTCTCCAAGAGCGGCCGCGTGCTGCTCGCGGAAAAGGTCGAATCCCGCGAGATGGTGGAGGCCTGCGCCAGCCACGGCGCGGAGCTGTTCCAGGGCTACTTCCTCACCCGCCCGGAATCGGTGAAGGGCGCCGAGGTTCGCAGCGACCGCCTGCGGCTCCTGCAGGTGATCGGCGAGCTGAACAGTACGGAGGTGACGATCCAGCGCGTGGCTGAGCTCGTGCAGCTCGACGTCTCGCTCTCGTACCGGCTCCTGCGCTACGCGAATTCGGCAGGGATCGGCCGCGCGCGGGTGTTCGAGCACGTGCGCGACGCGATCACGATGCTCGGTCTGGATCGGGTGCGCGCGGTCGCGACCCTGATGATCCTCGGCTCGCTCTCCACCAAACCGCCCGAGCTCGCGCGCATCGCGCTGATCCGCGCGCGCTACTGCCAACTGCTCGGCTCGATGCGCAACGGCGATCCGCAGAAGCACTTCGTCGCCGGGCTGTTCTCGGTGCTCGACGCGTTCCTCGACGATTCGATGGGCAACGTCATCGCCAAGCTGCCGCTCGACACGGAGATCACGGCCGCGCTGCTCGAGCGGCGCGGAGAACTCGGCGAAGCGCTCGACGCCACGATCGCCTGCGAACGCGCCGAGTGGAACCGCGCGCTGCTCGACGGCGTCGACATCGACGAGCTCGGCGGCGCCTACGTCGCGGCGCTGGCCTGGGCCGACAAGATGCAGGCGGCCGTCGAAACGAGCTGAGTCGCTACCATCCGGCCCATGCACTGGGCCCGCTGGTTGGTGGTGTTGACGGCGACGCTCGCCGCGTGCGCGAGCCCGCGCAACGCGGCCGCGACGAAAGAGCTCGACGAAATCCGCGCGCTGGGACGGCGTGCGTGGCCGGAAGAAGGCGCGGAGGTGACGCGCGCGCTGCTTGCGCAGCTCTTCGCCCCCGACGCGAGCGTGCGCGCCGAAGCGGCGTTTGCGCTCGGGGTGCGCGGCGATCCGAGCGCCGGTGACAAGCTCGTGTTCGTCGCGCTCGACCACCACGAGGCCGACCGCGACGCGCTCGTGCGCGCGCGCGCGATCGAAGCGCTCTCCAAGCTCGATCGCCCCGACCTGCACGAGCGCGTACTGGAAGCGCTCGACGACGCCGATCCGCGCGTGCGGCTCGAAGCGGCGCAAGGCGCGGGTCGCTGGCCGGCGCAGCCTGGCGTGGTCAACCAACGCCTGATCCGCGCTCTCGCCACCGAACAAGACGCACGCGTGCAGACCTACTTGCTGTATGCGTTGGAGCGCCGCAAGAGCGAGGAAGCGCTCGACGCTTTCGTGCGTTTCGCCTCGTCGTCGAATGCGGAGCAGCGCATCTTCGCAGTGCGCGGCTTGCGCGCTTCGATCGAAGCGCCGGCGGCGCGCGATGCGGCCGTGCGCGCGCTCGGCGACGCCGATTGGCGCGTGGCGTACGAAGCGACGCAGAGTTTGAGTGTGAGCCGCGCGCAGGAAGCGGCGGTGGCTCTGCTCGAGGCGCGTTCGCATGCCAATCCGCACGTGCGGCGCGGGGCGTACGAGGCGCTCGCCACGTCGGTCAAAGCCAAGACCGTGGAGCGTGGAGGCAGGCTTGAAGCACTCGATATACCCCTGGTGCAAGCGCTGTGGAGTGATCACTTCGACGCTGCGCTCCAGTCGAACCCCTCGAGCAACGTCCGCGCGGCGCTGCTGACGTGCGTCCTCCCGCTGTGGGGACGGCTGAACCGTGACGGCATCGGCCACTTTCCATTCACGGACTTCCCGCTTTCCATTGACGACTTCGAGTCCTTCGCGAGGACCGACGTGGAGTGGATCGGCGTCGCGCGCGGACTCGCAGCATCGCGCCACACGCAGTGCGCCGACGTGCTCATCGAACTCGCTCAGCGCCCCGGCCTCGCACTGCGAGGTGCGGCGCTCGAAGCGCTGGCTCAACACAAGAGCGAGCGCACGCACACGTTCCTGATCCAGCAACTCGCAGACGCCGACCTCGGCATCCGCTTGGCCGCGGTGCTGTCGCTCACCGAGATGCTCGAGAACACGGACCTCGACGCTCTCGCACGCTGCTTCGAGACGAGCCGCGGCGAAGGCGGCCCGGAGGTGCGCCTCAACATCGTGAAGCTGCTCCCCAAGTTCGGCGCGCGCGCGACACCGCTGCTGACGCTTGCTGCGCGCGACGACCATCCTTTCGTGCGGCGCACGGCGCGCGTGGAGCTCGAACAACTGGGCATGTCCGCGGCCGAACTCGACGCGCTCGCTGCGCAAGTGGCCCCGCCGCCTCAGCGCCCGCCTGCGCCGCTGCGTTTCGAGCGCCGGCCGCGCATGAAGCTCATCACGTCGCGTGGCGAGCTCGTGTTCGAGCTCTTCTCCGACGAAGCTCCCGAGCACGTCGCCAACCTCGTCGAGCTCGCGCGCCGCGACCACTACGACGGTCTCTCGTTCCACCGCGTCGTTCCCGATTTCGTCGTGCAAGGCGGCTGTTTCCGCGGCGACGGCAACGGCGGTGGAACTTGGCGCGGCCGCGAGGACGAGCTCCCGCACGAGATCTCGCCGCGCAAGTACGTGCGCGGCTCGCTCGGCATGCCGCGCTGGGACTACGTCAACTCCGGCGGCAGCCAGTTGTTCGTCGCGCACCGCGCGACGCCGCACCTCGACGGGCGCTACACGATCTTCGGCGAGCTGCGCCAGGGCTTCGACGTGCTCGACCAGCTCGAGGTTGGCGACACGATCGTCGACGTCGTGATCAGCGATTGAGCGGGTACTCGTTGATCCAGTGGAAACCGCGCGTCGTGAGCAGCGGCTGGGCCTGCTCCTCGCGACGCAGCGTGACGCGGATCCGAGCGCCGTCGTAGTCGCCCTCGAGCTCGATGCGATCCGCATCCGGCTGAGCGAAGCGCAGCTCCATCGGCGCCGGCACGTCCGCGCGGCGGATCGAGAGCAGGCCCTTGTCGGAATCGACCTCCATGCGCTGCCGGCGCACGCGGCCATCGGCGCGCTGCACGGCCCCTGACCCGGCGCCGTTGAGCCCCACGCGCATCCAGCGCTGCGCAGGCTCGAGCTGCGAACCGTCGACGCCGTCGCGCTCGAATCGCTCGACGCTCCAGTAGCCGTGCCAGGGCTTCTCCTGCGCCGCCGCCGGGTGGGTGCGTTCGAACCACGCGAGATTCTCGAACAGCGGCTGCACGCCGACGACGAACACGAACGCGCCCTGCGCAACACGGTGCAGCGCGCGGACCCACCGTCGGCGGAACGGGTGCGGGTCGAGCTCGACCGGCGCGACGGGCAAGTTGAACAGCAGCAGTCCGGCCAGACGCGGCAGATGCGGGGCGGCGAGGAGCACGCTCGTCGCGAGCAGGTGCGACGAATAGAGCTTCACGGGCACGTCGTAGAAGAAGTTGAGCGCCGCGACGTTGAGGAACACGGCGCAGCTGGTGAGCGCGCCCAGGAGCGCGGTGCGCCGCCAAAGGAGCAGCGCTCCGGCGACGACTTCGACCAAGCCCGTGAACATCTGGTACGCAGGGCTCGCGCCCATGAAGGTCCACAGCAGGCCCATCGGCGAGGAGTCGAAGTAGCTCGAAAGCAGCCGATCCGGGCCGGGAAACGGCATCTGCACCGGGATCAGCTTGCTCCAGCCGTAACTCAGCAACGTCGCCGCGAGCGCGTAGCGCAGGTAGGCCGCGATGCGGTCGCGGGCGAGCGCTCCGACTTCGGCGCCGCGCGCCAACGCGGTCCACGCGCCGGCCGCGAGCAGAGCGACCAGCGCGAACACCACGAGCTCGATGTAGTTGTAGGTCGTGTCGCCGCTGCCGTTGGGCAGGACGGTGATCTCCACTCCGAAAGCCGAGCTCGCGAAGCTCGACACCAGCGCTTGGCGCGCATCCATGTAGCCGTCCGTGAGCGGCGCGAGGAACGGAACGTAGTCGAGCGGGAACGGCAGGTTGTAGAGCAGGAAGTAGGCGAGCACGAAGCGCAGCGCGACGGCGCTCGCGAGCGAGTTCGTCCGCGTGGCCGGCTCGGCGGGCGCGTCGTCGTGCAACGGCCGCGGCGGCGGCGGTTCGCCCGCGTCGAGGAAGCGGCGGCGGAGCGCGGGCGTCGGAACGAGGCACGCTTCGCGCTTGCCGAACCATGCGTACCGGTGGCTCGCGATCCAGGCGTAGACCGTGTCGCGCAGCGGCCGCGGAAGGATGCGCGCAACAGAGGCGAGCGACCACGGAAGCCCCAACAGCGCGGCGATGCGCAACACAGCGTCGGAACGTGTGAACACGCGGCCGTTTTCGACGAGCACGATGCTGTCGGGCAGCGTGCCCGTCACGCCCGCGGCGTCGAGCGCGCGCCGCGCCGCCTGCGATTGCAGCGACGCGAAGCTCAAGCGCTCGCGGCGGTCGCGCGCCAGCAGCCACTGCACGGCGCCGTTGCACAGGTTGCAGACGCCGTCGAACAGCACGAGGGCGGGAGCTTGCGGGGCTTGGGTCATCGACGGCCCCAGCCTACGCGTCGGATCGCCCGGATGGATTTCCGCGGCTTCCGTGCACCCGCGGCGCTCGCCGGGGGAACTGCGCAGCGCGCCCGGCGCTACCCTCATGCGCTCGGGAGACACGATGAAACTCAACCACCGCGCCTGGGTCCTGTTCCTGCTTGCCGCGTTGTCCTGCCGCTCCAGCGAGAGCGGCGCCGAGCCCGCCTCGAATGAGGTGCGCACGGAGTCAGCGGCGCCGGCGCCGCCGCGGGCGCCGATCCCGCAGCTCGCGCGCCGCGCCTTCGACTTGACCAGCCGCGGCCGGCCGCTCGAGTCGATCGAGTTGCTGCTCGAAGAGCTGCCGGAGCGCCTGCGTTCCGCGCCGTGGGCGGACACGTTGCTCGTGGCTGACTCGGTCGTCGCCGCGTACCTGCTCGAGCAGGAACTCGAAAGGACCAACGCGTGGCGGCTCGCCGCCGAACGGCTCGAGGCCGCCAAGCCTTTCCCGGCGAGCACTCCGCCCGAACTCGCCGCCGCGTTGGACGTCGTGCTCGCGCGCGGACTCACGCGCATCGGCCGCGTCGAAGAGGCGCGGCGCTTGATGCGCGCCAACGGTGCGCTCGTCGATTGGCGCTTCGTCGGACCGTTCCCGAACGAACGCGGCGCCGGATTCGACCTCGCGCAGCCGCCCGAGACGGCGCTCGACTTCGACGCGGTGCTGCGCGGCAAGGAGCGCGAGGTGCGCTGGCGCGCGAACCCCGCGCCCGAACAGCCGATGCCCTTCGTATACCTGCAGGAGATGTTGCGGCCGAATACGCAGGCCGTCGCCTACCTCGCCACTGCGGTGCGCGTCGAACAGCCGCGCGAGGTCGTGCTCGCGCTGGGCTCGAGCGGCGCGCTGAAGGTCTGGCACGGCGCGACGCTCGCGCACGCGAGCAAGGTGCAGCGCCTGCCGGAAGCGGACCAGACGCGCGTCGTGCTCGCGCTGCGCGAAGGTTGGAACCCGATCCTGATCAAGTCCTGCGTCGAAGAAGGCACGGGCTGGAGTTTCACGGCGCGCTTGACCGAACTCGACGGCCGTCCGCTGAGCGGGTGGTCGCAGGACGCGTCGCAAGCGCCCGCCGCGCCGCGCGAATTCGCCGCGGCGCAGACCACGGAGCTGCAGCACGCGCGTGCGGCGCTCGAGCGCATCGTCGCCGACGCATCGGCCGGCGCGCAGCACGCCGAAGCGCACCGCCTGCTCGCGCTGCTGCACATGTGCCGCTCGCTCGACGACATCGCCGCGCACAGCGCGAAGAAGCACGCCGAAGCCGCACTCGCGCTCGAGCCGGACGACGTGCAAACGCTCTACCTCGTCGCACGGGCCAATGAACCGGGGGCCGGCGAATCCATCGAAGAAATCCGCCACAACGAGCGCCTGACGCCGCTCAAGCGCGTGCTCGAGCGCGACCCGGCCCACGTCGGCGCCTTGCTCGACCTCGCGGACTTCTACGAAGAGACGAACCCGATCCCGCAGCTCGTGGACGAGTACACGCGGCGCGCTCACGCCGCGGCGCCCGACAACACGCGCGCGCTGCGCGCTCGGGCCAGCGTTCTAGGCGAGCGCGGACGCGCGGTCGAAGCGTGGCGGCTCGTCGAGCACATCTGGACGACGCGCGAAGGTCAGCTGCGCGACGGCGAGGTCGCCGCTGCGGCGGAGCGCGCCTTGGAGCGCGGCGACGCGGCGCGCGAGCTCGCGCTGCTCGAACGCGGGATGCAGAACGGCGTGCACGAAGGTCGGGTGCGCGAGGCGCTGTTCGCGCGCTGCCGTCGCGAAGGCGATCTCGCCACGTACCAACGCCTGCTGAACGCCTGGCTCGAGCGTACGCCCAGCGACGTCAACACGATGCTGACTGCGGCGAGCACGTTCGAAGTCGGGGGCGACCTCGGCGCCGCGCGCGAGCTGCTCGACCGCGCCTTTGCCATCTGCCCCGAGGACGCACGCATCGCGTTCCAGTACTCGCGGCTCGCGCAGCGCGAGAACGACCTCGCCGCGGCCGATCGCTGGCTCGCCGAGGTGATCCGGCTCGATCCGGGCTACGACAAGGCCCGACGTCAGCGCGAAGTGCTGCTCGAGTCGACGCAGGATCCGTTCGACGCGCCGTACCGCTGGGACGCGCTCGAGCGCCGCGGCGCGGCGTTGCCGCCGAGCGACGCGAACGAGCCGTTGCACGTCGTGGACCGCACGACGGTTTGGCGCGTGAACGCCGATGGCAGCGAGCACATGTACGAACACGTGCTGCTGCGCG
>ERZ1066135.763-NODE-763-length-14806-cov-17.895397_pt1 | contig 14806 bp, 13 predicted proteins | sample MGYA00382782_ERZ1066135 | MGnify/ENA primary metagenome ERZ1066135 (study PRJEB33369, sample SAMEA5778365) | biofilm metagenome | biome: Industrial cooling water; feature: Water cooling tower basin; material: Biofilm | place: United Arab Emirates | collected...
CACCCATCACGGCAGTTTATTTACCATCTCTAGAGTGAATTTGCGATCTACTGAACCTATTGATTTATGCCACATAGTCTGGTTCTCAATCTTGTCCCCACTTCCCCCATTTCACCCGGCTACCTGAGTGGGAAACATCTCCATGCCTTGTTCCTAACCCTCGTCAGTTCCGTCGATCAATCACTGGGCGATCGCCTGCACGAACAAAAAGCCGACAAAGCCTTCACGCTGAGTCCGCTCCAGATGACCAAACAGTCTGGGCGAAATCATCTGTTGCAGTGGGAGCATTCTCGTCCCATCCCGGCTGGCACTCCCTGTTGGTGGCGCATTTCCTTGCTAGACGATCGCTTGTTTAGCCACCTGACCCAGCTTTGGCTCCACCTCAACCCCAGACATCCCTGGCATCTGGGGCCAGCCGATCTGCAAATTACGAGTGTGTTAGGCACCCCCCAGTCCACCCAGCCCTGGGCCAATTTTTCCACCTATGCCCAACTCTATGAACAAGCCTCCGATCGCGATCGCCAAATTGAGTTCACCTTTTGCACCCCCACCGCATTCCGGCAAAGTCAGTTTGATTGCGCTCTCCCCACCCGTGAACACGTCTTCAACAGCCTGCGCCGACGCTGGAATCAATATAGCGGCATGGAGTTCCCAGAAACGGTATTAGAACCCATTTTTCCCAGTTTTTTTGATATTCGGACTGAACTCGTGACTGATTCTCGCAGTAAGTTCATTGGCTGTGTCGGAGCAATGAACTTTCGCATCTTAGGAGACGTTGATCCGCTCACGATTAAGCAAATTAATGCCTTGGCAAATTTCGCCCTGTATAGTGGCATCGGTCGCAAGACACCAATGGGCATGGGCATGACTAGACGATTCTCCCTGTCTCGCGCTTAAGTTTCACACTGACATTTCAAATTATTCATCCCCTACTGCCAACTGGGAAGTAAATTCATGACGATTGGAATTATCGTTTTTTCGAGTGTGGCATTGTTGATCCTGTCTGAATACTTCATGCCTAAACCAAAGAAAACGCCCGAACAAGAATTCGGAGAAGCCATTACCAAGTATTTATCCAAGGGTGTGAAAGTCCGCATTGAGCAGAAAAATGATTGAACCAGATTACATCCCGATCGCCGCGCTCAATCATTACAACTACTGCCCCCATCGGTGCTGGCGCATGTTCTGCCTGGGCGACTTCACCGACAACCAATACACGATTGAAGGCACCAGTCTGCACGATCGCGTCCATACCGTCGGTGAGAACCACCGGGAAGCGGTTTGGCAGATTCGAGCCGTGTGGCTGAAATCAGAACAGTATGGGCTGATCGGCAAAGCCGATTTGATTGAAGCTGAGGATGGGCAGTGGTATCCGGTGGAATACAAGCGCAGCCGGCGCGGCGAGTTTGACAATGATGAACTCCAGGTCTGTGCTCAAGCCCTATGCCTGGAGGAAATGACCGGGCAACCCGTGCCGCAGGGTTACCTCTACTATGCTCAGTCCCATCAACGGCAGTTGGTCACTATCTCAGAGCCGTTGCGTCAGGAGACGATCGCCACCCTGGAAGCCGTCCGCACCCTCTTGCACACAGGCACCATGCCCAAAGCAACGTATACCCCTCGGTGTCAAGGGTGCAGCCTGTTCCAAGCCTGTCTGCCTCAGGCCGTGGAAAAAGTAGGTCGGTATCGCGAAACCAGTTAACCCAAGGAGAAGAGGATGGGAACCGTCTATATTACTCAAGAGGATGCCTTTATTGGCAAAACCGATGAACGGCTCCAGGTGCGATCGCACAAGCAAACACTGCTGGATGTTCCGCTGCTCAAGGTCGATGGGGTTGTAGTGCTGGGGCGAGCGACGATTTCACCCGCAGCTCTAATGGAATTATTGGAGCGCAAAATTCCCCTCAGTTTTCTGACCGGAACCGGGCGCTTTTTAGGACGGCTGGAGCCACCGTTAACGAAAAACATTTTTGTGCGATCGGCCCAGTGGCAAGCAGCGGAGAATTCACCGCAAGCCGTGCATATCGTCAGGAGCTTTATTCGCGGCAAACTCAAGAACTATCGCAATACGCTCATGCGTGCCCAACGGGAAGCCAGTGATCCGAATTCACCCGCAGTGTCTAAGCTGGCTGAGGGGATTCGGCGGTTGGAGCAGGCGATCGCCCCCATCAACACCACCGAAGCTATTGATGCCTTACGGGGGTTAGAAGGAGCAGGCAGTGCTGCCTACTTCGGCTGTTTTGACCAGCTCATCCGCGCTGATGGCTTCACGTTCACTACCCGCAACAAGCGGCCGCCCACCGATCCAGTCAATGCTCTGTTGAGCTTTGGCTATGCGTTACTGCGGCATGATGTGGAAAGTGCCCTCAATATTGTGGGCTTTGATCCCTACCTGGGGTATCTCCACACGCAGCGCTATGGTCGCCCTTCCCTGGCGCTCGACCTGATGGAAGAATTCCGGCCCTTAGTCGTGGATGCGATGGTGCTGGCGGCAATCAATCGGCGATCGCTCACTCCCACCGACTTCACAACCGAACCCTTGAGTCAAGCCGTATCCCTCTCCGATGACAGCCGCCGCACCTTTTTGCGCCTCTATGAACAGAAGAAACAAGCCAACTTCAAGCATCCCGTCCTGGGCAAACAATGCACCTACCAGGAAGCCTTTGCGATCCAAGCCCGCCTACTGGCAAAATACCTGATGGGCGAAACCGAACAATATCCACCCTTAGTGCTGAAGTAAGTTTTTGGTGCTAGATTTTGAGTTTTTAATTTTCAATTTTGAGTTCTGATTTAGATTTTCAACTCATCCTTCAAATCTCAAACATCAAAACTCTCCTCACTCACCTTTCAAAATTTTCATATGCACTTCGCCATCTCCTATGACATCTCTGAAGATAAACGGCGCACTAAGGTTCATAAGATCCTGAAGTCTTACGGGCAATGGATGCAGTACAGTGTGTTTGAATGCGATCTGACCGAAACGCAGTATGCCAAGTTACGCGCTCGTCTCAATAAGCTGATTAAGCCCGATCAGGACAGCATTCGCTTCTACTTTTTGTGTGCGTGCTGCCACGCTAAAATTGAACGCATTGGCGGCGAACCCGTGCGGGATGATTCTATCTTTTTGGTTTGAGGCGCGAATGGGTCGGTGTGTGTGGACAAAACTCACTTTCAACCGCTAGATCCACGACTTGTTCAAGGTTTTCAGCGATTTTGGAGCGGTTTTCGATCCGCGCAAGCAGTCAAAGGCTTACCAGCGCGGAAATTGAGCTTAAATCATGCGGTCAATTTTGCTGCACTTCAGTTAGGTCAATGCTATGATCGAACCGATTCGCGCGATCGCACCTTGAAAACGAAATATATCAATACTTCTAGCCTCCCGCCGTCGCAAAACCCCCGAATCCCTCACAGGGATTGAAACCGAGAGTGTGCAAGGCAAAATTGCCGCCAAGCAAGGTCGCAAAACCCCCGAATCCCTCACAGGGATTGAAACCTGCTAAGGGGGTGCCCGTCAGGGTCAGCGCGTCTGGGTCGCAAAACCCCCGAATCCCTCACAGGGATTGAAACAGCGAAACCGATAAACCCTATTACTCAAACTATTGTCGCAAAACCCCCGAATCCCTCACAGGGATTGAAACGCTTCTCCTCTGAATCCTTGTGAGGCTTCACTTCCGTCGCAAAACCCCCGAATCCCTCACAGGGATTGAAACACAGCCAATACAGGTTTTGGGGTTGCCTCCAACCTGGTCGCAAAACCCCCGAATCCCTCACAGGGATTGAAACTTAGAAAGTAGGGGCTGAAACCCTTGATATATAAGGTCGCAAAACCCCCGAATCCCTCACAGGGATTGAAACGGGTGCTAATGCCGTAAGCGCCAGTGGCCGCGATCGTCGCAAAACCCCCGAATCCCTCACAGGGATTGAAACTGTGGGTTGGGTTGCTCGCCTGGGGTGCGGCTGGGGCTGTCGCAAAACCCCCGAATCCCTCACAGGGATTGAAACAGCCGACTTGGCTCTGACGAGTCACTAGGAAATCGTCGCAAAACCCCCGAATCCCTCACAGGGATTGAAACGATTTAATGCGACCAAAGGAATTTCTGTCACCTGGTCGCAAAACCCCCGAATCCCTCACAGGGATTGAAACCACTTAAGTCATCCTCACGGGACTCTGATTCAAACACGTCGCAAAACCCCCGAATCCCTCACAGGGATTGAAACAACTCCTTCTGGTGATTGGGCGTGGCAGCGGGGCAGGTCGCAAAACCCCCGAATCCCTCACAGGGATTGAAACGACTACCTCAAACGCTGCACTACCTTGGATGGGCGTCGCAAAACCCCCGAATCCCTCACAGGGATTGAAACGCGGTTGACATTGGCTGCAAACACCGCTTCGGTGTCGCAAAACCCCCGAATCCCTCACAGGGATTGAAACTCAGCACCACAGCGGGCTATAAGTGGCGGCTGCGATCGAGGTCGCAAAACCCCCGAATCCCTCACAGGGATTGAAACTAAGCCAATTCCCCTCAGTGATTGGGGCGAATGGAGTCGCAAAACCCCCGAATCCCTCACAGGGATTGAAACCGAAAGGCTGGGGGGGTGCGGGGGGGTGTCTTTTGCGTCGCAAAACCCCCGAATCCCTCACAGGGATTGAAACTGATTAAGCGCCTGATTGCCTCGCCCCGTTACCGCGTCGCAAAACCCCCGAATCCCTCACAGGGATTGAAACAGCCAGTTGAGCCGCCGTGGGCGATCGCCCGAAGACGGCGCGGGCTTGGTCGCAAAACCCCCGAATCCCTCACAGGGATTGAAACACACTAGAACTGAACCTGTAATCGACTTCTTGAAGGTCGCAAAACCCCCGAATCCCTCACAGGGATTGAAACTAGGTCAGTTTACTGCCTCCAAAGTTCAGCTTCTGTCGCAAAACCCCCGAATCCCTCACAGGGATTGAAACGTAGTGAGTGTATTGTAAGGCCCGTTGCCAGCTTGGCGGGAATGTCGCAAAACCCCCGAATCCCTCACAGGGATTGAAACGGATGCATCGTTTGACAGGCTCAAAAAAGCAGCCCCCGTCGCAAAACCCCCGAATCCCTCACAGGGATTGAAACGATTCCCGTTGGTGTATTCCACAAGCCTGACCAATCTGTCGCAAAACCCCCGAATCCCTCACAGGGATTGAAACAGCAGTGGGTGTTTGCGGTGGTTTAGCTGCCCTCGTCGCAAAACCCCCGAATCCCTCACAGGGATTGAAACAAACTGCGGGCCAAGGGTAGCAAAGAAGTCTTTGAGGTCGCAAAACCCCCGAATCCCTCACAGGGATTGAAACATGGGTGAATTACTAGTAGCCTGTCAACGTCAAGCTGTCGCAAAACCCCCGAATCCCTCACAGGGATTGAAACATGGCCCGTGATACTTCGCGTCGAGGCATGGTTTGTCGCAAAACCCCCGAATCCCTCACAGGGATTGAAACTAACTATGGCTGTAACAATTGTGCGCGAATTTGCCGTCGCAAAACCCCCGAATCCCTCACAGGGATTGAAACCCATAATTCCTCTTTGTTAAATCGTTGATTTCGCTGGTCGCAAAACCCCCGAATCCCTCACAGGGATTGAAACTCATCATCCAGGTAGGTTGATTCGGTCTCATCAAAGTGGGGGTCGCAAAACCCCCGAATCCCTCACAGGGATTGAAACAAAAGCATCTCGTTTAATTGGGCGTTTACACTGCCGTCGCAAAACCCCCGAATCCCTCACAGGGATTGAAACCTCAATCTTGAGGTGAGACACTGAAGCCACAGCAAGTCGCAAAACCCCCGAATCCCTCACAGGGATTGAAACTTCATCCAGCCCCGGATCAATCTCTTGCCCCCCCGTTGTCGCAAAACCCCCGAATCCCTCACAGGGATTGAAACACCCTGGGGCACCGCCTTACTGGTGTATCCCAGGTGTCGCAAAACCCCCGAATCCCTCACAGGGATTGAAACTCCTACCGGGTGGGGGCCGTGTTCCTCCCTACCGCGTCGCAAAACCCCCGAATCCCTCACAGGGATTGAAACCACCAGTGCGGGCTTTTGGTGGCACAACAACGGCGTCGCAAAACCCCCGAATCCCTCACAGGGATTGAAACCGATCTACGCTGGGTGTTTTACACCTTTCGCTGATGTCGCAAAACCCCCGAATCCCTCACAGGGATTGAAACCTGCTGCGTTCAGTGCCCCGGCCACGACCAACCTGTCGCAAAACCCCCGAATCCCTCACAGGGATTGAAACAATACCCTAGTTTCGGCGCTGCAAATTATTGGCAACGTCGCAAAACCCCCGAATCCCTCACAGGGATTGAAACGAGGTAATAGGTTGAGGCAAATTGCCCCGCTGTTGTCGCAAAACCCCCGAATCCCTCACAGGGATTGAAACTATTTTATCGACCGACACAACAGTTTCACCATCTCAAGAAGTCGCAAAACCCCCGAATCCCTCACAGGGATTGAAACGTCGCACACGCGGCCCAACAAGGGAGTTTGATAGGGTCGCAAAACCCCCGAATCCCTCACAGGGATTGAAACAGAACAGCCAAACAAACACCGCTACAGCCACACTGAGTCGCAAAACCCCCGAATCCCTCACAGGGATTGAAACCAGCCCGTTGGTCGTGGTGTGAAACCTTTGTATGGCGTCGCAAAACCCCCGAATCCCTCACAGGGATTGAAACTCAACTGCCCAAACGGGCAACCAAGGCAGATGTCGTCGCAAAACCCCCGAATCCCTCACAGGGATTGAAACCGGAGCGAGAGGAAATCTCGAACCAAATCCGTACCGTCGCAAAACCCCCGAATCCCTCACAGGGATTGAAACGCCGCTACTCAGTCTGGCGTGTGGGCTGTAGGGCGTCGCAAAACCCCCGAATCCCTCACAGGGATTGAAACCAAAGATTGGCTACCCAAGCCTGTAATTGGGTTATGTCGCAAAACCCCCGAATCCCTCACAGGGATTGAAACAAGTCGTAACACTCATCAACAAAAATGGCGATAAATCGCAGTCGCAAAACCCCCGAATCCCTCACAGGGATTGAAACGATTGTATAAGTTCGATAAAGTTTCACACAGCCACGTCGCAAAACCCCCGAATCCCTCACAGGGATTGAAACCTGCTTGATGGAATTACAAATTAATTCCATTTAATTGTCGCAAAACCCCCGAATCCCTCACAGGGATTGAAACGGGTAACTGGAACGTAGGTCAAACCAGCGTTTGGAGGTCGCAAAACCCCCGAATCCCTCACAGGGATTGAAACGCAACGCTAAACGGAAAATGGTTTAAGGCCACTGCGTCGCAAAACCCCCGAATCCCTCACAGGGATTGAAACTCTTCATTACCAGCGTTGCCGCTGTCTTCACTATCGTCGCAAAACCCCCGAATCCCTCACAGGGATTGAAACAAGTGAGCAACGCTGAAGCTTATCTAGATTACTTGTCGCAAAACCCCCGAATCCCTCACAGGGATTGAAACACTAGGGACGTTTACCTTCGCATTGCCGAACTGTACCGTCGCAAAACCCCCGAATCCCTCACAGGGATTGAAACAGCGATCCACAGCACCCCATCGGGAAACCGTTTGAGTCGCAAAACCCCCGAATCCCTCACAGGGATTGAAACCAGCTACGCCATTGTAGGCTTGCTGATAGCCCGATACGTCGCAAAACCCCCGAATCCCTCACAGGGATTGAAACAGATCGAGTGAGCGGTAGGCGGTAGAGGCTTCGCAGTCGCAAAACCCCCGAATCCCTCACAGGGATTGAAACTAATACTCCTTTGCCTCACGGTGCTGGGTTGTGGTGGTCGCAAAACCCCCGAATCCCTCACAGGGATTGAAACCATTAAATCTTTGCCGCCTGGGGTGCTGGAGACAATCTAGTCGCAAAACCCCCGAATCCCTCACAGGGATTGAAACAATGAAGGTATGCAACCCTTGTATATTCAGCGCCCTGGCGTCGCAAAACCCCCGAATCCCTCACAGGGATTGAAACCGCTTTGTTCGGCCTCACATTGCTCTTTCCATTCGGTCGCAAAACCCCCGAATCCCTCACAGGGATTGAAACGGGGAAAAGTACAATTGCCCACTTAGCGAATATGGTCGCAAAACCCCCGAATCCCTCACAGGGATTGAAACTTGTTCAAAAGTTACCTGGGCAGTGTGAAAGGTAAACCGTCGCAAAACCCCCGAATCCCTCACAGGGATTGAAACGAAGCTTCAATATTAATTCAGTATAAGAAGGGAGGGTCGCAAAACCCCCGAATCCCTCACAGGGATTGAAACCGATCGTGAGAATAATTTCTTCGTCTGCCGGGGCAGTCGCAAAACCCCCGAATCCCTCACAGGGATTGAAACGGGCTTATCGGCAGAAAAGGCCAACGAAGTGATTGGTCGCAAAACCCCCGAATCCCTCACAGGGATTGAAACGCAATGGAGATTTCTACCCGCCCATACAGATAATCTGCAAGTCGCAAAACCCCCGAATCCCTCACAGGGATTGAAACCTGTTTTATCGTCATAAGCAATATCAACCGCGAAGTCGCAAAACCCCCGAATCCCTCACAGGGATTGAAACGATAACAACGCTCGCCTCGACATCCCTGTAGTAACGGTCGCAAAACCCCCGAATCCCTCACAGGGATTGAAACTTCCTGGTTTGCCCTCCGCCTCATTCGCCTTCTTCTGTCGCAAAACCCCCGAATCCCTCACAGGGATTGAAACCAAATTACGGCCCCTACTATCAATCTAACGGGCGTCGCAAAACCCCCGAATCCCTCACAGGGATTGAAACGAGCAGGCGATCAACAGAGGCTTGCGCCATCCCCGGTCGCAAAACCCCCGAATCCCTCACAGGGATTGAAACTCTGTGGCATTAGTCCCTCCGTCGCCATCCTTGTGTCGCAAAACCCCCGAATCCCTCACAGGGATTGAAACGAAAGCTGTGTCGCAACAGGCAGGGCAGGCGCTCTCGTCGCAAAACCCCCGAATCCCTCACAGGGATTGAAACGGCGGCGCGATCGCGGCTTATCACTCCAAGGATTAACCGTCGCAAAACCCCCGAATCCCTCACAGGGATTGAAACAAAACCGACGGGCCGCCTCCACCGCCGAATGCTGCGTCGCAAAACCCCCGAATCCCTCACAGGGATTGAAACAGGCTGTTCGATCCAAGGCGTACCACCCACCCACGTCGCAAAACCCCCGAATCCCTCACAGGGATTGAAACAGAGGCGATCGCAATGCTGCCACCACCGGGCGCGACTGTCGCAAAACCCCCGAATCCCTCACAGGGATTGAAACGCGATATCGCCCAACCCGCATTGATGCAGGCGGAGGCGGTCGCAAAACCCCCGAATCCCTCACAGGGATTGAAACTACGCATTTGACCGGGGTTTCGATTGCGACTCAGGTCGCAAAACCCCCGAATCCCTCACAGGGATTGAAACTTAGAGTAATTTGCTCTTCGATTGGATTCCCAAAGGTCGCAAAACCCCCGAATCCCTCACAGGGATTGAAACGCGATGCCCTCGCAGGAATTCACGTTGCCCAGTGCGTCGCAAAACCCCCGAATCCCTCACAGGGATTGAAACGGAGCTAAAGGCATTCATCACCACGCGGGAAGACTGTCGCAAAACCCCCGAATCCCTCACAGGGATTGAAACGAAATATCTGTCCCAGATTGCCGCGCGGGTTTATCGTCGCAAAACCCCCGAATCCCTCACAGGGATTGAAACCCGGTGGGCGCGGAGGTTGGAGATCGCGGCTGCAAGTCGCAAAACCCCCGAATCCCTCACAGGGATTGAAACGCAATGACGATTGATGACCACGTTGCCGCTAATCGCTACGCTCGTCGCAAAACCCCCGAATCCCTCACAGGGATTGAAACCAAACAGTTGCCACCGACGACGATCGCGGATTGGGGTCGCAAAACCCCCGAATCCCTCACAGGGATTGAAACTACACGTTTGATGCGGAGGAATCACCGTGGGGTCTGGGGGTCGCAAAACCCCCGAATCCCTCACAGGGATTGAAACACGCACTTGCAAAATCAGACTGAAGTTCAACGTAAGTCGCAAAACCCCCGAATCCCTCACAGGGATTGAAACAAGCAAATGGCTTTTGGAGATTCTTACGCGCCCCGCGACCCCGTCGCAAAACCCCCGAATCCCTCACAGGGATTGAAACCATAATCTTAGGTAAGTATTAGCTTGGTCGTTTTCTGTCGCAAAACCCCCGAATCCCTCACAGGGATTGAAACTTGCCAGTAGGGAGATCCATAGGCTGCGATCCTGAGTCGCAAAACCCCCGAATCCCTCACAGGGATTGAAACTCAGTGATGGAATTACCAGCAGCGATCGCGACGACATGTCGCAAAACCCCCGAATCCCTCACAGGGATTGAAACAAGAGTGAGTCATACAGGCAATGGGCACGGCTCAGTCGCAAAACCCCCGAATCCCTCACAGGGATTGAAACTTTGTATTTGGAATTGTTGAAGCTGTAGAGGGTTGTCGCAAAACCCCCGAATCCCTCACAGGGATTGAAACCCGGTGCTCCTCCTGGTGGCTACGGTAGACCACCGGGGGGTCGTCGCAAAACCCCCGAATCCCTCACAGGGATTGAAACCACGGTGGGGCCGGATGCATCGGGGGATTGATTTAGGTCGCAAAACCCCCGAATCCCTCACAGGGATTGAAACCCCGGCATAGGCGCGTTAGTGGGCACCCCGACGGAGGTCGCAAAACCCCCGAATCCCTCACAGGGATTGAAACGGAGCCAAATACAAAGATTTGCTTGGGCGCAAGTTGGTCGCAAAACCCCCGAATCCCTCACAGGGATTGAAACGTAGACTTCAATCCGGCAGCGGGAACTCCGCTTGGTCGCAAAACCCCCGAATCCCTCACAGGGATTGAAACAACACCTTCATTGGCAATTCGTGTGCCTTGCCGCAATGTCGCAAAACCCCCGAATCCCTCACAGGGATTGAAACGTATTAACCGCATAGGGTGCAATCAACTGACCAACCAGTCGCAAAACCCCCGAATCCCTCACAGGGATTGAAACTTGATGGTTGTGCTTCCTAACTGCAACGCTACAGTTGTCGCAAAACCCCCGAATCCCTCACAGGGATTGAAACTTGGAATTCCCAGGCGCTGGAATGGACGCGGATCTGTCGCAAAACCCCCGAATCCCTCACAGGGATTGAAACGACAACCCTGAGATCGATCAATTAGCCGAACAGTGTCGCAAAACCCCCGAATCCCTCACAGGGATTGAAACGTGTGTTACTCGTTCACCACACGGGCAAAGTCACGTCGCAAAACCCCCGAATCCCTCACAGGGATTGAAACGCAACCATTTCTGTTAGTCCTTGATTATTAGTTGTGTCGCAAAACCCCCGAATCCCTCACAGGGATTGAAACTCGTCCCAATCGTAAATAGAACAACGCCCACCCCGACCGTCGCAAAACCCCCGAATCCCTCACAGGGATTGAAACGTATTGGAAAACGTCCCAGAGATGCTTAGAAAGCAGTCGCAAAACCCCCGAATCCCTCACAGGGATTGAAACGAGTTTTTCTAAATCCAGCTTGAGGGCATTAACCGTCGCAAAACCCCCGAATCCCTCACAGGGATTGAAACTGCGGCATGGTCTGCCGCACTCCTCACAGTGCCAGTTGGTCGCAAAACCCCCGAATCCCTCACAGGGATTGAAACGAATTGCAGGGCTGTGGTGAGGGTGAGAGTTTTGTTGTCGCAAAACCCCCGAATCCCTCACAGGGATTGAAACAAGTGTCGAACGCCAAGTCACGAGAGAGGAACTCTGTCGCAAAACCCCCGAATCCCTCACAGGGATTGAAACAGCGGAAATTAATAGCTCTCACTACCTCTCCTACCGTCGCAAAACCCCCGAATCCCTCACAGGGATTGAAACTCTTTAGAGCGAGGTGGAAAACCCAACGAGCGGCTTGTCGCAAAACCCCCGAATCCCTCACAGGGATTGAAACCGAGTTCAGTAAAGGTGAAGGGGATACGATCAAAGTGTCGCAAAACCCCCGAATCCCTCACAGGGATTGAAACCAATTAATAATTCAGGGTAAACAATTTGATTGGTGGTCGCAAAACCCCCGAATCCCTCACAGGGATTGAAACGAATTTTTGTTGAATATCTCAGAATTCCCTCACAGGTCGCAAAACCCCCGAATCCCTCACAGGGATTGAAACGCCCCGGCTCAACGCTTAGAAGAAAAGGGTTTGCGACGCAAACCCCCCGAATCCCTCACAGGGATTGAAACAGCATTGTGGATGGACTGCTAACTCTCTGCGCTTGGGTCATTTCAGCCATTATCATCGGCTGCTTGACTTCCTTTAAAGCAGCGATCGCAGCCTCAGCAATAGTTCACTTCGCCGTAAAATTTCTCGCCCACTTCAATCAGGACTGAGTTTACCTCAACGCCTGATCCACGCCACTGACCAGGAAAGGCTAGAAACTGAAAATCTTTGAACCATTAATACCGAGGCTGACAATCATCAAAGCTTAAGCACTCACTGTCGAGAAATCCAGCCAACGCCATCTCTAACACAGCTTCAACCGGATATTCAATTTCAGCCGCGCGTCGCTCAAATGACTCCCGGATCTTGTCAGGCAGTGCTGCCAGGATCATCCGAGCCGCAACAGGACTAAGATGCTGTGTTGTTTCCTGTTGCGCAAGGGGTTGCATGGTTAGTCTCTCATTGGTATGCGGACATTGTACGGAGGTTCACTGAGATTCAGGATCACCCGTTCTAAATCCGATGATAACGCTCTCCACTGCATGAAGTCGAGCGTATACGTTGCAATCACGACATCGTGATGAGCATAATCTTGCAACCAGGACCATGTTAAAGCTTTATGCCCACCCTTAAACCGTTCTTTGATATCTTGAGCCTTGCCAACATATAACAGCCCATCATGCCGATGACGCACAGCATAAAGACCTGGCTTGGTTGTCAGGTCGGCAAAATCCCGACTGATTGCAGCACATTCAGCCAATGGCAGACTGAGCAAGTTTTCCAAAATCGTGCGGGCCAGTCCTTCAATTTCATTCATGGCTTGCAGTCAGTTGATCCAGCTCATCCAATAATTTGGTAATCCGATCGCGCTTCTTGCGATCGCCCCAGGTTTCACTCTTCCGCAATCGCTTGCTAATCTCACCTAACCGCTCAACCAGTACCTGCTCAGGAGCCGATGCTGACTCTGGTGTTAGGTTTTTAATGGCTACCTTAATTTCATTCAAGGATAGATTCTTGGCAACTGCCTGCTTCAGCAACTGCCCCCGTTGGGCCTCATCTTTTACCCGCGCGATCGCGCGGGCCTTCGTAAATTCAAGCTTTCCTTGGCGTAGCACCGCCAACACATCCCCGGGCAGATTCAGCAACGGCAACCGATTGACCCGAAATGATTCGGCACTGAAGCGCCCCACCACCGAAAGCAGCGACTCAATCACTTCTAGTTGACGGATAACGTTATCCGTCAATTCCTGGCCTCGTTTTTTCGCATTCGCAGCCTGGTTGAGAACTGCGATCACTTCATTAGTCGTGCCATTCAAGTCAATCGCCAACAATTGCAAAATCCCCTCAGTTTCTTCCACTGGGTTGAGGTCGTCTCGTTGCAGGTTCTCGATCAACGCCACTTGAAGGGCTTGGCGATCGTCAAACTCCCGAACTACGACTGGAACCGCTTGTAGCTCCAACACCTGGGCCGCTCGGTAACGTCTCTCCCCAGCAATTAATTCGTAACCCGTTCCTACTGGACGCACCAACAGCGGCTCCAAGATACCGTGCTCTTTTACCGATTGAGTCAGCTGCGCCAGTTTTTCTGGGTCGAAGTAGCGTCGAGGTTGGTGCTTCGGCAGCACAATTTGATTAATCGGCACAGTATTGGTTACCGGTTCCTCCTTGACCTCCATGCTAAATAAGTCAGTTACTCCCCGCATTTTGGGCACTTGAGGACGTTTACTGGGCACTACAAAGCCTCCATACCTTGAGCAATTTCATTGAGGATTGCCACCGACGGGTGCTTTGGCGCATAAACCGCAAGGGGCTGCCGTGCCATTGCGGCATCAGCAAACGCAGTTGCCCGAGGAATTGGCGAATACACAGTCGCGATCGGAGACAATTGTTCTCTTAACGCCCCTAAGATTGCTTTATCCTGGCTGGCGTTGTTGAAAATTGTGGGCACAACCCCTGCGATCGCCAAATCCCGATTGAGGTGCTTTCTCACCTTCTTAATCGTATCAAGCAATAGCTCTGTCCCCTTAAATGCCTTGAAGTGAGTCTGAATGGGAATTAGCACATGAGTGGATGCCGTGAGGGCCAGGATGCTCAAGACCCCCAAACTAGGTGGACAATCAATCAGCACAAAGTCGTAATTTGAGCGTTCCGCCTCCAAAACGTCCTTCAGCCGTAGTTCTCTTGCCATCACAGAGGCCAACTGCAGCTCTGCTGCACTCAAAGTAATGTTGGCCGGAGCAAGGGCCATGTTATGTAGCCCCTGATAAATCGGCAAGGGACTATCCTCTTCCAGGATGGCATTCGCAATGGTCTGCTCCAACTCGTGGGGTTCTAGACCCATAAAGGTGGTGAGGGATGCTTGCGGATCAACATCAACTAAAAGCATCCGGTGTCCACGGAGGGCTAAATGGTAGCCGAGATTCATTGCCACCGTTGTTTTACAGACACCACCTGCTTGGGGTCATTGAAGCGTCGCTGCAACGAGGGGAAATTAGCCCAAAACACCTTC
>ERZ1066135.766-NODE-766-length-14708-cov-6.972838_pt1 | contig 14708 bp, 12 predicted proteins | sample MGYA00382782_ERZ1066135 | MGnify/ENA primary metagenome ERZ1066135 (study PRJEB33369, sample SAMEA5778365) | biofilm metagenome | biome: Industrial cooling water; feature: Water cooling tower basin; material: Biofilm | place: United Arab Emirates | collected...
CATGTATCCCAAGGGCGGCAATCTGCTGCACATGATCCGCCAGTGGGTCGACGACGACGAGCAGTGGCGCACCATCCTGCGCGGGTTGCAGTCCACGTTCCGGCACCGCATCGTGACGGGCGCGGCGGTCGAGCGCTTCCTCAGCGAGCGCGCGGGACGCGATCTGTCGCGGATCTTCGACCAGTACCTGCGCGACGTGCGGATCCCCGTCTTGGAGTACCGCGTCGCCGGCCGCGAGGTGCAGCTGCGCTGGGTCAACGTGGCGGAGGGCTTCGCGATGCCGGTGCGGGTGCTGTCGGCGCCCGGGCGCACCCTCTGGGTCGAACCGACGGCGGAGTGGATGACGATCCTCGTGGACGACCCGAGCGTCTTCGCGGTCGATCCGGACTTCTACGTGGAGACCCGTGCGCTCCCCGCCGCGCCTGTGCCGCTGGCTCGCGAGTGATGGGCGCGGCGCCCCGCTACCGCGTGCCGGCGGCGCGCGCCCACAGTGAACTGCTCATCGAGCGCAGTCGCTTCCTGTGTACGATCGATCGCGCCTCGTCCTCGGCGATGGCGCGGGAGGTCATCGCGGACGTCCGCGCGCAGCATGCCGACGCCACGCACCATTGCTGGGCCTTCAACGCCGGTGCCCCCGGCGACTCGGCCCACGTGGGATCGAGTGACGATGGGGAGCCGCATGGGACCGCCGGGCGGCCCATGCTCACGGTCCTGACGCACAGCGGCGTCGGCGAACTCGTGGCGGTGGTCACCCGCTACTACGGCGGCGTGAAGCTGGGGACGGGGGGGCTGGCGCGCGCGTATGCGGCGGCGGTGCAGTCCACGCTGGCCGTGCTCGACACGGAGGAGCGGGTCGAGCGCGTCACGGCGACGCTGCGATACGCCTACGCGCAGCACGGCGCGATCCTGCAACTGCTGCCCACCGTCGAGGCGGTCGCGGTGCACGAGGAGTTCGCCGAAGCGGTCGCGCTGCAGGTGCGGCTGCCACGGGAGCAGGTCGCGGCCCTGCGCCGGGGCCTGGCCGACGCGACCGCGGGCGGGGCCGAGCTCCTGGTGCCCGACGACGGATCGCCATGACGCAGCGCTTCTACGCCGACCTCCCCGCATTCACCCGCTTCGAGCAGTTCACCGATCCGGCGCAGTACCACGCGCTGCCGGCCGACTGGTGGGTGTACGTGGCCGATATCGCTGGGTCGACGAAGGCCATCGCGGAGGGACGGTATCGCGAGGTGAACCTCATCGGCGCCGCGACGATCACCTCGGTGATCACCGCGCTGCCGGCGTTGTCGTTCCCGTTCCTCTTCGGCGGGGATGGGGCGACCTTCGTGCTGCCGCCCGAGTCGCTCGCGGTGACGGATGCGACGCTCGGAGGGTTGGTGCAACTCGCGGCACGGCGCTTCGATCTGACGCTCCGCGTGGCGCGCATCCCGGTCGCGGAGTTGACGGCCCGTGGCGCCGAGCTGCGCGTGGCCAAGTTCGCGCTGCGGCACGGGAACTCGCTGGCTTTCTTCCGTGGCGACGGCGTCGAGGTCGCCGACCGCCTCGCGAAATCCACCGAGGCGCGCTGGCGCATCCCGCCCGTGACCGCTCCCATCGACGAACTGACCGGGTTGTCGTGCCGATGGGCGCCGATCCCCTCGCAGCGCGGGTGCATCGTGAGTCTGCTCGTGAAGGCGCGCCAGCCGCAGCGGGACCGCGCGTACGCCACCTTGCTGGAGGAGCTGCGCGCCGTGCTCGGGGGGTCGCTCGACGAGGTGAGTCCCGTGTCGATGGAGCGGGCGACCTATCGGTCGCTGCCCGACGCGTTGCTCGACGAGCGCCGGTACCACGGTCGCTGGTTCACCCGGCGCTTTCGCGACCGCCTGATCAACGTGCTCAACTCGGTGTTGATCTTCCGGCCGCGGCGGAACATCGCGGCGCGGTTCTACGATCGCGACCGCTACATCAACTCCATCCGCGACCACAGCGACTATCGCAAGTTCGATGACACGCTCCGCATGGTGCTCGACTGCACGCTGGAGCAGGCCGACGCGCTCGAGGCCCTGTTGGACCGCGCGCACCGCGAGGGGACCCTGTGCTTCGGGATGTTCCGCTCGGACGCGGCCCTGATGACCTGCTTCGTGCAGACCACGCAGGACGGGCAGCACCTGCATTTCATCGACGGTGGCGACGGCGGGTTCGCCATGGCGTCCCGGCAGTTCAAGGCCCAGCTCGCGTCTGCGCCCGACGGCCCCTGACGCGGCGTCCCGCTCGCTACCTTTCCCCTCATGTCTGCCGCCCGCCGCGCCGTGTCCGCCGCACGTCCTCCGCGTGCGACCCGCGTTGAAGTGCACAAGTTCGGTGGCGCGTCCCTCGCCGACGCGGCCGCGATCAGCCATGCGGCCGCCGTGCTCGTGGCGCAGCCCAGGCCGGCCGTCGCGGTGGTGTCGGCCATGGGTGGGGTCACCGACGCGCTGCTCGGCATCGCACGCGCAGCGGCGGCCGGCGATCTCGCGACGGCCACGGCGGCCAGTGCCGCGTTGCGCACGCGACATCTCGACACCGCCAACGGCGTGACACGGCCCGGGCCTGCCCGCAGCGCCCTGCGCGCGGCCATCACGGAGCGCTTCGTTGAGCTGCAGCGCTTGATCGACGGGCTGGCTGCCCTGCGCGAACTCACCCCGCGCACGCAGGACTACATCGTCGCGCGCGGGGAGCGCTTGAGCGCGCAGCTCTTGGTGGCCGCGCTGCACGCGCGAGGCGAGGCGGTGGAGTATGTCGATGCGACCGAGGTGATCCAGACCGATGGGGTCCACGACGGCGCGAGCCCGGACCTGGCGGCGACCGATCTCGCGGCGCGGCGCGTCCTGCGACCCCTGCTGCGCCGTGGTGTGCTCCCGGTGGTCCCCGGCTTCATCGGGCGCGGGGCCGACGGCGCGGTGGTCACGTTGGGCCGCGGTGGGTCCGACCTCACCGCCACGCTGTTGGCGCGCGGTCTCGGTGCCAGCACGGTCTCCCTGTGGAAGGATGTGCCCGGTTTCCTGACGGCGGATCCGCGCGTGGTCGCGGACGCGCGCGTCATCCCGCACCTGCATCCGCGTGTGGCGGTCGAGCTGGCGTATTACGGGGCGAAGGTGCTGCACCCGCGGGCGCTGATCCCCGTGGCGCACCGCCGCATCACGGTGCGTGTGCGCCCCATCGCGGACCCGTCGGCCCCCGGCACGGAGATCGTCGCGCGGCCGGCGTCGCGGCGGCACCCGGTGCAGGCGATCTCCGCCTTCGGTGCGCAGGCGCTGCTCACGGTCGAAGGCAGCGGGATGCTTGGCGTGCCGGGCATCGCGGCGCGGACCTTCGCGGCGCTGCACCAGGCTGGGGTGTCGGTGTCGCTCATCTCGCAGTCCTCGTCGGAGCACTCCATCTGCTTCACGGTCCCTGACGCGGCGGCCGAGCGGGCGCGCCACGCGGTGCTGGAGGCGTTCACGGTCGAGCGGCAGCGCCGGGAGATCGACGGCGTGAGTGTGCGGCGTGCGGTGGCGACCTTGGCCGTCGTGGGGCACGGGATGCGGGGCACGCCCGGCATCGCGAGTCGCACCTTCGCGGCGTTGGCCGACGGCGGACTCAACGTGATCGCCGTGGCGCAGGGCGCCTCGGAACTGAACATCTCGGTGGTGCTCGACGCGGCCGATGTGGCGGCGGCGACCCGTCGCATCCATGCGGCCTTCCAGTTGCACCGGATCGGCGGTGGACATGTGGCCCCCGCGGAGCGCGTCGATGTCGTGCTGCTGGGCTTCGGACAGATCGGGCGGTCGCTCGCCGGCATGCTCACGCGGGCGCGCGTGGCGGGCACCGGGGTGCGCGTGGTCGGCGTGATCGACCGCAGTGGCCATGTGTTCGACGCACGCGGCATCGCGGCGCGCACGCTCACGGCGCTCGCCGAACGCAAGGCGGCGGGCACGCCGCTGGGTGGGGAGCACGTGGCCCCAGCGGACGCGCGCGAGGCCCTGCGGCACATCGCGCGGCACGCGCTCTCGCGGCCGATCCTCGTCGATGTGACCGCGGACGACACGGCCGCCCTGCTCATCGAGGCGCTGGAGGGTGGGATGGATGTGGTGCTCGCGAACAAGCGGCCGCTCACGGGGCCGATCGCGAGCTTCCGCGCGCTGCAGGACCGCGCGCAGGCGGCCGGTCGCCGGGTGCGGCATGAGACGACCGTGGGGGCCGGACTGCCGGTGATCGATACCTTCCGCAAGTTGGTCGATTCGGGCGACCGGGTCCTGCGCATCGAGGGCTGCACCTCGGGCACGCTGGGCTACCTGCTCACCGAGGTGAGCAAGGGGCGCGCGTTCTCCGTGGCCCTGCGGCGTGCCATGCAGCTGGGCTACACGGAGCCCGACCCGCGCGATGATCTCGGCGGTGTGGACGTCGCCCGCAAAGCCTTGATCCTGGCGCGCCTGCTGGGCTTCCGTGGCGAGCTGGAGGACATCGCGGTCGAATCGCTGGTACCGCCTGCGTTGCGCAGTGTCGATCGCGAGGCGTTCCTCGCACAGCTCGAGTCCCTCGACGACCTGTGGACGGCGCGGGTGGAGGACGCCACCGCGCGCGGCGGCGTGCTGCGGTACGTTGCGTCGGTCACGGCGCGGCAGGTGCGCGTGGGACTCGAGGTGGTGCCGCGCAGTTCGCCGCTCGCGTCGCTCGATGGCACCGACAATCAGGTGGTGTTCACGACGCAGCGGTATCGCACGAATCCCTTGGTCATCACGGGCCCCGGCGCGGGCCCCGCCGTGACGGCGGCCGGCGTGTTGAACGACGTGTTGGCCCTCGCGACCTCGGTGTGATGTCGATGCACGACGTCATCGCGCGTGCGCCGGGCTCGATCGGCAACGTCGGGCCGGGCTTCGATGTGCTCGGCGCTGCGGTGACGGGCGCTGGTGACGCGGTCGAAGCCCGTTGGGTCGATGGTCCCGCGGGGCAGGTGCGGCTCGACGAGCCGGGGGCGCCAGAGCTGGCGCAGGATCCCGACGGGCATGCCTCGGTCGTCGCCGCGCGCGCAGCGCTCGCGCGTGCTGCTGCCATGGGCATCCCTGCGCCGGCGACCCTCGCGTTGGTGGTGCGCAAAGGACTTCCACTGAGTGCCGGACAAGGCGGAAGTGCGGCGTCGTCGGTCGCGGGTGCGGTGGCCGCGCGTGCGGCGCTCGGGCTGCCGCGCGAGGCCCGCGCGGAGATGCTCGCTGCGGTCGAGGGGGAGGCCCATGTGGCCGGTCGCCATTTCGACAACATCGCGCCGGCCGTGCTGGGCGGCATCGTGCTCGTGCGTGAGACCGACCCGCTCGATGTGATCGCCCTGCCGGTGCCGCCCTCGCTGCGTGTGGTGCTGGTGTTGCCGGCGCAGCGACTCCGCACCGCCGATGCGCGCGCCGTGCTGGCCGCGTCGATCCCCCGCGCGACCGTCGTCGCCCAACTCGCACAGCTCGCGGCACTCGTCGCGGGACTCAGCCTCGGCGATCTCACGCTGGTCGGCCGCGGTCTACACGACCACCTCGCCGAGCCGGCCCGGGCGCCACTGTTGCCGGGCTTCGTGGATGCCAAGCGGGCCGCGCTCGCCTATGGGGCACTCGGCGCGTCGATCGCCGGATCGGGACCGACCGCGTTCGCCCTCTGCGATGGCGAGGCGACCGCCGCGGCGGTCTGCGCGGCGATGGTCAATGCCTACGAACGGATCGGCGTGCCGGCCACGGGCCGCGTGGCGTCGATCGATACCAACGGAGCGACCGTGGAGCCGATCCCGTGACGACCATCCCCGTGTTCAGTCCGCTGCCCGTTTCCGTGCAGCAGTGCACCGCGTGCGGCGGGACGCTCGACGAACGTGATGCCCGCACGGCCTGCCCCAGCTGCGGTGGCCTGCTGGAGATCCTGCATCCGCGTCCGCTCGCCTCGCCGGAGGCGCTGCGCGCCGCGTATGGCGAGGCCTGTTGTCAGCGTCCGCGCGCGATGGCCTCGGGGGTGTGGCGCTTCGCCGACCTCGTCATGCCGAGCGCCGGCGAGGCGGTGGTGTCGCACCCCGAGGGGAACACGCCGCTGTTGATGCGGGCGGCACTCGACGAGTACACGGGCTGTCGCGCGCTCCGCGTGAAGCACGAAGGACACAATCCGACGGGCTCGTTCAAGGATCGCGGTATGACCGTGGCGGTGACGCAGGCCAAGCGGACCGGCGCGCGGGCCGTGGCCTGCGCGTCCACGGGCAACACGTCGGCGTCTCTCGCGGCCTACGCGGCGCAGGCTGGCCTCACGGCGCTCGTGCTCGTCCCCGCCGGGCAGGTCGCGGCGGGCAAGATGGCGCAGTCGATCGGCTATGGTGCGCGGACCCTGGTGGTGCAGGGCGACTTCGACGATTGCCTCCGCCTCGTGCGCGAGGCCAGTGACGAGCTGGGCGTGTACCTCTGCAATTCGCTGAACCCCTGGCGCGTCGAGGGTCAGAAGACCACCGTGCTCGAACTCATCGCCCAGCTGGGCTGGGATGCCCCGGAGTGGATCGTGTTGCCCGCCGGCAATCTCGGGAATACCTCAGCGTACGGCAAAGCCCTGCGCGAGGCCCATGCGCTGGGGTTGATCGCGCGGGTGCCCCGCGTGGTCGCGGTCCAAGCGGCCGGGGCGGCGCCCTTCGCGCGGGGCTTCGCCGAGGGCTTCGTCACGCGGCATCGTCTGCGCGCCGAGACGGTGGCCACGGCGATCCGCATCGGCGATCCGGCGAGTTGGGATCGTGCCGTGCGGACGCTGCGCGAGACCGATGGGATCGCCCTCGCCGTCACGGATGAGGAGATCCTCGAGGCCAAGGCGGTGATCGACGCGGCGGGAGTGGGCTGCGAACCCGCCAGCGCGGCCAGTGTGGCGGGGGTGCGCGCCCTGGTCGAGTCCGGCGTGATCGCCGAGGGGGAGCGCGTCGTGGCCGTGCTGACCGGGCACATGTTGAAGGACCCCGGCCTCGTCGTGCGCTACCACGTGGAGACGCACCCGGCACCCGCACGGGCGAACCCGCCGATCGAGATCGACGCGACGATCGACGCGCTCGCCCGCGTGCTGGGTTAGGCCGACACGTGCAGTAGCGCGGCGGCGGCCGTGACCGTGGGCGGCGTCACGGCGATGTCCGCGGCGTGCTGCGCGACCCATTCGCGCGCCAGCCGGGTGCTGTCGTCGATGCCCTGCTGGTCCTGACAGATGGTGACGGCGATGCCACCAGCGGCGGTGCGGGCGATGGTGTAGCTCACCACGCCGGGGATCGAGCGCATCAGCGCCTCGACCTCCGCGGTGCGGGTCGCGAGCCGGTCGAACAGGGCGCTGGCGCCGGCGCCCGAGTATTCACGGATCACCATGTGCATGTCGAGACTCCTTGGGGTAGGGGGTGGTCTCGCGGAAGATGCCGGCGGTACCGGTCGCGGTCAAACGCGCGCCCCCTCGCTCGGTACACGGGTTGGCGTTACATATCACGCACCCTTGGCCGCCGGAGCTGGCCTATGACGCCCCCAGATGGTCGCGCAGCACCCGACGGCGAGGCCGTGGCCCCCGCGGCGCTCCTGGCCGCCCTCAAGGCCAGCGAGGAGCGGCTGTCGTTCGCGCTTGACGCCACGGCCGACGGCGTCTGGGACTGGGACTTCGTGTCGGGCGCGGTCGTCTTCAATGCGCGCTGGGCGGCGATGCTCGGCTACGACCCCGCGGAGCTCGAGCCGCACATCCGCACCTGGGAGCGGTTGGCGCACCCCGACGATGTCCCCATCGCGTATGCGCAACTCGAGGCGCATGCCGCGGGTCGGCTCCCGCAGGTGCAGTTCGAGATGCGGATGCGTCACCACGACGGGAGTTGGCGCTGGATCCTGAATCGCGCGAAGATCGTCGCGCGCGGTGCCGATGGGTCGATCCTGCGCGTGGTGGGCACGCACACGGACATCCACGACGCGAAGCTGCAGGCGGCGCGGCTGGCCGAACAGACCACCTTGCTCGAGACGATCCTTGCGACCATCCCGATCGCGATCGACATCGTGGGCGTGGATGGGCGGATCAGCTATGTGAACCGGGCCTGGGAGCGCATCCTGGGCTGGACGATGGCCGAGCTCGGGGACGCCGATGATTTCGCGAAGTTCTATCCGGACCCCGCGGTGCGGGAGGCGGTGCTCCGCAGTGTCGGCGACGGGTCGCCGGTGTGGCGCGACTGGACGGTGCGGACGCGCGACGGGCGCGATGTCGAGATGTCGTGGAGCAACGCGAAGCTCGCAGACGGGCGCATCGTGGGGATGGGCGTCGATGTGACGTCCCGACGGGCGGCCGAGCGGGAGCGGAAGCGCCTGGAGCAGCAGTTGCAGGAAGCGCAGAAGCTCGAGAGCCTCGGAGTGCTCGCGGGCGGCATTGCGCATGACTTCAACAATCTGCTCGTCGGGGTGCTCGGCAACGCGAGTCATATCGAGGACACGCTGGCGGCCGACTCCCCGCTGCGGCCCTTGATCGCCGAGCTGCGGGTCGCGGGCCTGCGGGCCGCGGAACTGACCCAGCAACTCCTCGACTACGCCGGCAAGGGGCGTTTCGTGACCGGCCCGACGGACGTCTCGGCGATCGTCGAAGAGATGCAGGTGCTGCTGCGGGCGGTGATCAGCAAAGGGGCGACCGTGGAAGCGCTGTTGCCGGACGACCTGCCGGCGATCGAGGCCGACGCCTCACAGCTCCGGCAGGTCGTGATGAATCTGATCACGAATGCATCGGATGCCCTGGGCGATGCGGCGGGGGTCATCCGGCTCCGGACCGGGCGCTGCGTCCCCTCCGACGACTTCCGGCGCCGGGCCGTGGGTGGCCGTGAGCTGGGCCCGGGGGAGCATGTGTTCATCGAGGTCGCCGACACGGGTGCGGGTATGTCAGAGGAGACGCGGCGTCGGATCTTCGATCCCTTCTTCACGACCAAGTTCACGGGTCGCGGGCTGGGACTCGCGGCCACGCTCGGGATCGTGCGCGCACATCGGGGCGCCCTGCTCGTCGAGAGTCGGCTTGGCCACGGCACGACGTTCCGACTGGTCTTTCCCGCGAGCGTGCAATCCGTGGGGAGCAGCGCCGGGAGCGCGCCCGTCGGCAGCATCGAGCACTCGGGCACGGTGTTGGTCGCGGACGACGAGGCGATCGTGCGCACGGTGACCGCGCGCATGCTCCGCCGTATGGGATTCTCGGTCGTCGAAGCCGCCGATGGTGAGGCCGCCGTCGAGGCGGTGCGTGTGGCGTCGCCGCCGTTCCGGTTGGTGGTGTTGGACCTCACCATGCCGGTGCTCTCAGGTCGCGCGGCGCTCCAGCAGCTGCGGCGGATCGATCCTACACTCCCCGTCGTGATCTGCAGCGGGTACACCGAGGACGCCATTGCCTCGGACGACGTGCAGGGCGGGGTGATCGAGTTCGTGCAGAAACCGTTCACCACGGCCGCACTCACGGCCGCCGTCGGGCGGCTGCTCGGGGCTGCGTCGGGCCGCGGAGCATCGCCGCCGCCGCGCGATCACGACGGCACCTGACCGAACGCGCCCGGGCTGTGCGAAGGGAACCAGCGATCGCGGAGCCGGAGCGCGGGTCGCTCGATGGCCTTCGAGAGGAGGACGCCGATGGCGAGTGACCCGCCCACGTAGAGCGCCGCGTAGCCCACGAATGGCAGCGGACCGGTCCCGCGCTCCAGCAGCGGCAGGAACCACAGCAGGACGGGCATGTGCCAGAGGTAGATGGAATACGAGTGCGCCCCCAGTCGCGCGAGTCTCGCGGCGAGACCGCGCGGGGCCACGGGCGTCACGAGCGCGGCCAGCAGCAGCATGGCGGAGCCGAGGGCCAGCACGCTGAACCCCCAGGTGTACAGCAGCGGCGTGGACTCGAGCCGGAACAGGAACGCGGGGGCGAGCAGCGCGGCCCCACAGCTGGCCAGGAACGCCCGTCGTCGGCGCGCGATCGCGAGCAGACGGTCGCGATGGAAGTGGAAGGCGTAGGACAGCAGGACCCCGACGTACAGCGAATCCACGCGCAGATGGGTGGCGAAGTGATGCGTGAGGTGGCTGTAACGGCGCGGCTCGGCCGCGACCTGCGCGACGCGCATCGCGAGGGCCGCCACGATGACCAGTATGGCCACGGTGACCACGGGCCGCAGGGACCGCGCGGGCCCGGATCGCAGGCACAGCGACAGCGTCAGGGGGAGCAGCAGATAGAAGTGCTCCTCGACCGCGAGTGACCAGGTGTGATTCCAGAGGCCGGGGAGGTAGCTCTGCAGGAAGAAGAGTTCCGACACCAGACGCGCTGTCGGCAGCGGTCGACCGGTCGCGAGGTGGACCGCGATGGTCACGACGATCAGCGTGAACAACGGCGGGTAGATCTTCCAGCCGCGCCGGATATAGAAGCGCGCGATGCCCAGACGCTGCCGCGACGCGAACTCCGAGAAGAGCAGTCCTGAGACGAGGAAGCCGCTGAGTACGAAGAACAGGTCGACCCCCACCCACCCGCCCTGCGTCCACAGGGTGAACGGCAGCATCTGCGCGATCGACCACGTATCCGGGGGCGCCTTGAGGTGGCGACCGAGCACGAGCAGGACCGCGACCAGCCGAAGCACATCGAGTCCCGCCAGGCGTGTGGTGTGACGAGCATCACCGGCCGCCATCGGCGCAACGACGCTCGAGGCGGTGGGGTCGGAGACGGGGGGCGCGTGTGGCACGTCGCGAAATGTGCGCGGCGGGCCGGCGACGGGCCAACGGCGGGGTCGCGGTGCAACGACCCCCCGTGCGCCGGACCGGACTTGGCGCTATTCTCCCTCCCAACCAGCAGGTGCTCCACGACCCGCGCCCCCGCTATGGACCCGTCGTCACGTCCCCCCGTGCCCCCCCGAGCTCTCGCGCTGTCGATCGGCGCGCTGGTCGTGCCGGTGGTCGCGGTGGCGCTGTTCCCGGACTGGACGAGTACCGATGCGGGGATGCTCATCTGGTTGACCGCCCTCATCCCCGCGTTCCTGCTGTCGTATTACCGCGGCCTGCGCGGGGTGGCGGTCGCGCTGTCGGGGGGGATGGCGGTGATCACGGCGACGCAGCTGAGCATCGTGCTCTTCGACATCGCGGAGCCGAACTGGACCTTGCTCGCCGCGATCGTGGTCACCTACCTCGCGATCGCGATCGGCATCTCGGCGCTCTCCGAGCTCTTACGCCGGGAGCGGCAGGCGGCGGAGGATCTGGCCATGGTCGACAAGCTGACCGGGCTGCCCAATCGTCGCCACGTCGAGGGGGTCCTCGAGCGCGAGTTCGCCGCGGCACGACGAGGGCGCGGCCTCACGGTCGTCATGTTCGATCTCGATCACTTCAAGTCCGTCAACGATCGCTTCGGTCACGTCAAGGGCGATCTGGTGCTTCGCGAGTTCGCCGAGGTGCTCCGGCAGAGTACGCGCAAGGAGAACCTGTCCGGACGGTTCGGGGGTGAGGAGTTCATCTCGATCCTGCGCGACAGCGACCCGGTGGGCGCTCGCATCTACACCCAGCGCGTCCTGGATGCGCTGGCGAACCGGGCGCTCCCGACCGGTCAGCAGACGGCCAGCGCGGGCATCGCGCACTACGAGAAGGCGATGCGGTCGTGGGAGGTCCTCGTGGATCACGCGGACCGGGCCTTGTACGTGGCCAAGAACGGGGGACGCAATGCGATGGCTGACGCGCCACCGTATACCGATGCCGGGTGAGTCACACCAGGGTCGCGCCTCGGGCGCGGCGTACAGGAGAGGGGTGATGCGGATCAGCAGACACGGTGGGATCGGCGCGGTGCTGACAGTGCTCGCGGCGGGGTCGGGTCAGGCCCAAGGCCGCGCGCCGGACCACTGGCAGGTGGTGCGCGACCCTGCATCGTCGGCCGCGACGTCGGCGGCGAGCGACTCGGTGTTCTTCGTGTCGATGGCCCCCGGCTGGCATGTGACGATGGGGCCCGGCGCGGTGCTCTTCGATCCTCGGCGCATCGCTGACGGCCGCTTCGAGGTGGAGTTCGAGTTCCACCTGTTCCCCGGGTCGTCCAACGCCGCCGCCGGGTTCTTCGTCGGAGGTCGCGACCTCTCGGGCGCCGGCCAGCGCTACACCGCGTTCGTGATCCGCGCGGACGGATCCGCTGCGGTGATGGTCCGCGACGGCGCGCGTGACACCGCGCGCCTGCCGTGGACCCCGGTATCCGCGATCGCCACGCCCAGTGGCAACGCGACCGGTCGCAACGTCCTGCGACTGGCCATGGATTCTGCGGGAGTGCACTTCACGGTGAACGCACGCCCCGTCCACTCGTTCGCGCATGGCGAGCTCGCACTCGACGGTCACTTCGGTCTCCGAGTTGGCCGCGACGTCAACGTGCACGTGACGCGGCTGGACCTGTTGCAGCGACTCGCGCCGGTGCCCGCAGGGAAGTAGGCGCGACCTACGGCCGTCGGCGCGCGCGGAGCGACGACGCGAGGGCGACCCCCCCAGCGAGTACCCCCAGAATGCCCAGCGTGCCGTGCCCCCGCAGCGACCAGCGGTGCTCGAGCAACTGTTGCGCGTGCGCGGCGTGGTAGGCACCGGAGGCCCGCGTGGCGGAGTCCGGTTGGGTGGCGGCCCATCGCCCGTAGGCGACATCGCGCCGAGCCGAGCGTTCAGTGAGGACCGAGAGCCCAGCGCACCCAAGGACGGTGGTGAGCGTCAGGGCGCGGATGAGTGGATGGTTCATCGAGCACCTGTGCCGCTCTCGGCGGCGTCGAAGAGACCGGCGGCGATCACCCGTTGTACGCGCCCATCGTCCCGGAACCCCGGGCCGAGGCAGAGGAGGTCCGGGTCACCGCGCCAGTCCGCGCGGCGCGCTCGCGTCAGCGCGGGCGATGGGAGCAGACGGAACCCCGCGTCGGTCAGCTGCTCCACACAGTGACGGTCGGCGGACGCATGGTGCATCGCGATGAGCAACACGACGTCGGCCGGCAGCACGGACAGCATGCCCGCCACGACGCTGCCTTCGGCACCTTCGGCGTCGATCTTCACCACCGTGGGCGCGCGAAGCTGTCCCGATGTGACGAGTGACGCGCCGGAGCAGACCGTCACGGTCTCGCAACCATCACCGAGACTGTGCATCTTCGACGTGGGGCCCCCGCCGAACGGCGCCGTCCCGGTGAAATCCGACAACGCGCAGTGTCGGACGTCGACGTTGCGTGCCCGATTCCAGCGGACGTGCCGCAACAGGATGCGCCCGTTGCGCCGATCGGGCTCAAAGGCCACGACGGCGCCGGTGGGGCCGACGCGCGCGGACGCGAGCAAGGTGACATAGCCGTGGTGCGCGCCGATATCCCACACGCAGTCGCCCGGCGACATCAGGCTACCGAAGAGCTCCATCTGCTCGCGGGCACGACGCCCGCTGGCATAGCCACTGCCGGCACTGACGGCACTCCACCAGCGTCCACGGTTGGGGCCCGTGATGATGGGGACGGGACAGCGCTCGGTGAGCGGGTCCAACACGCGACGAGCCGCAGGAGGGATACGCATCGGGCGGAAGATGCGGGTGCGCCCCCCGTAACACAACGGCGGCCGCCGGTCGAGCTCTACGCGCCGTCCAAGGTCGCGCGAATGGCCCGGCTGAGCTCGACCATGGTCGATGGCTTCTCGATCCAGACGATGGGCTCGAGGTCGCCCGCGTACCCCTCGCGCGCCGCGAAGCCCGAGACGTCCGTGACGGGGCGCTCAGGACGGATCGCGCGCAGCGCCCGGACCAGGTCCAGGCCATCCAGCTCGGGCATGGAGCAGTCGGTGACCAGCGCGGCGAAGTCGTGGGGCGTCGCGCGGAACGCCTGCAGGGCGGCCGTCGCACTGGTGAACTCCGTGCAGTGGTATCCCATCCAGCGCAGCGAGCGACCGAGTACCGCGACCAATGCGGGCTCGTCATCCACCAAGAGCAGCCGTTCGCCGTGCCCGCGCTGGATCACGGCCTCAGCGGCCACGGTCACCGGCTCGTCGGCGACCGCGGGGATCACCAGGGTGAACGTGGTGCCGACGCCGACGGTACTCTCCACGCTGATCGCGCCACCGTGATCCCGGACGATCCCGTGGGCGACCGCCAAGCCGAGACCAGTGCCGGCGTCGCCCTTCGTCGTGAAGAAGGGTTCGAACAGGTGCTCAAGGACCTGTTCGGACATGCCGACACCGTTGTCGCGAACGGTGAGCTGGACGTAGTCGCCGGGCGGCACGCCCAGGTCGTCGGCCTCACGCCGCACGCGGCGGATCGCGAGCTGCAGCACGCCGCCGCGGTCGCGCATCGCATAGACGGCATTGGTCCCCAGATTCACGAGGACCTGATGCAGCTGCGACCCATCGGCCAGCACGGTCTGTCGGTCTCCCCCGTCGTCCACCTGGAGCGTCACGCCCGACGGCAACGACACACTCAGGAGTTCCGCGACCTCGCGGACGAGCGGGCGTACATCAAGGACCGCGCGATGCGACCCCGACTGTCGGCTGAACAGCAAGATGCGGCGGACCAAGTCTTTCGCACGGGCGCTCGCGGTGACGATCTCGCGGATCTCGTCGGCGACCGTAGCGTCCGGACCGAGTTGCTGCGCCGCGAGCTCGGCATTCCCCGCGATCGCGGTCAGGATGTTGTTGAAATCATGGGCGATGCCCCCCGCGAGCCGGCCCAGCGCATCGAGGCGCTGCGCGTGCCGCAGCTGGGCCTCCGTCTGGGCGCGGCGCTGCTCAGTGCTGCGT
>ERZ1066135.768-NODE-768-length-14683-cov-10.077728_pt1 | contig 14683 bp, 14 predicted proteins | sample MGYA00382782_ERZ1066135 | MGnify/ENA primary metagenome ERZ1066135 (study PRJEB33369, sample SAMEA5778365) | biofilm metagenome | biome: Industrial cooling water; feature: Water cooling tower basin; material: Biofilm | place: United Arab Emirates | collected...
CCTGAAGTTGTAAAGCTGCTGTGGAGTTACATAAAGACCAATGATCTTCAAGACAAGGCTGACCGTAGATTTATTATTTGCGACGATCCATTGATGGCCATATTTCATAAAAAACGGATAAGCTGTTTTGGAATGAACAGGCTTCTTTCTAAACACTTAACAGAAACATCTGAAGAGGAAGCTTCCGTCAAAGATGATTCAATGACTGAACCATCTTTACATGTAATCAGTGTTCCTGACGAATGGGTGAATCTCGGTTTTCATGTAAAGAAATCAACATATCATGAATTGCAGATTCAAATTCTTTCACTTTTGGGGCCTCATCGAAGTTCTGAAGACCCTGATATGATAGAAAGGCCTAAAGACGAAAACTTGGTGCGGCATCTAATGCGCAATAGGATGACTTGTTCAGTTTTTGACATTCTAAAAGAAGTTCGGTGTGTATTACAGAATCAATTAAAAAACAGCGACGTGTAGAATTGTGTAAACAAACAAATGTTGGCGGCAATTTTGATTCTGCTGAAATTTCTTTCCTACACAAGTGCCATCGACTATTATATTACATCTCCGTATGATGCAATTTCTTGGACAATAGGCAAGGAAGCAACTGTAACCTGGAATATTCTGCCTGGCGGTCCCGTTATTGAATCGATAAATGTTGATCTCATGGACGGCAATGACATGTCGGCCAATGTGGTTTGCAATATCGCCACTGGGCTGCCGCCCATCGCAACATCAGCCACCTGGGTTGTTCCTAATAGCTTGATGCCCGGAAAAACATATTTTGTTAGGATTTCAAGCCCTTCTTTGTCTGTCCAAAGGTACAGCCATCGGTTCTCCATAGTGGGATCATGTTCTACTGTCTCGTCAGTTTCTTCTGCCTCCTCCAGAACATCACAAACATCCTCTTCGAGTATCGGGATTAGCTCTTTGACTTCTTTAAAATCTAGTTCGTCTTTAACAAAAACAATATCAGATGACGAGCCGAACACTAGTTTATTGCCAAGAACCAGGGAGGGCAATTTGGCACATACACCTACTTTGACAGGAATCCAATACCTGGTTGTTTTGTGCTTAGGAGCCCTGCTGTTGTTAGAGTTTTGAGAACACAAAGAATTAAAAACTGTAAAGATGACCACTAATATATTTTGCCACGATTCTCTTGACGATGTCTCGCCAATTGAATACGAGCTCTTTGAATGCTTTCAGACTTGCAAGAACGTATATTCGACAGGTCTTCCAGGAAGTCTCAAAGTACAAGCACTGGGACATTTTTATCATATACTGGTCACTGGTTCTGAAGATTCTTTTCGCTTCTTCTTTATTCACTCCGATTTAAAAGAGTTTCTAGGTGGATACATCATAAAAATCATGTCTGATGAGAGGCGCCTATGTGGTAGCTCGCACTCTTACATGAACAAATTTTTAGAGTATTTTTTGCCCTCCTTGTCATATACACCAAGTACTTTGATAGATGTGTGTAGTGCTGTCCTTTCCAGCGCTCTCATAAAAGATGAAGAAGTAGTATTTGGGTCATACTCCAGAACACTTTTAAAAGCCATGGTTTCTTACCTCGTGACTAACCACGAGCACAGTTCCATCCATGATAGATTATTATATTTGTGTGTATTTGTATGTTCTCGTCGAAATGAACTTGTTGATTCTAGTCCATCTATTGACCAGGCTCTTAAAATTCTGAGAATTCGAGATCAGCCGATTGGAAGAGAGCATATTAGGCTTCTGATGGGTATGTGCAGCGATAAAAACTCCACCTCAATATTTGAATCAGAATATTTACACAAATGCATGTCTGATGTTTCAAAAGATTTCTTGCTTATATTATTGATTCATCCTAGTTTGAGAAACTTAATGCAGTTTTTGACCACAATAGACCATTTTGATTTTTTTCTCAAACTCGTGGACATCGATAATTTGGCGACCGATTTCAAAGTCGAATTGATAAGATATATTGTACGTTGTGATGATGCATCGTTTATAAAAAATGCAGCCAGAAGATGGGAGCTTGTTTATGCCCTCTTTAGGAGCATTAAAGACATTTATGGTCTTGCTCAAGCGAAGATGGCCGTATATTATGATTGGATATTTAAGAACCCTCATGTCCAAATCGAGAGTTTAAGAGTCGGGTACGAGCTAATTTTTGGTGGTCGCCAGAAAAATGCAATGGCTGCATTATCACTATTAGAGTTCCTCTATATTTATTCTCGGATCTTTGACCCATCTTTCAATAGTGGCACCAACATAAAAGGAGTATTCGAAGTTTTAATATCTCGCGGGTTTTCCATGGAACTTAGCCAACTTCCTGACGCATACTTCGGGTCTTATTTTGAAAATATTATACGAAAACGTAAGAGAACAGTACAAAATGCTCTCAAATCCGAGAATTTGTCAGTATCTGATGATATTGTGAAACTGTTTCTTCCTTTGAAGATTGCTTTGAAGAGATTGAAAGAAAAATACTTGAAGGAAATCAGTCTTTAATTACAACATCATAGGGGAAAGCATTTCTGGAGAATTAAGAACAAAGTCACTAGGTTCAATGGCTTCTTCTTGACCGTTGATTATGTCGAAGCGCAAACTTGAAGATCCCAGCATATAACTTTCTTGAAAAATCTGACTTCTCATTTTATCTTGAAACTCCTTGTCGACACTTTTCACAAAAATGAAGTTATTTTTGATTTCCTATAATGAATTCAAACTTGGTACCAAATTTTGTGTTAATGGATGTTTAACATTCAATTCATCTGCAATATGCCGGGAATTCCAGGCCAAAGAAGGTGCCTCACTGGTGTCTTTAGAAGTGGCCATGCGTAGAACAGGGGTCAATACCCATATTCAAACAAAAAGACAACCATTATGCAAAACAGCAACAGAGACTCTCTTAAAGGCTTCAACTCGGATTTGGATAAGGCTGATAATACCTTTGAGTCGTGGAAAAAGTACGTTCTTGGTCAGACCGGTAAAACCGAAAGTGGACTTCCTTTTTCCTATAAAGATGCCACGCATGCCCAACCCGCCTCTCTTCCTGGTGCACGGAATGGATGGTTAGAATTTGCAAACCTTAATGATATTGGTTTGTTCAATTCCTCATCGGCATCTTGGTGGGAAACAATGGGTCTCACAAGAATGCAAAGATATTTTGCGTTTGGCGTTTGCGTTATTGGCGCTGTCATTTTGTTCATGATTTCGATGCTGTATCTGCCTCTCGCTGTTTTACGCCCCGCGAAGTTCTCTGCACCGTACTGTCTGGCAAGTCTTTTAATTTTTGGCAGCTTTGGATTTTTACAAGGTTTCGTTAGCTATGGAAAGCATTTGATTTCCCGCGAAAGAATGCCGTTCACCACATTATTCTTTGGGACCACCATCTTTACCTTATATAGTGCAACTCAAAATCTGGGATATATTCTTACCGTTGTTGGAATCGTCTTGCAACTAGTGTGCCTTGTTATCTACGTCGTTAGCTATATTCCTGGAGGACAATCGGGAATATCAGTGATGTCCTCAATCCTGGGCACGTCTATTAGGTCTCAATTTTCCTCTTGATACAGTAGTACCTTGGTTAATAAATCGTAAATGTTTATAACCAAGCCCGTTTGTGTGTCGCGGTTTTTCTCAAAAAATGGATGCAGAATAGATTCTGATTCAAAAGCACTCTTTCGTCGTTTAGATCTTGAAGGTGTCATTGGGGCCGATCTTAATGATGGACTGTCGATGTTCTGTGCAAAAACTGGCCCCCCTATGGGATTAGAAGAAATCGCCATGGAAGCGAAGTGCATGCTGTCGACTGTTCATGTTCTTACTTGGCGAGGTATACTTAAGACGTTGATGTGTCATCCATATTCAGCCGAGGAGGAGGAGTTTAGAATCACAGTTGTAAATAGCACCTTGTTTATCGAGCGCCCAGAGTCTTCTGATTCAAGCAATGAGTCGTTTAAACACATTGCGCAAACATACTATGGGTTTCGTTTTGAAACTGTCTGCCTGAAGAATGACCATACTGGGCTTAAGGATGAATATACGGATAACAGTATTGAATGGATTCACGTGTACAAAGCAAGACTAGGTAATATTAATATGGTATACGGTGCTGAGATAGACGGCTTAAATGATTCGAATGATAGTCTTGTCGAATTAAAGACGACATTTATATCTTGTGGCGGGCATAATAACAATCTTTTCCTGGAAAAGCTGATGCACTATTGGGCACAGGCCTATTTAGTTAATGTAGAGAGTATTATTGTTGGATTCCGTGATGAAAAAGGTATAATATCAAAAGTTGAACGAATTCAAACCGACAACATACCAACTATGGTCCACGGGAAAGTGAAATGGGATCCTCATGTGATGATCAAACATTTATACCAAGTTCTGGATGCCATAATGAAAAAATCTAAAGTCAACAATCAGGGATCATTTCTGTTAAAACTACTGTCCAAAGGCAAGTTCCTGATTGAAGAGGTAGAAATGGACGAAAGTTCTGAAAATAAGTTTACTAAGGTATATCGTCAAACGGGCTAGTATCCTGCAAAGCCGAAGTCAAAAGATCGCCTATCAAAACGTCTTTATTGTTGACAGATGAACATTCGATTGAGTTCATAATTGACATGAGCGCTCGACGCTTGGCACAAACCTAGGAATTCAAACATAATAAATACCTGCAGATGTTTCGAAATTGGAATTATATTTCCCCTTAAAAACTCTCTGCTAAATTTGCATTCCCCGCTTAGCAAAGCAGCTCTCAGTTCGGAACGAGCTAAATGAGAACACTCTGCCGTTCTTCCCCCATGAACGTCTTCAAACTTGCCACTGCAGTAGTCAAAGTGATGGATCAACTCATGGTTTAAGGCATCCGCATGCTCCACAAAAGAATTCAGTCTATTCGCGCATAGAGAGATCTAAATTGTAAAAGTACTTCTGAAATTTACACTTTTCAATTCAGATGATCTATCATAGTATGCCGAAAATAGGTCGGACTCGTCACAAATCCGACACTCAATAGACACCTTTTCGTAATTTTTCGTTTTCTTTATAGCGTTGAGCAGAAAAATTGTCTTCGGAGAGTCGGTTAGCAGATGACGGACTATTGATTCACATGCTGTTTGCTGCTCGTTCATGACACCCCTGAGAAGTTGATGGACCAACAACGGGAGCGGTTATGTGATCGGGTGATACCTTCAAGAATACGCACATCTGCGTATGAGCGTCACAAGCAGATGATCCAGTTATATCAACAACCGGAAATACTCAAGACGAAAGTGATACCGAAATCGGACTTAGAAGAACTTAAAGAGCACTTTAGGTTCGTGCTACCCGAGATTCCAGAGGGTTGTCAGGATGCAGCATGGCAGCTGCGAATGGTCAGGCAGTATTACAACGCACTTTTTAAAGAATACGCTATCTGCGATCTCTCAAAAACCACCATAGACGGAGTTGTAGCGATGCGGTGGCGAACTGAAGCAGAAGTAATATCTGGCAAAGGCCAGTTTGAATGTGGAAATATAACTTGTGAAAACGCTTCGTCTTTGACAGATGTAGAAGCTAATTTTGTGTACTTTGAGCAAGGTATCAAAAAGAACGCTTTGGTGAAACTGTCTTTGTGCTGTAAATGTCTTGATATCATTGAATCTCACTAATATTCATAGTGGAAGGTCTCCATTGTTTTAATAGGTGAATACAAAGTCTTTCAGTTTGCTTCCGCTCTTGGTTATGGTCGTGCGAACAAGGTTTTTGTCGGACTCGAAATCTTTTCGCAGACGCTTGATCGACTGTGGCCCGGAGTAGAAATAAATCAACCAATATGCGCCTTGCGTGTGATATTCACTACCGGCTTTCATCCGGTACGGCAGAGCCTTCGTGCCCATGTATTTGATGTCCTTTATAAGCGAGTTTTCTTTGAATATACGAGTGGCTGTCTTTTTAATGGTTTCGTGTAGGAATGTGCTCTGAAGTGAAGTCTGAATGGGGACTTTGGAGATTGAAAGAAGTTCATAGAGTGGCATCCTCAAAAACAAAATTTAATATATTTGAGAGATCAATGTTCAGCCCCGCATGAATCTTGCCCAAATATGCAGCAGCAGCACAGATCCAATAAAGATGAGACTGAGCACCAAAACCACGATGGGATCCCTAAATACGCTGTTACGGGTACATCATGAAATCTTACACTTTGATGCCTGGAGTGTCATCAGATGAATACATCTTCAACAGACCAGCCGCGCTACCGGCTCGGGACGTCGATGGCGAAGAGACCTCGTTCCCACCAGTCCTCCGTTGTCTATTTTGTCAATACATGAATAAAGTGACATTGTTACCTAAGACGCGCCAATGCAGATGAAGACGATGAAGCACCAGAGCTCACGGGGGATTCAGACGCCATGCCTTGCCTAGTACTTTCAAATTAATGGTCTACTCGCAGGGGTTACTTTGTAGGTCACACCATATGGACAATGAGAGTGGTTCTTTAAAAATCGTTCAGATTCGCTTTCAAGACTTGAAGAGGACCAACACAGATTTTATTCATAAAATATTCAGCCCTTTATACAGTGTGAATAGTGTGGATGATCTCAAAAGAAAGCTGTCCAGTATAATGCACAAAGTGAATCGCCTCAGTATCTTCAAAGAAAGCTCAATCGACATTACCGAGAGCGACTCTTCATCTGAAGGACTCGTTCTGACTTTTAGGGGGATAGAGAAGAACTATTCACTGAAGGCTGGTACTGAAGTGCAAAAAGACGATGTGGCATTTCGATTCGGAGGGCATTGGATAAACATACTCGGAAAAGGCGAGTCTTTGGAGGCCAATGCTTCGTATGGACTAGCTTGCACCACACCGCTGAGTTTATCATTCAAAAAGCCATTATATGGAGATCCAGATCGTGTTTTAGAATTCTTTTTGTCAAGCTGCTCATCTGGACGTCAAATATGGCAGCCATACAAATGCAAAACTGATCAGGCCGGCTCAGCAATTTCATTTCCTTTGGGAGACAATGGCACAAATGTCTTAAAAGCTGTCATTTGTCAGCGAACTGCATACGATTTCATACCTACGTCCAGCCCTTCATATTTGAACCACGCAGGCACGGTTGTGAAAGCATCATTAATTAACCAGTCTGCTTTCGATCGTCGGGACGATCGAGTTCTTCCGACAAAAGGGAGTCTTTGGAAACATCAGACAGAAATTTCCACCATACAAGGTAACTGCAATTTTATGAAGCAGGAAGCTTACGGCCAAATCTTGTTCCCTATCCACCGACTACTTACCTTGGGCATCAGTGGGAGATGTGGATTCATCAAAGTGGTCAATGGGAATCACAATCTTTTGTCGTCGCTAGACAAATTCCATATGGGAGGTCCTAACTCTATAAGAGGCTTTCAGGTCAACTCTTTGGGTCCCAAGGAGGCATCTAACACTTTGGGAGCAACCTATGTTGCTGAAAGTTGTGTTAATCTATCATTTCCTTTGTCAGAGTCCCTCAAAATCGTCCGAGGACATTTGTTTTTGAATTCCGGTGTTCTCACAAACCAATTGAGTCACCTTACTAGACAAAAGTTGTACTCTTCATTTGGTTGTGGAATCGTAGCCAACCTAGGAGGAGCGCGCTTTGAGATGAATGCCTGCTACCCTGTTGTTAACAATAGTTTATCCTATGACGATATTACACGCCCATCAATACAAATTGGGATCGGAATGGACTTTTTGTGAAAAATAAACCCAATTTGTTTGCCGCCCCAGCTCGCCATTATTTTTTCATGCTCAAATTTGGCAAAAACAAGAACGAACTTAATTTAGCATCTTGTTCAGAAGACGTGGTCAATAATGCAAAAAAGCGACTCGCCGAAAATAAACTGGACGAATCTATCTCTTTGTTTTCAAAGGCCATAAGAATGTCTTCAAAGCCTGATTTGAAGGCTCTCGAAGGACGGATAGTTTGCTGGGAACGTACCGGACAACTTGATAAAGCCTTGATTGACGCAAAGTTATTGATTGATGAGTACCCGATGGCTGCCCAAGGTTATTTGCGGTCTGGAAAGATATTGAGGTTGATGGGACGAGTTGATGAAGCTATTGCTGTATATATTCTAGGGCTTGAAAAAGTACGCGAGGGCGAGAAATTGCGATGGGAAATTGAGCGGCAACTATACGTATTGAATCCTCAATTGCAATCCTCCACAATCTCCCAACTATCATATGATGTCGCAAAACACATCGTGGCGTATATCCAGGATCCAAAACATATTGCCTTTAGCAGCAGACTGTTCTATAAAGCTTTGAAGGCCGCCTCAAGAAGCAGCGCATTTTTGACCATCAACTCCAAATCGAGAGCCGATCAGGTAAAAAGACTCCTTGTGGATAGCGAGGCGGACTGCTTGATTATTCAAGGACCAGTGGCGCTGAAGAACGTACTGCTCAGCGTCAAGGCAGGTATTCAAGTGGCAGTAAAAAGTTGCACATTCGAAAACTGTCTGCAAGTGGACCCATTCGAGCTATCACGCGCCTTCTCGTTGCACTTTTTAAAAAACGTCACCAGATTGACCATCATCGGGCAAACTTCTGATGTTTTGCTGTCCTATCTCTTGACCAGATTGAAATACATTCAGGGATTGTTTATCAGGGATCTAGATACTAGCCTCCCAGATACTGTTGAGCTCCCGCGTCTAGATCAATTTGTCTGCATTAATTCACCACATTGTAAATGGCCTGCGGGAATTTCTCACGACATATGCAACATGAATACGTATTTTATCGACTCTGTGACCAGTGCAGTAATGGCCCGCCGAGTTGGTCGCATTTATGTGGAGAGTATGACTGAGCTGGAGGAGAAACTAAGCGGTCGAAAAGAAATCAACTTTCTCGACCTCATTCTTGCCCCTCAAAATCAGATTCAGCTCGTCTTGGGAGACTTTGACATCCCAAAAATCATAATTTCCAATTGCACTAGTTTTGCGGATAGTCACAGTGTAAAGCTGAAAGAAGTATACCTCAAAAACTGTCTTGTTGATGACATTCCGTGGAGCAAGTTTATGAACCTGAATACCGTATGGCTGGAGGGCTGCATAAATGGAATCAGTGAATCGTGCGTCAGCGAATTGGCTCTTAATCCAAATGTGAGGGAAGTGGTTGTTTACAATTCGAGCTTTCGAAATCCATCGGCCCAAGCAACTTTATTAAACATGGCCAGCAAATTCAAGGTGCTTGGGGTGGTAGAGTGTGGATGGGCAACAGGAGTGACGTTTTGGCCTTCCAATACTAATACCATACTCGTGCGAGACAAAGATGAATTTGAATTTATTAAGAAGAAGAGGTGGGATGTATGGGAGCTGACTCGTAAACAGCAGTCTCAGTCATGAACCAGTGTGTAGTCACAGCACCACGGTGCTCATACGGCAATTCCTATCTTTTTTGTTCGTTTCTTGGTTTCATTCATCATCGACAGGCCAGGGTGGGGGTGTACACAGGTTTTTTATTGTTGCAAAAATAGAAATTTACAAATAAGAATCAATTATAAATGGTAAAAGGGCCGCTTCACCTCGATGCCCTTTTCCGACAATGCGGCCGTCAAGTCTTCCATAGTCAGGGTCGCCTTTTTGGCCGAAGTGTTGCTGGCGCGGCTGATGCGCAGACGCTGATGCGCCATTGCGTCCGTGGCCACATCGGTGACAAACTTTTGGGCGACTAGGGCCACCAGCTTCTTTAGGCGCACGTCGTCGCACTGCAGGCCGGCGCGGGTAAAGTGATAGTCAAGCAATGCATCCGGTATGATGGGGTTGAAGGTGTCCAGGGCTGCCAGCAGCTCCAAAAGGTCCACGTCGTTCTGGTCTGTTTGCTGCTCCATGTGAGGAAGAATTAACGCGACCGGGGCTAGGCTGCGTGTGTGCAGAGAAGAAGTAAAGAAGAAGCGAGATGATCTTTGACGAGTTGCGAGACCGGGAGGAGGAGTATAAATTATTGGAGAGCAGAATAAATTTGAATGCAAACCAGCAAAGCGCGCGCTTCCAATCCAGCTCCATCGAAGATTTCTGCGAAAAGGTAGAGGCCGTGTGCGAGCCGGGGAACCGCTCCATCTACACCTCGCCCGCCTTTTCCTATCTGCAGGCCCGCCTCACCGGCAAGACCAGAATGCTGCTAGCAAAGAAGCGCGGCATCTTTAGTTTGTATTTTACGTGCCGTTCGTTCAGACCGGCCGGTGCGTTTGACGGCTTCTTGAGATGGTTGTGGCACGGCCGGAACGAGCAAGAAACCGCCCAGGTCCTCGTCAAAATGATTTCCATTTTCGCCGAGAAAATTATCAAAAATCAGCTGGCGGCCGGCGGCTACACCGAAGATCAAGTCTTCCCAGACGGCTTCGACGAAATTTTGAAGAGCAGCCCCCAAACCGATCTCGGGGAGCGGCTCAAGCAGATCCACACCATCTCCACCGCCAAGCCCGACCATGGCCGAATAATCGTGGCCTTTGACGATGCAGCCTCCTTGCTTAATAGAAAGGCGACGATGTTTGTGGAGAGGCGGGAGAAGCGGACGGCAGTGAAGGTGAACATGCTGCGATGGCTGCGACACTGCATTTCGAGCGAGGTGTGTGGGGACACCTTTTGGGAGACGCCGTTTGTCTTTTGCGATTCGTCCCCCGAAATCGACAAGACCGAACCAATCCGTCGCGGAGAGAGCGCCGTGATCGGGGAGGAGAGTCCTCGCGTCTTCATGCCGCTCATCCTGCACGACTCGTTCGACCTCTTTGTCGACCGGGTCGCTGCGAGCACGTTCGAGGTGAATACGCGCATGGCCTGGCAGGACCATCTCCGAAGCGACCAGTATCTGATAGACCTGGCATTTTACGGCCGCGCCGCCTGGGGCTCACTGACCTGCGCCCTGTTGGAGGAGAAGCCGGTTATCGAAGAGGCGGTCGTCATTTTCACACGCGCCGTCTGCTTTCCAATCTCGCTGATATGCGAGGAGCGACTGGACGTTTTGAAGATCTTGACCAGCATGGACCTGAGTAGTCCGTCGTACCACTTCCAGGCTGCCGTCATCCTGGTCCTGGCGAGTACATTCGCCGTCTTTGACGTTCATTCGACGAATCTGAATTTGCTGTATGCGAAGCGGTGCTTGTGCGAGCTTTTGGCCCTGGACATGGACGGGCGGGTATGTTTCTCGACGTTCCCGTCGGAGCCGCTTGTCTCTTGCAACTATGCCTACCCGATCGTGGGGAGCGAAAAACTGTTTTCCCGTCTCATCCACGCCGCCGCCGAGTATCACCGAAACGAGATCATCACACTGGACAGCGCACAAGTCTTTGTCATCCAACTGATTGCGTTTTACGCTCTCCAGTCGACTGAGGTTGCCGACAATGTGCGCTGGCAGATGGTCTGTCTTGCCTGCGATCCCTTAAAGACGTGTCTTCCGAGGAAAGCAGAGTGCTTTTTGGAAAAGATTTTAGGCAAATCTTTGCTGTCCAAACTGACAAACGTGCAGTCCCTGATAAAGGGGACCATGGCTGCGTCCCATTTTGCCACACTCGACATGGACGACGTCGTCGAGGAGCTGGGCCAGCGCGGCTTCATGCCCGTCAACACAAAGTCGGCGATCAACTGTCTCGACACGGTGCAGCTGGCTCTGAGCGTGGGCCGTTTGATTGGCAGGAATGCGATCGGAGTGGTTGCTGAGCCATGGCGTGGAATCGACATGATCGTTCCAGTGGCCTGTGTAAATGGGCAGCTCGGCTGCGTCCTGGCCTGCACCGCCGGAAAGACTGTCGATGGCGTAGAGAAGGAAGACCTCTTGGACCAGACCTTGCTGGATCTGATCAATGTCGACCCGACTATGCTGCTAGCTGCCCCCAATCCCCCACCAAAACTGGCTCTTCCTGCCCTGGGCATCGTCTTCAAAGACCTGGACAGCCTCGACCACACCGTCTCCTTCAAGCAATTGGGCGATGCAGTGCGTGTGACCGTAACCGGGGTGCCACCCTGGCTCGCCGCATCACTGTCCTCCAGCATTATCGACATTGCTTCTCTATGGAAGTCTCTCGATTGACAGGGCGTGTGCGTGTGTTGACTCTTCTTAATATCCGCCATGACAGTAAAATGATTTATATTCGTTTCCACCGGCCAAGGTCACCCAGGCATTGCGGACACCGGTGTCGAATGTCGTGCGCTACCCTGCACGCAAACAATGCACACCCTGGCACCAAACCCACCCCGAACACGGGCACCAAAAACGCCGACACTGTCATGCCGACTGTGTATGCGCGTCCGGGGACCCGCTCGCACCGCGTCACCACCAGACACTTGCACATTATACACCTGACTATGGTCGGTTCCGGCCCAAACTTTATCGAGTGCGAGCAAGGTATCGCAGGGTGCGAGTCATCGCGAAAAGAATTTTTATTCAGCTGGTCGTTCAAGGAGATCTCCTGGCTCTCCACTTCCCCTTCATATTCGTCCAAAACACAAAAACCCATGCGCGCAAATTAATTATTATTGAATTTGGCATAGAGCTCGACCTGCTGATCGTATTCCTTCAAGGCCTTTTTCCTTGCGCTCTTTGACAGTTCCTGGCCGTCGGCAGCATGGGTCGGGACACCATTTTCGTCAAACTTTGAGTACGCCGGATTGTCGATAAAGAGTTTGGAGGGGTGAATCTGGGCCTTGGCTGCCTTTGCCGCAGCCCGTTCAGCCTGCTGCTGCTTTAACGACAGGGCAGCCGTCTGGGCGCTCAAATCTTCTTCGGCGTTCTCGTTGCCATCAGCGGCCACGGGAGATTCCAGTAATTTGACGACAGAGCGGAGACCATCAGCGCGATCCTCAAAGACGACACCCAGCTTGGCAAAGGCAGATCGAAGCTCATCAGAGGCAACGAAAAAGTCCTTTGGCTTGCAGTCTGCCTTTTTGGCGATGATGCGCACCGAGTCACGGAAGGCCCCGACGGCATCGAGGATGCCCTGCAGACGCGCTTCATTGACCGAAGCTGCTTGCGTTTCCTGACCCTTCAGGCCCAGCCCGGTGACACCGAACGAGTTGAGCATCTTGGCGACGTAGCCGCCGATGAACTTGAGGACATCCGGAGCGGCGTTCGCTCCCTTCTCCTTCATGTAAACGTTTGCCTTGTTGATCAGGTCAAAGAGGGCGGACATGACGGAGGGAGTGTCGAACGAGTCGCACAGAGCATTGTGGACGCGATCCTGCGTCTGGTGGGCGAACCGCAACAATTCCTTTTCGAGTGATCCGAAATTGTTTTCTCCCTCCACCAATTGGCGGTACTCGGCCACGTGGACGTTCAGATTGGCGAAAAACGAGACCAACGTTGCCTCGGCCGAAATGGCACTCACCATCGACGACTCTTTGAAGGTGAGGGGGGCGTTCCACTGGTGCTGCAGGAACATGATGCGCATCTGCCGGGCCGTGTACCGCTGCAGACAGTCCTTGACGGTGATGAAATTTTTCAAAGACTTGCTCATCTTGTGGCCCTCAATGTGCACGTGGCCGGCGTGCAGGAAATAATTGACCCATTGGCAGCACCCCGAATACGCCTCTGCCTGGGCCAGCTCGTTGTCGTGGTGGGGAAAGGCCAGATCGATGCCGCCCGAGTGAATGTCCAAGGTGCCGGGAGAGACGGCGCCAGCCATTGCGCTGCACTCAATGTGCCAGCCGGGCCGGCCCTGTCCCCACGGACTCGCCCAAAACGGCTCACCCGGCTTGCTGGCCTTCCAGAGGGCAAAGTCGCGCGGGTCCCGCTTCCCACCCAGCTTCATCCCCAACGCGCCCTCGCCCTCCTCAAACAGCTTTGGGTTGCCGGCGTTCCACGGGCACAGCTTGGCATAGTGGTGGTGGCCACAGCCCTTGAAGGCCGCCACGTCAAAGTAGACGGAGCCTTCGTTGGTGACGTACGCGAACCCATTCTTCATGATTCCCTCGACATATTCGATGATCTCTGGAATGTACTCGCTGACGCGCGTCATCACGTCCGGAGGAAGCACGTTCAGCTGCTGCATGTCAATCAAGAAATCGTTCTCCCAGTAGGCGGCCAGCTCGCGGCTGATCCGCGGATCATTCACAGTGGACCCTTTTAGAGCGTCCAAATGGGGCGACAAAATGTCCTGGAAAGCATCCAACAGATCAGCAGAGCTGGCATTTGACTGAGCCGAGTTCACAGCCGATTGGGCTTTCAAAGCGGCGTCCAGGTGCATCAGTCCCTTGGCGTCATCAGCCGCCGCCAACTTTTCCTTCAAACCGGCGTGCCATTCGTTATCAGATACATTGACGGAAAACTTTTGCGAGACAAAGTCGGCCAAGAGAGCCTTCAGCTGAGCCTTCAAACTTTCAGACACCGTCGGGTTCTCCCTCGCAAACTCCTTGAACAGAAAAGCCTGCCTGGCCCGCAGGATAATCTTGTCGTCAATGTCGGTGATGTTCATGATGTAGAGAATGTCATAGTTAAAGTAGTCCTGGAGGATGCGCCGGATTATGTCAAAGGTGACATAGTTGCGGGCGTGGCCCAAGTGGGCGGCGTCGTACACGGTCGGCCCGCAGTTGTACCAGGTGAGCCGGTTCGAGCCGTCCTTGGTGACAAACGGCACCTTGGTGCGGGTCAGGGTGTTGAAGACGTGCAGCTTGGCGGTCTTGCTTTCCGATTTAGGCTCATGCCAGGGGGGCTGCTGAATGGTTTCTGAAA
>ERZ1066135.774-NODE-774-length-14604-cov-6.877105_pt1 | contig 14604 bp, 9 predicted proteins | sample MGYA00382782_ERZ1066135 | MGnify/ENA primary metagenome ERZ1066135 (study PRJEB33369, sample SAMEA5778365) | biofilm metagenome | biome: Industrial cooling water; feature: Water cooling tower basin; material: Biofilm | place: United Arab Emirates | collected...
CGTTTCCGCTTCGCCGCCCTCCAACCACGGAGAGATGGCAAGCTCTGCAAGGTTCGGAATCTCGGTCGGAAAATAAAGCCCGCCGTCCTCCGGCTGCCCTTGGAGCAGGGCCTCTCGAAAACCAACGACGGCAGAACGGCCGTTTGTGCTAAAGTATCTCATTCAAAAAAGAGCGAGCGGGACAGGCACCGAAGCAATGATATTACGAACATCGGGGAATAAGAAAGTATGAAAGAGGTAACGGTTAGGGCCCCGGCAACGGTTTCAAATGTTGTTTGTGGGTTTGATTGCCTCGGCTTTGCGATCGATGAGCCCTTTGACGAGGTTACGGCCCGCAGGAGCGGCCGGCCGGGTGTTTCGATTACGCACGAGGACGGATTCGGGCTTCCAACGGATCCGGAAAAGAATGTCGCGGGTGTTGCGGTTGCGGCATTGCTCGCTGAAGCTCAGGCCGATTTCGGAGTTGAGATCATCATCGAGAAGGCAATAAAACCGGGCAGCGGGATCGGCTCAAGCGGAGCGAGTTCGTGCGGCGCCGTCGTAGCAGCAAATTGGCTGCTCGAGGAGCAGTTTCCGCCGGAAAAGCTGATCGAATTTGCAATGGAGGGCGAGCGGCTTGCCTCGGGCTCACGCCATGCGGACAATGTAGCCCCTTGCATTCTCGGTGGTTTCGTCCTCGTCCGCTCGATCGATCCCGTCGATGTGGTGCGGCTTGATTTTCCTCCGCTCTTCGCCACGGTGATCCATCCGCAGATCGAGGTCCGGACGGCAGAATCCAGGGCGGTGCTGCCGGAACTTGTTCCGCTTGCATCGGCCGTCAGAAACTGGAGCAACCTCGGCGCGTTCATTGCCGGCCTCGAGCACGGAGACTACGACCTGATCGGCCGCAGCCTCGTAGATGAGATCGTCGAACCGGCGCGCCGCGGGTTGATCCCGCATTTTGAGGAGGCTAAGGCGGCCGGAATTTCTGCAGGCGCGATCGGCGGCGGCATTTCGGGGTCGGGGCCGTCGATGTTCATGTTGAGCAAGACCCGGGAACGGGCAGAGATCGTTCGAACTGCGATCGCAGCGGCTTACCACACCACAGGGATCGAGTTCAACACCTACGTCTCGGAGATCGTGAGCCAGGGAGCATCGTTGCGATAGTAATTAGGCGTGTGAGATTTTCCGTGATGATTCGTCCCGGAATTGGTAAACTAGCTGAGTACGAGATGTTGACGAAAGAACTTGAAAACACGCTCAGTTTCGCGGTTGACCAGGCGGTGAGCCACCGTCACGAGTTTGTTACGCTCGAGCATCTGCTTTACGCACTGCTCCACGATAACGCCGCTCAGGAAATTCTGTTCAATTGCGGAGCGCGGACCGATGAGATCGCGAATGCCTTGGAGGAGTACTTCGAGGGCGTTCTCGAGAAACTTCCGGAAGGTGTGAAGGTCCTGCCTGAACTGACAGGAACCTTTCAATCGACAATAAATTACGCGATCCTGCAAGCTGAAGGCAGTGGCCAGCGAGCGGTCGATGCCGGTAATGTGCTGGCCGCGTTCTACCAGGCCGAACAGAGCTACGCCGTATATCTCCTTCTGCAGCAGGGCATCACGCGTCTCGATATACTCAATTACATTTCGCACGGCATCTCAAAGGTCGATACATTCGGCCCGATCGATGATGAGCCGGACTTCGACGACGATGACGAGAATCCATTCGGGCCGCGGCGTCCGAAGCAGGGAAACCCGATCGAGAGCTTTACGGTAGAGCTTGTCGCAAAGGCGAAAGAAGGGTCGATCGACCCAATAGTCGGCCGTGATGAAGAGATCGAGCGGACAATTCAGGTGCTTTGCCGTCGAAAGAAGAACAACCCGCTTTATGTAGGGGAGCCCGGCGTTGGCAAAACGGCACTTGCCGAGGGCCTCGCTCTAAAGATAGCGAACGGAGACGTGCCCGAGGTCCTGGCCGATGCAAAGGTTTTCGCGCTTGACATGGGAGCGGTCGTAGCAGGAACACGATATCGCGGTGATTTCGAACAGCGGTTCAAAGCAATAATTGCGGAACTGAAGAAGCAGGAGAATGCGATACTTTTTATCGATGAAATCCACACGATCGTCGGGGCCGGTGCGGTCTCGGGCGGAGCGATGGATGCCTCGAACATTTTAAAGCCGGCACTCGCGGCAGGTGAGCTCCGGTGCATCGGTTCCACGACGTTTGCCGAGTACAAGGCAGCATTTGACCGCGACCGTGCACTTGCCCGACGGTTTCAGAAGATCGACATCGGTGAGCCGACGATCGACGAGACCTTCAAGATCCTGAAAGGCCTCAAGCGATTTTACGAAGAACACCACGGCGTAAAGTATCCGAACGAAACGCTGCGCACAGCCTCAGAACTTGCCGGCAAGTATATCAACGACCGATTTCTGCCGGATAAGGCGATCGATGTTATCGATGAGGTCGGTGCGGCCGTAAAGCTCCTGCCCGAAAACCGCCGGCCGAAACGCGTCTCGGTCCAGATGGTCGAGAACACGGTCGCAAGAATGGCAAAGATACCGCCAAAGACCGTTGTCGGCGACGAAAAGGAACGCCTCAAAACTCTCCGCGAAGATCTCCGCCAACACATTTACGGGCAGGACGAAGCGATCGACCGGGTGGTCGATGCGATTCAGATATCGCGTGCGGGCCTGGGGCACGAGACAAAGCCTGTCGGGTCGTTCCTTTTCTCCGGACCGACCGGGGTCGGCAAGACCGAACTTTCCAAGCAGCTCGCTGAACAGCTTGGCATCGAGTTCATACGCTTCGATATGAGCGAATATGCCGAGCCTCATACGGTCTCGCGCCTGATCGGGGCGCCGCCGGGATACGTCGGGTTCGATCAAGGCGGCTTGCTGACCGAGGCAATAATGCGCACTCCGCATGCGGTGCTGGTACTTGACGAGATCGAAAAGGCTCACCCGAACCTCTTTAACTTGCTGCTGCAGGTCATGGACAACGCGACGCTGACCGATAACAACGGGAAGAAGGCGGACTTCCGCAACGTCATTCTGATCATGACGACCAACGCAGGCGCTCGCGACATCTCGAGCGGCGGTGTCGGCTTCAGAAATCAGGCGGAAACGAAGGGCCAGGCAAAAGGGGCGATCGAGCGGACCTTCACACCGGAGTTTCGCAATCGGCTTGACGCATGGGTCGCCTTCAAAGCGCTTGACCTTGAGATCATCAAGTCGATCGTTGATAAGTTCGTTAAGGAACTGAACGGTCAACTCGCGGAAAAGCGCGTTGTTGTAAAGCTCGAGGACGATGCTCGCGAATGGCTTGCCAAGAACGGCTTCGATGCCCGGTACGGAGCGAGGCCGATGGCCCGGTTGATCCATGAGAAATTAAAACAACCGCTCGCGAATGAGATCCTCTTCGGAAGGCTGACGGATGGCGGAAGCGTTATGGTCGGCGTGAAGGACGGCGAGCTCTCGCTCACCTATTGAAGCAGGAAAGAAACAAAAAAGAATGCCCGGCGAATTCCATCGTTCGTCGGGCATTTGTGTTTTCCTTGGGGTGAAGTAGCGAACTACTTTTTCTTTGCTGCCGGTTTCTTGGCCGGAGCGGCCTTCTTAGCCGGAGCTGCCTTTTTCGCCGGAGCTGCTTTCTTAGCAGGTGCTGCCTTCTTCGGAGCCGCGGCCTTCTTCGCCGGAGCTGCTTTCTTAGCAGGTGCTGGCTTCTTCGGAGCCGCGGCCTTTTTCGCCGGAGCTGCTGCCTTCTTTGGAGCTGCGGCTTTCTTCGCCGGAGCTTTCTTAGCTGGTGCTTTCGCTGCTGGTTTTTTTGTTGCTGCCATAGTTTCTTCTCAAGTTAAAGTTTGGATTAGGGTAAAGCAAAAACGGAACACGTATAACGTAACACAAATTTATCGTTTTGTGTAAAGTTTTTCTTTAAGTTTTAACTCGTATGTATAACAAAAAACTTGGCGTTACCTTGCAAGCGTTTTTGTTTCATCTGTTGCGCGGGCAGTAAAAGTGATATCGCAAAGTGATATCATCCGGAAGGTCCGTTCCCTACTCGTCTTCCTCGAGCGTCATCTCACTGATTCGGCCATCCGGATCGAGGGAGAACCGCCAGAGCATCGAGCGCTTTTCCGTTTCCGCGACGTACCGATAAACACTTTTATTTTCAATGATTTCCGCGCCCGCAAAGCGAAGCCGCCGGATCTCACCAAAGCGGGCGACTCGCTCGTTTGCGGCCTTCGCCCTCTGTGATGAAACGGCACGGAATAGCTCCGGGGTAAGAGATGACTCGTCGGGCCGGTTTGCGACCCTCGCACGGAGGGCATCGAGGAAGCGCGCATTTCGGCTAGGGTCATCGCCATCGACCGCACGAATATTTTTTATCGAAAGTGTAGGAATATATTTTTTCGCGACGGAAGTTGCGATCAAACTTCCCATTCCGAGTTCTCCGAGATTCGTTAGCACAATGACCGTGACGTCCTGATCTACATAACGAAAAATGGCTGCACCGAAGCCGGCGGTCTGTCCCGTATGTCCGATCAACTTATGGCCGCGAACATCACTTATTCTCCAGCCGAGGCCATACACCGAACGTGTTCCGTTGTTGAATGTGAAATGCGTCCACATCTCGCGTTTTGTCTCGGGACTGAGGAACTTGTCGCCGCGAAGCGCGCCTTCCCATTTGACCATGTCCTCGATCGTCGAGGTGATCGAACCCGCCCCCATCAGATCGGTGAGGCTCCCATCGCGGCCGGTATAGCGGTCGATCCGCCATTCGTATCCCGACGCTCGAAGCGGGATGATGAACTGCGGATCGCGGTCGCCGGTTCGGTTCATTCCGAGTGGCCGAAAAACGCGCTCGCGCATGAAGTCCATGTACTTCTTTCCGCTTTGGGTCTCGATAATGTAAGCAAGCAGATTAAACCCGCTGTTACTGTAGATATTCCTTTCACCGGGAACGAACTCGAGCGGATGCTCCGCGAGCTGCTTGATGAACTGCTCCATCGAGAGGCGGCGGGAGAGCTCGAAACCCGTCAATCCGGTATAACTCTTGATGCCGGAAGTGTGTGTGAGCAGGTGTCGTACAGTTACATTGCTCCACGATTCGGGAGTGTCGGGCAGGTATGCGGAGATCTTCTCATCAAGCCGGACCTTACTGTCCTGCACCAGCAAAAGAATGCCAGCAGCAGTCATTTGCTTTGAGACGGAACCGATCTCGAACACGGTATCGGGCGTTACAGGGACCTGAAACTCAAGGCTCGCCAGGCCATAGCCTTTTGTCTTTTCGATCTTCCCGTTTCGGATAACGGCGACCGCTGCCCCGGGGATATTTCTCTCTTCCATCCGCTCGCGAACGATGCGGTCGACCGCGTCGGCGTTTACGCTTGCTGAAGCGAGCAGTAAAAGGAATAATGCTCGAAGAACCGTTTCGGTTTTGATCTTTTTGATCATCATAATTGCATTTAAGGATATGGATTTTTTGCACGCCGACAAGCCTGCACGCTCGGCGGCATTATCTAAGGACGATGAAGACGACACTAACCTCACTATTTTTATTGATGTTCTTAGCTTCGGCTGCGGCAGGCGATATTTTTGCGCAGGCGGCGTTTACTGACGGTAAGACCGCCGGACTTTCGCGGAAGCAGATCGGCGATCTGAAGAAGCTCAATGCTGCGATCGCAGTGCCGACCTACCTGCCGGCTGGGTTCAAGCTTCACGAGGCCGCCATCGAGGAACCTCCGGCTCCTGAGATCGTCGGGTACACCTTGACCTATAGAAACTCGAAGGGGCGTTCGTTCACGATACAATCCGTAAATGACGGAATCGGCGATGTCAGCACTCCGCAAATTTACGGGAGGAATCCATATTTTGATGGACGAGTTCAGGCCGGTTACTCGATGGACGAAGAGAAGAGTTTGTTCGTTTCGTGGATAGGTTCGCTCGAGCGTTATCAGCCGAAGAACACGCTCCAGCAATGGTATTCGCTGGTTGCGGATCGCGGGGACATCACGCTACGCGAGGCGGTAAAGGTAATGGCGTCGCTGCGATATCTGAAACCGTAAACCGAATAAGCACGCGAGTGCGAACCGGCAAGCGAAGAAAGCACAATGCAGTTCACCTCGGACCCATTCCTGAACGCGATCGTCGCGACCCTTATCGCCGGGCTTGGTGCGACGGCGCTCGGCGCTGTGCCTGCCTTCTTTCTCCGAACGTTGAATGAACGGCTTAACAACAATCTTTTGAGCTTTGCTGCGGGCGTAATGCTCGCGGCCACGATCTTCTCTTTGCTCTTGCCGAGTATCGAGGGTTTGCGTAACGCCGGTTCCGAGACGACGAGCGCCGTTACCCAAGCTATCGCGTTCCTTTTTATCGGCGGCTTCGCTCTTTGGCTGATCAATGAGATTGTCCCGCACGAACACTTCGGAAAAGGGCACGAGGGCCCTTCCGACGCCGGGCGTCTCAAGAAGATCTGGCTATTCGTGATCGCGATCGCGATACATAATTTCCCCGAAGGAATGGCGGTCGGTGTCGCCAACACCACTGAGAGTGTCGGCACCGGATTTGGGGCAATGATGGGTATCGGCTTGCAGAATCTGCCGGAGGGGCTTTCAGTTGCGGTTGCCCTTCATTCGCAAGGTTACTCGAAGCTATATGCGTTTGTCGCCACCGCACTCACCGGTGCAATAGAGGTACTCGGTGGCGCGACGGGAGCGTCGGTCGTGTTCGTCTCTGCCGGCTTGCTTCCCTGGGCTCTCGCTTTTTCTGCGGGCGCAATGCTATTTATCGTTAGCGATGAGATCATACCCGAAACTCACCGCCCCGGGTTTGAGAACGGGGCAACGCTTTCGCTCTTCATTGGGTTTGGGTTGATGATGTTCCTTGACTCTGTTCTCGCTGCTTGAGCCTAGCGGCGGGTCTCAAGATCATACTCGCGCAGCCTACGATAGAGAGTAGAGGGCGATATGCCAAGGATCTCTGCAGTCTTTCCGCGGTGCCAGCCGGTCCGCTCAAGTGCGCTTAGAATCTGCTGCCGCTCGGAGTCGCGAAGATTGACCGGACTGGTGTAGGTGAAGGCGTTCGCCGCCTGCTGTGAGTTGCCGTTATAGTTTACGGAAAGACTGGCTCTCTCGATGCCGTGTGCGACCTCCGGGGGAAGTTCCTTTAGAGTTACGCGTCCATTATCTGAAAGCAGATTTGCTCGCTCGAGTGCGTTGCGAAGTTGACGGACATTGCCTGACCAATTGAAACGCTTGAATGCTTCGAGGACAGGTTCGGTCAGAACAGGTGCGTTTGCGCCGCCGATCTCCCGCATCAGATGAACCGCGAGCGGCTCAACGTCTTCGCTGCGTTCGCGAAGCGGAGCGATCGATATTTCAAAGCTGTTGATTCGGTACAAGAGGTCCGAACGGAAAACTCCGTCAGCAACCGCCTGGAGAGGATCGCGGTTCGTCGCGGCTACGACACGGACATCGACATCGACATTTTTCACACCACCTACCCGGAAGAAACTGCGCGTTTCAAGCGCCCGGAGAAGCTTTGACTGAAGCTGTGCGGGCATCTCCATGATCTCGTCAAGAAAGAGTGTTCCTCCGTGTGCGAGTTCGAAGAGCCCTAGCTTGCGACTTCGGGCACCGGAGAAGGCTCCGGGCTCATAACCGAAAAGCTCCGATTCGAGAAGTGTGTCCTGGATGGCCGCACAGTTGAGATCGATAAAGGGCTTGTCAGCTCGTTGGCTCAAACGATGGATCGCTTGAGCAACAAGTTCTTTACCCGTTCCTGATTCGCCGGTGATCAGAACGGAAGTGTCCGACGGGGCAACCCGCCGAACGAGACGAAGTACTTCTTTCATCTGCGGAGATTCGGCGATGATCTCAGGCATCGGCCCTTGAGCGTGCTCGATCTGCGCCCGAAGCCGCTGATTGTCTGTCCGAAGATCGCGCTTCTCGGTCGCCTTCTTAACAAGAGCGGCAAGCTCAGCTATCCGATAGGGCTTCGTCAGGTAATCGTAAGCACCAAGCTTCATCGCCGTGATGGCGGTTTCGACAGTTCCCTGGCCGGTGAGCATTATGATCTCCGGCGGGTTCGGGCTCTTTTCGCGGATTCGCTTCAATAGGCCAATGCCGTCCAGCCGAGGCATATTGATGTCGCAAAGCACGACATCAAACTCTTCGGCCTCAAGCATTTCCCATGCTGCTTCGCCGTCTTCGGCGGTCTCGGCCTTATGCCCGTGACGGATCATTTCTTTCTGAATGACCGTTCTCAGATTCTTTTCGTCGTCAACGATGAGGAGGTTTGCCATTTCTTTTTTCCTGGGGAGCGGGAGTTGTTTACGAGCCGGTTCGGCCCGGCGAGAGATCAAGCGAGACGTTTCACGACCGGGAGAGCGATCGTGAAGGTAGTACCTTTGCCGACGTTAGAGCGGACCGAAAGCCTTCCGCCGTGGTCGGTAATAATACCGTAGCAAACGGCGAGTCCGAGTCCCGTTCCTTTGCCGACGTCCTTTGTCGTGAAGAACGGTTCAAAGATCTTCGACATATTCTCTGTAGGGATACCGACACCGGTGTCGCTTATTTCGACCGACACGCGACGGTTTCCGGCAAAGGCCTTAAAGGCAAGGGTTCCGCCTTCAGGCATTGCGTCGATAGCGTTCGTCGCAAGTGCGATAACTGCTTGCTGGATCTGCCCACCGTCGGCATTGACAGGCGGAAGGCCGTCTTCGATATCGAGGTCGATGGTTATGTTCTCCCCGCGGCGTTGGTGTGAGATGAGATTGACGGAAGACCGGAGGATCTCGCCAAGGTCGATCGGTGAGCGCTCGCCGGTCCGCATTCGGCTGAAATCGAGCAAACCGGTTGTGATCGATTTGCAGCGAAAGGCTTCGCTCTTGATCAGCTCAAGATATTCGTGAAGATCATCGAGGGCTTCGCTGCCCGCAAACGAGCCGTCTTCGGCCCGCTGTTCAAGGGCCTCGGCACAAGCAGCGATGGTAGCAAGCGGATTGTTTATTTCATGTACGACCCCGGCGGCAAGGCGGCCAACCGCTGCCAGTTTTTCTGCCCGGCCGACAGCGTGAATCGCCTCCACGCGCATCGTTACATCCTCGCCGACAGTGATAACGTGTGTGACCTCGCCGGACTCGGGATCGCGCATTGGGATCTTGCTGACCATCCAGTGCTTAGTTGAGCCATCCTCGGCAGTCGTCTGCTGCTCTATCCGCTGGATCTCGCCGGTGCGGAAAACGTCTTCGAATTCCTGACGAACCTGGCCCTCAGGATAGCGGGCAAGAACGCTGAATATGTTGCGGCCAATGGCTTCATCCCGAGGAATGCCCTGAAGGCCGACCTCGCGTTGGCGGTTCCAGGTAACGATCCGGTAATCGCGATCGATCACGTAGATCGAGACCGGAAGCGAATCAAGAATCGCTTCGGTAAACCGTCGATGCTCCTCTTTGGCACGCGTTATCGAACTGTTGATCGCCGCCTCGTAATGGGCCGAAAGATTTATGCTCATCGCCGCCATCCGGGTAGCGGCTTCGATAAGATTCGCCTTTACGTCGTCAAAGTCAGCAGTTCCATTGAAGCCGACAGCTATCAAACCTTTGACCTTGCCGTTTATGTGCAGCGGCGAAACGTATTCGACAGCGTGATCAATGCTGTCGATCATGAATTCGGTATGATCCTTTTCCGGGTGGCCAACCTGCGGCGGAAGAAGCTCGAGCCATCGCTCAAACCGCGGCCGATGAAAAAAGCTGGTCAATAGTTCACCGCGGCGGTCAACGCCGAAGCTGACCACGCCAATATTTTCAAGTTCCGCAAGAAAGACACAGGCCTCTGCATCGAGACGCTGTCGGAGCGCAACGGCGACTCGTGCCGCGACCTTCTTCGGATGAACCATGAAGAGCAGGCTTCGCCCGAGCTCCGAGATGAACTTTAATTCATCAGAAGCTTCGGACCCGCGGCGCACTTGTTCCGCTTTGGGCACAGTTCGCTTTCTTGCAGATGTTAGAGCCATTTAAACCATAGAACCGCTTGATAGTTGCCCGACAGGAAAAGGAAAGGGGGCGGGATCGAATCGACGAGGCTTGGAGATACAACTATGCCTCACCTTGATATTAAATGCTGTTTTAACATTTTTGTCAATTGTTTATTGTTGGTAGGAGTCGCTTGACCAACGCCCTTTAAAGGATAAAGAATGAAAGTAAGGGAATGAAACAGCGGCTTATTCACATCCGGACAATGATCGCGGCGGCCATCATCGCGGCCGCAAGCGGATCGACCATATTTTCCCAGCAGGTGTTAGATAAGACCGTTGCGACGGTGAGCGACGGGATCCGGACCGAGCTGATAACCCTTTCCGACCTCCGTTGGCAGCTCGCTCTTCAACCAGGTGTTCCTCTTTCGCCTGCGAGCTCGGAGGACCTGAACCGGGCACTTCAAACGCAGATCGATCAAAGGCTATTTGCTCTGGAAGCTGAGAGGTTACCGAGCCGGCCTCCAGACGAAAAGGCGGTGGCCGACAAGATCCAGGAAATTCTCGGTTATTTTCCCTCAACGGCGGAGTTTGAATCACGGCTCAGGGCTGTTGGGTTTACTTCGATCCGGGACGACAATTTCGAACGGATCATTCTTCAGCGGCTCGCGATCGAACGTTACCTTGATTTTCGTTTCCGTTCGTTTGTCGTCGTGACTCCCGAAGACGAAGAAGTTTATTACCGTGAGGTATTCGTACCGGAATTTCGACGCCGGTTTCCAGGGTTGCTGATGCCGACGCTTGATGAGAAGCGTGTAGAGATCCGGTCCGAGCTTACCGAAGACCGTGTCGCTGCTGAGATCGAGGCATTTCTTGACGACGCCCGGCGCAGAGCTGAGATCACCATCCTTCTTCCGGTTTGAACAATAGAACATTCGTTAATTCCGGACGGTTATCTGGTAAAATCATAGGTTACAGATGGCATTCCGGACGGCAGTATTTTTGTTGTTTCTTCTGCTGGGTCTTCCCACGGCCGGAGCCGCACGCCTGATGGACGCAAGGGCCGCGACCCCGACCACTATCGCGGGGCCCGAATGGCGAAGCGTCAGCCGCTTTGCCATCGGCAGCTTGACCTCAGCGGCATTGGTAAATCCGACCTATTCGGCCGCCCAAGCGGGCCCTTTCACCAAGGGCTTTGACCGGTTTGGGTTGGACCCAAGTTCAAACTCTCTTAAAGCTTACTTTGGCGGCGATGTTGCCGCCGGTTCCCGTTTATTCGGGCAAATGCCGCCCCCTTTGCTTTCGTTTGACGGCATCAATAACATCGACAACGGCCTGGCGTACAATCTGCTTTTCATCCCGCCGGACATGGTCGGAGCGGTCGGGCCCGAACATTATGTGCAGGTCGTGAACGCATTGATCCGCGTATATGACAAAACCGGTAACGCGCAGACGCCTCCGGTCCGCCTCAACGCGCTTTTCGCTCCGTTGCAGTCAACCTGCTCGAACCGCTTTGATGGGCTCCCGAACATCATTTACGACCAGTTTGCTGACCGCTGGCTGATCAGCCAGGTGTGTTCGGCATTTCCGCCCTTTCGGCAGATGATCGCCGTTTCGCGTACGGGCGACCCGGCGGGCGAGTACTATCTCTATGAGTTCGTGATGCCGAACGTGAAGATCAATGATTTTCCGAAATTCGGCCTATGGCCCTCGGCATATATGATGACGACCGATGAATTTCTCGGGTCTGATTATGTTGGGTCAGGGATGTTCGCATTCGAACGTGCGAAGTTGCTGGCCGGTGATGCCTCTGCGAGATACATCTATTTCAATTCACCAGTTCCGGTTCAGCCGCGGCGACGCGGAATGCTTCCAGCGGATATAGACGGATTAAGACTTCCACCCGAAGACTCGCCGGGAGTTTTTGCAAGCTACACCGCAACGGAATACGGCGATACAGCGGATTCGATCCGCCTTTTTGGGTTCACACCGAATTTTGCGGAGCCAGCGGACTCAACATTCAGTGAGCTGCCGGAAAGTCCGGTCCTACTAGAACCTTTCGACCCGACGAGCCCCGATGGCAGGACGGATATCGCGCAACCGCCGCCGGGCGAGTTCCTTGATTCGCAGAGCGACCGGCTCAACAACCGGTTAGCCTATCGAAATTTCGGCACTCACGAATCGCTCGTTATTGCGAAAACCGTGCGGATGACGCCCGCGTCGCAGGCGTACCGGGCGGGTGTGCGTGTGACAGAACTTCGGAGAGCTTCGGCGGGATTTTCTCCGGCGGTTCAAGCGACGCTTGGCAACACTACGAGCTCGCGCTGGATAAGCTCTGCTGCCCTTGATCACGAAGGCAATCTAGCGGTGCAATATAATTTCGTCAGCGACGAGAAAAAGCCGTCGATCCTTTACTCGGGCCGGCTGACGACCGACCCGCCGAATACGCTCCGCCAAGAGGAGCAATTAGTCGAAGGCACCGGTGTTCAGCGGACGTTCGGATTCCGCTGGGGCGATTATGCCTCGATGACGCCGGACCCGGCGGATGACTGCACTTTTTGGTTCACAGGTGAGTATTATTCGCAGGCAAGCCAAGACCAGAGCGAGCTCGGATGGTTGACGCGGATAGGCGCGTTCAAGTTTGATGAATGCACCGCGGCGCCGCGAGCGGCGATCTCGGGCGGTGTGACCGATAAGGCAACAGGGCTTCCGATCGCGAATGCGATGGTTAAGGCGGGCGATTATTCCCGAGCAACGAACGCAGCCGGCAGCTACGGTAGCCTGACCGTTCACCCGGGTAGCTACGAACTTCGGGCGGCGGCGAGCGGCTACAGGGCCGAAACGGGGCAGATCACTCTTTCATCCGGACAGGTCGAGCCGCGGAACTTTTCACTCGAACCGATTGCCGAATTTCAGATCGAATCTGCCGAATTGCTTAATGACTCCTGTCCAACCTCGCCGGCACCTCGGCCAGGCGACAACGTCACTCTGCGACTTACTTTGCGGAATACCGGTGCCCGGGATTCGCTTCCTGTCACGGCAGCGGTCGTCGCGGATGATATTGTCATTCAGCCCGGCCCACCGCAGGAGCTTGGTGTGGTTCCACAGAACGCGGCGGTCACTGCCGACTTCACATTTGCGGTTCTGAGCGGCGGGAAATGCGGCGTCGCGATCAGCCCGACGATCACGCTGACCGAAGGCACAGAGCCGCTCGGGGAACTGAGCGTTCCGCTTCGTGCGGGCGGCGAGCGGGCCGCGTTTAGCGAAAGCTTCGACGGAGTGACTGCACCTCAGCTACCGGCCGGATGGACGACCTCAACGACCGAGAATCATCAGCTTTGGCGAACCTCATCGGCACGGAATGAATCCGCCCCAAACGCGCTTTTCTCACCGGCCCCGATACAGCGCGGAGTTAACGAGGTGACCTCACCGGCGTTTGATGTCAGCACGCCCGCTGCCGAAGTTCGCTTCCGGCTATGGTATGAACTTGAAACGACTTTCCTCCGCAACCGGTTGTATGACGGTGCCGTGTTCGAGGTGAGTATCGCGGGCGGCGAGTGGCAGGATATCCTTGCCGCCGGTGGGTCGTTCCTCACGGGCGGTTACGACGGGACCATCGACGGCTGTTGTCAGAATCCACTCGCCGGCCGGCTCGGATGGTCAGGCCGGAGCGGTGTCAACCAAACGCCCGAATGGATAGACAGCGTCGTCCGTTTGCCGGCAGCCGCGGCCGGCCAAAGCGTAAGGCTTCGATGGCGGGTCGGAACAGATATTGGCACCTTTCGTGAGGGAATCGATATTGACGACCTTAAGGTGATCGATGGCTTCACATGCGATTGTCCGCCCGCAACTCCGAACGCTGCACCCTATGATTTTGATGGCGATGGACGGACGGATATTGCGGCCTACTTGTTTACGGACGAAGCGGAAACTGCTGACATTCGATTGATCGAAAGTGGTTCCGGGAATCTTGTAGGCGTCAGTTTTGGCTCGGCGGGCGACCGTTCAGCCGCGGCCGATTATGACGGCGACGGGCGAACGGACATAGCCGTCTACCGTCCCGCGACCGGCGTTTGGTACATATTGCGGAGCAGCGACAGTGTGGTCGAAATTCGACAATTCGGCATCAGCGAGGATGTTCCGATTCCGGCAGATCTTGACGGAGATGGAAAGGCCGATGTCGCGGTTTTTCGTCCGTCCACCGGAGTATGGTTTGCGGTCAGGAGTTCGGACTCGCAGGTCGTAATAGTCCAGTTCGGCATTACGGGTGATATTCCCACGCCGGGTGATTACGATGGCGACGGTCGGGCTGATATAGCGGTCTTTCGTCCTTCGAACGGCTTTTGGTACGTGCTTCGATCAGGTGACAGCGAAGTAACATTCACGCAGTTCGGGCAGGATGGCGATGTTCCGGTCGCTGCCGATTTCGATGGCGACGGACAAACGGACAACGCGGTCTTTCGTCCCTCGAACGGCGTTTGGTACATTCTTGGGTCGCAGGCGGGCTTCTCCGCAGCGGCTTTCGGAACATCTGAGGACGTGCCGCTTAATGCCGACCTTGATGGAGACGGGCGTGCAGACATCGCGGTTTTTCGGCCGTCAACGCGAGTTTGGTACTCGATCCGAAGCAGCGACAGTCAGGTGGTAATCACCG
>ERZ1066135.777-NODE-777-length-14550-cov-6.959020_pt1 | contig 14550 bp, 8 predicted proteins | sample MGYA00382782_ERZ1066135 | MGnify/ENA primary metagenome ERZ1066135 (study PRJEB33369, sample SAMEA5778365) | biofilm metagenome | biome: Industrial cooling water; feature: Water cooling tower basin; material: Biofilm | place: United Arab Emirates | collected...
GCGTGGGCCTGTGCAAGGCCGGCGACACGATCGTGCTCGCCAGCGCCGAGGGCCAGGCGATGCGCTTCGACGAAGCCGACGCACGTTCGATGGGCCGCACGAGCTACGGCGTGCGCGGCATTCGCCTGCTCGGCGAGGACCGCGTGGTCGACATGATCGTGGCCTCGCCGGACACGTTCCTGCTGAGCGCCTGCGAAAACGGTTTCGGCAAGCGCACGCCGATCGAGGACTACCCGATCAAGGGTCGCGGTGGTCAGGGCGTGATCAACATCCAGACCGAGGGCCGCAACGGCGCGGTGGTCGGCATGGTGAGTTGCCGCGAAGACGACGAAGTGATGCTCATCACGCAGTCGGGCATGATCGTGCGCTCGTCGATCGCCGAGATGCGGCCGATGGGGCGCAACACGCAGGGCGTGCGCCTGGTGAACCTCAAGGACGGCGACAAGTTGGTCGGCGTCGAACTGGTCAGCGCCGAGGACCTCACGCAGTACGCGGCCACGACGCGCACGCGCAAGCCGCTCCCGCCGCCGACCGAGGCGCTCGAAGACGAGGGCGAGGCGCCCGAAGCGAGCGAGCCGCCGTCCGACGAAGAGTAGGCGCTGACGGAGTCGGCGCCCGCGACGCGCACGCTTCCACGCGGGAGCGAGTTGCGTCGCGGCGCGCTGGACATGGCCCGTCCGCGTTGCGGAGGATGGTTCGGCGCTCGACGCTCGAGCGCCGACTCTCCGCGTTCCCTCCAACCTCAGGACTCTCCGTGACCTCCCTCGACAAGCTTCAGGCCGACGTCAAGCAGGCGATGCTCGCCAAGGACGAAGTGGCGCGCGACACGCTGCGCATGCTCATCGCCGCCGTGAAGAAGCACGAGCTCGAGGGCGGCAAGACGATCACCGACGAACTGGTCAGCGAAGTGCTGCTCTCGGCCGCCAAGACGCGCCAGGAGTCGATCGATCAATTTCAGAAGGCCGGCCGCGCGGACTTGGTGGCCAAGGAAGCGGCCGAGCTCGAGATCGTGCGCCGCTACCTGCCCAAGCAGCTGAGCGAAGCTGAAACGCGCGCCGCAGTTCAGGCGCTCATCGCGGAGCTCAAGCTGAGCTCGAAGAAGGACCTGGGCCAGGTGATGAAGGCCGCGATGGCGCGCCACAAGGGCCAGATCGACGGCAAGCTCGTGCAGAAGCTGGCGGGCGAACTGCTCGCCTGAGGCGCGCGAGTCCGGCGCACAGCACCGCGATGGTCCGTTCCACGCAAGCGCCGCCGGGCGCGGCCGACCCCGCCGCCAGCGAGCCGGCCGCGCAAGGCGCCGACGTCGTCGGGCGCCACCAGCAGCTCGCCTCGCGCACGGCGTTGATCGGCGCGTTCACGGCGCTTTCGCGCGTGTTCGGCTACGCGCGCGAGCACCTCACCGCGCGGCTGTTCGGCGACCTCTCGCCGGTCTACGACGCGTTCGTCACGGCCTGGCGCGTGCCGAACCTGTTCCGCCGCCTGCTCGGCGAAGGCGCCGTGTCGATGGCGCTGCAGACCTCGATGCTCGAGGCCGACGCCGACCGTGGCGACGACGTGGGCCGCACGCTGATGTGGGACACGCTGCGACTGGCGACGTGGCTGCTCCTGGGCGTGTGCGCGTTCGTGATGGGCTTCGTGCAACTCGTGCCCGACACGATCCACTTGCCCTGGAACGACGCGCCCACGCCCTGGCTCGGCGCCGACGCGGCTGCGGTGCGCGATCTCACGGTGCACGTCATGCCGTACGTGATCGTGATCTGCCTCGCCGGTCTGATCGGCGGCGCGCTCTCGGTGCGCGGCCGCTTCTTCGGCGCGAGCGCTGGCCCGGGCCTGATGAACATCGTCGCGCTCGCGACGTTGTTGCTGATCGGCTGGAAGTTCGGCTGGAGCACGAACGACGCCGCCGACTTTGCCGCGGTCCGCGAGCGCCAGTACGAGATGGCGGTCTGGTTCTCGTGGGGCCTGGTGTTGTCGGGCGTCGCGCAGCTGGTGTTGCTCGTGCCCGAGATGCGCTCCGCTGGTTTGCTCGAGCGAACGCGCTCTGCGGTGCGCGGTTCGAGCACCGCGTGGACCGTGCTCAAGACGAGCGTCCCGCTCACGCTCGGCGCGGCCGTCTACCAGATCAACGTGCTCGTCGACAGTTTCATGGCGCAGGCCATGCTGCCCGCGGGCGGACCGACTGCGTACTACTACGCCAACCGTTTGCAGCAGCTGCCGATGGCCATCGTCGCGGTTGCGGCGACGAGCGCGGTGTTCCCCGCGATGAAGGCGCTTGCGCACCGCCGCGACTTCGCCGCGCTGGCGCGCATGCACACGCAGACGCACCTGGCGATCCTGTTCGTGACTTTGCCAGCGGCGGTGGGGCTGTTCGTCCTGGCCGAGCCGGTCACGGCCTGTCTGCTGCAGTACGGCGAGTTCGGCGCCGAAGGCGTACGTCGCACGGCCGACGCGCTGCGCTACCTGTGCCTCGCGCTGGTTCCGGCGGGCGCGGTCGGGCTGATCACGCGTGCGTACTACGCGCTCGGCAATTTCTCGACGCCGGTGCGACTCTCGATCGTCGCGCTCGTGCTCAACATCGTGTTCAACACGCTGTTCCTCAGCGTGTTCGAGTTCGACACCGGCGGCCTCGCGCTCTCGACGGCCCTCGTCAGCGCGCTCAACATCGCCATGCTGATGCCCGGCCTGCGCCGCGCGCTCGCGGCGGACGGCAGCGGTGGTCCGCCCGCTTTCCCGGGCTTCGGCGCACGTGTGCTGAAGATGTGCGTGGCCTCGGCGCTGTGCGGCGCGCTCGCCTGGGGAACCTACGCCTGGCTCTCGGGCGGAGAGCGCTCGGTCGTCGCGCTCGTGGTGGCGATCGCCGCGGGGATCGGCGCCTACGCCGTGGCGTCCCAGGCGCTGTCCCTGCCGGAATGGCTCGAGCTGCGCGAAAAGCTCGCGCGTCGGCTGCGTCGGCGCTGAGCGGCCCGAAAACGGCCGCCTGAGGCACAATCGGCGCTCGCGCCGCGCCATTTTCGCGCTCCGGCGCGAAACCGAACGAGCCCCCGCGCTTCAACCAGCTCTCCCATGCGCACCACATCGCTCCTGTTCGCCTTGGCTGTCCTGTTCGCCGGCGCCTCGTGCGGAGGTCCGGGAGGAGGCGGCACGTCCTTCTTCATCGACACGTCGACGAACAAGGCGCGCGCCGAGAAGAATCTGAGCGTCGACTTCGAACTGAGCGCGGGCCAAACGCTCGCCCTCGAGCTGCCGCACGGCTCGATCCGGGTGCAGACCGCGCCCGACGCCAAGCCCAACGCCAAGGTTCGGATGAGCCTGGGCGCGCCGACGCAGGAGCAGGCCGACGAGTACCTCGCGCGTTTCGACTTCACCGCCGAGGCCGCAGCCAACGGACAGCAGCTCGGATTGCGCGGCGAGCGTGTGGTGATCGAGAAGAACGGCGGACGCACGGAGTACTACCCGAGCGCCGATGTCGTGCTGACGCTCCCCGAGGGTGTGAACGTGAACCTGCGCACGCAGAGCGGCGACGTCGACACGTCGGGAATGCTCGCGGCGGCTGAACTCGAATCCGCGTACGGCAGCGTGAAGCTGCGCGGCGCACGCGGCGCCGTGCGCGCGCACTCCAAGTCGGGCAACGTCACGGTGTCCGACGTCGAAGGTGATCTCGATGCGAAGTCGGGCTACGGCGTGGTGAACGCCAAGAACGTGCGCGGACGCTCGATCTCGCTGTCGAGCTCCTCGGGCAACGTGGCGTTGAGTCAGTCGAGCGCGGACGAGATCAAGGTCGAGACGCGCTACGGCTCGGTGGAGCTTGAAGCGTTGCGCGGGAACGTTGCGGGCAAGAGTTCGTCGGGTCGCGTGACCGCGGCGGATCTGCAGGGCGAGCAGCTGCGCCTGGAATCGGGCTACGGGCAGGTGATCGCCAAGAACGTCGAGGGTGCGCTCAACGCGTCGTCGTCGTCGGGCGACGTGAGCGTGGAGAACGGCCGCGGCAAGCTCGCGATTGCGTCGCGCTACGGCGCGCTGCGCGCCCGCGGCGTGTGGAGCGCGGTGAGCGCGGAAAGTTCGTCGGGAAGCGTGGAAGTCCGCGCGTTGCCCGGCAGCACGCTTTCGGACGAATGGCGGCTGAAGTCCGGCTACGGCGCCGTGCGCCTGTTCGCGCCGACGGACATTGCCTGCGAGCTCGACGCGACCACGCGCTACGGCGAAGCGCGCTGCGAATTCGCGCTCACGATCGAGGCTGGAGCGCGCGCCAAGGACGGCGAGCTGCGCGGGCGCATCGGCGCGGGCGGGCCGCGCGTGACGCTGCATTCGGCGAGCGGCGACGTCGGATTGTTGCGCCACGTCGAGAACTGAGCCTTACCACCCCGAACGACAGCGCGACGAGCGCGGAGAACAGCCCCGTTCCGAGCGCGTGCCGCACGGCGGCGAGCATCCTGCGCGTTGGCGCGTCGCCCCAGCTCCCGCCGAAGAACTGGCGCAGCTCCTGTGCGAGCTGGTCGGCGCGGCCACGTTCGCCGCCCGAACGTCCACCTCGAGTTGGCGGTACGGTGCCAGGATCAAATCCGTCACCTGCGCGAGCAGCCAACGGCAACGCGTAACCGACGGCGCAGGTGACGGATTTGATCCTGGCACCGTACCGCCAACTCGGGTTTCTCGCGCGCTGCTGTAACGTTCGACGGCCCCGCGTCAGTTCTTGGGTGACACGTGGAAACCGACGAAGTCCTCTTCCAACGCTGGCGCACGCGGGCCGACGCCCGCGCCATGGGCGAACTGTTCGACCGCCATGCTCCGCAGCTGCTGAAGCTTGCGATCCACCTCGTCGGCGACGCTGCTGCGGCCGAGGACCTGGTGCAGGCGACGTTCCTCGCTGCGATCGAACAGCGTGAGCGGCTCGACGTTTCGCGCCCGATCGGGCCGTGGCTCGTTGGCGTGCTCACGAACAAGGCGCACGAACAGCGCCGTGCCGCGCGCCGCGCGCTCGATCTCGAGCGCCTCGCGCCGCGGCTCGCCGACGAAGACGCGTCCGCGCCGCTCGAGCGGCGTGAACTCCACGGCGAAGTCGCGCGCGCGATCGACGAGCTGGAGGAGCCGTACCGCCAAGTGCTGCTCTTGCGGCTGCGCCACGGACTTTCCGCCGCCGACATCGCCCACGTGCTCGAACGCGAGCCGGGAACAGTGCGCGTGCAGCTCCACCGCGGGCTCGAGCGCTTGCGCAAGCTCCTGCCGAGCGCGCTCGTGTCTTCGCTCGTCCTCGCGCTCGCGGCGCCGCGTGGGCTCGCCGCGCTGCGCGAGCAGGTTGTTCAGGCGGCGCAGCTCACAAGTCCCGTGGCTGCCGGCTCGCTCGTCGTCGGAGGACTCCTCATGTCGAAGTTCGTCGTCGCGGCCGCGCTGGCCGCTGTCGCGTTGGTGTCGTGGCTGCTCATCGGGCGCGCTGGCGATGCGGCGGCGCCGACCGCGAGCGAAACACGCGCGTCGACGCCGCTCCAAGTCGTCGACACGCCTGCGTTGCCGGGCGGCGCCGCCGAACAAAGTCGCGAGAGTTCCGCTGCGCGGGCCGCGGTTGCGGACGCGGCGGCGCAAGTCGGCGCGTATGCCGAGGTCGTCGACGCGCTGACCTTCGCTCCGCTGAGCGGCGCGCGCGTCTCGCGTTTCGCCGCGCGCAGCACAAACGTCCACGAGCTGCTGCGCGATCGCCCCGAGTGCTTCCGCATGGGCCCCCAGGGTCGGCTCGTGTCGCTCACCGGCGCCGATTGGCCGAGCCACGTCGCCACGAACGACGAAGCGTACGTGGGGCGCGCTCCGCTGCTCGCGCTCGACACGCAAGGCGAAGGTGCTGCGCTGCAGAGCGCGACGAGCGACGCCGCGGGGCGTGCAGCGCTCGACGAGGCGCACGGCCACGAGTTGCTCGAAGTCGCGCTCGACGGCTACGCGACGCGCCATCGCGCGCGCAAGCCCGGCGAACGAGCGTCGTGGATCGAGTTGTGGCCGATCCGGCGCGTGCGCGGCACGTGCGAGGTCGTTCGCGGGAACGCTCCCGACCGGGGCTTCGAGCTTGCGATCGGCACGTTCGCGTCGCGCGACGAAGGCAACCGCAACGAAGGCGTGTGCGTGCACCGTGTGCGCACCGACGCGCAGGGCCGCTTCGAAGTCGAACTCGCCGGTCCCTTCGCACACGCTCGCATGCTCACGCCCGGTTGGGTGGTGCAGCCCGGCAGCATGCAACACCAAGGCGCCGAAGAGTGGCGCGTGAGGCTGCAGCCCGATGAACAGCTGCGCCTCGTCGACGCGGCCGATGGGAAGCCGATCGAGTGGATCCACGCCGTGGCGCGCCATCCCAAACAAAGTTGGACCGTGTGGACCTCGCTGCTGCACGCTCCGCAGGGTCTGTTGACGCTGCCGAACAAGTTCGACCGCCTGGGTGGCGACGTGCTCGCACGCTTCACGTTGTGGGCGCCCGGCTATCGCGCACGGGAGTGGGTCGAACGCGCGGCGCCGGCGCTCGAACCGGCCGAGCTGCGCTTCGAACACGAAGCCGCCGTGACGCTGCACGGCGTGATCCTGTCCCAGGGCGAGCCCGTCGAAGGCGCGAATGTGAGCGCGCTCGCCCACGCGGCGAGTGCGCCGTGGGAGCCTGCCGGTCGGAACTACACCGCGCTGCTCGACGCCACGACGACGCACCAAGGTCGTTTCGTGCTGAACGTGCCGACAGGCGTTCACTTGCTCGAGGTGCGCCACGCTGAGCTGGCGCACACACGCGTCGTCGAGGCGCCGCTCGCGGGCGAGCTGGTGATCGACCTCGCGCTCCAGGCGAGCTTGAACGTGCGTGTCGTGAATCGCAGCGGCGCGCCGCAGGTCGGGCACGTCGTGGGGCTCTCTGCAAACGATCAGCGCACGGAGAGCCGTCGCACGGACGAGCACGGCTTCGCGCGCTTCGAAGCCTTGGGGACGCTCGAGGGCACGGTCTTCACCGCTCACGATACGACGGACGGCAGTTTCGTTGGCGAGGTCAGCTCACCGTTCGCACTGGCGGACGGCGAGCGACGCGAGCTCGAGCTCGTCGTGCGCGGCGCCGCCGGTCCGCGGCACGCGCGCGTGCACGTGACCGGCACGCTCGACTACAGCGGTTGGCGCGCGCGTTTCGGCCAGCAGGCGTGGGAGCCGCTCAACGCGGCCGGCGTGATCCCGATGGATTTGTCGACCGACGAGTGGGCGGGCGAAGTCGTCGCGCTCGACGGGCGGCGTTGGAGCTTCGGCATTCCCAAGGATGCGGAGGACGGTCACGTGCTCGAACTCGAGGGCGGGACGGCGCGTTACTCGGGGATCGTCCGCACGAGCGCCGGCAAGCCGCTGACCGGCTGGACGATCGTCGCGCAACCGTGGGCCGCATGTGCGTCCAGCGTAGCCGCCACACCGACCTGCGAACTGCGTGCGGACGGCGCGTTCGAACTCACTGGACTCGAAGGTTGCGAGCATCGTCTGCGGCTGCACGACGCCAAGGGCAAGCCGCGCGCCGAGTTCACGCCGTCGCGTCCGCCGACAGCGGCAGGTGTTGCGTGCGACATCATGCTCGACCCGCCGCGCGGCAAGCTCGAGTTGCGCGGCGTGGTGCGCAACAAGAACGGCGAGCCAATTCCGGGCGCGACGCTGGTGTTCGAGTCGAACCTACGCGGCGCGGACGGCGTGTTGCGCTTCCTCTCGAACGACGACGCGTTCGCCCGCAGCGACGACCGAGGGCGCTACGAAATCAAGTTGCCGCGCACGCCGGAGCATGAGATCAGCGTGTACACGAAAGCTGGCGCACCCGCGGCGCTGCGCGAGAGGTTGCTCGACGACGGGAGCGACGAGCGCGAGCACGACTTGGTCGTCGACTAGCGCCTTGGTTCCGATTCTCGTCGAACACCTCGATGGCCTCGCCGTCGCTGGCGGCGTTGCTGCGGTTCGGCGAGCTACTCAGGGCGCCTCAAATCCTCGCGCCCTGCCCGGAACGCCGCCTTCAGCGAACGCTTCGACGGACTTCGGAAGCAGGACACTCGAGAGTCGTGCGCGGCGTTGTGACGAATAGAAGCGGCTGAGAAACACACGGTGTTGCAGCGCTTCCAGCGCGCTGCTCGTCCTCTCGCCAACGCGCGAGCTCGCTCGACCGAAGTCCCGCGAGCGCCTTGTTCGCCACCTGCGTCGGACCTCTCGATGGCCTCGCCGTCGCGGGCGGCGTTGCTGCGGTTCGGCGAGCTGCTCAGGGCGCCTCGAATCCTCGCGCCCTGCCCGGAACGTCGCGTCTATCGACAGCTTCGACGGCCTTTGCAAGCAGAGCATCAGTCCGTCGAGCCTGCGCGTTCGAAGCGCAGCGTCGCGCCTGGAACCAGGCTGAGCTCTTCGAGCGTGCAGTCGAGCGAGTCGGCCACGCTCAGCACTTGCGCGAAACGCGGATCGCCCCAGGGCACGATGCGGAACGTCCAGCCGGGCGCGGGCAGGTTCAAGGTCGCGAGCACGGCGCGCAGCGGCTGCGTGGGCGCGAGTTGGAACAGCCGGCGCTCGATCTCGGCCTCGGACCATCGCACCTCGACCCAGAAGCGCAGGTCCTCGCAGGTGAGCAGCTCGAGCACGTCGAGGCGGCCGCTGGCGATCTCCGAGTAGACCTCGGGTTGGATGAGGTGCATCACCAGGCGCAGATCGACGTGCGGATGCTCTCGTCGCCACGCGGCCCAGGCGCGCGTGATCTGCACGAACGCGAAGCGGTTGGTGAAGTTCTGCCGTTCGTGCAGCGGTGTGCGCGCATCGGGACGTTGCTCGCCGCCGCTCGACAGCAGTTGCAAACGCAAGACACGCAGTCCTTCGCTTGCGCACGCGTCGAACAGCGCCGTCGCCGCGCGCTGCACGTCGGCGAGCACGCGCTGATCGTCGTCGGAGCGCGCACGCACGGCCCACACGCGCTTGCCGGCCTCGAAGCGCAAGTACTTGCCGCGCTCGCTCCAGTCGTTCGGTGCGGAGCCGAGGCCGACGTCGTTGCGCAGGAAGCTGCGGATCGTCTCGCTCAAGTGGAACGAGCCGAGCCGGCCGCCCGCGCTCACGGCGATGCACTCGCCCTCCGCAAGTGCGGCGGGCAACGGACTGCGTTGCACCTCGAATTGCGCCTCGCTCGGGTAACGGTCTCCGTCGCGCCCGACGCCGAACACCCAACCGATCGGGCGACGCGCCCGGTGCTCCACGAACGCGCGCAACTGCTCGAGCCACTCGCCCACGAAATGGTGCGCGCCCTTGGGGTACTCGAGCACCTCGATCTGAAAACGCGCGCGCAGGAAGTTGGCGTCGACTTCGCCGGCGGGCAGGAACGCGAAGTGGTTGCGCGAGGCCGGGCCGTAGAACTCGAGCACCTCGCCGAGCAGCTCCTGCACGTACGACTCGCGCAGTCCTGATCCGACGAACAAGAGCGAGCGACTGCGATATACCTCGGCGAACGCGCGGCGGAAGTGCGGCTCGCGGTGCGTGACGCGCCGGTACTCATCGTGGCCGAGCACGACCTCGTGCGCGAGCTCCTTGCGCGCGAGCGGCTCGGGTTCGTTCAAGTAACCCTGCAGCGCCCACAGCACGGCGTCGGACGGTTCGGTGAGCGAGGTGAGCACACGCTGGCAGTCGCTCACGCCGCGGCCGTACACCTCGACGCGCCGTTTGGAATGCACGCCGCGAAACGCGGCCTCGTAGAGGTTGTCGTAGTTCGTGGTGAGCACGAGCGGCCACCACAACTGCGCGAGCGCGAGCGTCTGCCCTGGAACGTCGCTGTGCGCCGGCGAAAACAACGCGGCGCGCAGCGCATCGACGAACGCGCCGGGCGCGCCGGCTCGCAGCGCGCGTGCCGCGGCGTTCGCGCGGCGGATCAGATCACCCGAATCCGCTTGCGGCACTGCGGCCGCGGCGCCGTCGTTCACCAGGCGCCGCTCGAGTCCTTCGACCAGCGTTTGCCATCCCACGGCGCGCGGCACGCTCATCCCGGCGCCGATGAACGGCACGAGCTTGCCGCCGTGGTAGGCCGCCGCCAGCCGCGGAAGCACGACCTCGAAGGCTCGCTGGGCGCGCTGCGCTTGCTCCATCGCGGCGATCATGGCGAGCGCCGGGCTCGCCGTCGACGGAGGTCGCGCAACAGACTCGACGGAGGTCGCGCCGCAGATTCGACGGAGGTCGCGCCGCACACGCGACGCGCGAAGCTGAACTCAGTCGACGCGCGCCGCGTTGCTCAGTCGAGCCGGCCCATGCGGCCCGCCTGGAAGTCGGCGATCGCTTGCCAGATCTCCGACTCGGTGTTCATCACGAACGGGCCGCGCCCGACGACCGGCTCGTCGAGCGGCTCGCCGCCGAGGAACAAGAGGTGCGCGCCAGCGGAGGCTTCGAGGCGCACGCCTTCGCCGCTGCGTTCGAAGCGCGCAACTTGCGCCTCGGTCACCGTCGCGCCGCCGACCTGCACCTCGCCCGTGAGCACCACCAGCGCCGCCGTGTGGCCGCTCGGCGAAGGCAGTTCGAGCGCACCCGCGCGTTCGACGCGGAGGTCCCACACGTTGAGCTTGGAGAAGGTGAGCGCCGGCCCACGCACGCCGTCGAGCTCGCCCGCGATCACGCGCACGCGCGCGGCGCCGCGTGCGACGCTCGGAATCTGCGCGCTCTGGATCTCTTGGTAGCGCGGCGTCGTGAGCTTGTCCTTGCGCGGCAAGTTGACCCACAACTGCACCATCTCGAACGCGCCGCCGCGCTTGGCGAACTCGCGGCCGTGGAACTCCTCGTGCACGACGCCGCGGCCCGCGGTCATCCACTGCACGTCGCCCGGACCGATGCGGCCGCCGGCGCCGCTCGAGTCGCGGTGCTCGACCTCGCCCGCGAACACGATCGTCACGGTCTCGAAGCCGCGGTGCGGGTGCGGACCGACGCCCAGGCGCTCGGTTGTCGGCGGAAACTCCGCCGGGCCGCCGTAGTCGAGCAGCAGGAACGGGCTGAGTTCCTGCGCGTGCTCCATGTAGTTGAACAGCGAGCGCACGGGAAACCCGTCGCCCACCCAGTGGCCGCCGGGGCTCTTCCACACGCGCGCCAGCGCCTTGCTCGTGCTCGTCGTGCTCATGGCCCGCCAGTATGGGCCATGGTCGGCGAAACTCCCGCGCCGCAGCCCAGCTCCTACGGAACGAGCACAAACTCCAGCGCGTTGCTGAGGTTGGTGGTCTTCGGCGCCGCCGGGTCGCGGTACCAAGCCTGTGCGTTGATCGGCGCGCCGGGCACGAAGGGCGCACCGAGCGTCAGCGGATTGGCGTCGAGGTAGGCGAGCCAATCCTGGGAGAACGCGCCGTTGCACTGGCCGGCCACGCCGCCGGAGCTCAGCGCGGGCAGGCGTTGCGTCGGCGACTTCACGCACAGGAAGCTGGAACTCGCCGGCGCCCACGGTGCGATCGCCGCACCGCCGACGCCGTAGAAGAAGAGGCCCTGCTTCTGGCCTTCGAGGTTGCTCACGCTCAGTGTGTAGCCCGCGTTCGCGGCGAGGCTCGGCGTCCCGCTCGCGTTGATCGCCGGCACGCAGCCGTTGGTCGAAGTTCCCGCCGTGCAGTACACGAGCGGGCCCGCCGGCGCGATCGACACGTTCGAGAACGCGACGGCGTCCTGGCTGAACGAGTAGAAGCCGATGCGCCCGGCGCCGATGGCGGGATCGAGCACATCGAAGATCTGCACGCCATCGCGCCGGATCACGGCGCGCCCGGGCGTGATGTCGACCTGGAACACATACGAAACGTTGCCGGCCCAGCCCGACCCGACCGGCCCGGCGAGCGTCGACACGCCCAGCCCATCCGTGCCGCCCCACAGCCCGTCGCGTGTGAACGAGCCGGCGATCTTCTTCACCTTCAGTCCGACCTCAGCCAAGTCGTCGTTGACCGCCGTCGGGTCGCCCCAGTTGAAGCTCTGCGACGCACGTTTCCAGTCGAGCAGCACGTGCTGCGTGCTCGACTGGTAGCTGAAGGCGAGGCCGATGAAGTCGTCGTCCCCATTGTTCGTCGGGCGCACCGTCACGGAGAAGCTGGCCGTGCTCGGCAATGTGAAGGGGCTCACCACCCAGCCCGGGCCCACGACGCTGCTGGAGGCCGTCTCCTCCATGCTGCAGGTGGTCGCGTTCGGGTTGAGCGTCGACCAGCGGTTGTACGGGTCGACGAGCGTCCACGAGCCCAGGTGCAACTGGGCGAGCAGCGGAGTCGAGCCGAGGAGCGCCAGAGCGCTGAACTGCAGGGCGCGGCGACGGAGGGCGGAGGGGACGCGACTCATGGGAACCTCGGGCGTGTTGGAGAGGCGGGGACGGTGACGGCGCGAAACCGCGGTGCGAGCCCTACGCGGCGCGCGAAACACTGCAATCCGCGCTCGCGGTCCTCCCGTTACGCACGAAGTGCGAGCGCGACGCCCGCCCGCGTCCGCAAATGCCGGCGGCCGGGCCGCGCCGGGGAATCGCTCCCCCGTGCGCCGCCCGGCCGCCGGTTCGCAGTGCGCTCGCGCGCTACTGCAGCGTTTCGAAGTCGAGGGCGAACACGCCCTGCTGGAACTGGTTGTTGAGCAGCACGTTCTGGATCGAGGCGAGGTCGTTGCCCGGGCCGCCGCGGGTCATGATCGGCCCCTCCCAGACGGTGTTCGCCATCTCGAGCGTGTCGTTGCCGAAGCCCAGCTGGATGCCGGTGCGGCGGCGGATGGTCGAGACCGCGCTCGAGGCCGAGCCGAAGCGCACCAGGTCGTTGCCCTGGCCGACGTTCACCGAGACGCTGCGGTCGACCAGGTTGGCCGGCGAGTTGGGCTCGCTGGCGAACTCGATGCGGTCGTCGCCGTCGCCGGTCCACATCACGACGGTGTCGCGGAAGGTGTTGCCGTTGATCAGGAACTTGTCGTTGCGGTCCTCGGTCAGGAGGCAGGTCTCGCCGAGCACCTCGCTGCCGCGCAGGCCCAGGCCGACCTGGCCGACGCCCACGACCACCAGCAGGCCGGCGACCGTGTTGCCGTCGCCGGGATTGGGTCCGCCGAGCGAGACGATGTCGCCGTTGGGGCCGCTGTCGCCGGCGTCGACGCAGAAGTCGGCGCTGAACACGTTGCGGGCGATCACGGCGACGTCGTCGCCGGCGCCCATGTTGAACAGCGCGGAGCCGAGCGGGGCGCTGCCCACCATGAACAGGAAGTCGTCGCCCGCGCCCAGGTCGACGGCGAGGCCGTTGACCACGCCGCTGAAGGACGCGCTCGCACCGCCGTTGATGGTGGTGCCGCTGTTGCCGGACACGGTGACGGCGTCTCCGAGCGCGCTGATGGTGAGCGCGTCGGCGCCGGGGCTGCCCTGGACGAAGAGGGCGCCACCGATCACCGAAGCGGTGACTTGGGCCTGGGCAGAGAGGGTCAGCACGGCCGCGGCAGCAGCCGCGGCGACAGAACGACGGACGATGGACATGGGTGGTTGGCTTGCGCCGTGGGTGCAAATCAGGATGGAGACGGCCTCGGCCCGCGGGTGCGGGCCCCCCTGGACCACTCCAACCATGCACCACTGGGGCGGCGCGGGTCGGCGGGGTTATCGGACCGGGGGCGTCCCGGGGCTGGGATGACAGCCGTAAAGCCTTGTGGGGAAGAGCTTTGGGGTGCTCTACCCCGCCGGCAGCGGGTTGTCATCTCCCGGGGACGAGCGGCGCTAGCCGGACCCACTGCGCGAGCGCACGGCTTCGCGCGCGGAAAATCTGCACCGCACCACGAGGCGCAAGTCCTTGCCCGACAAAGCCCGGCGCGTCCCCGCACAGAATCGGACCGCCGCCGCCGGGCGCGCGAGCTACTTTCGAACCCCTCGGCCGGCGGAGGGGGACGCGACGGCGGTTCGAGTGGGTCAGGCTGACTCGTAGGAGCGGCCGCCGACGCGCCCCGAGAGTGCGAGCCACGGTCGCCGGCGCTGCTGCGTTGGCCGGCCATCGTGTCGATGAGTCAAGGAGTGAGAGAGTGAACCCCGGAGTCGCGAGCCCTGCCCTGAGCACCGTGAAGAGCCTTTCGAAGAGCGCTGGTTTTGTTGCGCAGGCGATGGCGCTGAAGCCGGCCCAGGCGCAGGCGGCGCTGGACGCGCTCGACCCGCCGGCGGAGCTGGGAGAGCCGCAGCTGACCGAGAACGCCACCAAGGTGCTGCAGCAGCGCTACCTCAAGAAGGACCTCGCGACGGGCAAGGTCAGCGAGTCGCCGCGCCAACTGTTCTGGCGCGTTGCGGCGCACATCGCGCGGCCCGAGCTGACCTTCCCCGGCGGCACGCCGCAGAAGGCGCTGGCCCGCGCGGCCGAGTTCTACGACCTCATGGCGCGCAAGCTGTTCATGCCCAACAGCCCCACGCTCATGAACGCCGGGCGCGAGATGGGCATGCTCTCGGCCTGCTTCGTGCTGCCGGTCGAAGACTCGATCGAGGGCATCTTCGATTCGATCAAGGCCACGGCGCTGATCCAAAAGGCCGGCGGCGGCACGGGCTTCTCGTTCTCGCGCCTGCGCCCGCAGGGCGACGTCGTCACCAGCTCGGGCGGCACCACCGAAGGCCCG
>ERZ1066135.779-NODE-779-length-14463-cov-8.360841_pt1 | contig 14463 bp, 12 predicted proteins | sample MGYA00382782_ERZ1066135 | MGnify/ENA primary metagenome ERZ1066135 (study PRJEB33369, sample SAMEA5778365) | biofilm metagenome | biome: Industrial cooling water; feature: Water cooling tower basin; material: Biofilm | place: United Arab Emirates | collected...
GCTGTAGCCCAGCAGCAGGCTGGGGCGGCGCGCCGCGGCGTTGTCGCGCCACCAGGCGTCGATCTCGGCGAAGACTTCGCGCTGCGGCCGCCAGCGGTAGACCGGCAGGCCGAAGGTCGACTCGGTGACGAAGCAGTCGCAGCCCAGCGGCTCGAAGGGCGCGCAGGTCGGGTTGGCGTCGCCGGCGCCGGAGACGAAGTAGTCGCCCGACGCGACCCAGACGCGCCCGCGGTGCTCGAGCCGCACCTGCGCCGAGCCGAGCACATGGCCGGCGGGGTGCAGGCTGAGGCGCACGCCGCGGTGCTCGATCGCCTCGCCATAGGCCAGGGTCTGCAGCGTGATCGCGCCGAGCCGCGCGCGCAGCACGCCGGCGCCCGGCGCCGCGGCGAGGTAGTGGCCGTGGCCGCCGCGCGCGTGGTCGGCGTGGGCGTGGGTGATGACGGCACGGTCGACCGGCCGCCAGGGGTCGATGTAGAAATCGCCCGGTGGGCAGTACAGGCCCTCGGGGCGTTCGACGACGAGGTCGGGGTTCATCACGGCAGGGTCGCAGCGCGCAGCTTATCGCCGCCGCGGTGGCGTGCATCTGCACCGGCCGGCGCGGCCATGACGCCGCGGGCCGCTGGGGTATGCGGCGGCGGCGTGCCGTGCGGCGGATCGGGTGGCAGGATGGGGGCTGGTTCACATGGAGGCTGCCCATGCCGATCTCGCGTCGACGTCTGCTGGCCACCGGCGCCACCGCGCTGGCGGCGCCGGCCTGGATCGGGGCGGCCAGCCCGCCCGCGCCGGCGGCCACGCCGGCCGGCTACCGCGTCACCTGGTTCGACGTGTCATCGCCGAAGGGCCGCGTCGGCGCGCGCGACGTCACCGCCGCCGGCGACGGCACGTTCTGGTTCTGCGGCCAGCGCAACGGCACGCTGAACCGGCTCGACCCGCGCGACGGCAGCGTGCGCAGCGTCGACCTCGGCCCCGGCGCACGCCCGCACGGCGTGGTGCGCGGGCCCGACGGCGCGGCCTGGGTCACCGAAGGCGGCCAGAACGGCCTCGCACGGGTCGACCCGAAGGACCTGCGCGTGCAGCTGTGGAAGCTGCCCGAGCGCTTCGCCGACGCCAACCTCAACACGCCGGTCTTCGACGCCGAGGGCCGCTGCTGGTTCACCGGCCAGAGCGGCGTGATCGCGCGCTTCGACCCGCGCACCGAGACGATGCACGCCTGGGAGGCACCGCGCGGCCGCGGGCCCTACGGCATCACGCGCACGCCGCAGGGCGGCGTCTGGTACGTCTCGCTGGCCGGCAACCACCTCGCGCACATCGACACCGAGGCCACCACGGCGGCGGCGCTGAAGGTGCGGATCGTCGAGCCGCCGACGCCGGGCCAGGGCGCCCGCCGCGTCGGGTCCGACAGCCTCGGCCGGCTGTGGATCAGCGAGTGGCACAGCGGCAACGTGTCGATGCACGACCCGCGCGACGGCCGCTGGGGCGTCTGGAAGCTGCCGGGCGCGCAGCCGCGCTGCTACTCGGTCTGGGTCGATCCGCAGGACCAGGTGTGGCTGACCGACTTCGCCGCCAACGCGATCCTGCGCTTCGACCCGGCCTCCGAGCGCTTCACCAGCTTCCCGTCCGACCGCGCGGGGGCCGCCGTGCGGCAGATGGACGGCGTGGCCGGCCAGGCCTGGGGCGGCGAGAGCGGCACCGACCGCATGGTGCGCATCGAGTACGGGGCCTGAGCGCACGGCCCGCCGCGGGGCTTCGAAACCGAAGGCCCTCCTACAATCCCGGCCGCACCCCAGCCACCGTAGTTCAATGGATAGAACGGCCGCCTCCTAAGCGGCAAATACAGGTTCGATTCCTGTCGGAGGCACCAGTCGGGGCCCGGGCGAGGCGCCCTCCGTCGCGTGCGGTGCCCCTCAGCGCCCCCGCATCGCCCGGCTCAGCAGCACCACCGGGATCAGCCCCACCCCCACGATCGCCAGCGACGGCAGCGCCGCCTCGGCGAGCCGCTCGTCGCGCGCCAGGTTGTAGGCCACGACCGCGAGCGTGTCGCTGCCGAAGGGGCGCAGCACCAGCGTCGCGGGCAGCTCCTTCATCACGTCGACGAACACCAGCAGCCCGGCCGCGAGCGCGGCGCGCGTGAGCAGCGGCGCATGCACGCCGAAGAACAGGCGCCCGGCGCCGGCGCCGAGCGTGCGCGCGGTGTCGTCGAAGCTGAGCGGGATGCGCGCGTAGCCGGCCTCGACCGACTGCAGCGCCACCGCCGCGAAACGCACCAGGTAGGCGTAGAGCAGACCGCCGACGCTGCCGGTCAGCAGCAGCGTCGCCCAGCCGGCCGCAGCCGAGCCGGGTGCTGCGGCCTGCACCCAGCCGAGCGGCAGCAGCCCGCCGCCGGCGCCGCTGCGCAGCAGGAAGCCGAGCAGCAGCGCCAGCGCGACGGCGCCCAGCGCCGCCAGCGTGGCGAGCTGCAGGCTGGTCGCGGCCCATTCGGCGAAGCGGGCCCAAGGCAGGCCGCCCAGGCCGTCGGGGCCGCCGTAGTGTGCCTCGCGCCACACGCCGCGCAGCAGTACCGCCACCGGCAGCACGAAGCCCAGCGCCACCGGCAGCGCGCACAGCGCCCAGGCCAGCACGGCATGGCGGCCGTGCAGCGCCACCGGCCGCGCCTCGCGCTCGCGTGCCGCGCCGCGCGTGCCGGCATAGCGCAGCCGCGCCTGGGCGCGCCGCTCGGCCCACAGCAGCAGCGCCACCACGGCGAGCAGCACGGTGGCGAGCTGGGCGGCGGCGATGCGGTCGTCCATCGCCAGCCAGGCCTTGTAGATGCCGGTGGTGAAGGTGGCGAGGCCGAAGTAGGCGCCGACGCCGTAGTCGGCCAGCGTCTCCATCAGCGCCAGCGCCACGCCGGCGGCCAGCGCCGGCCGCGCCAGCGGCAGCGCGACGCTGCGCACGCGGCGGCCCAGGCCGGCGCCGAGCAGGCGCGCGGCTTCCATCAGGTGCAGGCCGCGCTCGAGCAGGGCCGCGCGGGTCAGCAGGTAGACATAGGGGTAGAGCGCCAGCGTGAACAGCACGATGGCGCCGGGCAGGCTGCGCACGTCGGGCCACAGCGGGCCGGTGGCGCCGGTCAGCTCGCGCAGCGCCGTCTGCAGCGGGCCGCTGAACTGCAGGAAGTCGGTGGTGGCGTAGGCCAGCACGTAGGCCGGCATCGCCAGCGGCAGCAGCAACGCCCATTCGAAATGGCGCCGGCCGGGGAAGTCGAACAAGGTGACCGCCGCCGCGGTGGCGCCGCCGAGCACCGCGACGCCGAGCCCCACCCCCGCCGCCAGCAGCAGCGAGCCCATCGCGTAGCCGGGCAGCACGGTGCCGGCCTGGTGGCGCAGCAGCTCCCAGCTCTGTGCCTGCGGCACCAACCAGGCGCCGGCGATGCCGAGCAGCGGCAGTGCCAGCAGCGCGCACAACGCGACGGCCAGGCGCTGCATCTCAGGCGCGCGCCCCGCAGGCACGCGCCGCGGGGCGCCAGCCTTCGGCAACAAGAATGCGAACGACTTTCATTTTGAATCCGGTCGCTATCATAGGGCGATGCTGCTGAGCCTCGACCAGGTCTCGATCCGCTACCCCGCCGCCGCCGGCCAGGGCGAGCGGGCGGCGGTCGACGGCGTGTCCTTCGGGCTGGCGCAGGGCGAGATCGGCGTGCTGATCGGGCCCTCGGGCTGCGGCAAGACCTCGCTGCTGCGCGCGATCGCCGGGCTGGAGCCGCTGGCCGGCGGGCGCGTCACGCTGGGCGAGCAGCTGCTGGGTGACGCCGCGACCGGCCTGCACCTGGCGCCCGAGGCGCGCCGCATCGGCATGGTGTTCCAGGACTACGCCCTCTTCCCGCACCTCACGGTGGCGCAGAACATCGCCTTCGGCATCGCCGGATTGGCCAAGACCGCACGCGAGCGGCGGGTGGCCGAGCTGCTGGAGCTGGTCGGCCTGGCCGGCGCCGGCGGGCGGGCGCCGCACCAGCTGTCGGGCGGCCAGCAGCAGCGCATCGCGCTGGCCCGGGCGATGGCGCCGGCCCCCCGGCTGCTGCTGCTCGACGAGCCCTTCTCCAGCCTCGACGTCGACCTGCGCGAGCGCCTCGCGCAGGAGCTGCGCGGCATCCTGAAGCAGGCCGGCACGACGGCCCTCTTCGTCACCCACGACCAGCTGGAGGCCTTCGCGCTCGGCGACGTGATCGGCGTCATGCACCGCGGCCGGCTCGACCAGTGGGGCGAGGCCTACCAGCTCTACCACCGGCCGGCGACGCGCTTCGTCGCCGACTTCATCGGCCACGGCGTGTTCACGCCGGCGCGCATCGTCGAAGGCGTCGGCGGCAACGGGCCGCGGGTGCGCACGCCGCTGGGCGATTTGAACGACGTGGAGGAATGCCCGGTGCCGGCCGCCTTCCCGGGCGGCGAATGCGAGGTGCTGCTGCGCGCCGACGACATCGTCCACGACGACGACAGCCCGGTGAAGGCGCGCATCGAGCGCAAGGCCTTCCGCGGCTCGGAGTTCCTCTACACGCTGCAGCTTGCCAGCGGCGAACGGGTGCTGGCGCACGTGCCCAGCCACCACGACCACCAGCTCGGCGAGTGGATCGGCATCCGCGCCGAGGTCGACCACGTGGTGACCTTCCCGCGCGAGCCCGCCCGCGGCGACGCGGCCTGAACCGCGCGTCCGGGGCCGGCCGGACGGCGTCGTGAACGGCTCGGCAAAGCCCCGGAAAAGCCTGCAACTTCCGCGCGGGCGCCGACTCCGAGCACGGAGCCCGGTCCTATACTGACCGGGCAGTTTTTCGAAAGGACGCGCGACCTCATGGGTGCCAAGATGAAAGTGGCGGGCTGGCTGGCTCTCGGGGCGGTCGCCGGCGCGTTGACGACCTTGCAGCTCAGCGCGATCGCGCGGGCGCCCTCCGCGGCGCTGCCGCTCGACGAGCTGCAGCAGCTCGCCGCCGTCTTCGGCATGGTCAAGAGCGACTACGTCGAGCCGGTCGACGAGAAGAAGCTCATCACCGACGCGATCGGCGGCATGGTCGCCGGGCTCGACCCGCACTCGCAGTATTTCGACAAGAAGACCTTCAAGGAATTCCGCGAGGGCACCAGCGGCCGCTTCGTCGGCGTCGGCATCGAGATCGGCATGGAGGACGGCGTCGTCAAGGTCGTCAGCCCGATCGAGGGTTCGCCGGCCTTCCGTGCCGGCCTCAAGAGCGGCGACCTGATCACCAAGATCGACGACACCTTCGTCAAGGGCCTGACGCTCGACCAGGCCGTCAAGCGCATGCGCGGCGAGCCCAACACCAAGGTGCTGCTGCAGGTCTTCCGCAAGACCGAGAGCCGCACCTTCCCGGTGACCATCGTGCGCGAGGAAATCCGCATGCAGAGCGTGCGGGCCAAGCTGGTCGAGCCCGGCTACGGCTGGCTGCGCGTCAGCCAGTTCCAGGACCGCACGGTCGAGGATTTCGTCGGCAAGCTGGCCGATCTGTACAAGCAGGACGCCAACCTCAAGGGCATCGTGCTCGACCTGCGCAACGACCCGGGCGGCCTGCTCGAGGCCTCGGTGGCGATCTCGGCCGCCTTCCTGCCCGAAGACGTGACGGTGGTGTCGACCAACGGCCAGATCGCGGAGTCGAAGGCGGTGTTCAAGGCCAGCCCCGAGTTCTACGCGCGGCGCGGCGGCGACCCGCTGCGCAAGCTGCCGGCGGCGCTGAAGAGCGTGCCGCTGGTGGTGCTGGTCAACGAAGGGTCGGCCTCGGCCAGCGAGATCGTCGCCGGCGCGCTGCAGGACCACAAGCGCGCCGTCATCATGGGCAGCCAGACCTTCGGCAAGGGCTCGGTGCAGACGGTGCGCCAGCTCGGCCCCGACACGGCGCTCAAGATCACCACCGCGCGCTACTACACGCCCAGCGGACGCTCGATCCAGGCCACCGGCATCGTGCCCGACATCTGGCTCGACGAAACCGCCGACGGCAACGTCTTCGCGGCCCTGCGCACCCGCGAGGCCGACCTCGACAAGCACATCTCCAGCGGCCAGGGCGCCGAGGCCAAGGATCCCGCCCGCGAGAAGGCCCGCGAGGAGGCGCTGAAGAAGCTCGAGGAAGCCAACAAGGCCGCCGCCGGCGACAAGGACAAGGCGCCCAAGCCGCTGCCGGAGTTCGGCACGCCGGAGGACTTCCCGCTGCAGCAGGCGCTGAACCAGCTCAAGGGCAAGCCGGTGGTGGTGTCCAAGACCCAGGTCGAGCGCAAGGCCGAGGCGGACGTCAAGGCGAATTGAACGACGACCAGCTGCTGCGCTACAGCCGCCACATCCTGCTCGACGAGATCGGCGTCGAAGGCCAGCAGCGGCTGCTCGACGCCCACGCACTGGTCATCGGCGCCGGCGGCCTGGGCTCGCCGGTGCTGCTCTACCTCGGCACCGCCGGTGTCGGCACGATCACCGTGGTCGACCACGACACGGTGGACCTGACCAACCTGCAGCGTCAGATCGCCCACGACCTGGCGCGCGTCGGCACGCCGAAGGCCGAGTCGGCGGCGCGCAGCATCCATGCGATCAACCCCGAGGTGCGCGTCGAGGCCCTGGTCGAGCGCGCCGGGCCGGCGCAGCTCGACGCGCTGGTGCGCGCCGCCGACGTGGTGCTCGACTGCAGCGACAACTTCGCGACCCGCCATGCGGTCAACCGCGCCTGCGTGGCGCACCGCAAGCCGCTGGTGTCGGGCGCGGCGATCCGCTTCGACGGCCAGATCTCGGTCTACGACACGCGCGATGCCGCCAGCCCCTGCTACGCCTGCCTGTTCCCCGAGGACGCCGGCTACGAGGAGGTCGCCTGCTCGACGATGGGCGTGTTCGCGCCGCTGGTCGGCATCGTAGGCGCGATGCAGGCGGCCGAGGCGCTGAAGCTGCTGGCCGGCGTCGGCCCCTCGCTGGCCGGCCGCTTGCAGATGCTCGACGGCCGCGCGATGGCCTGGACCGAGATCCGCCTGGCGCGCCGCGCCGACTGCCCGGTCTGCGCCGGCCACGGCTGACGCCCCGGCGGCGCGGGCCGCGCGGTAAGCTGCCGGCATGGACCCCAACGCCCCCAACGCGCTGCTGGCGCGCAACTTCCCCTCGGCCCAGGAAGACGCCGCCGCCGTCGCGCCGGCTTCGCGCTACGCCGGCCCCGAGAGCGCCTACCGCCTGGCCTTCACCGACACCGACTTCCTGCTGCGCGAGGAACTGCGGCCGGTGCGCATGCAGCTCGAGCTGCTGAAGCCCGAGATGGTGCAGCGCCAGCACGGCGTCGAGGCCACGATCGTCATCTTCGGCAGCGCCCGCATCCTGCCGGCCGACGTGGCGGCGCAGCGCCTGGCCGAGGCGCGCGCCGGCGGCGACGCGGCGGCGCTGCGCCGTGCCGAGATGCAGGTGGCGATGTCGCACCACTACGAGGAGGCACGGCGCTTCGCCGGCATGGTGACGATGGCGTCCAAGCGCCTCGAGCAGCCGATCGCGGTGGTGACCGGCGGGGGGCCCGGGATCATGGAAGCCGGCAACCGCGGCGCCTTCGAGGCCGGCGGCCCGAGCATCGGCTTGAACATCGTGCTGCCGCACGAGCAGGCGCCCAACGACTACATCACGCCGGCGCTGTGCTTCCAGTTCCACTACTTCGCGCTGCGCAAGATGCACTTCCTGATGCGCGCGATCGCGCTGGTGTGCTTCCCCGGCGGCTTCGGCACGCTCGACGAGATGTTCGAGGTGCTGACGCTGATCCAGACCGGCAAGGTGCGGCGCCGCCCGATCGTGCTGTTCAGCCGCGAGTTCTGGACCAAGCTGGTCGACTTCGACCTGCTGGTGGGCACCGGCATGATCGGCGCCGAGGACCTGAAGCTCTTCCACTTCGTCGAGAGCGCCGAGGAGGCCTGGGGCGTGATCGAGCGCTACTACGCGCTCGACGCGCCCGACACCACCACCGGCGCCTTCGCCGAGGACACCTGAGCACGCCATGAGCGCGCGGCCCGGCCTGTCGCTGATCGGCGCGCCGACCGACGTCGGCGCCGGCGCGCGCGGGGCCTCGATGGGGCCGGAGGCGCTGCGGGTCGCGGGGCTGCAGGCGGCGCTCGAGGCGCTGGGCCTGGAAGTGGCCGACCGCGGCAACCTCGCCGGGCCGCACAACCCCTGGCAGCCGCCGGTGAACGGCTACCGCCACCTGGGCGAGGTCGCGGCCTGGAGCCGCGCGGTGCACGACGCGGTGCTTGCCGAGCTGGCGATGGAGCGGCTGCCGCTGCTGCTGGGCGGCGACCACAGCCTTGCGGTCGGAAGCATCAGCGCGGTGGCGCGCCACTGTCGCGAGAGCGGCCGCAAGCTGCGCGTGCTCTGGCTCGACGCCCACGCCGACTTCAACACCGCGGCGCTCACGCCCAGCGGCAACCTGCACGGCATGCCGGTGGCCTGCCTGTGCGGGCGCGGCCCGAAGGAGCTGATCGAGATCGGCGGCCAGGTGCCGGCGATCAACCCCAAGTGGATGCGCCAGATCGGCATCCGCAGCGTCGACGCCGGCGAGAAGCGGCTGGTGCACGAGGCCGGCCTCGAGGTCTTCGACATGCGCTACGTCGACGAGATGGGCATGCGCCACGCGATGGAGCTGGCGCTCGCGACGCTGGATGCCCACACCCACCTGCACGTCAGCTTCGACGTCGACTTCCTCGACCCCGACATCGCGCCGGGCGTCGCGACCACCGTGCGCGGCGGGCCGACCTACCGCGAGGCGCAGCTGTGCATGGAGATGATCGCCGACACCGAGCGGCTCGCTTCGCTCGACGTGATGGAGCTCAACCCCGCCTTCGACCTGCGCAACCGCACCGCCGAGTTGGCGGTGGACCTGATCGAATCGCTGTTCGGCAAGCGCACGCTGATGCGGCAGTAGCCGCGCCTCAGCGGCAGGGCCCGTGGCGGCGGCGAAAGTCGCGCGGCTGCTCGGGCTCGGGCGCGGCGAACAAGCCGCGGCCGGCGCGCCGCGCCGCCGCCTCCTCGGCGGCGTAGGGCCCGGGGTCGCCGCGCCAGCGGGCCGACCAGGCGTGGCCGTCGGCGACCAGCCCAGCGCCGACGTCACGGCCGTCGAGCCACAGCGTCACCAGCGCGCGGCCGTGCTCGTCGACCGCGTGGCGCTGCAGGCCGACACGCCGGCCGAGCACCCGCACTTCGAGCGCGGCGCGCGCGGCCGGGCCGTGGGCCTGGCAGACCTCGGGCGCGTCGAGCCCGACCAGCCTCAGCTTGACCGGCTTGCGCCCGCCGTCGGCCCGCAGCCACAGCGTGTCGCCGTCGCTGACGCGGGTGACGATGCCGTCGAGGCGCTGCGGCGGCGCGGCCTGGGCGATCGCCGCCCACAGCCCGGCGAGCGCAAGCAGCGTCGCCCTCAGGCCGCGGCGAACAGGCCCCACAACCACCAGCCGAACAGCCCCGCGCACAACACCCAGATCATCACGATCAGCACCGCACCCCAAAAGAGCTTCGGCGCCCGGCCGCCGGCCGCCTCGGCCTCGGCCAGCCGCGCCTGCCACAGCGCCTCGGGCGTGAGCCGGACCGCCAGCGCCACGCCCAGCGGCAGCAGGATCAGCTCGTCCAGCTGGCCCAGCACGGGGATAAAGTCGGGGATCAGGTCGATCGGGCTCAGCGCGTACAGCAGCACCAGCAGCGCGACGAGCTTCGGCGCGCGCGGCGTGTCCGGGTGCCGCATCAGCTTCCACAGCGCCAGCACGTAGACGGCCAGACGCGCGCGGTTGGCTGCGCCGAACAGCGTGCGCAGCGTCATGCGCGCCTCCGGCGGGCGGGCTTCGTTGGAGCGTCGAGGGTGGCGTTCATGTCGGCCAGCATTCTGTCCAAACGCGCCGAGAGCTTCTCGGTCGTCAACTGCTCGCGGAAGCGCTCGACCATCAGCGGCAGGCTCAGCGGGCTGGGCATCGCGAGCTCGACGCATTCGATGCGCCGCGCCTGCAGGCGCTTCAGCGTCGCAGCGAGGCGCTTCAGGTCCAGCTCCTGGCTCAGCACCTCGGACTCGGCCTGGGTCAGCAGCAGGTTGCCGGCGTCGTACTTGCGGAACACCTCGTAGAACAGGCTGCTCGAGGCCTGCAGCTGCTTCATGCTCTTGGGCGCGCCGGGGTAGCCGCTGAACACCAGCCCGGCGACGCGCGCGATCTCGCGGAAGCGCCGCTGTGCCAGCTCGCCGCTGTTCAGCGAGGCCAGCACGTCGGCCTGCAGCCCGGCGGTGGCGAACACGCGGCCGTCGAGCAGCTCGGCCGCATCGATGGGCAGCGCCGACAGCAGCTCCAGCCCGTAGTCGTTGACCGACAGGCTGAAGGTGTTGGGCTGCCGCTTCGCGAGCCGCCAGGCCAGCAGGCCGGCCAGGCCGATGTGCACGTTGCGGCCGGCGAAGGGGTAGAGGTAGAGGTGATGCCCTTCGCGCGACGCGTAGCGTTCGATCAGCAGCGTGTCGGGCGTCGGCAGCTTCGACAGCCGCGCCTGCGTTGCGAGCATAGTCTGCGCGGCCTGCAGCTCGGGCTCGAAGAAGTCGCCCTGGGCGGCGAACTGCAGCAGCTCCAGCACCGCGTCGGCCATCTCGGTGGACAGCGGCATCTTGCCGCCGGCCCAGGCCGGCACCACGCCCTTGTCGCGCGGCGCCTTGCGCACATAGGCGGCCATGTCCTGCGTGCGCACGTACTCGAGCACGCGGCCGGCGAAGACGAAGCAGTCGCCCTTGTTGAGCCGCGCGATGAAGCCTTCCTCGATCGTGCCGATGGTGCCGCCCGGGGGCCGCTGCACCTGCATCGCAGCGTCGCCGACTATGGTGCCGACGCCCAGCCGGTGGCGCAGCGCGATGCCGCGGTCGGGCACGCGGTAGGTCCCGTCGATGCGCTGCACGCGGTGGTACTCGGGGTAGGCGCCGAGGCTCGCGCCGCCGCGCTCGACGAAGGCCAGCGCCCAGTCGAAGGCCTCGCGGCTCAGCGCGCGGTACGAGTACGCGACGCGTACCTCGTCGTAAAGGTCATCGGCGTCGAACCCGCCGCCGAGCGCGACGGTCACCAGGTGCTGCACCAGCACGTCGAGCGGCTGCTCGGGCGGCTCGCGCGTCTCGATGCGGCCGGCCTGTGCGGCGCGGCGGGCAGCCGCCGCCTCGACCAGCTCCAACGTATTGGTCGGCACCAGCGTGATGCGGCTCGGCCGCCCGGGCTGGTGGCCACTGCGGCCGGCGCGCTGCAGCAGCCGCGCCACGCCCTTGGCCGAGCCGATCTGCAGCACCCGCTCGACCGGCAGGAAGTCGACGCCGAGGTCCAGCGACGAGGTCGCGACCACCGCACGCAGGCTGCCGGCCTTCAGCGCCGCCTCGACCCAGGCGCGCACGGCCTTGTCGAGCGAGCCGTGGTGCAGCGCGATCTCGCCGGCCCAGTCGGGCCGAGCGCCCAGCAGCAGCTGGAACCAGATCTCGGCCTGCGAGCGCGTGTTGGTGAAGACCAGCGTGGTCGACGAGCGTTCCAGCTCGGCGACCAGCGGCCCCAGCATCTGCGCGCCGAGGTGGCCGGCCCAGGAGAAGCGGCCGGGGTTGGCGGGCAGCAGCGTGTCGATCACCAGCGCCTTGTCGAGGCGGCCGCGCACCCGCACCGGCTCGGGCGCCTGCGGGCCGACCAGCACCCGCGCCGCCTCGTCGAGCTTGCCGAGCGTCGCGCTCAGGCCCCAGACCACCAGCGCCGGGTTCCAGCGCGCCAGCCGCGCCAGCGCCAGCTGCACCTGCACGCCGCGCTTGTTGCCGAGCAGCTCGTGCCATTCGTCGACGATCACCGTGTGCACGCCGGCGAGTTCCTCGCGCGCGTGCTCACGGGTCAGCATCAGGCTCAGCGATTCGGGCGTCGTCACCAGCACGGTCGGGAAGCGCCGGTCCTGGCGGGCGCGCTCGGCGGCGGGCGTGTCGCCGCTGCGCAGGCCGGCGGTCCAGGCGGGTGCCAGGTCGGAGAGAGGCGCGGTGATCGCCTTCAGCGTGTCGGCGGCGAGCGCGCGCATCGGCGTCACCCACAGTGCCTGCAAGGCAGGCCCTGTGGGGACGCCGTTGGCGGACCGCACCGCGCCCCCACCCCGCCCCGCCCCCTCCGAGCGGGGGCAGGCACCCGCATGACCGACGATCCCACGGGCCAGCGCGCCGAACCACACCGCGTAGGTCTTGCCGGCGCCGGTGGTGGCGTGCAGCAGCCCGCTGCGGCCGGCCGCCATCGCGGCCCAGACCTCGCGCTGGAAGCCGAAGGGCTGCCAGCCGCGGGCGGCGAACCAGGCCTCGGCGGCGGCGCTCAAGGGCCGGCGTCCCAAGGCGCGCCGACGATCCAGCCTTCGAGCGGATCGACCTGCGCCGGCAGTCCGTAGCCCGGCTGCCCCGCAGCCCAGGCGGCCTGCGCGAGGCAGAGCACCGCGTCGAGCCGGTCGCCGCGGGCGTCGGCCACCAGCTCGTCGCGCTGCGCGTGGCGCAGCTTGAGCCGCAGGCCCAGCCGCGAGCGGCCCTGCTCCAGGGCATCGACCAGGTCCTTGCGCGCGATCAGGCGCTCGGGCGTCTGCTTCGCGGGCTCGTCGCTCTTGTAGGAGCGCGTGCCGATCAGCTCGCGCGCCAGCAGACCCGGGTAGCCTTCGAGGGCGACGCGCCGCGCATCACCCTCGTGAAGACGCGGCAGCGTGACGCCGGCGTCGATCAGCCGCGGCACGCCGGCATGCAGCATCCAAGCCACCGGCGGGTTGACCCATTTCATCGACGGGCTGGACCCCGCCGGCCCGTCGCAGGCGCGGTGGGCGAACTTGCGGCCCGCCGGCCGCGCGGCGCAGAAGGCCGCGAAGGTGGCACGGATCGCCGCGCGGTCCAGCGCCGCGTAGTGGCGCATCAGCGCCCGCCAGTCGCGCGGCCAGGCGAGCGATTCGACCAGCTCGCGCGGCAGGCCGAAGGGCAGGTCGAACACGCCGAGCCAAGGCCCGGGGCGGGTGAGCAGCGCGTCGAAGGCGGCGAAGTCGGGCAGCGCCTCGACGGCGCCCAGGCGCAGCAGCGCGCCGTCGCGCTCGCCGTGGGCCGCGGTGATCGGCTTGCGGCGCGTCGGCGCGCTGGTGAAGTCGACGCCGAAGAGGCGCGGGGGTTCGGGAAGACTCATGACGGCAGCGACTCTAGCGGGCCGCGACAATCCTGCCGATGGACACGCCCGCACACCCCGACGCACCGCCTCGCCCGCGCCGCCTCGGCGTGTTCGCCGCCGTCGCGCTGGCGCTGGTGATCGTGCTCACGGCCGTGGCCTGGCGGCTCGCCGCGGGGCAGATCGAGCGCGGGCTGCGCGAGGCGATCGGCCCGCGCGGCACGGTCGGGGCGGTGCGCCTGGGCTGGCGTGGCGTCGAGGTGCACGGGCTGCGCATCGCCGCGGCCCCCGGCTGGCCGGCAGCCGACGAGCTGCGCGCCGCGCGCGTGCTGGTACACCCCGACCTCGGCGCCGCGCTGACCGGCCGGCTCGGGCTGGGCCGCATCGTCGTCGAGGACGGCTACCTGTCGATGCTGCGCACCCGCGACGGCCGGCTGCGCATGCTGCCGGCGCTGCTCGAGAAGTCGGCGACCGCGGGCCCGGGGGCCGGGGCTGCTCGGGCGCGCTTCACGATCGGCGCGGTCGAGCTGCGGCGAGGCGAGGTCGGGTTCTTCGACGCCTCGGTGCAGCGGCCTGCGCTGGCGGTGCGGCTGACCGGCTTCGAGGCCGATCTGGGGCCGCTGGTGCTGCCGGCACTCGACGCCCCGGTGGCCCTGCGGGTCCGCGCCACGGTCCAGGGTTCACGCGCCGACGGCCGCAGCGACGGCACGCTCGCACTCGACGGCCGGGTCACGCCGGCCACGCACGATGCCGACCTGAAGCTGGCACTGCGTCGCGTCGACCTGCGCGTGCTGCAGCCCTACCTGATGAACGTGGCCGACGGTGGCGTCAAGCGCGGCCGCATGGACATGGACCTCGCGCCGGTCGTGAGGGGGCGGCAGCTGCACGCCCCCGGCCGGCTCGCACTGACCGGCCTGGAGCTCGGCGCCGGCGGTCTGGCCAGCGTGCCGCGGCAGGCGGTGCTCGCCTTCATGAGCCGCAACGACCGCATCGAGCTCGACTTCACGCTCGAAGGCCGGCTCGACGATCCGGCCTTCTCGCTCAACGAGAACCTCGCCACGCGGGTCGCCTCGGGACTGGCGGCCGAGTTGGGCGTGAGCGTCGGCGGCGTGGTCGAGGGCGTGGGCAGCGTGATCAAGGGGCTGTTCGGCAACTAGCGCCCTACGCGGCGCCGGAGCCCGACGGTCCGGCACCCGAACCTGCCGAGGTTTGCAGCGATACCGCGGTGACACGCGGTTACGCCGCCGATGGCGCGGCCGTGACGCATGCCGTTGAGGGCACCCGGGCCATCGTCTAAGCTCGCCCGCGTGGAACGTCCCCTGCCCTCCGCCGCCGCGGCCGA
>ERZ1066135.782-NODE-782-length-14408-cov-6.987877_pt1 | contig 14408 bp, 12 predicted proteins | sample MGYA00382782_ERZ1066135 | MGnify/ENA primary metagenome ERZ1066135 (study PRJEB33369, sample SAMEA5778365) | biofilm metagenome | biome: Industrial cooling water; feature: Water cooling tower basin; material: Biofilm | place: United Arab Emirates | collected...
ACTTACGACGAACACCGCGACCCGTTAGATCACCCGTGGTGAGAATTGCGGGCTAGTTGCATCCAAGCTACTTGTGCCAGAGCAGTTTCCGGTTGCGAGGTGCCTGTACGCGGCGGCGCTGCTGCTTAACAGCGTGCTGCTGGCCTTCTGCGCGTCCAAGGCAAGTACGACAACAACGGATAGAACGCTGGATGCGCTAGTCGCTGACCCTTTGGTGGCGACGCAGTGTGCGGTTCTCGTCTTCGGAGCAACGATGGTTGCATCATCCGAGAGCGCGGAGTTCTTCCACGGGCGATACTGGGGACTGCTTGCAGCGCTTGTTGGAAATGCGCTGGCGAGATACGACTCCGGCTTCCATCACTTTCATACGGTGAAGGGAGAAGCGCCAATCCCGCATGGACAATGGCTAGCAGTAGCTACAAAGCAGTGGAAGGTCGTCAACAATTGGACCATTGCATTAGTGGCCTTGGGGGGGCTTGTTAGTTGCGTGAATTCAGGTCTCTTTGATGCCTCGGCTGGTGCTATAGGGCTTTCTTCGGGCGGCGTAGCAATGTGCTACTTGTGGTGGCGTGGCGCGCTGGTCAAGCCCCAGATCAGTTCAGAAAGCAGCGATGAGACCCAAACTTCGGAAGATCCAATGGAACACCACGACTACCTTATTAAAGCGGTCAACCGGTTGCGTAGTATTCTCTTACAGGCAGGGGCCGCGAGTGATTCGAGAGATCAGGCCGCTTCTCTTGTAGTTCCGAATGTGCTCAATAACTTCTTTGCGGCTACAGTGGATGGGGTGTACTCCGCCCGGCAAGCGTTTAAAGATGATGTCGCGAATGCGATCGTTGTTGTTTCTAGTGTAATCGGCGCTGGTGTCATTGCTGGCTTTAACGCACTCGTTCTTTCAGAAGGCGAATGCTGGAAGGCGAGTAAGGTCATGGAAGTAGACCTGGCAGTATTACAAGGCCAATTGTCTACTTACGGTTTGGAGCGGCTTGCGTATCTTTTGGCGAGTTCGTTCGTCTTGTGCTTCGCGGTGCGTGGCTTTGTCGATCTGTACATCGAGAAGCTCAGGACTGGTTACGGTCTGTACTGCGCATCAATGATTCATGCTTACTGTGTGTTTCGAGCGCTAGGCCACAAAGCGGACGATATTTCTCATGAGTGGATCGCGGACATTACCGGCACGCTAGAGCTAACAGGGGAATTCACACAACGAACGCAAGCTGTTCGCCAAGCCGGCTCCGTTCCGTATCCCGACATGGATTTCAATGCTCGTAATAAAACACAGGGCTGCAGATATCCGCAAAGCCTTCCTGAACTTGTGGCGGTAATGCGGTCTAGGCCTTCGAATCTGTACCTCACTCATCGACGAACCCTGATGACGACGAGGCGTTGGGCGGTTGGGAGTGCTGTCATATTCGCCGTGTTGGCGCTGCTGCTGGCTTTGGGGCTTGAGCAGTGTGCGTAGTCGAGAGATCCGGTCGCGCCAGTGGTGTCACGCCAACCTTCCCGCTGTGAGGGGCGGCATGCGCAGGCGTTTCCGCGTGTTCCACGGAGCAGGTCGCTCTCGACGACCTTCTACACATGTCGTAGACTTCTCGCCGCACCCTGACACCCTGCCTCACCCGGCCTCCAAGTCCACGCACGAAGTCCAAGCCGGCCGCTCACCGCGCCTCACACGGCGCAGGAGTTCTCACGCTTGGACACTCTCACGATTCGCCGCGTCGCGCTCAGCGCGCCTCACCACGACCCCGCGAACGCCCGCTTCCACGACGAGCGCAACCTCGCCGCCATCGCCGCGAGCTTGAAACAGTTCGGCCAAGCCGAGCCGCTCGTGGTGCAGCGCTCGAGCGGCAAGGTCATTGGCGGCAACGGCCGCATGACCGCCATGAAGGCGCTGGGCTGGACGGAGTGCGACGTGGTCGAGCTGGACCTCGACGACGCGCAGGCGACGGCGCTGGGCATCGGCCTGAACCGCACGGGCGAGCTGGCGGAGTGGGATCTGCCTGCGCTCACGAAGATCCTGGAGAGCTTCAAGGGCACGGAGGTGTTCGACGCGCTCGGCTTCGACGAGAAGGAGCTGATCGCGATGCTCGACGAGTTGATCGCGGCGGGGGAGTCGCTCGACGGGATCGTGGAGGACGGCGCGCCCGCGTTGCCGGATGCGGCGACGACGCGCACGGGCGACCTGTGTGTCTTGGGCGACCATCGCTTGCTGTGCGGCGACAACTCCAAGCGTGAAGACGTGGAGCGCTTGCTCGGCGGCGCGCGGATCCAGCTCGTGAACATGGACCCGCCGTACAACGTGAAGGTCGAGCCGCGCTCGTGCAGCGCCGGGCGGGCGCGCCCATGTGGACCTTCAAGTGGACCGACGCCAATGGCGTGCGGCGGCAACACGCGCTGAGCACTGGCAAGCGCGTGGCCCAGATGCGCTCGACCGAGATCCTCCGCGAGCGCGACATGGCGCTGTGCGGGCTCGGCGCGGTCGCGGGGCAGGCGGTGGAGCTGGGTGAGCTGCTCGAGGTGTACGACGCCGACCTCGCCACGCGCGCGTGCGAGGCGCAGGTCACGAAATCGCGTCAGGCGCTGGCCCGCATGCAGGACGAGCTGCGCGCGCGCCGTGGGATGGACGTGCGGCCCGCCGATGTGCGCGTCCGGATGCTCGCGACCGGTTTCGCGCCGCGCTGAGCCGGAGCGACGACGCCGGTCTGACCGCGCAGAGCCTGCTCGTGCGCCTCGGGCGCCTGCCCGACGGCGCGCTGCGTCGGAGGAGGCGCGAGCGCAGGGCCCGCGCGCCCTGGCTCGTGCGGCCTCATCACGGCGCGAGGTACGGCACGTACTGCGGCTCGTAGAACTGAGCGCGGACGAAGGCGCGGACGTCGGCGGGTTCGGGTTCCTCCGCGAGGCCGCGCTTCCAGACCAGCTCGGCGACCGCGCAGCCGATCTCGAACGACACGGCGCGCACGGCTTCGAGCGGCGGATAGAGCGAGCCGTGGTCGAGCGATGCCTGCGGGACGAGTTGCGCGAGTCGGCGCGCGGCCACCAGGAACACCTCGTCCGTCACGCGCCGCGCGCGGCTGGCGACCAAGCCCAGGCCCACGCCAGGGAAGATGTAGGCGTTGTTGCCCTGGCCGGGAACATGCGTGCGTCCGTCGAACTCGACGGGCGCCCACGGACTCCCCGAGGCGAACACCGCCCGGCCGCCTGTCCAGCGGTAGGCCTGTTCGGCGGTGCACTCAGCCTTGGAGGTGGGGTTGGAGAGCGCGAACACCAGCGGCCGCTCGTTGAACTCCGCCATCGCGCGCACGGAAGCCTCGTCGAACGCGCCAGCCTGCGCCGAGAGCCCCAGCAGTGCGGTGGGCTGCAGCGCGCGCACGGCGCCAACCAAGTCCGCGATGGGCGCGTGCTCGTGCGCGAAGGCGCGCTTGTGCGGCGCGAGGTCGGTGCGCGCCGCGCACACCAGGCCCTTGGAGTCGACGAACCAGCAACGCGCACGCGCTTGGTCTTCGCTCAGGCCTGCCTGCACCATGGCCGACACGATCAGCGTGGCGATGCCGACGCCCGCGGCGCCTGCGCCCAGGAAGAGCAGCCGCTGGTCCGCCAGCGCGCGGCCCGTGATGCGCTCCGACGCCTCGAGCCCGGCGAGCACGACCGCGGCCGTGCCTTGGATGTCGTCGTTGAAGCAGCACACGCGTTCGCGGTGACGCGCGAGCAGGCCGAAGGCGTTCTCTGTGGCGAAGTCCTCGAATTGAATCACTAGGCCGGGGAAGACCTCGTTGGCCGCTGCGACGAACTCATCGACGAAGTCGCTGTACTCCGCTCCGCGCGCGCGCGGCCGCCGTACTCCGATGTAGAGCGGATCGTCGAGCAACTCGCGATTGTCCGTGCCCACGTCGAGCACGATCGGAAGGCACAGGTGCGGCGCGACTCCGCCCAGCGCGGTGTAGAGCGCCAGCTTGCCAATCGGAATGCCGATGCCGTTGGCGCCCAGGTCGCCCAAGCCCAGGATGCGCCCGCCGTCCGTGACCACGATCACGCGCACTCCGCTCTCGTTCCAGTTGCGCAGGACCGCCGCGATCCGACCGCGGTCGTCCAGCGTGAGGTACACGCCCCGCGGTCGCGTGTAGATGTGGGCGAAGCGCTTGCACGCCTCGCCCACGGTCGGCGTGTAGACGATGGGCAACAGCTCCGCAACGTGGTCCACCAGGGCGCGGTAGAAGACGGTCTCGTTGCGGTCCGCGAGTTCGGCCAGGTACAGGTAGCGCTCCAACGGGTCGGGCTTGTGCTCGAGATTGCGCATCACGCGCGCGGCCTGTTCCTCGAGCGTGAAGACTCGGTGCGGCAACAGGCCGCGCAAGCGCAGCTCCGCGCGTTCCCTCGAGTCGAAGGCGGTGCCCTTGTTGAAGCGCGGGGCGCGGAGCAGCTCGGCGCCCCGCAGGCTCGGCGGCGGCGCGCCGACAGTGGTTGGGTGGCTCATCCGCGCGAGACTCGACGACCGCGAGCCCGCGCGCAACGGAGCAAAGGTCGTAGTGCGTGCGTACCGAGGCCTGTGCCGTGCTCGGCACCGGCGCTCGCTTCGGCGCGCGAACCCGCGCCTGCCGCGTGGCCTCGCTTCCTCGCGGCGCCGCCCTCTGCCCGCCACTTGCCGGGCGTCGGCCGCTCGCGTGGACGTCGTTGTCGCCCTTGAGCAGCGCGTTCGGCGGCCGCGCCGCTTCACCAAGGTGAGCACGTGATCCAACGACTCGGACGCGCGTACGGACCCGGCCAATTGAAGCTCGTGCAGCGCGGGGCTGATACGCCCACATGGACGCTGTCCTGGCGCGACGAACACGGCGTGCGGCGGCAACGCGCGCTCAGCACTGACCGACGCGTCGCCGAGCGCCGCATGCGCGAGATCATCCACCGCCACGACCTGGCGCTCGAAGGCGTGGGCGTAGACGGGCGCGACATGGCGCTCGAAGAGCTGGCGCGCTTGTACTTGGAAGAGCTGCGCTCGCGCTGCGTGGACGCCCACTACGTCAACTCGAAGTCGATGATCGAGCGCGCGCTGACCGGCATCGGTGTGCAACGCGTGGGCGATCTGCTGCCGCTGCACGCGCTCAAGTACCGCACGCAGCTACTCGCCAGCGGAGCCGCGCCGCGCACAGCCAACCTGCACGTCGACCGCGTCAGCGCGATGCTCGCGTGGGGCGTCAAGGTGGGCCTGCTCCATCGCAATCCGCTGGAGCACATCGACCGCCTGCGCGACACCGGCGGGCACGCGCGCTACCAACGCCGCGCGCTCACCGCCGACGAGATCACGCGTCTGCTCGACGCCGTAGGCGCAGAGGACCACGAACAAGCCGCGCGCGCCAAGGCCGAGGCCGCTGGCCGCAGTCCACGCGCTGTACGGCACCGCGGCGTGCGAATACCGCAGCGACCCTTGTTCCAAGCGCTCATCGAGACCGGCGCGCGCTGGCGCGAGCTGACGCTCGTGACGTGGGCCGACCTCGATGCCAATCAGGCGCTGCTCAAGCTGCGCGCCGCCAACACCAAGTCGCGCAAGGCGCGCGTGATCCCGTTGCGCCGCGCGCTGGTGGACGAGCTGCTCGCGCTACGACCGCTGCACGCAGCCGCGCGTGGGTGTGCCGTGGCCGTATCCGATCGCGTGTTCCTGTCGCCCGAGGCGGCGGACTGGGGCGCGCCCACGAACAACGTCGCGCGCGTCCTGCGCCGCGCCCTGGAACGCGCTGGCATCGCGCGGCTCAACGAGGCGGGGGAGAAGCTCGACCTGCACGCACTGCGCCACAGCGCCGCGACCCAGTGGGCGCGCAGGGGCGTTTCGATCGTGCACGCGCAGGCGTTGCTGGGGCACAGCGATGTGCGGTTGACCTCAAAGGTCTACACCCACATCTCGACGGCCGACCTGCGTGCGGCGGTCGAGGGCGTGGCGGGGTAGGTTGTGGGCACCCAGGCGCGCTGCTCCGTGGATCGCCCTCTCGTACAGCACGCACGCTGCTACCGGGCCGACACCACGTAGGCGACGAGGAGCAGAGAGCCGAGCCCAACAAGCCCTGAGATCTGACTGCTACGTCTCTCGCCTTGCACGATCCCGCGTGCCCAATGCTCACAATTGACCTGAAGCAAGTCGTAGCGGATCGACGGATTGAGTACTGATCGATTGAGGCGCTGGATGGCGGCGTTGACAGCGCGAAGGTCAGTGATGGACACCTCTCGTACGACGCGCCGGCGCTGGCCGAACTCTCCGAGAGTCATTCGTCGAAGACCATCGATGTTCAGTTCCCAGCACTCTGGCTCGATGCTACGACCTGCATACTCCACCATCACGCCGTAGTGGGTGCCCACACCGACGAGCTTCTCCCGACAGACAATGTGAACGGCCCGGACTTGTTGATGCATGAGGTTCACCTTTCTTGACGACGCGCGTCACTCTAGCTCTGACGGCTCAGGTGGCCGAGCGCGAGTATCTCGAATCGGATCGATGCGAGCGGCTAAGTCATGTCTCGTGGAGGCATCCACGTTGAGCAAGCGCGGCGCGCCTCTAGTCTCTAACGATCCATTCACTGAACGGCGCAAGCCCACGAATCCTCCGCGTGCGCTTGCGTGCGTTGGACTGGTACTTCGTCGCGCGCGGTCGCTTTCGTGCGCGTCGCGGCCGGCCACGCGTCGCTCTGGCTGCTACGGGTCAGGCGTCCCCCACCCGCGCGTTCGAGGCCGAGCCGGTGCGTGCGCCCTCGCTCAGGGTTCAATGGGGGGGCGCGGGCGTGCTTCCTGGATTCGACGGACCCAAGATCACCAGACCGAGCGCGCGAACTGGGTATCCTGGTCCGCGGTCGCTTGCGTGGCGAACTCCGTCCCTCCGCTGGGAAAGCGCGTCGTGCGGGCCACCCAGTTCCCCCGATCGCACACGCCCCGCTACCATCCGCCCCGAGGTAGCTCGCCGCATGCCGAAGTCCACGCCGTTGGCCGATGAGGTCGCCAAGGTCGCTGAGCGCGTCCGAAAAGCCACGAAGGGCAAGCTCAACGAGCAGAACACCAAGGCCTCGATGATCGAGCCGGTGCTGCGCGCGCTGGGCTGGGACACGGAGGACGTGGACGAGGTCGTGCGCGAGTTTCGGCACCGGCCCAAGGATCCGCCCGTCGACTACGGCCTGCTGGTCAATCGCGAGCCCAAGCTGTTCGTCGAGGCCAAGGCGCACGGCGAGAACCTGGGCGACCAGCGCTGGGCGAACCAGATCATGGGCTACGCGAGCGTGGCGGGCGTCGAGTGGATCGTGCTCACCAACGGCGACGAGTACCGGCTCTACAACGCGCTCGCGAAGGTGCACGTCGAGAAGAAGCTCTTCCGCGAGTGCCGCATATCCCAGGACCCGGCCCGCGCGGTGGAGACCCTTGCGCTGCTCGCCAAGGACCAGCTCGATGAGAACCGCATCGATGTCCTGTGGAAGGCGCACTTCGTTGATCGCCAGGTGCGCGAGGCGCTGACCGAGCTGTTCGACGGCGAACACGACATGGCGATCGTGAACGCGGTCCAGCGCCGTACGCGCGACCTCGACGCGGACGCAATCCGAGCATCGCTGCGTCGCTGCAAGGCGCACTTCGAGTTCCCTGCGCCCACCGTCGAGGAGTTGGCGCGGTCAGCGAAGCGGGCCAAGAAGGCTGCGCCCACCGCCGCCAGCACGGAGCGCAAGCAGCCCGTGTTCAACAACGTCTCGCTCAAGGACCTCATCGACGCTGGCGTGATCCGCGCGCCGCTCGCGCTGTTCAAGCGCTTCAAGGGACGCGACTTCGAAGCACGCATCGAGCCGGACGGCGGAGTGACCTTCCGCGGCAAGCGCTACGACTCGCTCTCCACAGCGGCCAGCGAGGCGCGTGTCACCGTCATCGGTCCGCGAGCGGACGGGAGTTTGCCCGCGACGAACGGTTGGAGCTTCTGGATGTACCGAGCTGGTGATGGGAGCGAGCAGGAGATCGATCACGCGCGGCAGGGGTACTTGCGGGCGCGGGGTGTGCGGGAGGACGCGGGGTGAACAACACGGCCTGCTCTACAGGACACGAGGAAACGGCCGAATGTCCCGACCCTCAGAGCGGAAACGCTTAGTGTGACACCCGAGGTTCTTGCTGGCCCTTCGGATACAAGCTGGACGAGGAAGGCGGATGCCACAGAGGTAGTATGCACAAGATAACGCAAGTCACAATTCGCCGCTTCAAACGTCTACAGCAGGTGACGGTGCCGCTTGGCGATGTCACCCTCCTGATCGGTGCGAACAACTCAGGCAAGAGTAGCGTCCTTCAGGCCCTTCACTTCGCGGTGGCGATCGCCCAATCTGCACGGCTTGTTGGCGAGGGTGTGTCATGGGCGAACGACCGCTTCGAACTCTCACTCAACCCGGCGCAACTTCTCTATTCTCCGGTTTCCGACGTGATGAGTTTGGCAAACGGAGGCACGCTGCAGGAGGCTCGGGCTTCCCGAGTTGAGATCGAGTTTGAGACCGAGGAAGGGGCGCGGACCGTAGTCGGCTTGAAACGCGGAAGAAACCGGAACGTGTCGGTCTCTGTAGAGGGGCGGACGCTCGGGGAGGAATTCATGAGTATCGAGCGCCCGTTCACGATCTATGCACCCGGCCTTGCGGGCATTCCAAGAGAGGAGCGCTACCTTTCTCCAGGCGTAGTTCGTCGTTTGGTCGCCCGCGGAGACGCCAATTTGGTATTGCGCAACGTCCTGCTAATGCTCTCAAGCGACTCCAATGCGTGGGGAGCATTCGGAGAAGACATGCGGACAATATTCCCGGGAATCGGCATCAACTTACGCTTCGACCAATCCACCGACGAGCATATCGTTGCATCGTTCACGCTTCCCGGCGGTCCAAGTCTCCCGCTCGATGCTGCCGGTACTTCCATTCTCCAGGCGTCGCAGCTTCTCGCTTACATCTCCTTGTTCAAGCCCAGTGTGCTCATTCTCGATGAGCCAGACTCTCATCTACACCCGGACAATCAACGCGGCTTGTGCCAGCTCGTCTGCCGCCTTGCCGAACGCCGAGGATTTCAAGCGGTTGTCAGCTCCCACTCCCGACACGTCCTTGACGTGATGAAGACACGGGCGCAAATAATCTGGATGAGCCAGGGCGACATTGTGTCCAACGTTGACCTGAGCGCTACAGCAATGCTCCTCGATCTTGGCGCGCTCGACTCTGTTGACTATTTTGCCAATGCTGCACTCAAATGTGTGGTCGCTACAGAGGACTCTGACCAAGAGCGCGTAAGAGCGCTGCTGTGGAGCAATGGCTTTGTGGAGGACGAGACCGAGGTCGCGTCGTACACCGGATGCTCAAAGACCGACGCTGCTATCGTTTTGGGGCAGTTCTTGAAGGAGAAGGCCCCCGCGCTTCACCTCGTTGTTCATCGAGATGCCGACTATCTTGACTCCGCCGCCGCGACGAGGTTTTCTGCGCGGTTGGAAAGTGTTGGCATTGGATCCTTCCTGACGGAACACAATGACGTGGAGGGCTACTTCATCTCGGCTGCTCACCTATCACACCTGAATCCGTCGGCGACAGTTGCACGCGTGCAGGAGCTCATCGATAGAGCGACAGACGAAACTAGAGATGGTTCGATCAGGGCAATGGTCAACCTACGCACTGAGGCTGCATTTCGGGCAAGGAAGCATACTGGCTTAGCTCCAGACCATGGCCAGATAGCAATTGAGGCGAACAGAGATTATGACTCCGATCCGGCAGCAATGCGCCGTGGCGATATCGTCCTAGGTCGGCTCGTTGCGTTGCTTCAAGAGGAGATCAAGTCCAATCCAAAGGTATTTGAAGCGTCACCTCACCTGAAGTCCGCTAAATTGGCGGCTCTGGCGGATGCGATCTGGCAGCGCTCGATTCCCACCGCGCCCGCTGGCTAGCAGCGCAGTGCTGCGAACAACTGTTCCGCGCTTCCACCAGTTCGTCGCAAAACGCGTTGATGTGGCGATCGAACGCGTGGCGCGCCGGCCGATCGCCCGTGTCGTATCCGTATCAACGATTGACCTCTTCCGCTGCCTTGCGTCAAAGCCAGCAATCACGCTCGCATGAGCGGAAGTCGTTCGAAACGGATCGATGCGCGTTGGCAGTCCTTGATCACTGCGAAGAGCGTAGTGGATAGTGCGTTGTGCCCTGCAGGTTAATCACGCAGCACAACCTCAGCCCGTCGCTCAGGTTCGTCTGCTTTGGCGCGCCGGGGTCGTGGAACCAGCCTTGCGCGTACAGCACTTGGCCCGCGTTGAAGGGAGCGCCGAGCGCAGTCGGGTTCGCCGCGCGCCAGACGTTGAGTTTGATGCGCGCGTCGCCGTTGCACTGGCCATTCGTTTCGCCCGCAGAGGAGAGCGATTGCGCTGACCTTCTCGCCGCAGACGAGTCCAAGTCGTTGGCGTCGCATGCACGCCTCACGTTGCCTGGCGGCCGCGCGGCGCTTTGCGCTTGAGGAGCCAGTGGACCGCGCCCGTGGCGACGAGGGCAGCGAGCGCATAGACCAGTGGATTGAGGACCCAGCCGAGCGTTCCTGCGCCGCAATCGACGGAGCCGTCGGGGAGGATGACCTCGACGCCGATCGGTACCGGAAAACCCGAGTACGTGGTGTGCTTGTCCGGGTGCCAGACGATGCCCGTCGACAGCAGCCCAAGAACGCCTCCGACCCAGAACGCGAGCATGGCCTTGTTAGCAAATGACATCCGTGTACGCGCTCTCAGGATGGCGTTTTCGGTAGCGCCGGTGACGGCGCGCGAGACTCAATCGCACAGCGTGAACCTTAACCCGTTGCTCAGGTTCGTCTGCTTGGGCGCGCCTGGATCGCGGAACCACCCTTGGGCGTAGATCACCTGCCCCGCGACGTAGGGGCCGCCGAGCGCTGTTGGGTTCGCCGCTCGCCACGCGTTCCAGTCGAGGCGTAGCTCACCGTTGCACTGACCAGCGGTCCCGCCCGACTGCCGGTCGCCCGTACGCTGGATGGGGAACGCGATGCATTGGAAGCTCGGGCTGAAGGGAGCCCACGGGACCGCGCCCGCGTAGAAGCCGTAGAAGATGGTGCCGAAGCGCTGGCCGGGGACGTTGCTCACGACGATGTCGAAGCCGCTCGACGCTTGGGAACTTGGTGCGCCGACGCCGCCGATGGACGGGACGCAGCCGTGGACCGTAGTGCCTGCGGTGCAGTACGTGCTGATGAACCCATCGTCGATCGCGCCATCGCAATCGTTGTCGAGGCCGTCGCACAATTCGGGTGCCCCGGGATACACGAGCGCGTTCGCGTCGTTGCAGTCGCCCGAGGCGCTTGAGTATCCCGAGGAGCACGGACTCGTGGCCGCTACCAGGGAGCCTGCGCCGAAGCCATCCAGATCGGCGTCCAGGTAGCAGAAGCACCCCGCTCGCGCGACCCATCCCACCTGACTACCTCCGATGGTCTGTGTTCCGCCCAGGCAGAGGTTCTGTTGGCCATCAGAACTGGCGCAGTAGATCGGTCCAGGCAGTGAGAGGAGAGAAGACCACTCAAGCGTGCCGCTTCCGTTGTAGCTCGCTAGGTGCCCGTTCACGGTTGCGACGAGCGCGCTGCCGTTCGGCTGCAGGCATCCACCAAGAACTTGCCCCACCGTAACTGGCGTGAACCACACCGGCGCGCCGCTGCTTGAGTAGCGCGTCCACCACCCGCCCAGCCCAGATTCTCCTCCAATCAGTACATCTCCGTTCAAGGCAGCTAACAGGACGCGCGCTGTATCGCTGGACGAGGTACCGAACTGGCGGATCCAAAGCCGATTGCCAGCCGCGTCGAACCGGGCCCACCATGCGTCGTAGAGGCCTTGATTGGATGCGGCGAGGCTGCCGGATGTAGCTCCGCCAACATAGGCTCCACCGGCACCGTCTAGCGTCAGAGCGGACCACGAAACGTCGGGTCCGGGGCCGTCAACTACTTGGTGCCAGACAAGCGCACCCGCGGAGTCGTATCGTCTGAGCCACACATGACCAGCGCCTCCTGACGAGCTATTGCCTGAAACCCAAGCGCCGCCAGAGTTGTCACCGACTACTGCTGCCACGCTCTCGTAGTCCTGGCCACCCCACTGAATCGACCAAAGCACGAGACCGGCGTCATCGGTGCGCGCGAGCCACGCATCTCCGGTGCCTGCATTGACGGATACGAGGCTACCTTCCGTGACGCCGCCCATGAATGCGCCACCCAGCGAGCAGTGAGCCACGGCTCTAGCGGAGTCGTTCGAACTGCTTCCGAGGGAAACTTCCCAAAGCGTCTGTCCGTTGAGGGAGAGTCGGCTCAGCCACGCGTCCGTCGATGCCGCCGGCCCAATCGACCCTGCGGCATACAGGCCGCCGACACCGTCCTCGGAGGTTGCGAGTACGAAGGCTGCAGGCGTCGCGTCCAGCCACGCCGTCGCTTGGCACCGACCGACCCCGCTGAGCGTCGCCGATACGAAGCACACAAGTATGAGCTTTAGCATGGTCATGCGAGTCGGTGGGCCACGCATTGTCGATCGAGCGCGTGGGAGAGCAACCGCGGACAGCGCGTCGAGTCGAATGGCTGACGCACTTGTAGCGTACTTCGATTCGCGGGCAGCGGGCACGGGGTCAGCCGTGTTCACGAGTGCCCGCCTTCGCCCGCCGCGTGGCCCGTCCCGCGCGCCCACAGCGCCGCACGCGCGCTCGTGGCTGCGTTGCGCGCCGACCGCGCCCGATCGCCGCAGATCGCGCCGTGGGCGGCCGTGGAGCGCGCCCGCGCTACTTCGGCAAGAAGCGCCTGAACTCCGGGGGAGCGGCGATGCGCCGGTGAGGTCCGCTACTTCTCCACGGCTCGGATCGACTGCGGTGAGCTGGCACCGCTCGCGGACTCCGCGGGCGGGGTGTCGCCGAACACCTTGTTGGACCACTGCGCGAGCATGGCGATGAACGCGCCCAGGCCGACCTTGAATGCGTCTGTGAACACCTCCAGGCACTTGGTGGCCGTCGTATCCGCGCAATTGCACACGAGGATCACGACCACGAGCAGCGTGAGCCACATGACCAGGCCCACCCAGACTACGGCCGGGACACCCAGCCATCGCGCGCGCCAAATGTTCATCGCTCGTCGCTCCACAGCGTCAGTTCGCGAACGGGGCGTGGACCGTCCACGCACGCCGCCACGGGGCTGGTCGATGGATGAGGGGCGATGCGTGGTAAATCGAAGCCGCTCGGTGGAGTGCCAGCCTCCGCCCGCCGCGCCGCGCGCCCAACCCTCGAAAACACCGAGGAAATCGAGCATCTCGCGCGCGCATCGGGCCGCTTTTGGCGCGCTTGGGTGCAACATTACCGCAACTCGTGTCCGCTTCCGGCGAGGTGGCCTGCGCGGGCGACGACGTAAGTCGCTACAAGCACGCGAGTTAGGTGGAGCGGGCGACGGGGTTCGAGCCCGCGACATTCAGCTTGGGAAGCTGACACTCTACCAACTGAGTTACGCCCGCAGAGTGGGGCGATGGTAGCGCGGTGGTTGGCGGTTGGGGAAGGGGCGCGCCGCCGCGGGTGGCGTGAGCTCAGCATGCGCCGCTGAGCTCGGGTCCGCGACGGCGCGGTGGGGGGAGCGCAAGGGGCGTTCCGGGGCGCGGGCGCGTGTTTGCGGGCTGGGGGCGGTGGGGTGCGGCCAGATTCTGGACGGGGCGTCCGGGAAGTCGGTCGCCTGCGAGAGGCCGGTGCGCGCCGCGAGCGCTGAGCGAGCACACGTCGTGAGCGCGATGCGAGACGCGTTAGGCACGACAGGCGCGGCACCGAGGACGCGGAGCGGTTTGCGCGCCGTGCGAGATCGCCGAGGCGAGAGCTCGCCGGAAGCAGATCGCAAGCCGCAGCTCGCACGCAGCATCGCGCACGCGCGAAAAATCACGCGATCAGCGCGAGGTCAGCCGAAGCGCGCGATCCAGAGGACGCCAGCGAAAGGGCGCGAGCCGACGCACGCGAGCCGAAGCACGCGAGCGAAGGCAGGCGAGCGAAGGCAGGCGAGCGAAGGCAGGCGAGCGAAGGCAGGCGGGCGAAGGCAGGCGGGCGAAGGCAGGCGGGCGAAGGCAGGCGGGCCGACGCGCGCGAGCCGATGCGCGCGCACGGAAACACGCGCGCGGACGCAAGCGCACCGATGCACGCGCACGGACGCAGGCAAGCGGAACTGCGCGAGCCGAAGCACGCGAGCTGAAGCAAGCGCGCCGAAAGAAGCGCGCCGACGCGAGGGCCCCGAGTCAGGCGACCCAAGTCGCCCGCGCAGGTTCAGGCCCGAATGCGTGCGAGGAAGTGCTCGGCGGCCTGTTGCAGTTCGGAGGAGTGCCGCTCGAGGTTGGTGGAGGCTTGGCTCAGTTCGCCGATGGCGGCTGAGGTTTGGGAGGCGGCTTGGGAGACGTGGTCGACGTTGGAGGCGAC
>ERZ1066135.783-NODE-783-length-14374-cov-6.198478_pt1 | contig 14374 bp, 8 predicted proteins | sample MGYA00382782_ERZ1066135 | MGnify/ENA primary metagenome ERZ1066135 (study PRJEB33369, sample SAMEA5778365) | biofilm metagenome | biome: Industrial cooling water; feature: Water cooling tower basin; material: Biofilm | place: United Arab Emirates | collected...
CCGCTGATGTGGTTGAACACGCGGTCCATGTAGGCCGTGACCTTCTGGGACTGGTTCAATTGACCGGTCAGTCGAAGGCTGGCGTTGTGCGTTACCTGATCGCTGTAGGACGGAGTCCAGCCTGGTTGCGGGTTTTTGAACCACCAGTTTGAGCTGTTGCGCGCCTCACCCTGATCGTAAGTATTGGCCGGATAATTTCGATTCTGCTGTCGCCGCCACGATCCGAAGTACCAAAGACGATCGCGCACTAGCGGGCCACCGCTATTGATATTGGTGTCAGCTATCGCGCCAATCCTCGTGGTCGCTCCCACGTATCCGCGACTGAGCAAATCGTCGGTAACCTTCGCGTCACTCACCCATGCCTCGCTATTTCCGGTCGCGAAGACGCCGCCGCTGAAGCGGTTGCCGCCTTCCCGCGGAATCATGTTGAGCATCACACCGCCGGACGCGCCTTCGATGCCCACCGCGCTACTCTGGTACGTGACCTCCTGCATCATTGCCTCGTTGTGACGATTGTTGACGAGGCCAGATGACTGCATGGTTCGGACATCCATTCCGTCCACCTTCCAGATTGTCTCGCCTACGCCGAGGCCACGTGCCGTAGCGTAAACGTTGTCCGTGGCTCCCGACGCGCCGGCGCGGCCTCGGCTTACGTCTAGCTTGATACCTGGGACGAGGGACATCATGTGCACCGGATTTCGCGTAGTCGGCAGCACATCGATCTGTTGGCGATCGAGCGTGGCCTTACGACCAACCGACTGGACGTCGACAACGGGGCTGGCGCCGGTGACCGTAATCGTTTCCTCCATTGCGCCAATCTTCAGTTCCGCATTGACCGGCACGGTTGTGTCGGCAGTTACGATCAGTCCTTCGCGCTTCACAGAATTGAAGCCCGATAATGTGAACGTCACGGCGTACGTGCCGGGACGCAGATTGACGATTGTGTAGCGCCCCTGCTCGTCGGTGAAGACGGAGCGCACCTTCTCAATCAGTGCATCGCTGGCGGCCTCTACGGTCACACCAGGAAGAACAGCGCCCGTCGGATCCGCGACGAGGCCAGAAATCGTACTTTGCGCATTCACTGCTGCCGGCACGAACAAAGCCAGCAGTACATACAGCAACCGCCAGGAATTCCCGCTGCTCATTCATCCTCCTCGAAAGCTCGCACCAGCGACCTGAACCGTTACAGTCGCCGCACGAACCGGCACGGATTATAGAGTGGAGATGGCAGGTCATCCTGTCCCCAACGACAGGGATCGAAGACCCTGTGCATATTGGGACAAGCTTGCCGACGGCTAAATGGATCGAGCTAGCTCCGCCACCAAAGACGCGAGCGGCGGGTTCACGCGTACCGCAGTTGAGTGCCTTGCACTTGTACGTTGGCCTACTCTCACGCGATCAGAAAATGAGACTCTTGGAGGACTGTCGCCGCGCACGTCGCGAACTAAGGACATAACCGCGTGGCGGCTAGCCTGGAACGACGTCTCCGAGCAGCGGGGCAGCCGCTTCGACGGTGGTACCCACGCCGGGCCGGCTCTGTACGGAGAACCGCGCACCGATTTGCTTCGCCCGCTCGCGCATCGTCGCAACTCCCCAATGTTCTCCGGTCTCGCGCGCGTCTACAGCTCCGACGTCAAAGCCGTGGCCATCGTCGTTGACGTTCAGCATCACTGTGTCAGCGCTGTACCGGAGCTCGACGCGAATCGTTCCGGGCTGGCCATGCCTCACGGCATTGGTAATGGCCTCCTGACCGATGCGTAACAGCTGTTCTTCGAGATCCTCGTCCAGCCGGCGCGCCGGTCCTGTCGTCACAAACCGAAATTCGATGCCGTGATGCATCGTCGCAATTTCACCGAATTGACGCACGGCAGTTGCGAGATCCGTCGCCTCGAGCGTGGGCGACCGCAAGTTCCAAATAGACTGGCGCGCTTCACGGATGTAGTGTTCGACTCGATCGCGAATATCGGACACCTGCTGCTTCAGCGCAGCCGCGTGCGGCTCCAGCTGCTCGGAGATATCGTCGAATTCGAGCGCCACGCCGACCAAGCTTTGCAGGAGAGTGTCGTGGATTTCGCGCCCGACGCGCACCCGTTCCGCCAGCACCAGGTTGAATTGCTGGCGTACATGACGCAAGTGAAGGCGCCACGATACCCAGAGGCCCACCACGAGCGAACCGGCCGTCATCGCATAGAACAGCCGACGCTGATAGAACGCTGGCGCGATGCCAAACGTCAATGCGGCACTCGTGCCGCCGTTGACTGAGTCGTGATTCGAGGTCACACGAAATGTATACGTACCGGGCGGCAGATTCGTGTATACGGCTTGACGCCGCTCACCGGCGTCTTTCCAGGCCGCGTCGAATCCATCGAGCCGGTACCGGAATCTGGACTTTGCAGGTCCGGCGAGACTGAGAATTGAGTAATCGATCTCAATACGCGAGGTGCGTGGCGGCAGGCTTAGGTCCCCGCTGATATCGAACGGCTGTCCGTTTGCCGCGAACGCTTCGATTCGTACTGGTCCAGGCGCCGGTGTCTCGCGAAGCCGAGCCGGCTGCACTACCGCCAAACCGACGGATGTCACGAACCATAGTCCACCGTCGTTGGCGCGCGCGGAGTTTGGCATGCCCGGGCGCCCGGCTAGACCGTTGAGGCCATCATCCCGCCCGTACACCGTGTATTGAATGCGGTGCTGAGGATCAGCCGCCGCGATGTCGAATTCGCGAGGACTGATCCTGATCAAGCCGACACCCGTCGCCAGCCACAGAAACCCTTGGTCGTCTTCAATGACGGACACGTAGCCGGCCTCCGGTAGTCCACTCGCGGCAAACATCCGGAATCGGCGGCCGTCGAACTGTCCTAGTCCTCGTTCGGTGCCGACCCAGATCTTGCCAGAGCGGTCTTCGTGAATCACGCCGACACCACCGGGTGGCACGCCATCCGCGGTAGAATAGAACCGCACTCCATCGCGGGCCATGACAGCCACTCCGGTGTCCCAGAATCCAACCCAGATCTGATCACGGCTGTCGGCGTATACGAAGTACGGCTTCCGATCGCCGAGCTCTCGATTCAGCTTGGTCAATACCTTGTCACGCCACAGAAATACGCCTTTGTCCTGATCGCAAAGCCAGAGCCCGCCTCGGCGATCGCTGGTCATTGAGCGGACACTTTGCAGCGTCAGGTCGCCAATCGGCAACGGTACAAACCGATCGCCGTTCAGCCTCGCAACGCCCCGCGTGGTAGCCGCCCACAAAGTGCCGGCCCGGTCCTCGTGCAATGCTGTAACGATTCGGCCAGGCAAGCCGTGCTCTACGCCATATGTCTTTTCAGTGTCATCTTTGAGCCGTGTCAACCCTTCTGCAGTGCCTGTCCAGATGCTGCCGTCCCGCGTGGTAGTGACGGCGTATACGAAGGGGTCACGCCCGCTGTCCCACTGCGCAGTGCGAACGCTTCGTTCCGTGAGCCGAGTCAAACCTCGACGGCTGGCGACCCAGAAGTTACCGTCGCGGTCCTCGAAGATCTCCCGGACATCGTCGCTGATCAAGCCGTCCAGGCGCGTCAACCGTTCGATGCGGCCATCCTCCTGCACGCGCATGATGCCGGCGCCGCGAGTAGACACCCAGAGCGCGCCGGAGCGATCGAGCAACAGCTCCGTACCTGTGCTTTCCTGAGACGAGACATGGTTCACGCGTCGGCTTTTCGCCGTGGCGTTCAGGGCTCTGAAACCGACCACTGGATCAGTGATCCAGATCGTTCCAGAGCGATCCTCTGCAAACGATCGCGTCAGGCCCGGCGAGTGCTGCGCGAACATCGCCTCGCCACGGTGCCGAACAAAGACGCCCGCGCTGGTGGCGACCCAAAGCGCACCCCGGCTGTCGCGGAGCACGCCGAACACCGCTTCTGGAGGCAGGCCGGCGTCTTTTCCAACCCGCGTCCAGACGCCGTCGCGATAATGCGACAGGCCGTTGTAACTACCCACCCAGATACTGCCGTCGTCGTCCTCGTAGAGGACACCAACCGGCCCTCCAGCCAAGCCATCTTGTGATCCGTACGTGACGAGGTGACGGTTCTGGAGGTGCGTCACGGCGCCGACGGTGCCGAAACCGAGCCAAAGGGATCCGTCCGATGCGCTGATAATGCTGGACAGTCGCTCGGCCGGCAACGGCTCACTTTCTTGCCAGAGCTCAAAGCGACTGCCGTCAAATCTGATCAGCCCCGTGCGAGCGCCGAGCCAGAGGTATCCGTCCCGATCCTGCGCGATGGCGAGCACGCCAAATGGAAACGGTCCGTCTTCTTCAGCCCAATTCGTCAGTGCATAATCGGCAAGGCCGTGCGCGGGCTCCGCGCGCGCCGGCTCGACTTGAAGAAGGAAAGTACCGACCGTGAGACAGCCGGCACAGATGCGTCGTATCCAACGCCGATCGTTCATTCGGGCCTCATGGCACACGGAGAAGAAAGCGTGTCAGGGATGCACGTAGCGCATCACATGCTTCTGAAAAGACTCCGCACCGCACGTGATGCCATCCTTGTCCGCGGCACAACCTTCCGAGGCGCGCATGCCTCGAACGCCCTCGGCAGTTGGATCAAGGATGGAAGACTCGACGCTCCCCGACTCTGGCACTCCCGTTTCGCTCACCTTTTATTCCTCTTCCGCTCCTCGAGTACGGCTCAGATTCGAAAGCGGCGACGTAGACACTATCCTCAGCGTCGATCGATTGCGCTCGGTTGGGCGCAATGCGTCCACGGAGCGGCAGACTGCCCATTATGCGCATCGATCTGGAGGCTCCGCGTCGCGATCTCGATGAAGCCGGTCCTGTCAATCGATGGCCGGCGCGTGCAGGCTCGAGAGTTCGTGCGGCCAAGCGCCTACCGTGAATCTCGAGAGCCAACCATTCGAGGATCCCCGACCGCGAATCGAGCCATATGGGGTTGGGAAGGGTATCGATCCGTTCCTGCAGCGCCGAAACAGACAGCCTGAGCAGAGCAGCTGTTGTGTTGTAGCCGTCAACCGTACGCACCAATCGTTCTTGCATCAGCTACCTGCATCCCGAGACCGCACGGCGGGTCCTTCTTGCGCGCTATTCTGGAGTGCCGGGAGGAACTGTCAAATCCCCAGATCTGGGGACAAATCCATGCGCAACGAATACCTACTGCGGTTATCGTACCGTGACTCTGATCAGCACTGTCGTCCAGCAGCACTGGAGTCCACCGCCGCCGTCACCTGACTTGTCATTGATCTGCGCTCTGAGGAAATAGTCACCTGGAACGGAGAACATGGCGCTCGTGCGTGCCTCGACGATCTTCGCTGGATCCCCGTTCGTTGTCAGAAGCACTCTAGCGGGCTCGAAGACGACGGGGGCCGGACCACGAGCTCGGTGCCAGCTCACGGTGATGTCGGCGGCCGGTTCGCGCGTGCCCGCCGCACGTCCCCGCGCGCCAACTAGCTGCCGGCCGACGAAGGCGAGAGGTTGGTCAGTCGCCGCGGGCTGGATACGAGTGCGCGCCGAGAGTTCCGCCTCAATGTCGACGACGCTAGCCGGGCGGTCCGATGTGCGGACAAGCAGCTCGAGCGGTTGCCCAATGACAGCTGTACGCGTCTCGGCAATTCCAAGTGATGGTCCGGTGAACCATGGACTGGCTACTGACAGTTGGGCCGAAGGAGTCTGGTCGCCATTCGCGAGATTCTGAAAAAAGTCGAGATAGTACGGAGGATTCGTCCAGAACGACACCGTCGATGACTGGCCGTTGACACTCAGTGTCCACGTCAACTTGCGGGTACCGAAGTCCTTCGGAATCCGAATCGAGAACGTACCATACTGTCGGCCCGGTTCGAAGTGCGTGGGTTGGCCATAGTCCGGTCCTTCGGGTTCGATGCGATTCTCAGGGCCGATCGGAACGTCGATAGCGGCCTTGTTCCTGTTGTAATACCCAAGGAGAAACACCATCGTGCCGTCCTTATGCGGCCCCCAACCTTCGAATGCTGGATAAATTGCTTCACCACGCGATCCAAGCGGTTCGACGGCCAGCGGTCCGCGCGACTGCTGTCTCACGGCACCGGCCGCTATGGGCGATATCGCCGAGGCGAGCAGGGCGGAGACCGTGCCGACGCGGATTATGAGCCTGAGCCAGTTCGCCGTCATTGCTGCTGCGAGCTCCGTAGCCGCGCCTGCCGTGTGGCGATCTCCTGACGATAATCCTCGTCACTCAAATACGTCACGTTGACCCAGGCGTGACCCATCTCATCGACGGTACGATCTCCATAACCGACCCACACGTTTGGGTCGGGATTGGCTTTGTTCGCAGCGGTGTTGTCGTGCCATGCGGTGACCTTGATGACAGTGCCCTTGGGTAGCAGCGGCGCCGCGTCGTCCGCGTAAATGTAGGCGTTATGCCAGTTGAAACTGAATTCCGCAACGTGACTGAGGACAAAGCGCTCGCCGCCAGGCAGAATTGCCTCCATCGACATCGCTTTGCCGCGCAGGTGCATGTGCGGCTGAAAGCTCTCGATGCGCGCCGCCTGACGAAGAGTTACATAGCTCTCAGTTGCCTTGATGGTGTTCGGCGGAATGTCAATCGCAGACACGCCAGTGTCGCCCATTCGCAGCAGGCTTTGACGATACTTTGGCTCCTGTCCTTTCGGATAGAAATAGACACCGAGCTCTATGTAATCCGTGACCGTTTCGCCGCCATCGGAATAGTGGATATCGAAGGCGATGCGTGAACCCGGCAACATCAGCTTGCCCGTATTGGGCCGCATCAGCTCGCCTTCCTTGCCGACCGCCCACTCCATGAACCGCCCCGGCACCGCACGGACCCCACCGCTGTCTTCCTCTACCTGATCGATATCGACATTGGCGTGATGGGTGATCGTCCGTCCCTTGATCGTGCCCGGCCGCACTTCGATCGCTCGAACCCAGCGTGGCTCGGTGATGCCGGTCGCAACAACCGGCTTCCACCATGTGTCGTTGGCGCCAGCGCGATGCGTCCACGGTGTCGAACGGATAATCAGATCTGGCTCTTTCTGGCCGAACATTGCAGCGTAATTCCATCCCTGTTCGACAGGCCATATCTTTGCCGGCGGCATGTCGCGGATATCACCTTGCGGCGCACCGCGATCGATCCATGCCAGGATTGTGGCGAGCTGATCGTCCGACAATGAACGGTCGTTCTTGAATTCTTGTATTCCGACAGTCTTGTCGATATGCCAAGGTGGCATCTGTCGCGATTCGACGCGCGCTCTGATCGAGCGCGCCCAGGGCCTCGCTTCCTGGTAAGTACGCAGCGGCATCGGCGCGATCGAATCGGGTCGATGACAGACCTCGCACTTCTCCTGGAAGATCGGTGCGATATCTTTTGTAAACGTCGGATCAGCTGGAACTGCAGCCGTCGATCTCTCGGCCAGCAACATGCCGACGACATTCAGTACGCCGACCATAGCAACCGCACGCTTGGACACTTTCTTCATGGTTCTGGCTCCTGATACTGACGTCACATGTCGAGGCCGACACCGCAGTTTCGCGCGCGCAATCCAGCAGCGCAATCCCCTGTTCTAGTGACAGATCGTCGACGAGCTCGAATAGGGCTGGGGCACATTTGATTGAGTAGGATTGCGAGGAATGCCATCGCTACTATCCCAAGCTTCAGGGACAAGGGTGAATAGAATCGGCGTGCTAGATTGAGCCCCTTCTGAAGCGGTAGCAAACGCTGCCGCGCGCTCGGGGAGTCTCCATGCGAATCGGAACAATCAGCGGTGCTCTTGCCTGTGTCGTCATTGTCGCGTCTGGCATGGGACGGCCACATGCGCAATCCTCTACGGAACAATGGACGCCGATCACTGCTGCACGCCTGAGTCATCCCGAGGCTGGCGACTGGCTCAACTATCGCCGAACTTATGACGTCACCGGCTACAGCCCGCTCACGCAGATCAATAGAGGCAATGTCGCCACGCTGCGATCTATCTGGTCGTATTCACTTCGTGATAGCAGTCGTTGGCTGCCGACGCCCATCGTGGCCAATGGTCTGATGTATGTTTCGGAAGGAACCGGCCGGGTCATCGCCTTCGACGTCGTTTCAGGTGACGTCGTCTGGATTCACGAACGGCACTACCCTGACGATATCGCCATCTCCGAGGCATATCGGCGCGCCCGTGGTGTTTCGGTCTACGGTGACAGGATTTATTGGACCACGGCGGATTGCTATCTGGTTGCGCTCGACGCGCGTACCGGCGCACTCGCGTGGGAAGTGTCGACCGGTGACTACCACACCGGCGAAGGACACAACCATCCACCGCTGATTGCCGATGGCAAGATCTTCGTCGGTCACGCCGGCGGCGATCGCACCGCGCAGGGTCGGTTCCGCGCCTACGACGCTGACACCGGCGCGCTGCTCTGGACCGTCTACACCGCGCCTCGGCCTGGTGATCCAGGCTATGACACGTGGACAAAGCGTGAGGTACCGCCGCTGGGTGCCGCGCCCTGGAATACCGCCAGCTACGATCCCGACCTGCACCTTGTCTACTTCTCCACCGGCCAGCCAGCACCATGGTCTGTGACGCTCCGCGGACGGGGCGATGCGCTGTACACGAACAGCGTGCTCGCGGTAGACGCTGGTACCGGGACGATCCGTTGGCACTTCCAGATCTCTCCCGAAGACAGCTGGGATCGCGCCGCCTTCGAGAACGTTCTGGTCGATCTCGTGATCGGCGGAAGAACTCGCAAAGCTCTCATTCAGACCGGCAAAATCGGATGGGGCGTCGTACTCGATCGACAAACGGGTGAATTCCTGAGCGCTTTCAAGACCGCCTACGACAACGTCATCACGGGCTGGACGAAAGAGGGACGTCCCATTTACAACCCGAAGGCCCTGCCGACGCCGGCCGATGTCGATTCCGGCAAAATCTTCGAGATCTGCCCACACATCCATGGCGCGCGTAACCTGCAGGCATCGAGCTACAGCCCGCTCACTCGTCTCTACTATCTGGGTATCAACAATTCGTGTATGAACGCGTCGGTTGTTTCTGAGCCGTACGTGGTCGGACGCCGGTACGCTGGTGTCAGCTACACCCCGAAGCTTGCGCCCGGCTACGACTACGTCGGTGAGTTCGTCGCATTCGATCCAGTCTCCGGTACACGCGCTTGGACCTATCGCCCCGATAGTGGAGCAGCGATGTCGGCTTCTGCTCTTTCGACCGGCGGCGGCATCGTCTTCGGCGGCACGGCAGACCGGCAGTTCTTCGCGCTGAACACCGAGACCGGTGAGCGGCTATGGCAGAGCCGCCTGAACGGCGACGTTTCTGGCGCGCCCATCACGTTCACCGTCGCCGGCAACCAGTACGTGGCCATCGGCGCCGGTGGCCGCGCGGCGCCGTCTACGTCGTTTGGGCCGCTGACCGGCGTCGACATTCCCCAAGGAACGGGCGCGATTTGGGTCTTCGCGCTTCCATCATCGAACGAAAGCAAAATGCGGCCGTCGCCGTCCGCACGCAGGCCGGTGCTCCGAACGACTTCTGGCCACGCGCCGGCCGTCGCCAGGGCAACAGAAACAGCACCGAACCGAGGATCCGGGCCTACTGTTCCTCCGGCCAGCGTCACCGCCGCGCCCACGTCTGCGGCGTCAGGAGGGGGTGTGCCGAGCCAACAGGTTGCAGGGCGCTCGATGCTCGACGGCGTCTTTACCGCCACCCAGGCCACACAAGGCGAACAGCGCTACGCCGCATCATGTAGCGTCTGCCACAATGTCAGCGAGCACACCGGACCCGCACTACGAAACAAGTGGGCCGGCCGATCTCTCGATGACATCTTCGCGCTGATCGCTACGACGATGCCCGACAACAATCCTGGCAGTCTTTCGGCGGACGAGTACGCAAGCATCGTCGCCTTTTTCCTTCGCCAAACTGGCTACTCTCCAGGAGCCCTAGCCCTTCCGGCAGACCGCGCTGTTTTGCAGAAGCTGAAGATTGAATCCGTCAGGTAGTTGGCACACGACAGCGAAGTGCTGCGTCGGCCGATCGCCAATCACTTGCATGATCGACGACGGCCATCAGCAGTCACCTACACTTACTTCGAGGGCGCTTCGATTCGTATCGCTTTCAGAGGTTCCAGCGTTGCCGGCAGATCGCTCGCGCCTGCCTCATATCCGCTGTCGCGAAGGAAAAAGGCGACGATACTGCTGTACTCCTCGGCGGAAAGGCTGCCGGGATTCCCCTCGGGCATCGCGCTGCTGATGAAATCGAATACGTCGCCGACAGTTTCATCAGCCCATCGCGAGCGGAACTTGGTGCCGGTCATTTGATCGGTGTTGTGACACGGCGAGCAGACCTGCCTAAACATCTTTTCGCCGTTGGCTGCCTGCTGACTGGTGAATGTACCCGCCGGTGACCGGCTCGCCTTACCCTGTGCGTCAACCGACTGCGGCGCCGCCGATGGCGTCATTGGTGCCACGGCTATCAACACCGACGACAGCAGGATAGCGCCGCACCTGAAAAGTGATTGGACGCGCGTCATGGATGATTCTGCTCCGACTGCGCCTTCGGGAGGCGAAGCGCAACAAGAGCGCCAGGATGTGTCGGGCTCGCGACCTGAACGACGACGTACTGGCGCCCGTCATGCATGTAACCCATCATGCCGTACTGGCCTGGCGCTGGCAGCTTCACGGTGCCGAGCCGCTGTCCGGTGCGCTTGTCGACCGCGTAGAGCACGGGATCCCCTCCGGGTGCGGTAATCAACAGTGTCTTGGTCGTCATCATCACCGCGTGGCTCATCTGACCCGTATTCGGCAGGTTCATCCCCTTGAGGAGCGGGTGCTCTTTGATACGACTGGGTGTATCGCCGTTGGGCGCCTCCCACAGATAGTCACCGGTGTTCATGTTGATGGCGACAATCCGACTGTATGGTGGTTTCCAAATGGGAAGCCCCTGCGGTCCGCGCAGGTCGCCGCGGTTGGCTACGACCCACTGTGAGAGCGTCTTTCCCGTGGTCTTCGGATCGTCCGGCTCGTCCATCTTCGCACCAGGAACCACGTTTTCGGCACGACAGGATCGCTCCGTCGTCACGTAAAGAATGCCGCTCTCCGGATCAGCAACTGAAGGCCCGTGGATGTTGCTAGCCCCGGATGGGCAGCTGACGAAAGAGCGCTTGCCCGACGGGTGCCCAACCTGAATCGGCGGATTGAACAACGGCCCGACCTTGTAGTTCTTCAGGTTAGCGATTGCTTCGGCCCGCAGCTGCGGCGTGAAGTCGATGAGGCTATCCTCCGTTAATTCCTGGATCTCGAACGGCTTCGGCTTCGTTGGAAACGGCTGCGTCGGTGACAGGATTTCTCCCGGCAGATCCGAGGAGGCGACGGGCCGCTCTTCGATCGGCCAGATCGGCTTTCCGGTTTCGCGGTTAAATGTGTAGGTATTACCCTGCTTCGTCGTCTGGGCGACAATCGGGGTGCGCTGGCCGTTTACCATGACGTCCATCAGAACCGGCGCCGTCGGATTGTCGAAGTTCCAGATGTCGTGGTGAACGGTCTGGAAGTGCCACACGCGCTTCCCGCTCTTGACGTCGAGGGCGAGCACGCTCGTGCCGAACAGGTTGTCCCCCGGCCTAAAGCCGCCGAAAAAGTCAATCGTCGGTGGGTTCGTTGGTACGTAGACCAAACCACGCGTCGGGTCTGCCGACATCGGCGCCCATGACGACACGTCACCTGTTCGCTTCCACGCATCGTTCTTCCATGTCTCGTGGCCGAACTCACCTGGTCGCGGGATAACATGGAATTTCCATAGTGGCCTGCCGGTCTTGATGTCGTACGCGAGGATGTCACCGGGAATATTCTCGATGCGTGTCTGGTAGTAGCCTTGCTCGTGCACGTTGCCTACAACGATGACGCCGTTGACGACGATCGGCGGTGACGAGGTCGAGATGTTGCCGAGGTCACGCGGTATCCCGTGGTTAGAATCGTACTTGTAGCCAGAGGTGAGCCACGGCTCCCAATCCTTCACAAGATCCGGAAGCATGTCGACGACGCCACTGCGAGGGAAACCGGGCAACTTGACCTGCGTGCCCCAGTTCTCCAGGTGCTCGCCGGTCTTCGCGTCGAGGGCGTGCAGGAAAAACCCAGGAGACGTATAAAGAATCACCTTACGCCCGTTGATGTCCCCGTACGCGACTCCTTTGCCGTAGTTGTTCCGCATCCCCCGATCAAATCGAGTAGTATGCGGCTCACGATACGTCCAGATCGTTTCACCGGTAGCGGGATCGATCGCGGCCACAGTCCGGCGCTGTCCGGCCACGGTGTAGAGTAGCCCGTCCACGTAGATCGGCGTAGCGCGAAAAATGTAGTCGACGTTTGATCCAAAATTGTCGCTTCGCCAGGTCCACGCCACCTCAAGCTTCTCAAAGTTACCCGCGTTAATCTGATCGAGCGGCGAGTAGCGCGTGTGCCACGCGTCACCACCGATGTACCGCCACTCGCCAGGCGGGTTACCTCGTTCCGGCCCTTGCGCATCTAAGGTTGTACCAACAATGGCAGCGGCCGTGAACAGACACACTGCCACCGCCAAGCCCTTTCCAAGCAGTCGCCGAGTATCACGACGCCCTATTGAGTCTTTCCGCGAGTTCAACATCATGGCTCCCTCAGCGCTCTGAGCGAGCGCCATCCAGGATCGCGACCATAGCGCGTCGCTCACAGCCGTAACAATTCCCCAGATCTAGTGATGTACTCGCTGAACGTGATACGGCGAGCGCAGTTATTGCAGATGGACGATGCCGCGCGTAAGCGCGACCGTCACGGCGGCCGTACGATCGTTCACGCCGAGTTTGACAAAGAGGCGCTTGATGTGGGTCTGCACCGTCTCCTGGGACACACCGAGGGCGCCGGCAATTTCCTTATTGCGCATTCCCTTGGCGACGAGCTCGAGCACTTCCACTTCGCGCGCTGACAACGAAGCCGAACCGACCCGAGCCGCAAGCCGCGACGCGACGACCGGCGGAATCGGTCGCCCGCCCTCGTGCACCTCGCGGACAATGGTTACCAGGTCATTCGTGAGAGAGTCCTTTAGCAGGTAGCTTGCAGCACCAGCCTGGATGGCCCGGTAAATATCCTCGTCGCCGCTGTACATCGTCAAGACGATGATGCGAGCGTTTGGATCGTGCGCTCGAATGGCGTGAATCGCTTTCAGACCGCTCATCCCGCGCAACTGCAGATCCATCAGCACCACATCGGGTCGGTGGAGTACATAAAGTTCGACCGCCTCCTCACCGGCGAAGGTCGTGCCGATTACCCGCATGTCGGGCTGGCGGTCGATCTTTCGGGCTACAGCCTCGAGAACGAGGGGATGATCATCTACGCACAGCACACGAATCGCCTTCGTGGGCTTCACGCGATTCCTTCCGTCAGCGTTCTGGCTATCGGGTCGCAATGTCCAGCGATCTTCCCCTCGGCCACGGTGAAGATCAACTCCCAATATCAGGGGACACGCCTACGCTGTCGCTCTCCTGAGTTGAGACAGCACACGGGGGCACGGATGAGCGCGCAGAGTGTCGCGGACCTCATGCCATGTCCGGCGATAAGCGATAAACAGGGACAATCACGACGGACTGGCCTCCCTTCTTGGTGCGCTCGTTGGAACGGCCTCGGTCTCGATGCTTCGTTCTACGCCCACAGTCCTCGTTGAATCGTGATGCGGGCGAAGCTGCAGCCTGCCGACGCATAGAGTCGACATCAAGAACGTCGTTGGCTAGCGAAATGCCGATTCGAAGCGAAGCGCGAACGAACTCGCGCATTCATCAGCCGCCCAGCCGATGATCCTCGAACGAGGCCGGCGCGCACAGATGGCGGAACAGTCGTCGCGACACTGTCGTCGCACGACAGCATTCGCGTCCGTGCCTACGTCGCGCTTCGTGCGGCTCACAGCAAGGGACCCTGACACCGGCAGTTGGATTTGATGCGTAGCACGGTGGCGGGAGTCCTGGACGGAGGACGGTCTGACGCAGGGGGAAGGCCGGGCGTCACGACGTTGGTCTCGCACAGCCCACTGGAGACTCGTATGCGTTTTCAGGTGAGTCGTTTCAGCTCGTTCCACATGGCCTCGCACTCGAGGCCGCGCCGACCGGCAGTATGTACGATACGCTCGGCGTCCGCCCGCCGCCCATTGCGAACGTAAACGGCAAACATCGCCGCCAGAACGTCAACGTTGACTACGTCGGCGGCGGTGGCCATCCCAAACATCGCTTCGGCCGCGTTCAGATTTCCAGCGCGGCCGAACTGATGGATAAGAAAGCTGAAGGGTCGCGGTTCGACCCGGCGGCGATCAACTGCCACTTTGAGGAGCCGCCGTGCGGCATTAGCCCGTCCGCGCAACGCCATCGCCATCACCATGGCAGTGTATACGGGGG
>ERZ1066135.784-NODE-784-length-14333-cov-6.772727_pt1 | contig 14333 bp, 6 predicted proteins | sample MGYA00382782_ERZ1066135 | MGnify/ENA primary metagenome ERZ1066135 (study PRJEB33369, sample SAMEA5778365) | biofilm metagenome | biome: Industrial cooling water; feature: Water cooling tower basin; material: Biofilm | place: United Arab Emirates | collected...
GGCTGATCGGTTGCCTCCGGCGAACGAACCCTAGTTCGCCGCTGGGTCGTGCGATCGCACGTGCGACGGACCGGGGGATGGCTGGTGTGTGGACCGGCGATCCCCTGGTCTCTTTTTTGTCCCCCTGTCGGGTGTGGCCCCGTTCTCGTGTCGAACGGGGACTCTATTCGGGCGCGCCCCGCGTGGATGGGGCGCGGAGCAGGCGCGAATCGGCGCGCGATTTCGCGTTTCGGCCCTGGAATGGACCGTCAGAGCTCGACCGTTGGCGCGGCGCCTCCGCGGCGAGGGAGCGAAGTAGACTCTTCGCCCCTCGGACGCGCCCTGATCGCGGAGTTGTTGCTCTGCGGCGGCGTTCGAAGCGCGAACTGCGCTCGCGTTCGTCGCACGGTCCTCCCCCAGATCCGCCCCCAGATCCTGTTCGCAGCCGTCGGCGGCGACAGTCCCACATCGTCAGAGCATTGAGTTATGAGCACGAAGTCCACCCATCCTTGGCAGTTCTCCCGCGTCGGCGGTTTCGATCAGGCCCGGCTCGAGTCGGCGGACGACATCCGCAGCATCGGCGAACTCGACCAGAAGCTGTGGGCGGCGCTCGCCTGCCCCGTGAAGGGACTGGAGTTCGACGAGCGCACCCTGGCGCTGATCGACGGCGACGGCGACGGCCGCGTGCGCGCGCCGGAAGTCGTCGCGGCGGTCAAGTGGACCGACGCGCGCCTCAAGGACCTCGGCGCGCTGAAGGCCGGCTCGCCGACCTTGCCGATCGCCTCGATCAAGGACTCGCCCGAGGGCAAGGCCCTGATCGCGTCGGCCAAGCAGATCCTCTCCGGCCTGGGCAAGGCGGACGCCAAGGAGCTTTCGCTCGCCGACGTGACCAACACCGCGGCGATCTTCGCGCAGACCAAGTTCAACGGCGACGGCGTCGTGATCCCCGACTCGGCTGACGACGCGGCTGCGCGCCAGGTGATCGAGGACGTCATCGCCTGCGTCGGTTCGGTGGCGGACCGCAGCGGCAAGCCCGGCATCGACGGCGCCAAGCTCGACGAGTTCTACGCGGCTTGCGCTGCGTACGCCGAGTGGGCGACCAAGCCGAAGGCCGATGCCGCGATCCTGCCGCTCGCCGGCGCGACGGGCGCGGCGCACGCCGCGTTGAGCGCGGTGCGCGCCAAGGTCGACGACTACTTCGCGCGCTGCCGGCTCGCCGCCTTCGACAAGCGCGCCGTGGCCGCGGTGCAACGCAACGAAGCGGAGTACCTGAGCATCGCCGCCAAGGACATGACCATCTCCGCGCAGGAGATCGCCGGCTTCCCGCTGGCCTCGGCGGAGGCGGGCAAGCCGTTGCCGCTCGTCGACGGCGTGAACCCGGCCTGGGCCGACGCCGTCGCGGCGTTCCGCTCCGCCGCGGTCGAGCCGCTGCTCGGCAAGGGCAAGAACTCGCTCTCGATCGACGAGTGGAGCACGCTGTGCGCCAAGCTCGCGCCCTACGGCGCCTGGTCGGGCGCGAAGGCCGGCGCCGCGGTCGAGAAGCTCGGGCTCGAGCGCGTGCAGGCCGTGCTCAGCGGCGGCGGCAAGGCCGCGGTGAGCGCGCTGCTCGCCAAGGACAAGGCGCTCGAGGGTGAAGTCGCGGCGATCACCGACGTCGAGCGCCTCGTGCGCTTCCACCGCGACCTGTACCGGCTGCTCGAGAACTTCGTCAACTTCGAGGACTTCTACAATCCGCAGCGGCTGGCCACGTTCCAGGCCGGCACGTTGTACCTCGACGCGCGCGCCGCCGACCTGTGCGTGCGCGTCGACGACGCGGGCAAACACGCCGCGCTCGCCGGCATGGCGAAGACCTACCTCGCGTACTGCGACTGCACGCGGCCCGGCGAGAAGCTCACCATCGCGGCGGCGTTCACCGACGGCGACTCGGACTTCCTGATGCCCGGCCGCAACGGCGTGTTCTACGACCGCAAGGGGCGCGACTGGGATGCGACGGTCACCAAGGTGATCGAGAATCCGATCAGCATCCGCCAGGCGTTCTGGGCGCCGTACAAGAAGCTCGTGCGGCTGATCGAAGAGATGGTCGCCAAGCGCGCGGCCGAGAAGGAAGCGGCTGCCGACGCCAAGATCGGCGCCGCGGCGAGCGCGGTGGCGAACGCCGACCAGACCAAGCCCGCCGAAGCGCCGAAGAAGATCGACGTCGGCACCGTCGCTGCGATCAGCGTCGCGATCGCCGGCATCGGCGCGTTGGTCACCACGGTGATCGGCTATGTCGCGGGCCTGTTCACGCTGCCGTTCTGGATGCTGTGCCTGGCGATCGTGGGCATCATGCTCGTGATCTCGGGCCCCTCGATGCTGATCGCTTGGCTCAAGCTGCGTCAACGCAACCTCGGTCCGATCCTCGACGCCAACGGCTGGGCCGTGAACGGCCGCGTGCGCATGAACGTGTCCTTCGGCAAGTCGCTCACGCACATCGCCAAGCTGCCCGAAGGCTCGCTGCCCGCCGCCGACCCGTTCGGCGACAAGCCCAGCCCCTGGCCGGGCCTGGTCAAGTTCGTGGTCGTGGTGTGCTTCATCTACAGCTTCGTGAACTACCAGGGCTGGGTGTACGCGCTCACCAAGCCGGGCAGCGCGTTCCACGACGCCGCGGGCTTCAGCCTCGGCGAGTCGAAGGAGCAGCGCGAGCAACGCGAGGCCGCCAGCGAGGCCAAGCCGGCGACCGACAAGCCCGCGGAGCCGGCGAAGTAGTTCGCGCCGGAATTTGCTGCAACGTGCGCGCGCCGGCGCCGCGGATCGAAACGGTCCGCGGCGCCGGCGCGCCCCTTTTGCGTGCTCGAGCTCGCGCTGCGCGGCTCGAAGTCACGCGCAGCTGCTCGACGTCACGGCGCCAGCGTGAACTCCAGACCGTTGGAGAGGTTGGTGGTCTTCACGGCCGGCGGGTCGCGGTACCAGGCCTGTGCGTTCACGACCTGGCCCGCGGAGTACGGCGCGCCGAGCGCGCTGGGATTGGCGGCCACGAACGCGAGCCAGTCCTGGCTGAAGGCGCCGTCGCAGCCGTTGAGCGTCCCGCCGCTGAGCAACGCGCCCATGCGCTGCGTGGGGGACTTCACGCACAGGAAGCTGCTGCTGCCCGCCGACCACGGCGAGCTGGCCTGGCCCGAAACGCCGTAGAAGAACAGGCCCTGCTTCTGGCCTTCGATGTTCGCGACGTCGAGCACGAAGCCCGAGCTCGCCGACACGCTCGCGCTGCCCGTGCCGCTGATCGCCGGCACGCAGCCGTTCGTGGACGTGCCCGCGGTGCAGTACGTGCTCACCGGCGGCGGGGGCGGCAGCTCGCGGATCTGGAACGCGCTGACGTGCGGGCGCAGCGTGTTCGCGGCGGTCGGGTGCGAGCCCTGCACCAAGAGCCACAGCTGCTGGGTGCTGGCGCGCGTGAACGTGCCCACGGCGTACTGCCCGAGCACCGTGTCGCCGGCGCCGAAAGTGTTGTTGGGATCGGCCTCGAGGCCCACGGAAACCGGACCCTGCGTCAACGAGCCGAGGTTGTTCACGACGCCCGAGGTGAGCGTCGCCGCGCCCGTCGCCGAGCTCAGCGACATCACGCGGTCGTTGAGCGCCGTCGCTCCCGCGCCGACGCGCTGGTCGCTGTACCAGACCTGGATTTCGTAGGTCTTTCCGACCGTCAGCACACCCAAGCTGTCGAGGCGGATGCCGCCCCAACCGGTCGGGTTGGTGAGCGTGGCTTCCGAGGTCGCGCGCGCGCCGTCGAGCAGCTGGTTGTAGGGCGTGTCGCCCGAGCTCGAGCCGTTGAGCGCGGCGCTCGCCGCGTTGTTCCAGCCGCTGGGCGCGAACGCGCTGAACGGCACGCCGTTGACGGTCGGGGCAAAGCTGAAGCCCGACGCGAAGCAGTTGCGAGCGGTGACGAGCGTCCCGTTCGTGCGCACGTCGCTGGGGCCGGTGGCGTCCTGCGGCGCGTTCCAGGTGATGAGGTCGGCCTGCGCCGAGGCGGCGAGCGTGGAAACGAGGGCGAGCGTGGTGACGAGGCGGTTCATGGAGGGGGGCGCGAAGGTGGGAGCGGGGCGTGTTCGCCCGCGGCCACGCCGCGGGTCGACGCCACGCCACGGCTCCAAGCGTTCGCGCCCCCGGCGCGTTGATGGAAATCCGCCTTCCTTCAGCGCGCGACGCCTCCGCTCAGGGCGAAAGCGTGAACTCCATCGCGTTGGAGAGGTGCAGCAGGTTTCCCGCCGGATCGCCCCGGTACCAAGCCTGCGCGTTGACCACCTGGCCGATACTGAGCGGCGCGCCGAGCGGACTGGGATGGCTCGCGACGAACGCCGACCAGTCGAGGTCGAAGCGGCCTCCGCAGGGGTGGCCCGGGCCCGCGCCGGAGTTCTGGACCGGCGTGCGCTGGGTGGGCGCCTTCACGCACAGGAGGCCGAGGGATCCGGCGAGCGGCACGGCCGTGCGCCCGGAGAGGCCATAGAAGATCAGGCCGTTGCGGAACCGCTCGACGGAGTGCACCTGGATCTGGAACCCCGAACTCGCCGCGACACTCGGGCTGCCGTAGCCGCTGAGCGCAGCGAGGCAAGTCAACGGCGATGGCGTGCTGGGGCAGTGACTGACGGTCGACTGGAGTGCGAAGCACAGATCGAAGGAGCCCAAGGCGCCCTCTTCGATGCCAACCCAGTCGTAGATTCGCAGCGTCCAGTTGCCCGCGGACACCGGCAGCGCTTCGAGCGGATCGTTGAACACTCCGTTGGAGCCCGACGACCACGGACTCGACCACGGCGTTCCCGCATAGGCCTGTCGGAAGATCTGGGCGCCCGTGCACAGGCCGGATGTCGGCGCTCCGGCTGCCGTGTGCGAGACGATCGTGTAGTCGCCGTCGAATACGCAAAACGGGCTGCCCGCGTAGGGGCGGTTGAACAGTGTTCGAGCGACGCCAGTGGGCGCCTGAATCACGAAGAAGCAGTCTTCCGTCCAAGCGTGCGTCAATCCGTTGAGCCGCACCGCGACCAACTTCATTCCCGGCGCGAGCGCGGGAACGTTGAGCGTGAAGACGCTGGGGTTGGGCGGCAGCACGGTCGGCCACACGCCGCCTCCGCCGAGCGCTTGGCCTGGCAGAAGACCTCCATTCCCGACTCCGTTGACCCAGACGTTGCCCTGGGCTTGGGACCGCGCTTCCAGCACGGCGAGTGCGAAAAACGCGAGCACGCCACGAACGACCCATGCGAGGTAGGTGCGCATCGATATCTCCTTCGCTTCGGTTGTTCCCGGAGTCGGCCCAGCGCCGGGAATCGCGCGCCGATGCGAGTGGCGCGTGGCCCTCGACTCTACCCTCCGGCGCCGCGAACGGGACCGCGTGGAAGTTCTTGGGGGTGCGTTGCAACGATCGCGCCGTGATCGGGGCTCACCAAGCAGGATCCCGAGGCGGCGTGCGCGGACGCGACGAGTCGACCGGCGCGCAGCCGGCGCCACACGGCGAAAGCCAGTTGCTTGACACGGCGCCACTCTCGGCTGCGCCCTCCGAGGGCCCGGCACTAGGTCGGCGTCGTCTCGGGATCCGCCCCGCGGTTGTACGGTGCCAGCAATTGGTGGCGGTACGGTGCCAGGATCAAATCCGTCAACTGCGTGCGCCGCCGTCGGCGGCGCACGCAGTTGACGGATTTGATCCTGGCACCGTACCGCCACGCGTGGAGGCCGGCCTTCTCATCCCATCTGGCACCGTACAACCGCGACGCACTCCGGAAGCGCCGGACCATCGCTCCGGCGCCGTTCAACGGATCAGCGCACGCGGCGCACGATGCTCGCCAGTCGCTCGCGGATCTTCGACCCCAGGCGTTCGAAGGGCAGTTCGGCGGCCGCGAGGCGAATCCACTCGTCGTCCGTGCGCAGCACTCCGTCGGCGGCGATCCAGCGCACGATCTCCTCGAGCTCCGCGTCGGTGTAGCGGTCGATCGTCTTGTAGGCCGGGAACTTCGGCCGCGGCGGACGGCGCGGTCCAGCGTCCACCGCTGGCGTCGCTTCGCTCGGCGTCGCGGATGCCGCGGTGGCGACGGGCGCTGGGAGCACGCTCGGAGCGCCCTCGATCGCCGCGCGGTACGCGGCGAGCGCGCGCTCGAGTTCGAGCTCCCGCTCGCGGAACCAGTCCGTCGACCACACGCGGTGGAAGCGCCAACCCAAGCGCTCGAGTTGCGACTGGCGCAGCCGGTCGCGGTCGCGCGCCGTCGCGCCCGAGTGGTAGCGCGCGCCGTCGCACTCGATGGCGAGCACGGGTTCTCCGGCGCGTTCTGGATGCATGGCGACAAGGTCGATGCGGAAGCGGCCGGCGCCGAACTGCGCGCGCAGTTTGACGCCGCGCGCCTCGAGCGCTGAGCGCACGTCGGATTCGAAGGCGTTCGAGGGGAACTCCTCCGCGCGCTCGCTCGCCACGAGGCGCTGGCCGCCGTTCGCTGCGTAGGCGAGGTACGCCTTGAGCAGCGCGACGCCGCGCGCCTCGCTGCGGCCGAGGTCGAGCTCATCGGCGCGGAAGGAACTCACCACGCACATGCGTCGGCGCGCGCGTGTGACGGCGACGTTGAGGCGGCGATAACCCGCGGCGCCGTTGAGCGGTCCGAACGCGCGCAGGTCGAGCTGCCCTCCGGCCGCGCGTCCGCAGCCCAGCGAGAGCACGATCGCGTCGCGCTCGTCGCCCTGCACCGTCTCGAGATTCTTGACGAAGAAACGCTCTTCGCGCTCGAGCGCGAAGAAAGCCGCCAATTCCTGCGGCATTTCCAGCCGCGCGCGGTCGAGCGCGGCCTCGATGCGGCGCGCGTGCGGCAGTCCGAGCGTGATCACGCCCAGCGACTCGTTCGGCCGCGTGCGCGCGTGTTCGAGCACGAGTTCGACGACGCGCGCCACCTCGGGCGAGGGGCTGTGCGTCTGCGCGCCCAGCGCGGCGTCGGGCGGGGTCAGCACGTGCGTGACCGCGTCCGCGGCGCGCGCGCTGGGGAAGGTCACGAGCCGTTGGTCGTAGATCTCGACGTTGCTGAACGTGATCAGCCGCTCGTCCTGGCTGCGGTAGTGCCACTCGAGCATGCGGCTGGGCGCGAAGCTCGCGAGCGTGTCGAGCACGCTCTCGAAGCCGCTCGTCGCACCGTGCGCGGCGGCCTGCGCCTCCAGCGCCTCTTCGACGTCCGCTTCGTCGATCGCGCTCGCGAAGAACGTCGTCGGCGGAAGTTGGTGCTGATCACCCGCCGCGACGAACTGCCGCGCGCGGTAGAGCGCCGGGACCGCTTCTTCGGGAAGCACTTGGCTCGCTTCGTCGAACACGACGAGGTCGAAGTGGCCCGGCGCGGGAGCGAGCAGCTGGCTCACCGACAAGGGGCTCGCGACCCAGCACGGCGCGAGGCGCGTGAGCACGTCGGGCGCTTCGCTGAACAGCTCGCGCAGCGGCCGGTGGCGCGCCTTCTTCTGCGCTTCGCGCCGCACGAAATCGGCCTGCTCGGGGTGCGCGTTCATGGCCTCGATCGCGGCGTTGGCGTGGGCCCAACGCACTCGTTGCGCCGCGAGCTTCAGGCGCTCGCGGTCGAGGCGGCGGAACTCTTCGACGAGTTGTTCGTGCTCGCGGCCGCGGAACGCGGCGAGCTGCGGATCGGCGGCGAAAGCCTGTTCGAGCGCCGTGGCCAGCATCGCGTGCTCACAACGTGCGACCATGAACTGGGCGTCGAGCGGCGCGCGGCGCAGTTCGTCGAGCACGCGGCCGAAGCCGGCGCGTTCGAGAGCGGCCCGCGCGGCGAGCGCACGCGGCATCTCGAACGCGCTGAGTCCATCGGCTTCGAGCGCGGCGAGTTGTTCGCCGAGCGCTTGCAACGGCTTGTCGTTACCCGGGAGCGCGGGAACGAAGCGGCGCAGCTCGTCGCACACGCGGCGCAACTCCTTGGCCGCGTCTTCCAGCGCGTTCGCCGACGGCGCCTCGCGCGGCGCCTTCGAGTTCGGAGCGTGCTCGCGCCAGCGGCGCTGCAGTTTGAGCGCTTCGATCGACTCGCGGTGCAGCACCTCGGCCGGCGCCGGCGTGCGACGGGCCGCGAGCAGTGTCGCGCGCGCGGCGCGGTAGCGCGTGTTGAACAGCCACGCCGTCGCGCGGCCGAAGGCGCCGGTCGCGGCCGGCTCCAGCGCTTCGCTGAGCTGCTCGAGGTCCTGCTCGAACAACTCCGGGCGGAAACGCTGCTCGAAATCGCGCGCATCGCGCAGAACCGCGAGCAAGTGCTCGACTTCCGCGAGCGTCGCCGGCGCGCGACAGCCGCACTCGCTCGCCACCTGGGCGAGCGGCTCGCGCAACTGCGGGAACCTCTCGCTCGCGCCCTCGCGCGCGAGTGCGAGCGCGGCTTGCGCCTGAGCGCCGTTTTCCAGCTGCGCCCGCGACCACGGCCGCGCGTCCGAACCCAGATGCAGTTGGGGCTGCGACGCGAGCGCACGTTGCGCGTCGCGCAACTCCTCGAGCGCGGCGGCGTCGAGCTGGGCGAAGCCGTTGCCGACGAGCCGCGCTTTGGTGTGCGACTGCGGCGGGAGCGCGAGCAAGCGGCCGAGGATCTGCACGACGGACAGGCCCAGCGGCGCGCGCGGTTGGTTCACGCGCTGCGCGTGGGCGTTGAGCGCCGCGCGCCGCTGCTCAAACTCGCGGTGCAGGCTCTCGATGTTCTCGGGTCGCTGCGCGGTGCGCAGCGTGTCGAGGGTGTCGCGCAGCTTCGCCATCACCGCGCGCCGCGACACCGCCGCGCCGTGCAGATCGAGCACGAGATGTCCCAGCCCCACGCGCGGGTCGGAGAGGCGCTTGAGCACGGCGTCGAGCGCGGCGCGCTTCTCCGCGACGAACAGCACACGTTTGCCGGCGGCGACGCTCTGCGCGATCAAGTTCGCGATGGTTTGGCTCTTGCCCGTGCCGGGCGGGCCTTGCACGACGAGGTCTTGTCCGACTTCGACCGCTTCGATCACCGCCTGCTGCGTCGGGTCGGCGTCGAGCACGTAGTGCTCTTCGACGGCGGGGCGCGCGTCGAGCTGCGGCGGGGGACACGTGGCGCCGCTTTGCGCGAACGCCGCGCGCGCCGCGCTGTCTCCAGCCAGCGCGGCGGCGATGCGGCTCTGCGCGAGTGCTGCGGCGTTGCGGCGCAGATCCTCGACCATCGCCATGCGCGCGAAGTGGAAGTTGGCGAGCACCGCGCGCGGCGCGACGCCAAACTCGCGGACCTTGCCGTGGGCGGCGGCGCGCAGGGCATCGAACAACTGCTCGGGCTGCAAGCGCCACGTGCCGTCTTCGTCTTCCGCGCTGCACTCGCGTAGCAACTGCGCGTCGTCGAGCGCCAAACGAAAATCCTCGGCGAGCACGTGCAGCAGCACGGGGTTGATCTTCGGCTCGCCCGCGGGCTTCAGCGCCAGATCGAGTCCGCCAGGACCGCGGGGCGTGATCTGCACTGGGAGGAGCAGGACAGGCGACTGGTACGGCTTGCCGCCGTCGAGCGCAGGCCAACTCGCGAGCCCGAGCGCGAGGTGCAGCGTGTCGACGCCCTTTTCCTCGAGGTTCGAAAGCGCCTTCTGGCGCAGAGTGGCAAGCGCGGCGCGCACTTTGGACTGCCCACGCTCGCCATCGGTGGGCTCGAGTTCTTCGCGCGGCGCCTCGCGTCCTTCGAGCAGGCGCGCGACCGCTTCCGGACGGTCCGTCAGGTCGAGGGAGCCAACCTTGAGGTCGCGAAAGAACAGCAGCGTGTTGGCGCGCGACGGATCGATCAGGCGTTTGATCCACAGCTCGCGCGCGGCGGCCAGCGCGGTCGAATTCGGGGAGTCGGATTCGGTGTTCATCCCGCGCGATCGTACGGTGCCAGAGCAATTTGTTTCACGCCGTCGGCGCGCGGAGCGCGCCGACGGCGTGAAACAAATTGCTCTGGCACCGTACGATCGCGCGCGTCAGTCGTAGACGAACCGGAGCGAAGCTACGCGTTCATCGGCGTAGCGAATCACGCAGTGGTCGGAGCTCAGCAGTTGCCCGCCTTGGCCGTGGAACCAGTGCTCCACGTCAGGGCCGACGGGCCAGCCGATCAGATTCTCGCCCGTGGGCGTGCGCGACCACTTGCTTGCGAGTTGCTCGACCTCGGCGCGCGACATGCCGACTTCGACGCGCTGCATGTCGCGGAAGAACAACTTGCGCGGAGTCAGCGGCCAGACGTACAGACCGGCGAACGCGACGCAGCCGATGAGCGCTGCGAAGGCCGCGAAGTCGCGGCCCAGCGGCGCAAGGCTCCATGCAGCGAGCGCCGTGATGCCCGCGGCGACCGCGAGAAACATCCAAGTCGGCGTGACCCAGCCGAAGGCGAACGTCGCCGCGCTGTCAGCGAGCGCCGCGAGAGCGGCCATGCCTGATCGTACGGTGCCAGAGCAATTTGTCTCACGCCTCCGGCGCGCTCCGCGCGCCGGAGGCGTGAGACAAATTGCTCTGGCACCGTACGACAGTACAACCGCCGGTCAGATCGTGAAGTACTTCGCCGCCGGGTGGTGGCAAACCAGCGCGCTGGTCGACTGCTCAGGGTGCAGCTGGTGCTCGTCGCTCATCGTGATGCCCAGCTTGTGGGCGCCGAGCAGGTCGAGCAGCCGCTCCTGGTCCGCGAGGTTGGGGCAGGCCGGGTAGCCGAAGGAGAAGCGCGAGCCGCGGTAGCCCTGCTTGAAGAGCTCGCGCATGTCGCGCGCGTCTTCGTTCGCGATGCCGAGCTCGGCGCGGATCTGCTTGTGGATGTACTCGGAGAGGCCCTCGGCGGCTTCGACCGAGAGTCCGTGGAGGTGCAAGTAATCCTGGTAGCGGTCGGAGGCGAACCACTCGCGCGCGACGTCGCTCGCGCGCTGGCCGATGGTCACGACCTGCAGCGCGACGACGTCGAGCTTGCCGTCGCGGCGGAAGAAGTCCGCGATGCACAGGTTCTTCTTGCCCTGCTGGCGCGGGAAGGCGAAGCGCGCGACTTCGCGCGACTCGTCGTCGGGATGCAGCAGCACGAGCGAGTCGCCTTCGGGGAAGCACCTCCAGTAGCCGTAGGCCGCCTTGGGCTCAAGGATCTTCTCCTTCGCGCACTGCTTGCCGAGCTCGAAGAAGATCGGCCGCACGTGTTCGTCGATGAACTTCGCGTACTCCTTCTGCGGCTTGCCCTTGCGTCGGTAGCCCCACTGGAACTGGAACAGCGTGATCTCGTTGATGTAGGGGAACACCGACTGCAGCGGGAGCGACTCGACCAGGCGCGCGCCGAGGAACGGCGCGGTGGGGTATTCGAACGAGGCAGCGCGCAGCGCGTCGTGGTCGAACTCTTCGCCTTCGTCGAGCGGCGTGGGGCGATCGCCGAAGACCGCCGGGGTCGCGCTGGCGACAGCGCTCGCCGTTGAACTCGCCGCGGCGCCGACGGCGCACGCCACGGCGCGCTTAGGCGCCTTCTGTTCGGCGTTGGCGACCTCCGTGTCGTCGCGGTACTCGCGCACCGCCGGCTTGGGCTCGCCCGACACCACGCGCTCCATCACCTCGAGGCCCTCGAAGGCGTCCTTGGCGTAGTACAGCGGTCCCTCGTAGACCTTGCGCAGGTCGTGCTCGACGTAGCGGCGCGTCAGCGCCGCGCCGCCGAGGATCACCGGCGTCGCGACGCCGCGGCGGTTCATTTCCTCGAGGTTTTCCTTCATCACGACGGTGCTCTTCACGAGCAGGCCGCTCATGCCGATCGCGTCGGGCTTGTGCTCGAAGGTGACGTCGAGGATGTGCTGGATCGGCTGCTTGATGCCGATGTTGAACACCGTGTAGCCGTTGTTCGACAGGATGATGTCGACTAGGTTCTTGCCGATGTCGTGCACGTCGCCGCGCACGGTGGCGAGCACGAGCTTTCCGCGCGTCTGGCCTTCGACGCGCTGCATGTGCGGCTCGAGGAAGCGCACGGCGGCCTTCATCGTCTCGGCCGACTGCAGCACGAACGGGAGCTGCATCTCGCCGCGGCCGAACAGGTCGCCGACGGTCGCCATCCCCGCGAGCAGGTCGACGTTGATGATCTCCAGCGGCTTCTTCGCTTGCATCGCGAGCGCGAGGTCTTCGTCGAGTCCCTTGCGTTCACCTTCGACGATGCGCCAGCGCAGCCGCTCCCACAGATCCTGCGGAACGGCGCGCTCCTTCTTCGCGGCGACTTGCGCGCCTTCGAAGAGCTTCAAGAACTCCTGCAGCGGGTCGTAGCCTTCGCGGCGGCGGTCGAAGATCAGGTCTTCGGCGACTTCGCGCGCGCGTTTGTCGATGCGGTGCAGCGGCATGATGCGCGCCGAGTGCGCGATCGCCGCCGTGAGTCCGGCTTCCTGCGCGTGGTGCAGGAACACGCTGTTGAGCACGTGGCGCGCCGCAGCGTTGAGGCCGAACGAGATGTTCGACACGCCCAGCAAGGTGCCGACGCCCGGCAGCTCGTCGCGCACGCGGCGGATGCCCTCGAGCGTCTCCAGGCCCAGGCGCCGGTCGTCGTCGTTGCCCGTGGCGATCGTGAAGGTCAGCACGTCGAACAGCAGGTCCTCGGGCCGCAGGCCGAAGTCCTCGACGCACATGCGGTGCAGCCGGCGTGCGATGCGGATCTTGTCCTCCGCGGTCTTCGCCATGCCCTTTTCGTCGATCGTGAGCGCGATCACCGCCGCGCCGTGCTCCTTGGCGATGCGCAGCACCTCTTCGGCGCGCGCCGGCCCTTCCTCGAGGTTGATCGAGTTGATGATCGAGCGCCCGCCGCACAGCTTGAGCGCCGCTTCGATCACGGGCGGCTCGGTCGAGTCGATCACCAGCGGCGCCGGCACTTCCGTGCGGTAGCGCCGCACGGCCTTGGTCATGTCTTCGACTTCGTTGCGGCCGACGTAGGCGCAGCACAGGTCGAGCACGTGGCTGCCGTCGCGCACTTGCTCGCGGCCCATCTCGACCTGCGCGTCGACGTTGCCGGCGAGCAGGTGTTCGCGGAAGGCCTTCGAGCCGTTGGCGTTCGAACGTTCGCCGACGTACAGCACCGAGTTCTCCTGCACGAGCGGCACGGCGCTGTAGATGCTCGAAACCGCCGGCGAAAACGAAGGTTTGCGCGGCGCGGGCTTGCGCATGCCGATGCGCCGCACGACCGCGGCGAGGTGCTCGGGCGTCGTGCCGCAGCAGCCGCCGACCATGCCGACACCGTCTTCGTCGACGAAGCGCGCGAGCCAGTCAGCGAGTTCCGCGGGCCCGAGCGGATAGTGCGGGCGCCCGTCGACCAAGAGCGGCAGGCCCGCGTTGGGGTACACGCAGATCGGCTTGCGGCAGGTCTGCCCGAGCAGGCGCACGTGTTCGCCCATCTCGCGCGGCCCGGTCGCGCAGTTGATGCCGAGCATGTCGATCTTGTACGGGTCGAGCAGCGCGATCGCCGCCGCCATCTCGGCGCCGACGAGCATCGTGCCGGTGACCTCCATCGTCACGCTGACCACGATCGCGAGGTCGACGCCCAGTTCCTTCTGCGCCTTCTCCACCGCGGCCAGCGCCGCCTTGATTTGCAGCGGATCCTGGCAGGTTTCGATCAGGAATCCGTCGACGCCGCCGTCGATCAGGCCCAGCGCCTGCTCGTAGTAGGAGCGCTTGAGCGTGTCGTAGTCGGTGTGCCCGAGCGTCGCGAGCTTGGTGCCCGGGCCCATCGAGCCGAGCACGTACCTGGGCCGCTCGTCGGTCGAGTACTTGTCCGCCGCCGCGCGCGCCGTGCGCGCCGCGATGGCGTTGATTTCGCGCGTGCGCGCTTCGAGCCCGAATTCGGCCAGCACGTGCGCCATGCCGCCGAACGTGTTGGTCTCGACCACGTCGCAGCCCGCGGCGAAGTAACGCTCGTGGATGCCGCCGATCACGTCGGGGCGCGTGAGGTTGATCGCCTCGCTGCAGTTTTCGAGGCCCAAAAAGTCGCGCTCGAGGTCGAGGTTCGCAGCGTGGATCTGCGTGCCCATCGCGCCGTCGAGGAACAGCACGCGCTCCTTCAGCGCTTCGCGGAACGTCTTCGCCATGTCTGTGCGTCCTGTGGCTTTCAACGCTTGCTGCGCGCGCTCGCGACGAGCGTCATGAAGTGCGGAGGCTGCGGATCGCGCGCGGCGCGCGCGACGTACACGTTGGTGAACCCGGCCTCCGCGATCTGGCGCTCCAACTCGGGTTCGGTGAAGCCCAGGTGCACGTGCTCGAGCTTCTCGCGCACCCATTCCTCGGCGTGGGCGAGCAGATCGATCACGAGCAGCGCGCCGCCGGGCACGAGCACGCGGTGAGCCTCGCGCAACGCCTTCGCCGGCTCGTGCGCGTGGTGCAGCGCAACCTGCTGCCGTCCCTGGTGGAACCGGTGCTG
>ERZ1066135.786-NODE-786-length-14299-cov-6.788262_pt1 | contig 14299 bp, 12 predicted proteins | sample MGYA00382782_ERZ1066135 | MGnify/ENA primary metagenome ERZ1066135 (study PRJEB33369, sample SAMEA5778365) | biofilm metagenome | biome: Industrial cooling water; feature: Water cooling tower basin; material: Biofilm | place: United Arab Emirates | collected...
ATCAAATTCAGGCTCGGCGACCACCGCCATGCAAAGTCCCCATGACGACACGTAGCTCGTGATCTCGGTCCGTGAATAGGGGCAGAAACTAACGGGCGTTGAGCCGCTGAGCGTTGCGTTCATCAGCGTATTGCCGCAGCCCTGCGTTGCCTCGGCGTGGTTTGCCCCAAGGTTGTGGCCGAGTTCGTGTGCCGGAATGAGGTACTTGCCGGGTGCCCAGCTAATGTATCCGCTTATGCCGTATGCGTATGAACTGTTCGAACACATCACGCCCAGATAAGCGATGCCCTGCGACTGTGCCGTGCTCTTTCCGGAGAAGAGGTGTGCCGCCGTCCGAGGGTAATTGAGCACGGGATAGTTCGCGTTCCAGTGCAGGCGAAAGGCATCGAGCATCTGCGACGTGTTCGCTCCGGTGAACGGATCGGCACTCGTCCACGTGTGCATGAAAGTGACGCGGATGGTGAGGTTAAGTTCGGCTGCGAAGGTGCCCTCGACCATGTTCAGAATACTGAGGATCTCCGCATTGGCCGCTGTCGCACTTCCAAAGATGCTGACGTAAGCCTGGTCGGCATCCGTCGCAAGATCGATCCGCCGCAGCGACTGAACGGCCTCGGCCGCGCTGCCTGCCGCGAGCGTTTTGCCATACTCGATCTTGCTCGGGATGTCCGATTCGCACCAAAAGCCCGAGCCGTTCTTCGAATCCTCTGCCCGATAGATCACGGCAAGGCCCGGCCCGGCGGCGGTGCTGTATTTGGAGGCGGGCTCGATGAAAAATCGGCCCGACCCCGTCTCAAAGAATCCTTCAATTCCCTTTTTGCCAAGAGTCAGCCGGGCCTCCGAACCGCTAACGCCTTCGACCGTGCCCTTAAAGGTATTCACGACGCCCATTTCGAGCGGCGTCCTGCCCAAGGGGCCGGTGTCTTCGGCCAAGAAGTCTTCGGCCCGCAGATCATGCCGAACAAGCCGAAGAGTCTCCGTTCGGCCGCCGGTGGGAAGGCGAAGGGTCAGCGAACCGCTTTCAACCGCCGATTCCGGCAGCCGGACCTCGGTCAGTTCGTAACGTTCGAACGCCGACTCGAGGTCGCGTTTGATAGATGATTCCTGGGCAACAACCGCTGTGCAGGCGAAAGCGAGAATGGCACCCGCAAAAAGGGGGGAAAGAAAACTTCGGTTAAACTTCATTGTAGTAAGGCCTCTTTTTCGGTTCGGTGTGGACTTTGTGGGAGAGCGAAAAAGGGGAATTTGCGCTCTATATAAAAAAACGGCGAAGGCCCTAAAGTTTCCACGGATTTCTGATATCGTTAAACCCATATAACAGAGCGGTTTGAGGGGCACTTGATACGAAAGCTGATAAAAAGATCCTGGAAATTGCTGCCGCCGGCGGCCCGCAAGCGAATCGTTCGGCTGACCCAGCCGCGCTTCACGGCCTCGGCCGCGGCGGTCGTCGTCAATCGCGAGGGGAAAGTGCTTATGCTCGAGCATCTCTTGCGGCCATATTCGGGCTGGGGATTTCCGGGCGGCTTCATCGACCGCGGCGAAACGCCGGAGGCGGCCGTCATCCGCGAGGTACGCGAGGAAACCGGAATTGAGATCACGGACGTCCGGTTGGTCGAGGTCCGGACGGTGGATAGGCATCTGGAGTTCATCTATAGCGCCCGCGGCGAGGGGCCGGGCGAGATACTGAGCGGCGAGATACTTGACCTCGCCTGGTACGCGGCGGACGAGGTTCCTGAGGGGCTGACGCGACGCGAACGGCGGATCCTTGAGCAGGTTCTCGCAGGCGAACATTGATTCATTGGGGCGGTCTGACTAGAATAAGGGTTTTGATTCGCGCAATTATCGAACGTTAAGGAGATAAGAATGGTTGATCTCATACCTTCACCGGAATCCGTGATGGATATCCTTAAGGAAACCGGTGCTTACCGCAAAGGCCACTTCGTTTACCCGAGCGGCAAACATGCTTCCCACTATTTTCAGATGCCGCTGGCATTTCGCTATTACGACAACGCCCGCGTCCTCTCGGTCGGCCTTAGTCGGCTCTTCCGGATGGAGAAAGCCATCTCGAGCCGCCTGCCGCGTGTCTCGGTCATAAGCCCGAGTGCCGGAGGCATCATGGTCTCATTCGGTGTTCGCGAAGCTCTTGGCGCCGACCAGATATACTGGGCCGAGATGGAAGAGGGCAAACGGCAGTTTCGCCAGTACATCGGCGAGGGCGACGTTTACCCGGCTATCATCGTTGACGACATCGTCCGCTCGGGCCGTGCGATCAGGGAAACGATCGATCTGGTGAAAGAGGTCGGATCGGAAGTGATCGGCATCGGGGCTATCGTCCGGTTCGAGGATTCGCCCAACGACTTTGACGGCATTCCGCTGAAATCGCTGATGAGCTTTGATGTGAATTTCTATGAGACCGAAGACGAATGGCGCGTCTCACGCAGCGCGTCCGATTCGCCCGAGGAACGCGTTCGCGTATAGCATTTCGATCGATCAAAAGAGAATGGACGGAGAGGCGAGCTTATCGCCTTATCCGTCCTTTTTCTTCGCGGTATTGAGCCGGGCAAGCTCCTCTTGTATCTCCCGCCGCTCGACGTAAAGCCGCAGAAACGCATCCCGGTCGAAAAAGAAACGAAGGATCGCCCGGCCCCAGCCGCTTAGTTCGGCAAGGCTTTCGAGCGAGATCAAGGCGAGATAGCCGCTGAGGAACGCAAGCGGAAGACTAAGCAACGCCCATTCCCATCCGAGAAAGTAATAAACGAAACCGGCGGCGATGAGCCACGTCAGCGGCATAAAAACAATGCCGGCCAGCACCTTGACGGTCGAGGCTATGTCGTCTGCCCCGTGACGGGTGATGATCCGCGAGAGTAGCTTCGAAAGCTGATAGGCGGGAAAATGCAGCACGGTCCCGATTAAGGCGACCGGCGACAGCATTGCCAAATACCACGTTCCGAGGATCGCCCGGCGGATGACAAAACCGCGGGTAAGATTTGCAAGCGAAAGATGCTCGGGCTCAAGGCCGGCCTCGTGGAGCTTTGCGGCAAAGCGGTCGAGCTTTTTGCCGGATTCACCCGCCCCAAGGTACTTCTGCTTGAACGCAAGACGCGAGCGGAGGTCGTCCGTTTCGAGCGTGGTTCGGAAAATGCGTTCGGCGATGGCGGCGGTAGCGAGCTCCGCATCGTTCTCCGCATTGAGCGTTACCTCACGAAGGGCGTCTTCGATCCGCTCGGTAAGGTCGCGGACCGCCTCGCGGGATGGCTGGCCATCGGCGTCAGGTTCGGCCGGAGCGACCTCGAACGATTCACCAAAATGGAGCAGTGCTTCGCTCCGGAACGTCGTTTTGTTCGTGTAGTAAAGCCCGACCGGAACGATGCGGAGCGTTATCGGTTTGCTTCCCTCGCCCGCCGCGACCGCACCGAGTGCGATGCGTGCGGCTCCGGTCTTGATCGGCAGGAGCTTTGGTGAATTGTGCGAGACGCCCTCGGGGAATAGAGCGATCGATCCGCCCTCGCGGAGCCGGCGGTGGGCCGCCTCGAATGTGTCGAAGTTTTTCGAAACATCCTCGCCCGGGTCGATGCGGCGATAGACAGGCAGAGCCTCGACCGTCTTTAGAAGGAACGAGATGACGGGCATCCGAAACAATGTTGACTTTGCCAAGAAGGCGATCCGCCGCGGAAGGGCGACGAAAACGAGCGCGGGGTCGACGAGGCCGTTCGGGTGATTGAGAACGAAGATCACGCCCGTGCCCACAGGAACGCTCTCGGCATTGACGGTCGCGATCCGGCGGAAGAAGAGATGGAGAGCGCCGCCGAATGTCGCAAGAAGAATGCGGTAGAGAATTCTTCCGCGGCGGTTTAAGACGACCTCCCGAAAGGTCAGCTCTTTAGCTCGGTCGGGCATCGGAGAAAAATTCGCGGCCGCGGGGCCGAGCGGCTAGATCTCGTGGCGGTTCGAGAGTGCCTTGTCCATCGTCACCTCGTCCACGTATTCAAGGTCGCTGCCGACCGGCATTCCCATCGCGATACGAGTTACGCGGACGCCGAGCGGCTTGAGCAGGCGGGCGATGTAGTTGGCGGTCGCTTCGCCCTCGGTCGTTGGATTGGTGGCGAGAATTACCTCGGCTACCTCGACGCCGTCGTTGTTTGCAGGAAGCAGACGCGGCAGCAGATTTGCGATCATTAGCTCATCCGGGCCGATGCCGCGGATCGGCGAGAGTGAGCCGTGCAGCACGTGATAGAGCCCTTTGAACGAGCGGGTCTTTTCGACCGCGAGCAGGTTATAGGGCTCCTCAACGACGCAGATAATGGAGCGGTCGCGTTTCGGATTGGCACAGTAAAGACACGGATCGACGTCCGTAAGGTTGTTGCAGACGGAGCAAAAGACGATCTTCTCCTTCACCTCGCGGAGAGCCTCGATGAAATTATCGACCTCGCTTTGCTGCCGGCGGAGAATATAAAACGCCAGCCGCTGCGCCGACTTTCCGCCGATGCCCGGCAGGCGTTTGAATTCGTCGATAAGCCGAGCGACAGGCTCTGAATAATCAAGCATTTACAAAGATAGTAACAGGATGGTCAGGATGGCGAGGATATTTCCGATCCTTTTCATCCTGCGCATCCTGTTTGACCCGCGTTTCGACCTACATCAATCCTGGAGGCAGCATGCCGCCGAGTTTGCCCTTGAGCGATTCTTCGACCTTGCGGTGGGCTTCGCCGAGAGCGGCAACGGCGAGGTCCTGGAGCATCTCAACGTCGCCATCTTTGACCAGATCGGGCGAGATCGTCATCTCAACGACCTGAAAATCGCCGCGCATCTTTACCGCGACCGCTCCGCCGCCGGCCGAGGCCTCAACGACCGTTTCCTTCATCTGCCGGCTCATCTCTTCCTGCATTTGCTGAGCCTGCTTCATCATCGAATTTAGGTCCATTCCACCCGGAAATTTCATCGTTTTTACGTCCTTTTATAAAGAAAATTGTTAATCGCAATCGTAACCGCCGAGGTCCGCATTTGCAAACACCTCGGCGAAGGACGCGGCGGAAACTTTTCATTGACACGCAGGCCCGACGGGTATATCGTCATCTCGTCGAACGCGCACCTGCATTGCCTCTGCTTCCTGTTCGTTTGGAGTGAACATATGAGTGAGAACAAGGCACCTTTTTGGCAGAACAGCGGATTTGCCATCGCGATCGCGATGGTGCTCTCGGCCTTGATCTTCGGCTGGTTCTATTCCGCGGCGAAACGCGGCGACGAAGCGATTACCGTTACCGGGTCCGCCAAAAAGCGAATCACGTCGGACCTTGTTTTATGGAACGCCGGCATCGCGGCCCAGTCGCCGCAGCTCGCCGATGCCTATCGCCAGCTTGCCGACAACATCCCGCGGATCAAGCAATATCTATTGCAAAAGGGCATCGCCGAGGACCAGATGACCGTTTCGGCCATCTCGACCAATACGCTAAAACGCCGCGACTCGGAAGGAAACGACACCGGCGAGATCACCGGCTACACCCTCTCGCAACAGATCGAGGTTCGGTCCAACGATGTGCAAAAGATCGCCCAGATCGCCCGCGAGGCGACGGAGCTTATCAACCAGGGCATTCTTATCGAATCAAAGACGCCGCAGTATTACTACACGAAGATCGGCGACCTGAAGATCGAAATGCTCGGCGAGGCGGCAAAGGACGCGAAGGAACGTGCCGAGCGGATCGCACAATCGACCGGCAACTCGATCGGCTCAGTGCGTTCGGCAAAGATGGGCGTGCTCCAGATAACCGCCGCCGACTCGACCGAAGTCTCCGACTATGGAATGTACGACACCTCGACCATAGAAAAGGACATGACCGCTGTCGTCAACGTGAGCTTCGCCGTCGATTGATTTTCCGGAACAATTACAATCATGATTCGTGAAAGCAGACGACGGAGGTAATTTCAATGCTTGCACGTACAGTAGTTTTTGTCGCGTTGTTTATTTTTTTTGTTGCGAATTGTATCGCTCAATCGGTCCTAAGCTCGGACGAACGAGAGGCTCAACGACGAGTTCAGAAGATCATGCTTGTAAATGATCTGGAGAACCGCGTTCGTGAGGTAACATTGGCTGCGCCGCGGGTATTGGCTCGATATCGGGCTGCTGAGTGGCTATGGAGCGCCAAAGAGGACGACATTGAACGAGCCGAGGACTTTGCAGTCGCCGCGATCGAAGATCTTTACAAGAACCGGCTTGAAGTTCCGTCCCCCTATTTCTCAACACTTTCGTCCCAGCTTTTTGCTTTGCTCGACCGCTATTCACCTGAAACCTCTCAACGTCTAAAAGCCAAACACAAAGTCGACGCGTATCAAGAGGATTCGATTCAGTTTCAACTACTCAACCAGCCGGGCGGTGAAAAAGCCGCGGTTGATGCAACGATCCGGGCACTTTACTCTATCTCAGCAACGGACACGAATTTGCCGGTTATACTTCTTCGATTGAAACAAAGAAATTCACCCGAGCTTTTCAGGCTCCTTGACACTTTGATTGCCGTCGAAGAAAGGAATCCGGGAAGGCTTGAACTCAACACGTTGGTCTTGGTTTCGCCTTACTACGATGACGTTAATATTCAATCAGGTTCGGCCGCTCGCTTCGGCCGAATAGTACTTAGACGAACCCAGATCGCTTCCCAGCTTCCCTTTGCCGATTTCGATGCGTGGCTCGATCTGTTGAATAGGAACTCTTCGCTGATCACCCGACGGTTGCGTGACCGAGTTCCAGAGGTCGAGGTCTTGCGGGCGGTTCTTGCTTCGCGAATCTCACAAAAATCGCGGGCCGAGCGTGAACGCAACGAAAGGATACGAAACAGCATTGACCCGCTCGGAGCCTTGATCGAAGAGGCTGATAACGTTGATGACCCAATCGTCAAATACGAACTTTATCAACGTGCGGTGGGACTCGCGCTTGACCAAGGTCTCTTTAGGAAAGCCGCCGATCTTGCCTTGGAGCTCGGCAAAGTGGATTTGAGCACCTTATCCATCCTCGCTAATGTCCAGAAAGCGATTGTTGGCCAACTACTTGAAAGGATCGCAAAGACAGCGCTGAAGGTTGGCGATGATGTTTCGGCAATTTACGCCGTCGAACGCCAAATGGAAGATGAGCGAAAAGCGGAGGGCGAATTAAGCATCGCAAATTACTACGTCGAGAACCAAAGGCTCGATAGAGCACGAGAGGTTTCGATCAATGCCCAAAAAACAATCGCAAAGATCGAGTCACTTCCGCGGCGGGCCTCGTTTTACATCAAGCTGATCCCGATTTCACAAAAGATCGACCCGACGGGCGTTTACGAGGTGAACGCGCTGGCTGCGCGTTCAATAAACATGATTCCCTCATTAAACGTCGAAGACAAAGCGGAAACGGAGAATTTCAAGAAACACGTAGCGGGATTGATGATCGTAAACTGGAATCTTCTCCCGATTCTCGTGAATTACGCGAAATCAGACAACAATGGTGCATCGGACTTTGTAGGCCGAATCGAGAAGAAAGAGGTCAAGCTGGTCGCCGAACTGCTGATTTCAATACAGAACTTCGATCGAGGAGCGGAACCTGAGACACCGTCTAGCCCACCCTCCACCGAAGACGAAACAAATTAGTTTCTAACTCTCGGCATAGCGTGCTATAAATGAAACGATGGCACGCTATGTTATTAAGCGGGACGCAAGTTCGCTGCCCGAGCGGCTTACTCGGTACAAGAGCGATCTGAATGAGGAGCAGTTTGCGGTGGTGACCGCTCAGCCGAAGGCGACGCTGGTGGTTGCAGGTGCCGGGACGGGCAAGACGCGGGCGATAACTTATCGCGTGGCGTATTTGCTTGAACAAGGCGTTTCGCCGCAGCGGATTCTGCTTGCGACCTTTACGAACCGGGCGTCGCGTGAGATGCTCCGCCGGGTCGAGTCTTTGACGGGCTCACAGAACGTCCACCGCGTTTGGGGCGGGACGTTTCACCGCATCGCCAACCTCATTCTCCGCCGCCACGCAACCTCGCTCGGCTACGACGCGAACTACTCTATACTTGACAGCGAAGATGCCAAGGACCTGATCAACGTCTGCATCGACGAAGCCGCCATCGACACAAAAGCAAAGCGTTTCCCAAAGGCCGAGGTCGTTCAGGACATCATCAGCTACGCCAACAACACGGACCTGCCGCTTGAGAATGTGATCGCCGGAAAGTACCCGTATTTTGAGATGCTGACCTCGCAGATCAAACGCGTAGATGCCGTTTATCAGGCCCGCAAGCACGAGCGGAACGTGATGGACTACGACGACCTGCTGCTCAAGCTCAAGCAGCTCCTGGTCGAAAAACGCGAGATCGCCGAGCTTTACGCCGAGCAGTTTCAGCATATCCTCGTTGATGAATATCAGGACACGAACCGGCTGCAGGCGGCGATCATCGACCTGCTGGCGGTAAAGCACCGCAACGTGATGGTCGTCGGCGACGATGCCCAGTCGATCTTTGCCTGGCGCGGAGCGGAGTTTACGAACATCTACGAATTTCCAAAGCGTTACCCCGAGGCACAGCTCTTTAAGCTCGAGACGAACTACCGCTCAACGCCGGAGATACTTGCACTTGCAAATACCTCGATCGCTTCCAATCGGAGACAATTTCCGAAGCTGCTAAAGGCATTCCGAGGCAGAAACCCGCGCGGTAGCAAGGGTGTTGACGGTGAAACCACACCCTCCCTACAGGTCGGGTTTCTGCCAGCACTCGTTCCCTGCTCTGACGTCGAGCAGCAATCGGCATTCGTCGCCTCGAGGATACTCGAACTCCGCGATGAGGGCACGAGCCTCGAAGACATCGCAGTGCTCTATCGTTCGCATTACCACTCTATCGAGCTTCAGCTAGAGCTCTCGCGGCGGAACATTCCCTATCGGGTGCAGTCCGGCGTCCGGTTCTTCGAGCAGGCTCACATAAAGGACGTCGTCTCCTATCTCCGCGTGCTCATCAACCCCCGCGACGAGCTTGCATGGAAACGCATATTGAAACTGATACCGGGCGTCGGCAACGTAACGGCAAATCGCGTTTTTGAGGCTCTTTCTGCCGGAGAGCAGGCGTCCCTGCCTGCTTTGAGGGCGGAGTCCGAAAATGAAACGGCGGTGACGGCCTTGAGCGTTATCAAGGATGCCGGGACGCGTGCGGTCCTGTCGGTGCCGAGGCTTGCTTCAAGCAGGCCGTTCCAGGAGTTCATCAAGCTGCTCGAGACGCTCGTTTCGGATGAGCTCCGCGACCGGCCGGCGCGTCAGATCACGCATATCTTTGAGAATGGTTACGAGCAATATCTGCTCGAAAATTTTGAGAATGCCGAGGCCCGGAGCGAGGACATCCGCGGCCTTGCGCAATTTGCCCAGCGGTACGAGACGACCGAGGGGTTGCTCTCCGAGCTTGCCCTGCTCGCGACCGAGCGGTTCAAGGAGCCGCAGCCGATCGTCGGCGAGGAGGTGGTCGAAGGCGGCGAGGACGACGAGTTGCTTACGCTCACCAGCGTCCATCAGGCTAAGGGCCTCGAGTGGAAAGCGGTGTTCATCATCTGGGCGGCCGAGGGCAAATTCCCCTCGCCCAAATCGCTCCGCGAGATCGACGCCGAAGAAGAGGAACGCCGGCTTTGGTACGTTGCCCTGACGCGGGCAAAGGACGAGCTTTACCTTACCTATCCGCTGCTGATGACCGACTACAACCGGCAGACCGTGCTCCAAAAGCCCTCGCGGTTCATCACCGAATGCCCCGCCGATCTTTTCGAGGTCTGGAACCTCGAGGAAGAGCAGCACGCATTCGATGCTCCGGTCCTTACGGAACCCGCCGCTACTGAATTCCTGAATTGAAATAGGCCCTGCTGATATTTCCCGGCCGCCTCTTTCGCGTAACGTTGCGGGAGAGTTTTTATGGCTGCGAATGTTTCAGTTTTGAGTCCACGGCTGGCGGAGCGAAAGCTGCACCTTGCGACGGCGATCGGCTTTCCGCTGGTTGTCCTTATTGGCTATTTCAAGTCGTATTACTTCAGCTTCCTTTTCGATGTGCCGCGGGTCGCGAACGCACTCGTCCATGCACACGGCATCATAATGTCCGGCTGGGTGCTTTACTTTGTGATGCAGACGGCACTGATCCGAACGCGGAACGTCAAGATCCATATGACGACCGGGCTCGTCGGCATTCCTCTTGCGGCTCTGGTCATCGTGGTCGGCTTAGCGACGGCGGTCGATGCTCAGCTTGTTCGCGGAGCGGCACCTCCGGGGGAAAATCCGCACGCTTTCTTCTTCCTGCCCGTCAGCGATATGGTGATCTTCGCCGGGCTCTTCGCGGCAGCGATCTATTTCCGCAAACGGCCTATCGAGCACAAGAGCTTGATGTTCCTGACGGCGATCGCCTTCGTTCCTGCGGCCCTGTTCCGGATACCGATCGTACCGCCGGAATATGCAATGCTCTGGGCGTTTGGCGTGCCGGCGTTGATGGCGGTGGCGGCATTGGTTTGGCACTCCGTCAAGCACGGCAAGGTCAATCGTGTTTTCGCCGCGGGCGTTGCGGTGATCGTAGCCGCAGTACCGCTCCGGCCCGTCATCGCGAATTCCGAGCCGTGGCTCTCATTCGCGGCGTGGATCGCGGCTCTGGTTTAGGGCAGGAAGAAAAGGCTTCCCAAGGCATCAAAACTGTGACAGAATGTTGCGCCTCAAAGCGTCGCTACGCCAGGAGGCCTCAAGATGTCATTGCAAAGCCAGATGCTGCAGGTCCTTAGTGACCGCCAGACAAGCCGGATCAGCTTTTCTTTTAGCGGCTCGACGGGTTTGAACATTGAGGTCAAGCCCTCGAGCTTTCTTCGCGTAAGCGAGGCGATCCGCGGCGAAAGGATCACGGTCTCGGAAGGCGGTGTCCCGCCCGGGACCGCTCAGTACGACTCCGAATGGAACATCTTTCGCGTGGCCCGCGGGCAAGAGTGGTCGCGTGCCTATAACGCGCTGTTGGTCCATGAGGCCGTCCACGCCGCCTTCGACCTTGCTCGGTCGCGGCTTCCGTGGCTCGACAACGAAACCGCCGCTTACATCGCACAGGGATACTATCTTCGCAATTCCGGGTTCCCGCGGTCGCGGCTTGATGAACTCGGCCAGCCATATCTGGGGCTGCTGCTTGTTGATTCGATCATCCGCGACGGCTCTCCGGATTCCGTACTGATGCAGGAACTGCAGGGCACACTGCTTTCGAGCCCACAGTATCACCACTACATCCGCCGCGAATTTATCGGCGACGGTTAGCGAAATTTTTTCTTCGGTTGAGCAACCAAATCCGCGGCCCGCGGCACTAACGGTTCATCGCGAACAAGCCGTACCGGACGGCGGGAACAAAAACCAGAAAAACTTGTCTAACTTGAGGTCATACGCATTCTTCGAGATGCGGTGTGGAGGGTATTCCTATGTCTAAATTTGAAAAGCTGCGAAAGCTCCGTGTAGCCGAGCCCTGCAGCGAGAACTGGAACGAGATGTTCGGAAACGACCGGGTGCGTTTCTGCAGCCATTGTGCGAAGAGCGTCAACGACATCTCGGCAATGTCGCCTAAAGAAGCACTGAGGCTCGTAAAGCGGTCGCGAGGTAATATATGCGTCCGTTATGTCGAGCATCCGCTGACGAAAGAGCCCGTGATCGGCGGCCGGCTTTATCAGATCGCCCGCCGTGCGCCTGCAATAGCTGCGGGTGTTGTTGGGGCAACGCTCGGCCTCTCGGCAATGACCTATGCACAAGGCGGAACGCGTACCGCGCCTCAGCAAACGGACTCTGCGATCGCGGTCAATATCGACAAGGAAATGCCCTCGGGCAGCGGAACGGCGGTCATCTGGGGAACGGTCACGGACCCTGAGGGAGCTGTGGTCCCGGGAGCAACAGTTCGATTGCTCGACGCTGAGAAGAACGAGATCAAGACAAGCATGTCAGGCTATGACGGAACTTACAGGTTCGAAGGCCTTCCGGACGGGACGTACTCGATCGAGGGCCGATCGGATGGATTCGTGGCTCTTCAGATAAATAACATTATGATCGGCGCGGGCGCGGAACGCATTCAGCCCTTAACTCTTTCGATCCAGCAGTTCGTGATATCAGGTGCAGTAGCTATTTCGTCCGAAGTTGAGATCAATATCGAGAGTGAACTCGCGAGGGCCGTTGACGACGAAGATGTCGACCTCGTCGGCGATCTCCTCGCCCGCGGTGCTTTTGCCGACGAGCAAGGGCCCGATGGCTCTACGGCTCTGTTCATCGCTGTTCGCAACGGACACACTGAGATCGCAAGAAGGCTGATACTTTTCGGTGCGAATGCCGACCATAGGAACGAGAATGGCGAGAACGTACTTTTCCGCATTGATGATGACACGCCCGAGGACCTGATCAAGCTTCTTCTCGAGAATCGGGCAGACGTCAACGCCGCCAATAGAAACGGCCGAACGCCGCTCTTGCGTGCCGCCGAGGACCTCGACGCTGACGTTGTAAGGCTGCTGCTTGCGGCCGGAGCCGACGTCCGTGCAAAGGACGAGAACGGCTGGACGGCACTGATGCATGCGGCGTTTGATGATGACCTTGAAAAGGTGCGGATGCTGGTCGAGGCCGGATCGGACATCCACCTGCGCGATAAGGAGGGCGAAAACGTGCTTGACCAGGTCGCCGATGAAAAGGTCGAGGCCTACCTAATTAGCCTTGGGGCAACGCGCTCAATGCCGAATCGGTTTACGAAAGAAGACGAGGAAGCGGACGACGACGGTGACAACAATTAAGGCGGGGTTCTTTGTCCCAGATGCGGGGCGGATTCCGGGCGATGCGGTTTACGTGGTAATATTCCTGAAAGTCACGAAGGCCGCGGTCCGGCGGCAAGAACCCGCTTATGAAATATTGCCCGACGTGCAATACCCGATACGACGAAGAGATCCTGCGTTTTTGTATGAAGGACGGTTCGCCGCTCGTCGATGAGGCCGAGCCGAAGTTCATCGAGATGCCGAGCCAGGACCTCGGGGCTCCGCCCGATGAAGACGATCCCGGCGAAGTGACCGTCATCCGCAAGAAACGGGACATCGCACCGCCAACTCCGCCGCCGGGCTTTGATGACGACGATGATTTTGAGGAGCAGCCCGCTCCGCCGCCAAAGATAATCGTCCCGACAACACCGCCGCCGGCACGTACGGCCGCACCTGCGGCATCGCAGTTTCAAGCACCGCCGCCGAAGGGCCCGAGCACCGCGCTTGTTGTGATTCTGACAATGCTTGGAACTACTGCCTTGATCGCCCTTGGGGCGGGCGGCTTTTGGCTGCTGACCCGCGGCGGGAGTGATGCGAATACGAACGTCAACGCAAACCTTGCGAATGTGAACACAAATGTGAATACCAACACCGGGTTCAACGACATTTTCGACTGGAACGTCAATATCAACGCGAATCGGCCGGCGAATACGAACACCAACGCCAACGCCAATCTCCGAACGCCGACGCCGACACCGAGCCCAACGGCCACGCCGAGCCCATCGCCGACCGCAACGCCCGATGAGGACGCAACTCCGCGGCCGTCACCGACCGCAACGCCGACTCGGACGCCGACTCCCGGAAGAACCCCGGCACCGGTTCTTTCGCCAACGGTGATCCGGCCGGGCTCAAGCCCGACCCCTCGGCGGACTCCGACACCGGACCGCGACAATTAATTTTCAGTGAAGTCCAAAGCAGCTTCTACCGACCGCCTGGGATCGATAACACCCCATCCCTGGCGGTCAACTTCATAGTGCGGCAGCCGTTCGGCCGTTGTGATCAGGATGCGCTTGATCTGCTGCGGCGAGAGATTCGGGTTCGCCTCGATCATCTGCGCTACGAGCGAGGAAACGATCGGGGCCGAGAAGGACGTGCCGTCAACGTACTTGTAGTGCTTTGTGATGACGTTCTCCTGGCGGAGCTTGAGCGTGATGATCTGGCGAAGCGAATGGATCGGCCGGTCGAGAGCGGCATCGAGCTCGGCGTCAACTCCCGGATGGTCGCGGACGATCTGGTGAAGCTCCGGATCGGCGCTCTTGTCGAGCCTTTCGAGAAATGAGGCCTGCTGTGCGGTCGGCGTGTTCGGCAGGATCGGAGCCGGCACCCAGATCGAAGGCGCGATGACCTCGGGTTTCTGAAGGCCATCGACCGTCGGCCCGTAGGACGAACGATACATTCCGCGTTTCGCCCGGTTCATCGAATTCTTATCATCAAGCCCGCCCACCGCGATCGCCGAAGGAGCACTCGCCGGCGGCACAACAGGATGGTTTGGCAAGTGCCCTGCGTTCCCGACCGCACAGACTACGGT
>ERZ1066135.787-NODE-787-length-14298-cov-6.683915_pt1 | contig 14298 bp, 11 predicted proteins | sample MGYA00382782_ERZ1066135 | MGnify/ENA primary metagenome ERZ1066135 (study PRJEB33369, sample SAMEA5778365) | biofilm metagenome | biome: Industrial cooling water; feature: Water cooling tower basin; material: Biofilm | place: United Arab Emirates | collected...
GCAAGAGCGCGACCTGCATCCAGTCGATGCGCTTGGTCGGCGCCGCTTCTTCGGCGCTGTCGAAGGGATCGTCCGCACTCATGGTTCGCGAGGGCGCTCAGCCCCCGATAGGAATCAGCAGCGGGAACGGCAGCAGGCGCCGGATGTACTGCTCGACCCAGATGTCGACGTCGTCGATCGGGGTGTTGGGGATGAAGATCACGTCGTCGGGCTGAAGGTAAAGCGCCTCGGGCGACCCCCAATGTCGTTGGCGCGCGTCGATCTTCCAAGCTCGCTGGCGCTGTTCCGCGGCGACCCAGCGCACGAGCATCAGCTCCTCGAGCATGGCCGTCTCCTTGAGCGGCCCGCCGGCGGCGCCGAGGGCTTCCTCGAGGCTCATGCGGCCGTCGAATTCGACGCGGCCGGGTTCGGTGACCTCGCCCATCACGATCACGTGGCGGGCGGCGCGCTCGAGCAGCTGCACCTGGATGCGCGGTGGGGTCGTGAAGGTCTCGGTGTAGCGCTTGACGAGCTCCGCCTCGAGCTGCGCCTGCGTGCGGCCGGCTGCCGGAAGCTCGCCGATGCCCATGAACGCCGCCATGCCGGTGTCGCGCACGTACACCTCGTGGTTGTAGGCGACGTGGTCGGCGATGCTGACCGCCAGTCGGTCGCCGGGCGCGAGGTGGGTCTGCTCCCACGAGTAGGTCTGGTTGATCTGCGTCGTGACCTTGCCCAGCGCGGGGCCGGGCGAGGTGCAGGCCGCCGCGAAGGCGAGCGGTAGGAACGCGAGGGCGGTGCGAGGGTGCAAGGCGAGTTGTTGGAGCTTCAAGCGTTCGAGTGATCGACGGGAGCGGGGCGCACCGTGAAGGTGCGGGAACGGCGAGTCTCGGCCCTGGGGCGCCGAGCGCGGTCGAGCCCGCGTGCGGCGACGCGCCTAGAGGATGGCGTTCGCGCCAGCGCGAAGGAACCGAGCGGCTGCGGAAAGGCGCGAACGGTCGAGCCTGCGGGGCCAGTTTCGGGACTGGACTGGGGCCCGGAATGGCCGCGGAGCCCGCGCTGGCCCCGCGAGGGGCGAGCGCAGGCTCCGCAGGGGCTCGGCGCGGTCCGGGGGACCGCGCGCGGCGGGCGCGTGACGGGTTGCTCACCCGCGGGCGAGCTCCGGCGCCGACGGGCGCGTCGTTCAGCTCCGCGCCTTCTTGATCGCTTCGGTCAGCGCCGGCACGACCTCGAACGCGTCGCCGACGATGCCGTAGTCGGCGACCTTGAAGATCGGGGCCGCCGCGTCCTTGTTGATCGCGACGATCACCTTCGAGGTGCGCATCCCGGCCAGGTGCTGGATCGCGCCGGAGATGCCGACCGCGAAGTACAGCTGCGGCGAAACCGTCTTGCCGGTCTGTCCGACCTGCTCGGAGTGCGGGCGCCAGCCGGCGTCGACCACCGCGCGCGACGCGCCGACGGCGGCGTTGCCGAAGGCCGCGGCGAGGTCTTCGACGAGCTTGAAGTGCGGCGCATCGCGCAGCCCGCGGCCGCCGGAGACGACGATCGGCGCTTCCTTCACGTCGAGCTTGGCGTCGGCCTTGGCCGCCACCGAGGTGACCAGCACCTTGCCGCCCTTGGTCGCGACGTTGCTGACCGCGGCCGAACCGCCGGCGGTCACCGCAGCGAAGGTGTTCGGGCGCAGCGTCGCGCACAACACCGGGCTGTTCGACTGGACCGTGATCGTCGCCTTGCCGGCCAGCACCGGACGGCGCACGACGAAGGCCGCGCCCTGCAGCTTGAGCTCGACGCAGTCGGCGAAGGGCACGCAGTCGAGCGCGCCGGCGACGCGGGCGAGCAGATCCTTGCCCGCCGAGGTGTTGGCGCACAGGAAGGCCTTCGCGCCCGTGCTCTGGATGAGCGCCACGGCGTCGGCGGCGCAGCCATCCGGGCTGTACGAGTCGGCGCCGGTGACGACGACCACTTCCGCGGCGCCCGCCGCGCCGAGCTTGGGCGCGACGTCGGCGGCGCCTGCGCCGGTGACGAAGGCGACCACCTTCAGGCCGGTCGCGTGGGCGGCGCCGAGGGTTTCGAGGCTGGCGCGGCGCGCGGCGCCGGCCTTGTGTTCGACGAAGACGAGGATCGTGCTCATGGTTGGATCGGGGGGCTGGTGCTCTAGAGGACCTTCGCTTCGTTCTTGAGGGCGGCGATCAGCGCCGGCACGGCGGCCGCGCCTTCGCCGACGATCCGGCCTTCCTTGCGCGGGGGAGGCAGTTCGACCGCGAGCACCTGCGAGGCGTTGGGCACGTCCTGCGCGGGCGTTTCCTCGATCGTCTTCTTCTTGGCGGCCATGATGCCCTTGAGCCCGGCGTAGCGCGGCTCGTTCAGGCCCTTGTCGCAGGTGATCACCGCCGGCAGCGGGAAGCTGAGCGTCTCGACGCCCGCTTCGCTCTCGCGCTGCGCGTTGCCGCCGTTCGCGGCGAGCTCGAGCTTGACCACGTCGGTCACGCAGCTCATGCCAAGGTACGCGGCGAGCATCGGGCCGACCGACGACTGGTCGCGGTCGGTGGCGACGCGGCCCGTGAAGACCACGTCCGCGCCCAGTTCCTTGATCTTCGCCGCCAGGGCCTTGGCCGTGGAGCGCGCGTCGCGCGTGTGCCAGCTCGGGTCGACCAGGATCACCGCCTTGTCGGCGCCCTTGGCCAGCGCCTCGCGCAGCTCCTTGCTCGCGTCGCTGGGGCCGAGCGTGAGCACGGTCACTTCGCCGCCGTGCTTCTCCTTGGCCTTGAGCGCCTCTTCGACGGCGAGATCGTCGTAGAAGCTCAGCATGTACTCGAAGCCGGTGGTGTCGATGCTCTTGCCGTCGGCCGCGACCTTGGCTTGCACCTCGGTCGTGGGGACGCGCTTGACGCAGGCGATGATCTTCATGTCGTTCGCTCGGGTTCTGGCTGCCACGCGGCGCACCAGGCGCTGCCGCGGAGCGGACTGTCTCGAAAAGTGAGGGGAAGGAAGATAGCGGCGGCTTTTTCGAACGGTCAAGGAAGGTTGGAAGAGCGCGCGAGATCGCCGTCTTGTTTTCGACGCAAACCGTCGAGGCCGACGTGCTCGCGCGCGCCGAGGAACCCTTGGACTGCCCCGCCTGCGTGGGCGATGCTCGACTGCGATGAACGCGAGGAATCCGACGCCGCAGCCGCCCTCCGAGCCCGCGCCGTTCGAGCGCCGCGAGCTGCTGCGTTTCCTGGGACTTGGCGCCGTGGCGGGTGCGCTGCCGAGCTGCGTCTGGCGCGGCGCCCCAACCCACGCTCGCTCCGCGTTCGTCGATGCCGACGGTGCGCCGAGCTGGACGCCGCTCGCCACACCGCTTCCGACCGGCGGCCAGCCCGCTGCGCCCACTGCCTTCGAGGTGCGCGACGAGTTACTGCTGCCCGCGGGTTTCGTCGCCGAACCGCTCGCACTGTGGGGCGAGCGCTTCGACGGGCCGGAGGGCCGCGTGGAGTTCGGCTACAACGCCGACTTCATCGGCGTCGCACCGCTCGCCGGCGCGCGCGATGAGTTCTTCGTGGTGGTGAACCACGAGTACATCTCGGCGCGGCCGTGGCTGCAGGGCTACGAAGCGGTCACGGGCCGTAAGTTGCCGCGCGAGTGGCGCAGCGATTCCAACGCGCAACGCGAACTCGCGCGTCTCGCGCTCGCAGACTTGGGCGTGACGATCCTGCACTGCCGCCAACGCGCGGACGGCGGCTTCGAAGTGCTGCGCGAGTCGCGCCGGCACCGGCGCATCAGCGGCGTCGATGCGCGCACGCCGACGCACAACAACTGCAGCGGCGGCGTCACTCCCTGGGGCCACGTGCTCTCCTGCGAGGAGAACTTTCAGGACTACGTGAGCGAGTTCGTCGACGCGGCGGGCGAAGAGCTCGCGCGTGAGCGCAAGGCGTTCGGCGAAGTGGGGCGCAGCGCGTCGTTCGACGAGCCGCTCGAGTTCGAAGGGCTCGGCGCGTGCCTCGAAACGCCGCAGGACGGCCGCGACTTCGGCTGGGTGTGCCGCATCGACCCGGCCTCCGGCGAGCTGCGCAAGCTGCGCGCGCTCGGCCGATTCCGGCACGAAAACGTCGCGCTGCGCTGCGAAGCGGGCCGGCCGCTGGCGGCGTACATGGGCGACGATCGGCGCGGCGGGCACGTGTGGAAGTTCGTGAGTGCGAACACTGTCGAACGCGTCGACGACACTGCGAACGCGCGTCTGTTCGACCAGGGCGTTCTGTTCGCGGCGCGGTTGCACGAGGGCGGGCGCGGCGAGTGGCTCGCGCTCGATCCCAGCACGCCGCTCGCGCGCCCCGAGCCGCAGCATCTGGGCGGCGGCCACCTGTGGTTGCCCGATCGCCGGCTCGACGAGAGCGGCCGGCCGCGCGGCGGACACGTGGCGGTTGGCGCGCCGGACGCGCGTCACGCCGAACTGTCCGCGCAGGAGTGGGTGCAGTCGATCGAACGCTTTTGCGGCAAGGAGTTCGAGCGCTGCACGCTCGGCGATCTCGTGTTCGCGCCCGGGTGGGTCACGCCGCAGGCGCGGCGCGAGTTTCAGTTGCGCGTGTTGCGCCTCGATGCTTACGCGTTCGCCAACGCGATCGGCGCGACGCCCAGCGCGCGCCCCGAAGACCTCGAGCTGCATCCGCACGACGCAAGCGTGTTCATCGCCTTCTCCGACGCCGTGAGCACCTCGAAGGACGGCTCGCCGGACGTGCGGGTGTTCCCCGGCGCTCGCGCGCGCGATTCGCGCCGCTACGGTGTGATCGTGCGTCTCGAAGAGTTCGGCGGCGCACCGGACGCGCGCGCGTTCCGCTGGTCGCCGTTCGTGGCGAGCGGCGAGTTGCACGAAGGCGGCGCGGGCTTGGCGTGCCCCGACAACCTCGCCTTCGACCGCGACGGCAATCTGTGGGTGCTCACCGACATGCCCGGTGCGTCGGTGAACGGCGCGGTGAGCCGCGAGGGCGCGAGCGCGCCGGGAACCGATGGATTCGTCGGCGTTTTCGGCTCGTCTGCGCTCTACATGATCCCCACGCGCGGTCCACGCGCCGGACAGGCGCACTGCTTCGCGCTCGGACCGGCGGAGTGCGAGCTGTGCGGCGTGACCTTCAGCCCCGACGGACGCACGCTCTTGCTCGCGGTCCAACACCCCGGCGAGCAGAACGGAACGCGCGGCCGCAGCGCGCCGGCCGACGTGGAGCGCGAGCTCCTCATCGCCGACTCAACCGGAGCGCTCGTGCGCCAAATCCGCAAAGTGCCGCTCGGCAGCAACTGGCCGTCGCACGAACTCGGCCAGCCGCCGCGCCCGGGCGTAGTCTGCATCCGCCGCGTGTGAGCGCGCGGCGCGCGGAGGCGCGCTTGGCGCAAGCTTGATGCGGCGCACTCCTCAGGTTGACTCAGCCCGCCGGCGCACGCGCCAACGTGCGCGGCGTGGGTTCCCCTTCGGTACGCGTCACCGCGCTGGCCACCGCCGCGGCGTTCGGCGCGTACTTCTCGATGTACGCCTTCCGCAAGCCGTTCACCGCGGCCTCGTACAGCGGAGCGAGTTGGGGCGGTGTCGATGCGAAGACGCTGCTCGTCGCCGCGCAGGTGCTCGGCTACACGCTCTCGAAGTTCATCGGAATCCGCGTGGTTTCCCAGCTCCCGCGCCGTGCGCGCGCACGCACGCTGCTCGCGCTGGTCGGCGCCGCGCACCTCGCGCTGCTCGGCTTCGCGCTCGCACCGCTGCCCTGGCAGCTGGTGTTCCTGTTCCTCAACGGCCTGCCGCTGGGCATGGTGTTCGGACTGGTGCTCGGCTTCCTCGAAGGGCGGCGCCACACCGAGATCATGGCCGCCGGTTTGTGCGCGAGCTTCATCGTCGCCGACGGCGCGACCAAAACCCTCGGCGCGTGGTTGCTCGCGCAGGGCGTCGCCGAGAATTGGATGCCGTTCACGGCCGGCGCGCTGTTCGCCGCGCCGCTCGTGGTGTGCGTGGCGCTGCTCCAGCGCGCTCCCGAGCCCGACGCGGCGGATGTCGCCAGCCGCAGCGAGCGAGCGCCGATGGACGCGGCCGAGCGCGCTGCGTTTCTCAAGCGCCACGGCCGCGGACTCGCGTTGATCGTGGTTGCGTACCTCGCGCTGACCACGCTGCGCAGTCTGCGCGCGGACTTCGCGCCGGAGCTGTGGCGCGCGCTGGGCGAAGTCGCGGCCCCGCGCGTGTTCACGAGCTCGGAGTTGCTCGTCGCGCTGGGCGTGGTCATCGCGACGGCGAGCACGGTGCGCATCCAGGACAACCGGCGCGCGTTCCTCGCCTCGATCTCGATCTCGGTCGCCGGACTGGGACTGTGCCTCGTCGCCCTCGTGCTGCAGGCGCTCGAACTGCTCTCGCCGTTCGGCTTCATGGTGGCGCTCGGACTGGGGCTGTACCTGCCTTACGTCGCGGTCCACGCGACGCTCTTCGAGCGGCTGGTGGCGATGACGCGCGACCGCGGCACGATCGGCTTCTTGATGTACCTCGCTGATTCGTTCGGCTACCTCGGCTACGTCGCCGTCATGTTCGGCCGCGAGGTCCTGCGCGAGCGCGGCGACGTGCTCGAGTTCTTCGTCGTCGCAGCGGCCCTCGGAGCGTTGCTCGCGGCTGCGTGCTTCGTGCTTGCGGGCCGCTGGTTCGCGGCGCGCGCCGCGCCACCAGCCTGAACGCCGCGCTCACCGCCCGATGGCGCGCGCCGCGCAGGCGAGGAAGTGCTCGAGCGCGGGCGTGCGCGCGTCCGCGAGCTTCGCCGCTTCGTCCCAGCGCCGCAGGCGCACCGCGCAGGCGGCGTACTCTCGCTCGCCGAACGCCTGCGCGCTGCGCTCGTCGTGCGCGCCGCCTTGGATGCGCAGCGTTTCGATCGAAACCGGCGAGAGCGCCGCCGCATAGGCCGGCTCGGCGAAGCACAGGAAGCGCTTGGCCTCGACGTGCAGGGCGATCGGCTCGGTCACCGCCGGCGGAAACCAGCGCGCGAGCCACGCCGCGCCGAGCCGCTCGTGCGTGTCGTCGCGCCCGTGTTCGAGCGCCGCCGCCGCGTCCGCGTGGAGCATGTGCCCGACGTCGTGCAGGAACGCCGCGCTGACGAGCGCGTCGCCCGCGCCATCCGCCTCTGCGGCCGCGCCGCATTGCAGCGCGTGCGCGAGCTGCGTCACTGCCTCGCCGTACGCCAACGCTCCGCGCGCTTCGAACAGCTCCCTCAAGCTCCGGATCGGATCTGCGCTGTGCTGTCCCATGCCTTCACCGTTTGTTCGCCCACTGCGAGCGAGCGTGTCATGCCGGAACCACCGGCGGCCGTGACGATTTCGACTCCGCGCAGCGGCTCGGCGCTCAGCAGCGTCGCCCCGCCACGGCGGAGCGCGTAGCTGCCGCTCCAGCGGCGTTGCACGCGTTCGACCGGCAGGCGCACGAAGCGAACGAGGTACTCGAGGATCAGCTGCTCGGTGCGCGAGTCGAGGCCGGGAGCGAAGTGCGTCCCGTACTCGTGCGAATCGCCGACGATCCAGCGGCCGTCGTCGCCGCGCGAGACGAGCACGTGGACGCCGCGTTCGACGTGTTCCGCGCACTCGTGCGCCAGTCGTTCTCGCAGCCGCGGGAGTGAAGGGCAGGCGGCGAATCCGCGGTAGTGCAGCAGCGTGAGGCCGGCGGCGAGCATCGGCGCGTCGTCCGGGCCGGAGTCGCTCTCCAGCGAGAGCATCTGCAGCTTGCTGCGCCACACGTCGCTCGCGGCGAACTGTTCAGGAAACAGCGTCGCGAAGTCGTCGCCGCTGCATACCACGATGCGCTCGGCGGCGACGTGCGCTCCGCCCGCGAGCTCGAGTGCGCCGCTGCGCGCCCGCACGGCGGCGCGGCCCCAAACGTACGCAACGCCTTGTGCGGCGAGCCAAGCGTGCAGCGCCTCGAGGGCGCGCGGCGGATCGACGTTCGCCTCGTGCGGACTGTGCAGCGCGCACACCAGCCCCTGTGGCTCGAGCTGCGGGAACAAGGCGAGCGCGGCGGCGGGCTCGAGCAGCTGCAATCCTGGCAACGTGCTCGCTGCGACGAACTCGCTGAGCACTTGGGCCTCGTCCTCCGCGCGGGCGACGTGCAGGGAGCCGCAGGAACGCAGTCGAATGCCCGCGAGCGGCGCGATCTCGCGCCACAACTCGCCCGAGCGCAGGGCGAGTGCGAGATCGGCGCCCGACTGGCCGATGGGCCAGAGCATGCCGAAGTTGCGCACCGACGCGCCGCGCGGCCGTTCGCTGCGCTCGCACACAAGCACTCGCGCGCCACGCCGCAGCGCCGCGAGTGCGTGCGCGGCGCCGAGCACGCCGGCGCCTACGATCGCGACGTCGGCTCGCAGTTCAGCCACGGCCGAACAGCGCCTGCGGGAGTTCGCGCAGGTCGTTCAACAGGTGGGTGTGCCGGTGCGGGGCGAGTTCGGCGAGCGTGTGCGTCCCGCAGCCCACGCCGATGATGAAGCCCGCGCCCGCGGCGGCTGCGGCGGCGAGGTCGGAAGGCGTGTCGCCGACGACTCCGACACGCTTGGGATCGCGCACTGCGCACAGCTCCATCGCGCGCCGGATCATCGAGGGCGCGGGGCGGCCGGCGTCGACCTCGTCCGACGCGACGGACGGCCAGTGCGCGAAGCCGGCCGCGGCGAGCACCATGTTGGCCGTCTCGCGCGAGAAACCTGTATTGAACGCGATGCGCACTCCGCGATCGTCCAGCTCTCGCAGCGTCTCGAGCGCTCCCGGCGTCGGCCGCACTGGAGTCTGCCGCAGTGTCGCCGCGTACTCCTGCTCGAAGCGCTGCGCCATTGCAGGAGCGAGCGCGCGGTCTGCGCCGCATTCCTCGAGCGTCTGCTCGAACACGCGCAGCTTGTGCCAGCCCATGCGTTCGCGCAGCACAGCGGCGCGCACTGGCACGCGGAATGCGTCAGCGGTGGCGATGAACGCGCGCAGCACTTGGTCCTGATCGACAACCGTGGTGCCGGCGATGTCGAACACGAAGAGGTCGACGGGGTTGATCATGGGAGAGGCTCCGGTGTGAGGAACACGCGCAAGACGTCCGGCGCAGCGCTCGCGGCGAGCGCTGCCGCGAAGTGCTCGAGGGGGAAGGTCGGCCCCAGCGCGTCGACGAAGAGCTCGGGGTTGGCGGCGAGCCAGTCGACGGCCGCGAGCAGGTCCTGCGGCGCGTAGTTGTGCACTCCGCGCAAGGTCAGCAGACCGCGCACGAAGCGCTCCGGCGGCGTCGTGAAGGCTGCGCTGGGCAGCACCGAACCCAGCAGAATCTGCACTCCGCCGACGTCGAGCTGCTCGTGTTGTGCGGCGATGGCCAGAGGGTCGCCCGTGCAATCGAAGGCGACGTCGACGAGCTCGTTCGCCGAGTACGGGACGGCCCCGCGTGCGAGCGCGCGCTGCAGGCGGCTGGCCGCGCGATCGTGGACCTGCACTTGCGCTGCGCCGAGCGCACGCGCGCGTTCGAACACGGCCAGACCCAACATGCCTGCGCCGTCGACGCGCACGCGTCGGCCGCTGATTTCGCCCGCAGCGCGACAGGCCGCAACCGCTGTCGCGACGGCGCAGCCTGCGAGCGCCGCCGTGCGCTCGTCGAGTGAGTCCGGGACGGCGACGATCGTCGTGCCGGGCGCGAGCCGTGCGACCTGCGCGAAGCCGCCGCCGGCGGGCGCGTCGAGGGCCTGCTGCGAGTGGCCGAACTTCACGCTGCGCACGCACTTCTGCGCCCAACCGCGGCGGCAGCGCTCGCACTCTCCGCAAGAGGTGGCGACGCTCCACACGACACGCACTCCAGGCGCGAGCGCTGCGCCGCGCGCGTCGCGTTCGACGCCGGCTCCGAGCGCCAGGACTTCCCCGCAGGCTTCGTGGCCCAGCACGCTCGGCCGCGGCGCGGGCCGCCGCCCCGTCAAGGTGTGCACATCGCTCGCGCACAGTCCGCAGCACAGGATGCGCACGAGCACTTCGCCTGCACGTGGCTCGCGCCAGGGCAGATGAACGAGGCGCGGCGCGGCGGCGTGCTCCTCGAACAGCAGCGCCGCGTTTGTTGCTTGCATGGCTGGCGCCAGCGGCTTCACGGGGGCTCGATTCCGCGCATCACGCGGCTCAGCGCGCGAGCACCGCTGCGCCGCCGCGCACCCAGGGGTGCGCGTGCTTGGGGGAATGGTCGAAGCACCACGGCCCGCTGTGCGCATCCATGTGCAGCAACAGAATCGTCTGCGCGTCGGGTTCGAAGCGCTTGGCGGGCTTGAAGTTCTCGCCCGCGGCGTAGCGCGCCACGCTCGAGATGCGCACTTCGTCGAGCGCGCCTTCCAGCAGCGAGTTCGCCGAGCTGTCGCTGCCCACGTCGCCGCCGATCACCAGCGGCAGGGCGTTGCGCTTGCGCGAGCCTTTGCCTTTGCGCGAGGCCACCTCGACGCCGTCGACGTAGAGCCGCACGTTCTCGCCGTCGAACACGCCGGCGAGGTGCGTCCAGGTCTGCTCGGCGAGCTTCTTGTCGCCCTTGGCGGTCACGTACTTGCCGCCGAGGTTGAGCGTGAACTCGGGTTCGCCGTTGTTGGCGAAGATCCCGAACTCACTCTGCTCGGTCTTGCAAATCACGCCTTGCCGGGCCTTGAAGCGTTCGGCGCGGACCCAGCCTTCGAGCGTGAACGGTCCGTCGGGCAGAGCGAGTTGGGCGTCGGGCAGCGCGAGGTGGTCGTCGGCGCCGTCGAGCGCCAGCACGCGCTCTTCGTCCGTCGAGGGCGGCGCCGGAACGCTGTGCAGATCGAACGGCAGCGCCAGCAGGCGCCGCGGCAGCGGAAAACGGGCGTTTTCCGCGAGGTACTCGACGTGCACGCCGAGTTCGAGCGTGCGGAAGCTCGCGTCGAATTCGCTCGGCGGCCGCGCGCAGCGCAGCGTGGCGCGCGCGGTCGCGCCCGGCTTGATCGTCAAGTGCGCGTGGTCGGGCGTCACGCTCCAGCGCGAGTCGTCGCTCTCCGGCGCCAGCTGGACTTCGATCGAGCGTGCCGCAGGGTTGCGCAGTTCGACTTCGATGCGGCCTTCGACGGCGCCTTCGGATGTGAAGGCGAGCGCGCCCTTGAGTTGCGGCGCGAACTCGCGCGCGAGCAGCGTGGTTTGGTCGACGATCTCGCCGGTGATCGCACGCGGGTCGATCGCGCCGCCGACCGGGTACGCGGCGACGTCGATGCGTCCGTCGCGCACGGTGACGAGGGAGTACTGGTGCAGATAACCCGCGGAGGGAACCAGGCCGCTCTGCTCTCCGCCGACCGTGGCCAGCGTGAAGTACTCGATGCCGTCGCGCTTGCCGTCCCAGCGCATGTGGTGGATGTGGCCGGCGAACACCGCCGTCACGTTGCCGGCGCGCTTGAGGAGCTCGTGCACACGATCCCAGTCCTCGCCGTAGTTCTTCTTGAGCCAGCGCGGGTGGTGCAGGAACAGGAACACGTGCTTGGCCCGCTTGGCCTTCTCGAGGGTCTCGGCCAGCCACGAGTACTGCTCGTCGCTCATGCGCTGGCACTCGGGCTTGTTGAAGTTCTTTTCGCCCGTCTGCGGGTTGCTCTCGTCGGAGTGCAGCGCGATGAACCAAGCGTCCTTGTGTTCGAACGCGTACCACAGCGGCCCGAAGTGCTGCTCGTAGTTGCTCTCGTGTTCGCCAGCGGGTTTGGGGCCGTCGCCGCGCCAGTAGATGTCGTGGTTGCCGCTCACCGGGAACCAGGGCGACTTGAGGCGCGCCATGATGCGCTTGTAGTCGTCCTTCTGCGCGAGCCACTGCGGCGTGTCGTTGTAGCCCTGGATCAGGTCGCCGACCGTCATCACGAGGTCGGGGTGCAGCAAGTTGACATCTGCAACGGCTTGCTCGAGCACGCTCAGGCCCTCCGGCGGTCCGCCGGTGCGATCGCCGAACACCGCGAACACGAACGAGTCGCGCTCGTCGGGCAGCGCCAGCGTCACCGCGCTCTTGCGGTTCGTCGTGAAGCGCGGCTCGTCGAGGTTGGGGTCGTAAGCGGCCGCGATCAGGGCCGCGAAGACAACGATCGATGCGACGCGCTTGAGCATGGGGGCAGAAGATGACGTGTGCTGCATCAGGGCGCCATGAAGTGTGCGTGCAGTTCCTTCGAAGGCGTGCGATGGGGCGTGGTCACGCTGCCCAATTCCTGTTGTGCGCCTTGCGTCCGCTTGCCCTGGCGCGCCTTTGATTGCGGCTTCCTGCGAACACGAGCGCCGCTCCACGTCGGCGCTCGCTCGCTTCCGTCCCTTTAGCTGGTCCACGTCTCATGAACCGCAATCTCTCTGTGTTGCTCGCCGCGGCGGCGCTTTGCTCGCTCGCCTCGGCTCAATCCCTCCGACCGATCCAACGCATCAACTCCGCGGGCTTCAACCCCTCGGGCAACAACCAACAAGACGGCGTGCACCTCGCCGTGCAAGGCCCGCGCTTCGTCGCCGTGTTCGCCGATCAATTCGGCGTGAGCAGCTCCAAGCAGGACATCTTCGCCGTCGTTTCGAACGACTCGGGGCTCACCTGGGGCCCGATGGTGCGCATCGACACCGGCGACGCGCCGAACTTCACCGACGGCGACGAAGCCAAGTGCGTCATCACGCAGAGCGGCGCGATCGTGGCGGTGTGGGAGGAAACCCGCGGCGCGTTCGCCTTCGGATCGTCGAACGAAGACATCTACTTCAACCGTTCCACCGACGGCGGCGTGACCTGGCTGCCCGCGGCGCTCCCGCTGAACACCGCGACCTCTGGGTCGCACATCACCAGCGACATCGACCGCATCTGGATCGCCTCGAGCGGCGACTCGGTGTACGTCACTTGGGAAGAGGACTCCCTGTCCTCGATCGGCGCCGATGAAGAAGTGTGGTTCACGAAGTCGGACGACGCGGGCGTGACCTGGTCGACCCCGATCGTGATCGAAGGCAACGGGACGGTCGACGCCGACGACCCGCGCATGGTGGCGGTCGGGCAGACGGTGCTCGTCGTGTTCTCGGCCGAATCCGCCACGACCGACGACACCGTGCTGCTGCGTTCGACGGACGGCGGCGTCAACTGGACGCGCACGGTGCTCGAGTCGAGCGACCAAGGCGACTCCGACACGCCCGACATCGCGGTGGACGGTCAAAACGTGATCGTGATCTGGGAGGACGACAACCCCAGCCTGCCCTCCGGCGACCAGATCCACGCGGTGGTCTCCAATGACCTCGGCGCGACGTGGTCGAACGAAATCACGATCTCGCAACGCTCCGAGAATCAGGTCAGCACGCCGATCTCGCAGGCCATCTGGTCGGACTGCGCGGTGCTCGGCGACGACATGTACGTTGTGTACGCCGAAGACTCCCTCAACACGGCGGCCGGCCTCTCCGGCGGCCAACTCGGTTCGCGCGTGTACGTCGCCTACTCGCACGACGCCGGCGCGACCTGGACCGTCGACGTCAACCTCGACTCGAACTCCGCGTCGCGCTTCAGCAATCGTCCCTCGCTCGCCGTGACCAACTGCGCGGTGTTCGTGCAGTTCGAAACCGGCAACGACGGCGGCAACGGCGTCGCCTACACGCTCTCGCAGGACGGCGGCGTGACTTGGGCCAACTCGTTCGATGCGCCGACGGGCCCCGATGTCGACAGCCCCGACCCTTCCGAAAACCGCGGTTTCGTGGTCGACCCGGTGCAGAACGTCGCGCTGGGGATCTTCTGGGATCGTCCGCTCGGCCAGAACGAAGTCTACGTCTGCGGCCTCGCCGGCTGCACCCCGGCGCCGCAGAGCTACTGCACGGCGGGCACGACGACCAACGGCTGCAACGCGACGATCACCGCTTCGGGCGCGCCGAGCATCGCCGCGCTCTCGGGTTACCCGCTGACGGTCACGAACGTCGAAGGCCAGAAGCAGGGCATTCTCTTCTACGGCGTGAGCGGCGCCGCGCTGCAGCCGTGGGGCACAGGTTCGAGCTTCCTGTGCGTGAAGAGCCCGACGCAGCGCATGGGCGGCCTCAACTCCGGCGGCACGACCGGTCTGTGCGACGGCGTGCTGGTCACCGACTGGAGTGCGTTCGTCGCCTCCAACCCCAGCGCGCTCGGCGTGCCCTTCTCGCCCGGCCAGGTCGTGAACGCGCAGGGTTGGTTCCGCGATCCGCCGGCTTCGAAGTCGACCAGCCTCTCCAACGCGATCGAGTTCACGCTCATCCCGTGACGGAGGCTCGAACGTAGCGCGGATCGCGCGCTGCGGCCCACAGCCCGGTCGGTCCCGCTCGGGACCGGCCGGGCTTTTTCGTCCTCGCCCGTTTGCCGCGCGTGCGCGCACCCGAGTGAACGGGGCCCGCTGCGTCGAG
>ERZ1066135.789-NODE-789-length-14257-cov-7.575201_pt1 | contig 14257 bp, 12 predicted proteins | sample MGYA00382782_ERZ1066135 | MGnify/ENA primary metagenome ERZ1066135 (study PRJEB33369, sample SAMEA5778365) | biofilm metagenome | biome: Industrial cooling water; feature: Water cooling tower basin; material: Biofilm | place: United Arab Emirates | collected...
GCTTCGGCGTGGACACGATCGCGGCCGAGGCGAAGGAGGAGCTCGACGCGACGGCAGAGGAGGTCCGCCGCCATGTGCCGACGGTGACCGCGACGGTGTTGGTGCACGCCAATGCGGCGCGGGCCTTGCTCGAACACGCTGGCGAGACCGATCCGGACCTCATCGCGATGGGGACGCACGGCCGTGGCGTGTCGCGACTGTTCGTCGGCAGCGTCGCCGACAAGGTGCTGCGAGGGAGCGGACGCATCGTCTTGGTCCAGCGCTCGCCGGTGCTCTGATTGCCGCAGTGGCGGTCGCCGCGTAGTCTCCTGCGTGATGACCGTCGCGACTCCCTCCCCGCTCTGGCTGGCGTTCGTCAACTCCGAGGCCCCGGCGGCGCGCGGCGATGCCCTCGCGAGCTTCGACGCCTATGTGCGGTGGCTCCGCGACGCCGCGGTGATCCACCAGGAGCGCGCGGCGCTGTTGTTGCGCCGGGCGCCGCTGCAGCCCGCCGGCGCGACCGCAGCGCTGCTGGAGGCCCGGCGGATGCGCGCCGCGCTCGCGCTCTTGACGGAGCCGTCCCTGCCGGCCTCGCGTGGACGCGATCCGGCCCTCGCCGAGTTGAACCGCGTCCTGGGGCGCACGGCCGGGATGCGCCAGATCGTCGCCCAGGGCGCGCAGGGCTTCGCGTGGGAATTCGTGCCGACCGGCGATGCGTTCGCCGGTCTGCTGTTGCCAGTGGTGGAGTCTGCGACCGACAGTCTCGTGCGCGGCGAACTGGCGCGCGTGGCCCGCTGCGCGGCGCCGGACTGCCGCCGGGCGTTCCTGGACCGCAGCAAGAACCGCACGCGCCGCTGGTGCGCGATGGCCGGTTGCGGCAATCGCGCCAAACAGCGTCGGCTCAGCTCGCCTTGAGGTAGCCCATCGTGACCGCGTACTCGCGCAGCTCCTTTTGGAGGATGCGACGCCCGCGGAAGAGGCGGCTCTTGACCGTGCCCTCGGGCACATCGAGGATGCGCGCGATCTCGGCGTAGCGCATGCCGTGCAGGTCGCTGAGGATCAGGGCCGCGCGGTACTCGTCGGGCAGGCGCGTGATCGCCGATACGATCTGCTCGTCGAGGAAGGAATCGTAGAAGGTCCCCTCGGGATCCGCATCGCCCACCGCCTCGTAGCCGGCCCAGCCGTCGGGCTCGTCGGGCGGCGCCACCTCACGCGCATCGATCCGGCGCTTCTTCGAGACGAAGGCGTGGTAGAGGATGGTGAAGAGCCACGCGCGGATGTTCGTGCCGAGCCGGTACTGCTCCCAGCGGTCGAAGGCCCGGACGAGCGTGTCGCTCACGAGGTCCTCGGCGTCGTCCCGCGAGCGGGTGAGCTTGAGGCCGAAGCTGTAGAGCGCATCGAGCTGTGCGAGCGCTTCGCGCTCGAACTGCGCGCGCCGGACGACGACCATGTCCTCGGCGGCGGGCAAGTCGGCGGCGACGAACTGCTCCACATTCGCAGTGGTGAGCACCATCTCCTGCACTCCCTGATCTCGCGCGTCGCGGCGTGCGCCGCGGGCACTGGTGGACTTACGCATGGGCACGGGGCCCCCCGTGGCGGACCTGCGATCCGATGTAGCGCTTCAGCTCGAAGGCGACACCTTGCATGACACCGGCGTCCTGCTTGACGCGCGACAAGGTGACGGCCCCCTCGAGCGCCGACATGATGAAGTGCGCGGTGCGGCGCGAATCGGTGCCGACCACGAAGCGGTCCCGCATCTCCCACAGCAGCGACTGCAGCTGCGTGGCCCAGCGGTCGAAGACGGTCGCCACACGCTGCCGGTAGCCGTCGTCCATGCCCGCGAGGTCGATGCCGATGGCGCCGAAGGGTGACCCGCCCTTGAGGCCGCGCTCGACCTGCAGCGCGACCAGGGTGTCGATGAACAGCGTGAGACGGTCGAGCGGGTCGATCATCGGCTCGCGCAGGATCGCGAGGCCGCGCTCGCAGACGCGCTCGAACTGCCGCTCGATGACCTCGTGCGCGAGCTGCTCCTTGGAGCGGAAGTAATGGTAGAAGTGGCTCTTGCCCGAGAGGCCGGACTGGCAGATCACGTCGTCGACGGAGACCTGCGAGTAGCCGCGCTCCGCGAGGAGAGTCGCGGCGGCGTCAAGGATGGTGGCGCGTCGATCGCTCATGCCTTGAATATGGACTTGTCAGTCCAATAATTCAAGGGGTCGTCATTCGTCTGCCTAAAAGCATATACAGCAACAGCTTATTCGCTTCGAGGCTTTCCAGCCGTCCGATTTTCGGACACTATTGGGACAAGCTTGGTCCCACGAGTCCTTCACCGGCGACCCTTTCCGCGACCTCCGCCTTTCCCGCCACTGCGACCACCGCGGCCTTTCCCACGACCCCCATCGCGGCGCGCCTCGTGACCGCGGCCACCCCCGTGGACCCGGTCGCCAGACCGCTGCGCGCGGCGCAGCTCCTCCACCTTCGACCGGCCACCGGTCCCGCCGCGAGGACCACGACGCAGCTCGTCATCGCTCCACGGCCGATCCAAGGCCTCCTGCACCGCCGCCAGACTCGCGCCCCGCGCGGCACCCCGCGCGCCGCGAGGCACCACGAAGCGCAGCGGACGGTCGAGCGTCGGGAGCTCTTCGTCGACCAGCGTCCGCGCCAGCTTCTCGTGCAGTCGCAGGCGCACGACGCCGAATGGCGCACCCGTGGCGTCGTACTCCACGTCGTACTCCAACGGCACCGCGCGGTCCCGGATCAGCACCACCCCGGGCAGGGCATCGAGGCGCTCGCGCAGCGCGGCGGGGACCAGGTCGCCCAGCGCCAACTCCGGGCGCGCGGCGCGCCACTGCTGGACATCCTGCACGTCGCGCAGCGCTTCCTCGTAGCGCGCCGCCAACTCCTCGACGCCAAGCCGCGGGGTCGTCCCCCCACTGCGCCGCCAATACTCGCGCACCGCCGCGATCTCGCGCTCGTTGCGACGCACCGACGGATGCAGGGCCTCACCGGTGGCCAACGCCGTCGCGAGCACCCGTCGCGCCTCGGCCCCCTGCGCACCGGACCAACTGCGCAGCGGCTGCTCGTCGGACTCGAGATCGAATCCGAAGTAGCTGACCCGATGCCGGAGCAGCAGCGGCGTGTGCGCGCGTTCCTTGTCGAAGCGGATCTCCGGTGGATGCTCGCGCGCGTGCCGCCGGATCAGGTCGCGCGGGATCTGCGTCCCCTCGATGGCCGCCCGCGGGGTGCCGAAGCGGTCAGCGAAATAGCGGATGGTGCCCGCGACCGCGCCCCAACTCCCGCACATGCTGGTGCGTGACACCCGCGCGGACTCACCCTCCGCCGTCTCTTCGTCGATCACCAGCGCGAACGGCATCCACTGCGCGACCAACTCTTGGAACGCACGCAGCATGCGGTCGCCGGCCTGCGGCAGCGCGGCAGGCAGCGGCAGCTTCAGCGCGCGATACACGCTGGCCATCGCCAGCGCGGCGTCCTCCAGCGCCTTCACCAAGACCCCGCGCCCCTCGGCCCACTCCGCGATCTCCTCGTGGAAGAGATGCCGCGGCAGCCCGTACACATCGCCCACGAAGCCGTGCTTGGTGTAGGCCTCCGCGTACACGTTGTACGCCGTCAGATGATCGCTCCCGGCCAGCGCGAGGCCCCGCAGGTCGCGCTCCTCGCGCGTCATGCGGTGCAGCGACTCGATACCGCTCATGACGGCCAGCGCCGGCAGCATCGCATCGTCGGCATGGACGAGCAACTCCGCCCAAGGACGCTCGCAGGGCATGGCCTCGACGGCGCGGCCGTACGCCGTCAGCACCCCGTTGTCGGCGATCCCGCGCTCCTCGAGCAGCGCCAACGCACGGCGATACGCCACGCGGTCCAACGGGACCGGCAGGTCGAGCGCATCAGCGCGCACGCCGAGCGCTGCGCAGGTCAGAGCGACCCGCTCGGAGTCACCTGCCAGCTGGAACTCCGGCGCGATCGGGCGCAGCGACCCGAAGTCGAGATCGCGGTCGCTGAGGATGAACACCCGGCCGCCGGCCACGCGCCCGTGCACGCGCCCCGCCATCTGCAGGATCTCGTTGGGGCCCAAGGTGAGCTTCGTCAGCACGTTGCGGCCGCGCTCGATCACGTTCGCGAAACGCGTATCGTCGATCACCACCGTGTCGAGGCCGCGCACGTTGAGTGCGCTCTGCCCGGCGGCGGTCATCGTCAACAGGAAGGGGCCCGACACATCGCCGTCGAGGAACGGGCGGATGACGCGGATCGGCTCACCGCCGTGATAATGCGCCACGGTCAGCCGTGGCCAGCGCGCCCGCACACTGTCGGCCACCTGCTCGACCATCGCGCGCGTCGGCAGGAAGACGCCGACACCACGCTTCTCCTTCACGACGCGCGCCAGCCACTTGTCGTCGAGGAAACTGACGGGATCCTTCGCCTCCACGCGCACGTCGGCCGCGCGCGCGGGATCGAACACCGAGCTCTCCACCACCGCCGCCGCATCGAGATACCGGCGGTAGAAGGCCGGATCGACCGTCGCGGAGAGCCAGATGAAGCGGCACCCCGTGCGCTTGCCGAGGGCGAGGCAGAGTTCCAACTCGGCGGAGGTCTGGTGCACCTCGTCCACGATCAGCGTGTCGCGGGCGGTGATGTCGCCGTCCTGGAACCAGCGCCGCGCGATCCCGGTGGTCACGATGACCACGTTCCAACTCGGCGACTCGGGCGTCGCTTCGCGTTCGCGGTTGATGACCCCGACCCGGAGCTCGCCGGTCCCGAGCAACGCGGCGGCGATGGGGCGCACGGCAAGCGTCTTGCCGGTGCCCGTGCCCGCCATGATCCCGAAGGGCTTCCGGGCCTCGGCGAGTGCCGTCAGTTCCCGCCCGTGCCGCTCCCAGAGGATGGTCTCGATGTCGAGCTCGAAGGCCAGCTCGATGGTCTCGCAGGCCGCACGCGTCGGCGCGATGACGATGACACGACCGGTGGGCGGGCCCGCCGCGACGAAGACCTCGCGGTCGAGGGGCAGATACGGATCACGGACTTCGCGCATGGCGGGAAGCTAACGCGGGGGCGGCGCGACGCCCCCGCGCCCATTCACCCCACCGAATCCCGCCGGATCGTCGAATCGCGACGCCGTGACGAGTCGCGCAGACTGAGCGAATCGCGCCGCAGCAACGAGTCGCGTGCCGCGCCGGCCGATGTCGTCCGGGCCGGCCCGCTGCGCGTCGCCGCGGCCCCGGCCGGCGGTGCGGCGACTCGGCCGCCGGACAACGCCGCCGGCAACGGCAACGCCTTCGAGCGCAGCAGCCCCGAGAGCGCCCCGGACCGCGCGGTGTCCTTGCTGGGACCGAAGATCACGCGCCCATTCGGCGGACTGTTGCGCAGCGCGGTCGGGCAATCCGTGGGCGCCGGTTGCTTGTCGGCAGGCACGCCCTGCACCCAAATGCGGCACATCCCTGCGGGCGGCATGTAGGCCGACGGCACCGGCGACTCCACCGCACGCACCTGCCCACGAGCGATCGCGGGGAGGGCGAAGAGCAGTGCAGGGAGGGCGAAACGCGCAGGCGACACGGGTCCGAAGGTCTGGGGTGACCTGTGAAGTTACCCCGCGCGGCCACCGGAGTTCACCCCCCGCGGCCCCGGCCAGCCGGCGGCGCGTTCGGCGGCGGCGGTCGCCGCCCGTCGCGCTCCGTCCGAGGCCCGACCCGACGCAGCAGCTCGGCGAAGCGCGGATCGCCGCGGATGGGGTCCCACACATGCAGGGACAGGGGTTCCGACGCGAACGAGGGGTCGCGCGCGTCCGCCGCCTTGTACAGGTACACGAAGGCCGAGTCGCGTTCGCCGAGCGAGACCAGCACCTTGGCGGTCGCGGTCGCCGCCGACGGCGCATTGGGGTTCGCTCGCAACTGATTCAGCAGGTCCTCGGCGCGGACGCGCTCCCCATTCAGGGCGAACGCCGCGCCCAGCGCGCCCAACACCGACGGCGCGTTGGGCGACAGCGCCCGGGCCGCCTGCAACTCCCGGATCGCCTCATCGGTCTGGCCACCGTCGAGGAGCAGCGAGCCGTACACCAAGCGCGGCGCGACGAGGGTCGGCGCCGACTCCGTCGTGCGCCGCGCCGTCGCGAGAGCGCTGTCGAGCGAGCCGGTCGAGTGGCGCGCCAGCGCACGGAACGTGGCGATCCCGGGGCTCGCGGGGTCGAGCACCTCTGCGCGCCGCAGCACCGCGGTCGCCCCGCTGGCGTCGCCGCGCCGCAGGCGCAGTTCCCCCATCCATTGCAGGGCGAGCGCATCGTCCTGATCGAGACTCAGGGCCCGCGCGAGATCGCGCTCGGCGGCGTCGAACTCCCAGTTCAGCATAGCGAGCATCCCGCGCGCCGCATAACCAGCGGCGAGCTGCGGGTCGAGCTGGATCGCACGCTCGGCGGCCGCAAGTCCACGGGCACTCGCGGTGCGCGCATCGAGCGTGGTCACCGACGGCAACTGCGCCTGCGTCGTCGCGATACCCGCCCACGCGCGCGCGAACCCGGAGTCGCGGCGCACGGCGAGACCGAATTCACGCAAGGCTTCGTTGAGCGAGGCCGCATCGCGCCGCTGCGAGAGCGCGAGGCCGCGCAGATAGTGGTCGTAGGCGACGGGATCGACCGCACTGCGCGCGACCAACGCGACCGGCGGCGCGGGGGCGGGGGCGGCGGCACTCCCGACCGCGACGGGCGACGGGGTCGCCGGCGTCGAGGCGCTGCGATCGGCCAACGCCGCCCCCACCGGCACGCCCAGTTCCTCGCCGACCGCCTCGACCACCGCCAGCGCCAACTCGTCCTGCACCGCGAAGAGGTCGCGGCCCGCACGGTCGTACACGTCGGACCACACGGTGAAGCCATCGGCAGCGCTCACGAGCCGCGTCGTGACGCGCACCCGGTCACCCTGCCGTTGCACCGTACCCTCGAGCAGATATGAGACCCCGAGGTCACGGCCGATCTCGGTCGGTGTGGCCCCCCGCTGCTGCGCCAGCTGCGAGGCCGACCGCGACACGACCCGGAAGTCACCCACACGCACCAGCGCGCTCGCGAGCTCGTCGGTCATGCCGGCCGCGAGATACTCGTCGGTCGAATCGGCACTGAGACTCACCAGCGGCATCACGGCGATGGCCCGGGCATCGAGGCTGGCGACGGGCGGCACCTCGCTCGGTGGGACATCGCCGCTCGTGACCCGCAACCTGGGCGCAAGGAACGTCCCAAGGGCGAGCAACAGACCCGCTGCGAGCAGCGCGGTCGCGGGCCGGACACGCGGCGGCGCCGGCACCGATGCCATCGTCGCGGGCAGCGAGGGCGCCGATGCGAAGGCACCGCTGACCATGGCCGGATCCTCGAGCGCCTGTGCGACCTCGAGCGCGGAGCCAGGACGCGCGCCAGGCTCCTTCTGCAGACAGGCCATGACCAGGTCGGCCAGCGCGCGGGGGACATCGGACCGCGCCGCCGCGATCGCCGGCGGCGGCTCGGCGATGTGCGCGGCCATCAATTGGGCGGGCGAACGCCCCGTGAACGGCGTGGTGCCGGTGAGCATCTCGTACGCCATCACGCCGAACGAGTACAGATCCGTGCGCGAATCCGCATTGGGATCGCCCGCCGCCTGCTCCGGCGCCATGTACGCCGGCGTCCCCAGCGCCATGCCCGCGGCCGTGATGGACCCGGAGCGTGCGGGCTCGTGCCGGTCCTCACGCGCCGAGGTGAGGGCCTTGGCGATCCCGAAGTCAGCCACCACCGCCGCGCCGGCCGACAGCAGCACGTTGTCGGGCTTGATGTCGCGGTGCACCACGCCGCGCTCGTGCGCGTACGAGAGCGCGCGCGCTACATCGCGCAGGATCGTCACCGTCTGCGCGATGCTCAGCGGCCCCTGCCGCTCGAGCCGCATGCGCAGCGACTCGCCCTCGACGAAGGGCATCGTGAAGTACGGCAGCCCTTCGACTTCGTCGGTGGTGAGGATGCCGACGATGTTCGGGTGCTGCAGCGAGGCGATGGTCAGGATCTCGCGCCGGAACCGCTCGTGCGAGACCGTCGCCGCAAGGTCGGGCGGCAGCACCTTGAGCACGACCCGCCGGTCCAGCGCGACCTCCCGGGCCACGTAGGTCCGCGACATCCCCCCGCCCCCGAGCTCCCGCTCGATGACATAGGCGTCGTGCAGAGCGGCTTGGAGACGCTCGGGGGTGTCCAGTCGGAACATCGGCTCGGATCGAAGGAGTCGCGGCACATCGGTGTGACACCGCGCCGGTCGGCAGGGTTCACTCGTCAGTCCCGCGAAGGACCGCTCACTCTGGTAGACGCCACGAACCGCCGTTCGGTTAGCCCACCCACGCCCGACACTAGCGCGTGCGCGGCTCTCCGAAACTCACTCCCGTCGCTCGGGCGGTCCGCACCACATCGTGCATGGGATCCACCCGCTTCAACTCCTGCAGCACCTCGGCGATGGGGACCGTCACGATGTGCGGCGACTGCAGCGCCACCATATGACCCCACTTGCCCGCCGCGAGTGCCTCGATCGCGGCACCGCCGAACCGCGTCGCCAGCAACCGGTCGTACCCCGTGGGCATCCCGCCCCGCTGCAGATGCCCCAGCACCATCGAGCGCGATTCCTTGCCGGTCCGCGACTGGATCGCCGCCGCGAGCCCGTCGGCCACCCCGCCGACGCGCCGCGCCTGTCCCGGCAGCGACGCACCCATCACCGAGGTGTTCCCTCCGATCGGCTTGGCCCCCTCCGCCACGACCACCAACGTATAGCGCCGCCCACTCGCGTCGCGGTCGCGCACCACCTGACACACCGCGTCAAGATCGTACGGGATCTCGGGGATGAGGATCACGTCGGCCGATCCCGCGAGCCCCGCGTGCAGCGCGATGAACCCGGCGTCACGCCCCATCACCTCGAGCACCATCACCCGGTCGTGGCTCTCCGCCGTGGTGTGCAGCTTGTCGATCGCCTCGAGCGCCGTGCTCACCGCGGTGTCGAAGCCGAAGGTCGTGATCGTGCCCGCGACGTCGTTGTCGATGGTCTTCGGCACCCCCACGATCCGCACCCCGCGCTCGAACAGCCGCTGCGCGATGGCCAGCGAGCCGTCCCCACCGATCGACACGATCGCCTGGATACCGAGGTTCTGCGCGTTCGCGATCAGTTCGTCGCTGCGGTCCACCGAGCGATAGGTGCCGTCGGCGTCGAGCACCGGATACTCGAAGGGATTCCCGCGGTTCGTCGTCCGCAGGATGGTGCCCCCCAGGTGCTGGATGCCCCGCACGAGCTCGCGCGTGAGCGGCACGATCTCGTCCTCGCCCAAGAGCCCCATATAGCCGCGCTTGATGCCCAGCACGGTCCAACCACGGTCCAGCGCCGACAGGGTCGCCGCACGGATGACGGCATTCAGGCCGGGGGCATCACCCCCGCCAGTCGAGATCGCGATACGCATATGGCAGGAAAATAGCGGGGCGCACCTCACTGGCGCCTGTCACCGCGCATAGCTTCTGCGTACCCCCCAGCCCTCCCGCACCATGCGTCGACTCCTCCTCACGCTGCTCGCCGTCCCCTTCGGCGCCGCCGCGCAGACCCCCGCCGCGCTGCACACGAGCATCGACCGCCTCGCCGCCGACGCCAACGCCCGCGTCGTCAGCTGGCGGCGCGACATCCACCAGCACCCCGAACTCTCTGGCGAGGAACAGCGCACCGCGGCGCTCGTCGCGGCCGCCTTGGTGGAGATGGGGATCGAGGTGCGGACCGGGGTCGCCAAGCACGGGGTCGTGGGGGTCCTCCGCGGCGCCCGGCCCGGGCCCACCGTCGCCCTGCGCGCCGACATGGACGCCCTTCCCGTCGCCGAGGCCACCGACCTCCCCTTCAAGTCCACCGTGCGGACCCAGTACCGCGGGCAGGAGGTCGGCGTCATGCACGCCTGCGGGCACGACGCACACGTCGCCATGCTGCTCGGCGCCGCGCAGGTCCTGTCGCGCCTGCGCGACCGGCTGCCCGGCACCGTGGTGTTCATCTTCCAGCCCTCCGAGGAAGCCCCCCGCGACGGCGCGCCACTGATGATCACCGAGGGCGTGCTCGATGCCCCCAAGGTCGACGCGATCTTCGGCCTGCATGTGTTCCCCGGCCCCGTCGGCGAGATCGGCTACCGCGAGGGGCCGCTGATGGCCAGCTCGGACAACTTCCGCATCACCATCCACGGGCGGCAGACCCACGGCGCGCGGCCTTGGGACGGCACCGACCCGGTGGTGCTCGGCGCGCAGGTCGTGACCGCCCTGCAGACGCTGGTGAGCCGCCAGACCGACCTCACCCTCACCCCTGCCGTGGTGACGGTCGGCGCCTTCAACGGCGGCGTGCGTGAGAACATCATCCCCGACAGTGCGGTGCTGATCGGCACCATCCGCACCTTCGACAATGCCGTGCGCGACCGTCTGCACGAGCAGCTGCGCCGTACGGCCACCGGCATCGCCAGCAGCGGCGGTGGCCGCGCCGAGGTCGCGATCGACATCGGCAACCCCGTCACCGCCAACGACAGCACGCTGATGCGGAGCGTGCTGCCCACCTTGGAGCGCGTGAGCCCCGGCCAGGTGAAGCTCGCCAAACTGTCGATGCCCGCCGAGGACTTCTCGCACTACCAGCTGCGCGTCCCCGGCGTGTTCCTGTTCCTCGCTGCGACGCCGGCCGACACCCCGCTCGATCGAGCGCCGGCCAACCACTCCCCGCTCTTCCACGTCAACGAGGACGTGCTCCCGCTCGGCGTGCGTACGCTCTCGTCGCTGGCCTTGGACTACCTGCACCGCACGCGCTGAGTCGCGGCGCCCTCAGCGGCGCAGGACGGCGAGCGCCCGCGGCGTCAGGAGCGCGGTCCAGCGCGCGTACATCGCCGCGCTGGGATGGAGCCCGTCGGCGACGACCGCCGCGGGCTCCTCGCGCGTGGCGGCCGTGACATCCACCCACGCGACCTGCGCCGCCTCGGACTCAGCGCGGTTCACCCCGTTGAATGCGTCGATCTCGGCCACCGCAGCAGGGTCGCGGCGGCGGTTGAAGGGCGTCACCCCCCAGTCCGGAATGCTCACCACGATCACGCGCGACGCATCGCCGCCGGCAAAGCCGACCGCGCGTTGGAGCAGCGCCCGGAATCGTACCTGGTACTCGTCGACCGACCGCCCGCGGTACTGGTCGTTCACGCCGATGAGCAGCGTGACCAGGTCGTACGGACCCTGCGGCGCACGCGCGGTGATCGCGGCATCGAGCTCGTCGGTGGTCCAGCCCGTCCTGGCGATGATCTCGGGCGTGCCGACGTCGCTGCCGGCCGCGCGCAACGCGACCGCGAGTTGCACCGGCCAGCGCTCCGACTCGTACACGCCCTCGCCGATCGTGTACGAATCGCCCAGGGCCAGGTAGCGCTGCTGCGCGGCAGCGGTCGGCGCGAGCACGGACAACACGGTCCCGACGACGAGCACGAACAGCCCGCCGACGACCAGCACGAGCAGCACTGCGCCCGCCACTACTGCGGCCCGCCCCGCGGGATCTGCACCCCGGTGAACTCACTCAGGCGCACCAGCGCCGAGTCCTGACGCACGGCCACCCGCACCAGCGAGTCGACCCGCATCTCGAGGTCCGCGACATACGCGCGGGTGTCGTTCAGTGCATCGCCCATGGCCGAGATCTCGGCCAGCAGCTGCGCCTCGCGCTCCGGGTTGGTGCACGATGCCGCCGCCAGGACGACACCTACGAGGATCGCGCGCGGCGCCACGCGGCGCGAAGACGACCGATCGATTCGCATTCCTGCGCACTCCACGAACAGGGAACGATGGATGGATGATGCCCGCGGCGTTCGGATGCCGGACCGCGGCTGATGGGACTCTATCATGCGTGAGCGTCTTGGACCACCCACCGGCCACCCTCTGCCACGATCGCCATGTCGCGCCTGCCGCCGCGCCCCGGGGCCACGCTCATCGAGCTGCTCACGGCCTTGCTGATCCTCGCCGTGCTGACCGGCCTGGTCGTGCCGCCGATCAGCGCGGTCGGCGACCGGCTCGCCGTGCGCGCCGCGACGCGGGCGATCGTGACGACCTTCACCGACGGGCGACGCGGTGGCCTGCGCTACGGGCGCGCGACCGTCGAGATCCAGCCCACGGGCCTCCGCCTGCTCGTGCACGACTCCGTCGCCGTGCAACACGACCTGGCGACGCGCTTCGGCGTGAGCATCCAAAGCTCCACCCCGGCGATGACCTTCGACCATGCCGGGCTCGGCCGCGGCGTCGCGAACGGGACGATCATCCTGTCGCGACGGCAGGCGGTGGATACCGTGATCGTCTCTCGACTCGGTCGCGTGCGGCACTGAGCCGCGGTCGCGCGGCGGGGTCCGCGGGTGGCCGCGCCGTGCGGCTCAGGTGCCGAAGTCGAACCCCGGCTCCGAGACGCGGGGGATCGGCGTCCCGAGGACGCGCTCGATGGTCCGCACCATGCCGATCTCGTCCGCCGACATGAAGGTCACCGCATCGCCCGAGGCCGCCGCGCGGCCCGTGCGGCCGATGCGGTGCACGTAGTCCTCCGCCTGCTGCGGCACGTCGTAGTTGAACACGTGCGTGATGCCCGAGATATCGAGCCCGCGCTGCGCGATGTCGGTCGCCACCAGGACGCGCACCGCACCTGAGCGGAAGCCCTCGAGCGCCTCGATGCGCTGCGCCTGCGACTTGTCGGCGTGCATGGCCGTGGCCTCGATCCCCGCGTCGAGCAGGGTCCGTACCACGCGGTCCGCGCCGTGCTTGGTGCGCGTGAACACCAGCGACGTCCCGTCGCCATGATCACGGAGCAACTTCACGAGCAGCGCACTCTTCCGCGCGTGCGGCACCGGATATACCACGTGCTGCACCGTGTTCGCCGCCCCCGAGCGTCGACCCACCTGCACCACGATCGGCTGGCGCAGGTACTTGCGAGCCAAGGCCTCGATCTCGGGTGCCATCGTCGCGCTGAACAGCAGGGTCTGTCGGAACGGGTGCATCTGCGCGACGATCTTCTGCAACTGCGGCGCGAAGCCCATGTCCAGCATCCGGTCCGCCTCGTCGAGCACCAGGATCTCGATGTCGTCGAACACGACATGCTGCTTCTCGAGGTGGTCGATCAACCGGCCCGGCGTCGCGACGATGACATCGACCCCGGCGCGCAGGGCCTCCTCCTGCGGCTCATAGGGCACCCCGCCGAAGATCGCGACCACATCGATCGCCGACTGTGCACCGTAGGTGCGCACACTGGCCTCGACCTGCAGGCAGAGTTCGCGCGTCGGCGTCAGCACCAGCGCGCGGGTGCCGCGCGGCCCGCCGTGCAGACGGTGGATCATCGGCAACGTGAACGCGGCCGTCTTGCCGGTGCCGGTCTGGGCCAGCCCCATCACGTCGCGACCGCGCAGCACGATGGGGATCGCCTCCTGCTGGATCGGCGTCGGCGACGTGTACCCAGCGGCCTCCACCGCGCGCACGAGTTCCGGGATCAACCCCAGGTCCGCGAACGACGGGATCGTGGGCACCGCGTCAGGCGCGGGCGACGACATCGCCGCCCTCGTCGCGGGTGCCTTCGTCGCGGGTGCCTTCGTCGCGGACGGCTTCTTCGCGGGCGCCTTCGTCGCGGTCGACTTCTTCTTGGCGGGCATCGTCACGCGGGAAGCTACCGCGCGGCCCGCAGGAACTCCACCAACAGCGGGTTCACCTCGTCCGGGGCCTCCTCGCAGACCACGTGCCCGGCGTCCTGGACCCACCGCAGTGACGCCGCCGGCATCGCGGCGACCCGCGATTCCACGCCCACGGGACGCACCGTGCGGTCCCGCGTCCCGAAGATCACGAGGGTCGGGACGGCGATGCCCCCCAGCACTGCGGCGTCGAGCACGCGCCAGTCGAACTCGGCCAGTGCCTGCCACAGGGCGGGGATCACCCCCGGTCGCTGCGCCGCCCGCCAGTAGATGTCGACGTCGTCGTCCGTGAAGCTGCCCCGGCTCCCGTAGGCGAAGCGCTTGGCGATGTCCACCATCCAGCGCCGCAGGAACACGGTGGTCGGCAGCGTCTGCGGACGCGGGAGTCGCGAGGCCAGTGGCGTCAGCGCGGGGGCCTCCCCGAGCCCCACGGCACCGAAGAGCGCCAGGCAGGTCACGCGGTCAGGGCAGCGGCGCGCGAGTTCGAGCGCGACGCGCGCACCCATCGATTGCGCCAACACCGCGACGCGCGGGATCGCCAGCGCGTCGAGCACGGCGACCAGATGCGACGTCAGCGCGTCGAGCGTGAGAG